>ENA-UPSY01000072-UPSY01000072.1-human-gut-metagenome-genome-assembly--contig:-NODE-72-length-101420-cov-20.246628_pt1 | contig 101420 bp, 99 predicted proteins | sample MGYA00250044_ERZ773365 | MGnify/ENA primary metagenome ERZ773365 (study PRJEB29103, sample SAMN06111932) | human gut metagenome | biome: human gut; feature: ankylosing spondylitis patient; material... | reverse complement strand
TCTCGGACATAGTTTGCTGTCTCCTTTCGAATGTTTGTGTGGTAACTTCATTCTACCAGAGCCTGCAAGCTATGTCTCCTTTTATGCGATTTTCAATTTGCGCAAGTTATTTTACCTTATCCTTCGTAAGTCCAGAAGTTTTTGCCACCATGTTAAGGCGGTACGCTTCTTCTGGTGAAACTCTGAAAGCAACCGTAACACTGCGCCATCTGTTCTTTTTATCAAGATTCTTCGCTGACATTATCTATGTCCTCCATGATTTTATTGAGCCGTTCTGCAACGGCAATCAAATCTTTCTCATACGATTTGTTGAGAACGACCTCATCCTTCCCATGCTTTTGCACGCCGGTTTTCAGGTTGTCGCACTGGATGGTCCGGGTGACACCGCCGAAGTATTTGTAAGCATTCACATGGGCTGTGGACAAGCCTCCTGGTTCATGGAGAAAAAGGCTTCTACATAGCTGTAGCCGCTGTACGGCAGGGTTGCCACGAACACATAGGCCGGGATAATTTCACCGGTGTCTGTGTCAATAACAGCGGCAGTATCGCCGGCCCAGTCCACCTGCATAACCTCACCGGGTTTGTGGTTCAGGTGCATGGTAGCGTTGACCTTTGCCAGATAGTCGGCATAGTACTTGTTGAACTGGGTTGATTGGTATGGAATCTCGCCCGCCGTCCGGCACTGGTCACAGTATTCCAGCCACAGCAGGTTCAGAGTAACACCGCTGCGCTGGAGTTCCTTGTGGACAGAGGCGTAGTCCGGCATCTTGTAGACGGGCTTTGAGGTGCTGGACGGAAACAGACGCTCTGAGAGCTGCTTACAAAATCGTTTCGGTCCCAGTTTCAGGGAGCAAGTAGGAATGATTTCCCCAAGCCTGCAACAGTATAAATAGCAAAAGCCCGCGGTGATTTGCCGCGGGCTTTCTTATTTTCAGTTCACTGCTTCTCTTCCTCCGCGATCACTTCCGCCGCGGTTTCCAGCGCTTTGACCATCATTTCCAAACCCATGCTCGGCGCGTTGCCGTCCTTGGTCTGCTCGGGCAGGTAAGGGACGTGGACAAAGCCGCAGCGCGGGGCTGGATTGCTCCGCTCGCTCTCGTGCAGGGCGCAGTAAAGGAGATTGTTGCACACGAACGTGCCTGCGGAGTACGAGAGCTGAGCGGGAATCCCCTGCTCACGCAGGGCGTCGACGATCTCGCGCGTCGGGATCGTCGCAAAATAGGCGTCCGGACCTCCGGCCACGACCGGCTCGTCCGTCGGCTGCTTACCCGCGTTGTCGGCGATACGCGCGTCGCGCAGGTTGATGGCCACGCGCTCGACGCGTATGCAATTTGCGCCGCCGTACTGGCCGACGCAGAGCACCGCGTCGGGACGCAGCTCCGTCAAAAGCTTGTGCAGCGCAGCACCGGAGGCGTCAAACTCCGTCGGAATTTCATGCTCGATGAGCTCTGCTCCCCCGATGCGGTTGGGAAGCCGGCGTGCCGCCTCCCACGAGGGGTTGATCTGCTCCCCGCCGAACGGCGTGAAGCCTGTGACAAGTATCTTCATTTGACAGTTTCCTCCCCGATCATCAGGCGGATGATCTCGTTGTCGGTCTCGCGCATGCCGTCGCGCGCGATGCTGCTGACGGCGCGGATGGTGTTCTCCACGCCCTTGACGACGATGCCGTCACCGCCGTAGAACTGGCTGTCGTGCCGGTACATCTGCATGCCGAGCAGCCCCGCCTCGACCGCCGAGGCGATCTTCGCCGCGCAGCTCGCCTTCGCCCCGTCGCAGAGCATACCGGAGTTGATGGCGAGCGCGTTGACGACCGTGTGGGCGATCTCATCATAGCGCCCACCGTAAAGGTAGCACACACCCGCGCCGGCACCAGCGCCCGCGCTGGTCGCGCCGCAGTAAGCGGAGAGGCTGCCGATGCCCGTTTTCAGATGGATGGTGACAAGATTCGACACGACGAGCGCGCGGTAAAGCTGCTCCTCGCTCGCTTTCAGCTCGCGCGCGTAGACAATGACGGGCAGCGAGGCCGTCATGCCCTGATTGCCGCTGCCAGAGTTGATGACGACAGGCTTTTCGCAGCCGTTCATGCGCGCGTCCGAGCCCGCGGCAGCCCAGGCCTTGGCGCGGTTCTGCACGCTGTCGCCATAGGAATCGAGCAGGATTTTTCCGATGGCCGCGCCGTACTGCCCCGTCAATCCTGCCTCAGCGATGGCCGTGTTATATTCGATCTGGCGCGCGATGGGCGCGCGGACGTCGTCTAAATCGACCTCGTCGGCAAAGGCGATAATGTCCTCGACCGTCAGGCTCCTGCGGCTCTCGGGCGGCTGGGCCGCCTCCTCGGAAAAGGGCTTGTTGAGCAGCACTTCGCCGTTTTTCTCGATGCGCACGACGTTTGTGTGGCTGCCGACGATCTGGACGAAGGCCGTGTCCCCGCCTGCGAAAACACGCACCTGAATGTCGAATGGGCAGCGCAGCGGCGATTTGCTCACCGTGATCTCCGCCGCGGAAAGGTACTCGTCCAGCAGCGGCAGCTGGTCCTCCGTCACATTCGCCAGCACCTCTAACTGCGCGTCGGCGTCGCCGACGCGTACACCCGCCGCGACCGCGACGGGAAGGCCCTTTCGCCCGCCGGTGTGCGGCACGATGACGCTCTTGACGTTTTTGATGATATTGCCGCTCACGGTCAGCTCGATGCGCTCGGGAAGTGCCCCGAGCGTTTGGCGCGCAAGCGCACCCGCGTAGGCGACGGCGATGGGCTCAGTGCAGCCCATCGCGGGTACAAGCTCCTCATGCAAAATCTGAACGTAGGTCTCATACAGCGCAGTATTCATTTTTGCTCTCCCATCTCTCATTGCGGGCGTGCGGTCTCTCCTCCGCTCGTTACCCGCTTCTCTCTCCGCCCATTGTATCGGAAATGCGGTTACAATGCAATGGACTTTCCACGTTTCACGCACAAAAAGGCGATATCCGGTCGGATACCGCCTTTTTGATGCTATTCCGCTCTTACAAACCGTAAATTTCGCCGTACTTTTCCTCAAGGTACTGCGTGTAGACCGTCGGGTCAAACTTTTCGCCAAGCGCCTGCTCCAAGAGCGCGCCGGGCTTTTTGAGGCAGCCGTACTGCCAGATGTGCTCGCGGTTCCACGCATTGATGGGCGCAAAATTGCCGGTCTTGAGGCACTCGTCCACATCGACCGTCTCTTTCATCTTGCGAAGCAGCTGTGCGCCGTAGGCGCTGCCGAGCGCGTAGGACGGGAAGTAGCCGATGCTGCCGCCCGACCAATGGCTGTCCTGTAGCACGCCGTGTTTGTCGTCCGGCACGTCGACGCCGAGGTATTCCTTGTAAAGGCGGTTCCACTCGCCCGGCAGGTCGTGCACCTTGAGCTCGCCATGCATCACGCGCTTTTCGAGCTCGTAGCGCACCATGACGTGCAGGCTGTAGGTGACCTCGTCGGCCTCGGTGCGGATGAGGGACGGCTCCGCCTTATTGATGGCGCGGTAGAATTCCTCCGCCGTGTGGCCGCTCAGCTCGGGGAACAACTCGCAGAGCTTCGGGAACACGAAGCCCGTGAAGGCGCGCGAGCGGCCGAGCAGATTTTCATAGAAACGGCTCTGGCTCTCGTGGATGCCCATGGAGACACCGCCGTCGAGCACCGTATAGGCGAGATCATCCGCGCTGCCGGTGTCATAGAGCGCGTGGCCGCCCTCGTGGATAACGGAGAACATCGAGGAGGCAAAATTCTCCTCCAAATAGTGCGTCGTGATGCGCTCGTCAAAGTGCGAACCGAGCGATGTCGTAAACGGATGCTCGGTCGTGGACAGGCCGACATGGTCCAAATCGAGGCCCATCGTGCGCATCAGGTAGTCGGAAAGCTGCGCCTGCTTCTCCTCGGGAAAATGGCCATGCAGCATCGCATCGTCGACCTGCGGCTTTTCTTTGATTTTTTTCAGGAGCGGCACGATGTGCTCGCGCAGCGTCGCAAAGAATTCGTCGCACTGCGCCATCGTCAGCCCATCCTCATACTCGCTGAGCCAGTAGTCATAGGGGTCCTTTTCCGGTGCGCAGTAGTGTGCGAAGCGGATGTTGGTCTCGAAAATTTTCTCAAGCACGGGCTCGAAGAGAGCAAAGTCGCTCGTCTCCTTCGCGCGGTGCCAGACGTCGTCGGCCTCGACAAGCAGCTGCTGGTAGGCGACGTACTCGTCCATCGGGATCTTCTGCATATTGCGGATGTCCTTGATGAGCAAAAACACCATGCGCTGCTGCTTTTCGTTGAGCTCGGACTTGTGCGCGTCGAGGAATTCGAGCAGCGCGACGGTCTCCCCGCCAGTCGTAAGCTTGTAGTGCTCCTCGCTCAAAATACTCATGGTCTGGCCACGGTTCGCCGCCGTGCCCTTGGGCGCGGTGGTCGCGCCGTCGTAAAAGAGCAGGCCCATCGCGTGGCCGTAGGCCGCGAGCTTGGCCTGCAAAGCCATCAGGGACTTGATCGCTTCATCGAGAGTCATGATGATCTCCTCACTTTCTCTTTTTCTGTGAAAATATCATAGCATGAAAGGGGCTTGCTGCGCAAGGGGGACACTGAGGTTCTCCCCCTGTGGCCGCGCAGAAGAGGGGGCATTCTCTCGCGTGAGAGAATGCCCCCTTGTACCCCCTCAAGCGAACGCGAGGGGAGTTCCCCTCGACCCCCGACATTGGCAGTTTGCAGTTTGAAGATCTGCGCAGCCTGCGGAATCGAATGCCTGCCAAGTGTGGGTGCTATACGATTTGAGTTGCTTCTATTACCCGCTGCCGCTCTGCCTGTATGAGCGAAAAATTCATCATTTCACTATTTTTTCTCTCACGGTTTCGCAAGCATCTGCACTGACGACCCCCTGTTCTTTCAGCAGTGCCAGCACTGAAGCAAGCGCATCCTGCGGATCACACCAGACATCCGGAGCATAGCCCCTGTGATCGACATTTTCTCCGTCCCCATAGAGGAAAAGCGTTGACCCAAAGCGCACACCGATGCCGGTATATGGCAATGTAAAGGTGCTGATATTTCCGCAGAGCTGGTATCCCGCCGTGTTGCTGCCGACAATGAGCACATTGTCAAGCGTTTTCAAAAGCTGTACCGCGCCCTCGCCGGACGAGCCGCAATGATCGTCAACCAACACGATGATCGGAATATCATTTTCATACCAGGTCCCGTGGACTTCACGGGCAAAGCAAGTTCCCTCATCTTCCGGCAGCAGACTCTCGCTGTTTTCCGCAGCAAAAAGGGCGCTGTTTTTCTGCGCATACAGCATGGAGGTCTCAATACTGTTCTGCGTTCCGAGGAAACTCTGTATCCACTTTCTCGGCCAACTGTCCGAGCCGCCAACATTGCCGCGCAGATCATAGATCACCGCTTTGCTCCCGCGTGCTTTTGCCCCTTCCCGAGCATAGCGTGCAAGCATATTATCATATGTGCCGGAAACAAAGCTGCGGAGGGAAACATAGGTAAGACCGTCTTCCTGTATCAGGCGGTAATCCAGCGTGCCGAGGTCAACATCAAGCGGCTGACTCTCCGTCCAGTCAAGGCGATAGATTTTCGCTTTTCCAGAAGGATTTTTCAGTGTGACACTGCTCTGCACGGCGTCCTTCCGCAGCGCAAAAAGCGTCGGCTGATAAACAATGCGTCCGTCTTTCAGAAGCGTCGGCTGCACGCTGACATGTTCATCGGAGAAGCTACTCAATGTCCACCTCTCCCCGTCATTCACCATATAATAGCTGCCGTTGACATCCTTTGAAAAATAGAAGCCGTCGGCAAAGAAGTATTCATATCGCACCTGCGCCTCGATCTCTTCCGCCGCCGGTTCATAAATCACGGCATGCGCGTCGTGCGCAAGCATGAATGCGAGAGATTCCTGCAGTTTTTCTCCCAGCGCAGAAACTTTGATCTCATCATTCTGTGAGGAAAGCCATTGTGTCACAGCGTCCTCCGCTGCGTCAAACTTTTCCTGCCCAAAGTATTCGTAAGCGCCGTAAGCGCTTTGCAGCGTGCGGAACAGCAGGGAAACATCAGACTGCGCCTGTTCCTTCGACACCGTCTCCATCGCGGCATGACCTCGTAAAAGGCTCTCCACCTCGCTCTCGCTCAGCAGCCCTGCCGAGGCGGGGTCATCCGAAATCGCATCGGCAAAATCAGCCGCAGAGGGAACGTGCTCCAGTTCTGCGCGGTGAGTTTGTGAAGTCTCCACCATCAAAGAAGAAAGTTCTTCTCCTTCCGGAGCGTAGGAAAAGTCCAACGTCTGCGGTGCGCCGCAGGCTGACAAAAGCAGCAGCAAAACTATTGTGCTGCATATAGCAAATCTTTTTTTCACAAATTATCCCCCTATGGAAAGTGTGAAGGTATCATAGCAAATTAAAAACCTGTTTTCAATCATTGACAGGGAACGTTCTTATAAAAAACAGGACACCCAGTTCGGATGTCCCGTATCTATTTGGCCTACCGAAGCAAAAACAACGCTTTTGCGCCGTACAAGCGTTTGCGCAGCAAAACCTTGGCGGAGGGCGAATTCACTTCGCCCGAGCATTTTAATTTCCTGCCGGAATCCAAAAAAGAGGTCACAACTTACGTTGTGACCTCTTTTTTGGAGCGGGCGACGAGGCTCGCTCGCGGTGTTATCACACCGCGACACGCACAGCGGGCACCAAGCGCCCCACTGGGGCGTTTTCTCGCTTCGCTCGCGCCCTGTTCGCCCCTCTGCCCGCTGGAGCCAAAAAATAAAGGCATGACTTACGTCATGCCTTTATTTTTTGGAGCGGGCGACGAGGCTCGAACTCGCTACCTCCACCTTGGCAAGGTGGCGCTCTACCAGATGAGCTACGCCCGCGGAACAAGATGTACTATACCAGACATTTTTCGCTTTGTCAAGCATAGATTTTAGGATTCTGTTGCAAAATGCGGGGGGCTGTGATACACTTGCCCGGTAAATCGTATTTTTCAGGAGGCAGTCATGGCCACTTTACAGGAAGAGATCTCCCGCCGCCGGACGTTTGCGATCATTTCGCATCCGGACGCCGGTAAAACCACGCTGACGGAAAAGTTCCTGCTTTACGGCGGGGCGATCGCCCAGGCGGGCGAGGTCAAGGGCAAGCGCGAGCGCGCGGCGAAGTCCGACTGGATGGAAATTGAAAAGCAGCGCGGCATTTCCGTCACGTCGTCAGTCATGCAGTTCCAGCACGGCGGCTACTGCATCAACATCCTCGACACGCCGGGACATCAGGACTTCTCCGAGGACACCTACCGCACACTGATGGCCGCGGACAGCGCCGTCATGGTCATTGACGGCGCAAAGGGCGTCGAGCCGCAGACGCGCAAGCTCTTCAAGGTCTGTGCTCTGCGCAACATCCCCATCTTTACCTTTATCAATAAGATGGACCGCGAGACGCGCGACCCGCTCGAGCTCTGCGAGGAGGTCGAGCGCGAGCTCGGCATCGACACCTATCCCGTCAACTGGCCGATCGGCTGCGGCAAGGAGTTTGCCGGCGTGTACGACCGCGATAAGCGCTGCATCCTGCACTTCACCGATGCGGGTCACGCCAAAAAGGCGGGCATCACGGAAATCGAGCTCGACGATCCCGCGCTTGTCGACCTGATCGGTCAGGCCCGCCGCGACACGCTCGCCGACGAGGTCGAGCTGCTCGGCGCGGGCCGCGACTTTGACCTGGACGCCGTGCGCCACGGTAAGCTCTCCCCCGTGTTCTTCGGCAGCGCGCTCACGAACTTCGGCGTCGAGCCGTTTTTGAACGCGTTTCTGGAAATGACCACGCCGCCGCTGCCGCGCGTAAGCGACGCGGGCGAGGTGGACGTCTACTCCCCCGAGTTCTCCGCCTTTGTTTTCAAAATTCAGGCCAACATGAACAAGGCCCACCGCGATCGTCTGGCGTTCATGCGCATCTGCTCGGGCAGGTTTGAGCGCGACACGGAGTATTTCCACGTCCAGTCGGGGCGCAAGATGCGCCTTTCCCAGCCGCAAACGATGATGGCCGCCGAGCGCGAGATCGTCGACGAGGCCTACGCGGGCGACATCATCGGCGTGTTTGATCCCGGTATCTTCTCGATCGGCGACACGATCACGATGCCCGGCAAAAAGTTCCGCTTCTCCGGCATCCCGACGTTCGAGCCCGAGCACTTCATGCTCGTCTCACCCAAGGACACGATGAAGCGCAAGCAGTTCGTCAAGGGCGTGGAGCAGATCGCGCAGGAGGGCGCCATCCAGATCTTCAAAATCCCCGACAGCGGCTTTGAGGACGTGGTCGTCGGCGTGGTCGGCACGCTGCAGTTCGACGTGTTCGAATACCGCATGAAAAACGAGTACGGCGTCGACCTGCGCATGAGCGGCCTCCCCTATGAGCACCTGCGCCTGATCCGCGAGTGCCCGTGCGACGTGAAGGACCTGATGCTCTGCTCGGGCTCCCGCGTGCTCGAGGACTTCAAGGGCCGCAAGCTCATCGCCTTCGGCGGCGAGTGGAGCGTGGGCTTTCTCACCAAGCACAACGAGGGTCTTATCCTCGACGACTGGCTCAGCGTGTGATTTTGCCCGAAAATCGCAAAAACATCAAAAGGAGCGCGGTTTCCGCGCTCCTTTTTGTCTGCTTTTTTGTCGAAAAAAGGTCAAATTCTCTGTTGGCAAACGTTAAGAACGCGTATATAGTGTGAGCTGTAAAAAAAGAGTAGGTGCAGCCGCTTCGACCGCATCTCAAACGATAATAGCAAACCCGGTGAAAACCGGCGACGCAAAGCTATAGGGCCTTACCCCTGGGAACAGGGCTGGCTGCCAGCTACCGAAAGGAGATCGCCGTATGAAACGGCTGTTTCGTCATGCCTGCGCTATGCTCGCAGTGTTTCTTGTCATGTCCCTGTTCACGGTTGTGAACGCCAGCGCTGCCAATGGCACCACCATTGACACCACGAATGCCAAGTATGGTTTCGTCACCGTCAACTACACCTCCAATGCCAAATTGAAGGTCGGCATCCAGTACGGCAGCGAAAAGGTGTCCTACAAGAATTGCCCGAGCGGCAAGGACGCCGTCTTCTCCCTCGAGCAGGGCGATGGCACCTACACCATCTCCCTCTGCGAGAACATCTCCGGCACGACCTACCGCGTTGTGACCAGCAAGAAGGTCAACGCCAAGATTGAAAACGCCTACGCCCCTTACCTCATCGCCACGACCGACGTGCAGTTCACCTCCGGCGACGATGTGTGCAAGAAGGCCGCTGAGCTCTGCAAGGACGCCAAGACCGACATGGACAAGGTCACCGCGATCTACAACTACATCGCCGGTCACTACACCTACGACACCAAGCTCGCGAGCGACATCACCTCCGGCAAGGTCAGCAAGTACATCCCAGACACCGCTGCCACCCTGAACAGCAACAAGGGCATCTGCTACGACCTCGCGTCCCTCTTCGCCGCCATGTGCCGCAGCCAGAACATCCCCTGCACCCTCACCAAGGGCTACGCCGGCAGCAGCTACCACGCCTGGAACAAGGTCAACATCAGCGGCAACTGGTACCAGATCGACATGACCTATGCCGTCACCAAGCGCGTCATCAACGAGACCACCTTCGCCGGCTGCGTCTCCCCCCTGACCTACTCCCAGCAGAGCGACACGCTCGCCGTGTCCGCGGTGGCGTAAAATATCACAATTCGTCGAAAGACGGCGGCACCGGCCGCTATGTTGCGCTGGTCGATTTCAATACAAACGCAACAGTAGCAGACGCGGGCTGGCAGGATGTTTCCACCGAGGCGGGTTATACCGCTATTCTGACCGCCATCAACGACCTGAAACCCGACGGCGGCACCAATCTGGATGACGGTCTGCAAAACGCAAACCTGTTATTTGCAAAATCTAATGTTCAGGAGATTGACTCCAAGAACATTATCGCTCTGACCGACGGTGAGCCGACGTACTATATGACGAAGGATATTTTTGGCAACCCCACCGTTGGAGGTTTCGGCAACTCATGTACTAAGGAGGTCTTCGAGGCAGCCGCGAATACAGCTGCATCTATTTGCAATAGTGGAACTACGCTCTACTCCATCTGCTTTGGTGCTGCCAACGAGGAAGTGAAGAATCCTAACACAGGTGCATATATCAGTCTCTTCGAATATCTGAACACCTATATCGCCTATCGCCCTCAACAAGACCTACTCTGCTAATGACTTCTCCGGGTTGAAGGACGCTTTCGACGCGATCTCCTCAAGCATCACCTCCGGTCTTTCCAGCGGCACGGTCCACGACTCGCTGCCTGACGGCGTGACCTGCATCAGCGGTGATTTCGAAGGAAACCGGAATTTGACCGGTGCTACCGGCGAGCCGGGCGAGGGCTTCGTTACCACTTACACCTACACCAAGACCTACACCGTCAAGATCGACCCCACGGCAGTCGATGCCGAGCAGTACGATGGCTACTACCCCCTCAACGGTCCCACGACCCTGACGGTCAAGGGTAGCAATGACGAGGATGTCACCATCGACTTCCCCATCCCCGCCGGTAAAGTCACATTGCAGAAGTACAATCTGACCATCAACTACAAATACGCCGATGGTACTGAGGCTAAGCCGACTCACACCGAGTCCCTCACGTATGGCAGCTCCTACAGCGTTGCCAGCCCCCTGATCACCGGCTACACCGCTGACAAGCTTACTGTCTCCGGCAGCATGCCCGATAGCGATGTCACGGTCGATGTTACCTTCACTGCCAAAGATTACACCGTCACCTACGAGTCCAACGGTGGCAGCACGGTTCCTTCTCAGACCGTTAAGTACAACGAAACGGCTAACAAGCCCGCCGACCCCACCAAGAGCGGCTACACCTTCGCTGGCTGGTACACCGAGGAGAAGCTCACCAACAAGTACGACTTTGCTACTCCCGTGACCGGGAACATCACCCTCTACGCCAAGTGGACGCGCAACTACACCCCGCGCCCCTACACGCCGCCCACCGTCGTGATCCCCGATGATGATGCGCTCGGTCTGAACACGACCGATCACTTCGCCTATATTGTCGGCTACGGCAACGGCGAGGTCCGCCCGCAGAACAACATCACCCGCGCCGAGGTCGCGACCATCTTCTTCCGTCTGCTGACCGACGACGTCCGCGACGAGAACCTGACCAAGACCAACCGCTACTCCGACGTGGCCGCCACCTCCTGGTACAACACCGCGGTCTCGACCCTCAGCTCCATGGGCATCATCACGGGTTATCCCGACGGCACGTTTGGTCCCCAGCGCGACATCACCCGTGCCGAGACCATGGCGCTCGTCAACCGCGTGCTGAACCGCCAGCCCGAGACCGAGGATGATCTTCTCCCGAACATGACGGTCTGGACGGACAACGCGAACCCGAAGGCCTGGTACTACCTCGCCGTTCAGGAAGCGACGAACAGCCACTACTACAAGTTCAAGACGAACTCCAAGTATGAGAAGTGGACCGAGCTGCGCGAGACCCGCGACTGGACGCAGCTGGAAAAGTAAGTCAAAAATCCTCCACCCCCTATTGTAAAAGGAAGAACCGCTCGCAAGAGCGGTTCTTCCTTTTTTGCACTCCCCTCGCGATCTCAAAATCCATTGACAAAGCGAGCGTTCCTGTGTATCATATCAACATACTTATAAGATAGGATTTATCTCAATGGCCACTATTTACGCGGACAACGCCGCGACGACCCAGATGAGCCGTGCCGCGATCGACGCCATGCTCCCCTATCTGGAGACGATCTACGGCAACCCCTCAAGCCTGCATTCCGTCGGCCAGCAGGCGGCCGGGGCGCTGCTCAGCGCGCGCGACCGCATCGCAAAATGCCTGAACGCCTCCCCGCGCGAAATTTACTTCACCTCCGGCGGCAGCGAGGCCGACAATCAGGCCATCCTCTCCGCCGCGCACCTCGGCGAACGCAAAGGCAAAAAGCACATCATTTCGACCGCATTCGAGCACCACGCCGTGCTGCACACGCTCCAAAAGCTCGAAAAAGAGGGCTTCACCGTCGAGCTTCTCCCCGTCGGCCCCATCGGCACCGTGACGGCGCAGCAGATGAAAGACGCCATCCGCGAGGATACGTGCCTGGTTTCCGTCATGTACGCCAACAACGAGATCGGCTCCATCCTGCCGATCAGCGAGATCGGCGCCGTCTGCCGCGAGGCGGGCGTGCTGTTCCACACCGACGCCGTGCAGGCCGCGGGGCATCTGCCCATTGACGTCAAGGCGCAGAACATCGACCTGCTGTCGCTCTCCGCGCACAAACTCCACGGTCCAAAGGGCACCGGCGTGCTGTACGCCCGTCAGGGCGTTTTCCTGACGAACCTCATCGAGGGCGGCGCACAGGAGCGCGGCAAGCGCGCGGGTACGGAGAACATCCCTGCCATCATGGGCATGGCCGCAGCCCTCGAAGACGCCTGCGCACACCTCGACGAGAACGCGAAAAGGGTCAGCGCCCTGCGCGACCGCCTGATCGACGGCCTGTCCAAGATCCCGCACAGCGCACTCAACGGCGATCCCGTGAACCGCTTGCCCGGCAACGTGAGCTTCTGCTTCGAGGGTGTCGAGGGCGAGAGCCTGCTGCTCCTGCTCGACGTGAAGGGCATCTGCGCGTCGTCCGGCAGCGCGTGCACATCCGGCTCGCTCGACCCAAGCCATGTGCTGCTGGCCATCGGCCGCCCGCATGACGTGGCGCACGGCTCGCTGCGCCTGAGTCTGTGCGAGTGGAACACCGACGAGGAAATCGACCGCATCCTCGATGCCGTGCCCGAGGTCGTGGAATGCTTACGCGGCATGTCCCCGCTGTGGAAGGACCTCGTCAGCGGCAAAAAGCCGTTCACTTTATAAGCACGCGGCAAAATAAGGCAAAACGATAAACGCGGCATCGCTTCTCACAGGGACATTCCCTGCGCCAAAGCTCATGTACGGTAAAGAAGCAACAACACAAATTGAGAACAGCGTACCCTACTATTCTGTATCAAAGTGGAGCAGTAACACGAAAATGTTGCTGCTCCATTTTCATGCCCCTTAAATAATTTCCTTGAATCTGCTTGACTTATATTACGGTTAGTGATATATTTATTACAGTAATCGTAATAAGGAGGCTGGACTATGAGAGACAATGCAAAAAGTGGCGCACTTACAGAAGTGACCTTTTATATTTTACTCTCTCTTTATACACCAAAACACGGATACGCCGTTATGCAGTTTGTTGAAGAAAAAACGGGCGGGCGGCTTTCGTTAGGAGCAGGCACTTTATATGGAGCATTAAACTCTTTGCAGGACAAGAAGTGGATTGAACCTTATGGAGATAGTGAGGGAAGAAAAAAAGAATACCACATTACAGCACAGGGAAAAGAAATTGCAGAAAAAGAGCTTGCAAGACTAAATGAACTTGTAAGCATTGCAAGTGAAATTATTGGAGTTACAGTATGAGTAAAAAATGTTATCGCTTTTTTGGCGGATTGCTAAATACGCAGGAAAAATGGCTAAACAAAATGTCTGAAAAGGGTTATCGACTTGTTCGGACAGGAAAACTGTTATACGAATTTGAAAAATGCAAGCCTGATGAAGTAACCTATTGCGTAGAATTTGTCGGAGAGAAATCAAAAGAGAATTCCATAGCCTACGCTAATTTTTTAGAGGATATGGGATATAAAGTGTTTTTCAAAAATATCAATCTAAACTATTCTGTTGGCAAAGTCCGTTGGCGTCCATGGGCAGAAAGGGACGGTCGTATTGCGACAAACGCAACAACTTTTAATCGAGAAATCTTGATTGTGGAAAAAGCAAATGATGGAAAGCCTTTTGAACTCCATACCTCTTATGACGATAAAGAAAAATATTATCGCAACTTACGCAATCCGTGGCTATTTCTACTGCTCATGCTTGCACTATTCGCAGTTACAAAGCAATCTATAATCTTTGGTATTTTTGCGTTGGTTTCTGTAATTCCTGGCAGTATATATCAAATACAGATAATGAAAATCCGGAAGGAAGCCAAGACACAGGAATGGTGAGGAAATAAATAGCAAATCCAACCGAGCCAGTCAACGGTCAAGATGAACGGCGCAAATGTGCCGCCGTTGACAGCCCCGCCCGTCTTTGCTGTTCGGTAATCAAGAGGGCGACAGCATAAAATGCTGCCGCCCTCTGCCATTATTCAGAAAGGGGGATTTTCCATGACCGAACACGAAAAGTATCAAGAACATATCCGGCATGCATTAAACCACGCAGGCAAGCCTTTAACAGCAGAGCGTTCGTTTGCCAATTTCGATTACAGCGCCGACCATGTAAAGTGCGCCAAAGAATACATCATCGAATTGATCTTACAATATTCCACACTTGTGGCGCAATTTGCAGAAACATATCTTAAAAACGACGGCTCCGGCAGAAACACACTGAACTCCAACGACTTTAAAATTCCAGCATTTTTATCAGGCCTAGTGTGATAATACTCAAGGAAACGATCAAATCTCCAATTGGTTGAACTTGCTTATGGCCGCACTTGGCGGCACCGATGAAAAAGTTTCTGAGCCAGCGTAATAATATAGCAGGGCGATATTGTTCTGTCGGTTTATCTCCTTAATACCATAAGCGGGGCGCTAATGCGCCCCGCGTTTTTTATTCCCGTTCACCGAGGGCTTCCTCCAGCTTTTGCAGCGCGCGCTTTTCGATGCGCGATACATAGCTCCTCGAGATGCCGAGCTTTTTGGCGACCTCACGCTGTGTGCGGGGCATCCGGCCGCCGAGGCCGTAACGCGAGATGATGACCTCTTCCTCTCGCTCGGTCAGGCACTCGTGCACGAGCCTTCGCACGCGCAGGCAGTCGTCGCGGTCCTGAATGTCCAAATACATCGTGTCCTCGACGCCGACGACATCCATGAGGTAGAGCGACTCGCCGTCGGCGTCGGAATCGAGCGAATCGTTGAGCGACACCTCGCCCTGTAATTTCTTCCGACTGCGAAAGTACATCAGAATCTCATTCTCCACGCATTTGGCAGCGTAGGTCGCGAGCCTCGTACCCTTTTCCGGGCGGTAGCTCGAAACGCCCTTGATGAGACCGATGGTGCCGATGGAGATGAGATCGTCCTGCTCGTCAGACTGGGTGTAGTATTTTTTGGCAATGTGCGCGACAAGGCGCAGATTGTGCTCAACGAGCACATTGCGCGCCTCAATGTCGCCCGCAAGCATGCGCTCAACGTATTTCTTTTCCTCCTGTGCCGAGAGCGGGCGCGGGAACGAGCCGCCCGACAGGTGGAGCGAGAGCAGCATGGCGTGCGTAAGCAAATAAAGTGCAATCGACAGCATAAAAACGCCTCCTCTTTTTCTCCATCCTATGGCCGCACGGGAAGTCCCTATGCAATGCTTCTTTCCATGACATGAAGGAACCATTAGGATTCATTATGTCTTTTTAACAATGTCGAAAAGTGGGTATTTCTGTTTTTTGTGTACTCGTCCAATCTTGCATAATCAGTCACTTTTCCCCCTTGCAGGGTGAAAAAATGTGTGTTAAGATGCGTTCATCTTCAGGAAAGGAGAAATGTCTGATGACTCAGTTCTTTGCCAATGCAGCTGCATCTCACTTCGCACAGGCCGCCTGTGCCGCTTTCTCCTGTTCTGATATGAACAGCATGATTATTCTGGACGCCAGCCTTATTCTGCTGGCGTCCTTTATTATTCTGCCTCTGGCAGTACTGGTAAGAAACAAAACTGAACAGCCCGTCCGAATCGCGACGCAACTTCGACTTCTCTCCCGATTCTCCGCACGAGATAGAGACTGATATCACGAAAGAGGCTCCGTCGATTCGACGGAGCCTCTTCCTCTTAGCTTTTTCACTTTTTCTCGTTCGGCCGGCGAAAAAAGCGGAAATAGATCCCCCATTCCACATTTTTCAGAAAGAGAGATCCCTCCAATGGACTTTTTAAACTTCCTCATGGCGCTCAGTCCAATTGTCGTCGTGCTCGCCGGCATCCTTGGCTTCAAAAAATCCGCAAAAACCGTCTCGCCCATCGCCCTTGCCTGGACGCTTATCCTTGCCTTTACCTATTTCAACCTCGACGGTCTCACGTTCGCTGAAAATGTCAAAGTGCTCGACCCTCTGGTCTGGAAAGGCATCAAGGAAGGCCTCAAGATCGTGCTGATGGTCTTCGGCGCGTTCACCATTTTGAACCTGCTGCGCGAGACCGGCGCCATTGAGGATGTGAAAGCCACCATTGCGCAGATCAGCGACGACCGCCGCGTGCAGGTCGTCATCATCGGCATGATGCTGCCGATCTTCCTTGAGGGCGCGGCGGGCGCGGGCGCTCCCGCCGCCATCGCCGCCCCGTTCCTCGTGGCCCTCGGCTTTAACCCCACCACCTCCATCTCCATCGCGCTGCTCGGCGACGCGACGCCCGCCTCGTTCGGCGGTGCGGGCCTGACGACCATCAACGGCGGTGCGGCCCTCGTTGACGCGGGCCTTGCCACCGTTGCGCAGAACGCCGCAATGGCCGGCCGCTTCCACATGTTCGGCGTGCTCGTCATCCCGTTCATCATGGTCGGCATGGCGTTCGGCAAAAAGGGCTACAAGGGCATTCTCCCCTACCTCACTTTCGCGGGTGTGAGCACGTGCCTCACGATGTTTCTCCTCTCCAACTTCGTCGGCGCAGAGGTCACCTCCATGGGCACGGGCCTCATCTCCATCCTTCTCTCCGTTGCGTATGTCAAGCTCGTCGGCGTGAAGACTCCGGACGAATTCCGCAATGAAAGCGCCAACCATCAGCGCAAGTACAGCTCGTTCAAGGCCATGTCGCCTTACGTCTACATGCTCGTGCTGCTCCCGCTCATCCGCTACGGCTTCCCCGCCGTCGTTGAAAACGGCTTTGCCATCATGTGCACGTTCGGCTACATCTTCTGGGTCGACCTTGTCATTCTTGTGTGCGGCATCCTCGGCGCGCTCACGCTGGGCGTAGACTTCAAGACCTATAAAGCCGTCTGCAAGCGCACCGCGAGCGGCGTGCTGCCGGTCCTCATCACGATGGGCAGCCTCCTTATCGTCGCCTACATCATGCAGTCCTCCTCCACGGGCATGATGAACCTCCTCGCCTCTGACATCGCCGCCGTCGTCGGCCGCTTCTATCCCGCGGCAGCCGTCCTCATCGGTTCGAGCGGCGCGTTCATCACCGGCACGGGCCTTGGCTCCAACATCATGTTTGCTCAGATGCACATCGACGCCGCGGCGTCGCTCGGCATAAACCCCATCACGATCTTCGCCGGTCAGAACGCGGGCGCTTCACTCGGCAACCTGATCTGCCCGAACAACACGGTCGCCGCCTGCGCGACGGTCGACCAGGTGGGCAACGAAAGCGACGTCATGAAGAAGACCTTCAAGGCCTTCGCCATCATCCTTGTTTTGTACATGGTTCTCGCCATGCTTTATACCTGCGTGCTCTTCCCCAACTTTGGCATGTAAGGGCCGCACAAACGATCAGTTAACTACACGGGCACACCGTTTTTGAGAAAGGAAGTATTCTTATGGCAAAGAAAAGAGTTCTCGGCGTGGTCGGCATGGGTCATGTCGGCGCACATGTGGCTTACGCTCTGGCGATCCAGGGCATCGCGGACGAGCTGGTGCTCGTCGACCAGAACGAGCAGAAGCTCGCAAGCGAAGTGCAGGATCTGCGCGACGCAGTCGCGTACATGCCCCACCGCGTGACGGTGCGCGGCGGCGACTTCTCCGACCTTGGCGTGTGCGACGTCATCGTCAACAGCGTCGGCAAGATCGACCTGCTGCGCGGCACGCATGACCGCGTGACCGAGATGGACTTCACCATCCCCGCTGTGCGCGGCTACGCAGAAAAGATCAAGGCCAGCGGCTTTGACGGCGTGCTCATCAACATCACCAACCCCTGCGACATCGTCACGCGCGAGCTGGCACTGCATCTGGGCCTGCCCCGCGGCCGCGTGTTCGGCACCGGCACGGGCCTCGACACCTCCCGTCTTCTGAGCGCGCTGGCGCGCCAGACCGGCCTTGACCACAAGTCCATCACCTGCTACATGATGGGCGAGCACGGCAACCAGCAGTTCGCGCCCTGGTCCTGCGTCAGCTTCCGCGGCGTGCCGCTGGATGAGTGGGCCAAGACCGACGAGCGCTTCCGCTTCGACCGCGACGCGCTGCAGAAGGAGTCCATTGGCGCCGGCTGGGTCACGTTCTCCGGCAAGTTCTGCACCGAGTATGGCATCGCCACCACCGCCGCGCGCATGGCCTACGCCGTGCTGCACGACGAGAAGGTCATCCTGCCCGCCAGCACGGAACTGTGCGGCGAGTACGGCGAAGAGGGCCTGTTCGCGGGTGTTCCCTGCGTCATCGGTGAAAACGGCGTCGAGCAGGTCGTCGAGCTGCCGCTGACCGCCGACGAGAAGGCCACCTTCCACGCCTGCTGCGAGGGCATCCGCCACAACATGGAGCATCTCAAGGAAATCTAAAGAGCAAACAAATTTCGACAGGAGGTCATCCTTATGAATATCACGATCACTAAGACTACCCATCCCGGCACGCTGCCCCCGTCCGACCAGCTCGGCTTCGGCACCGTGTTCACCGATCATATGTTTCTGATGGACTACAGCGCCGACAAGGGCTGGCATGACGCGCGCGTCGTGCCCTACGGCCCCATCACGATGTCCCCGTCCGCGAGCGTCCTGCACTACGGCACCGAGGCCTTCGAGGGCATGAAGGCTTACCGCCGTCCCGACGGCGGCGTGCAGCTCTTCCGCCCCTGGGAGAACGTCGCCCGTCTGAACCGCTCCTGCGAGCGCCTGGGCCTGCCCCAGCTTGATCCCGACGATGCGCTGCAGGCCATCAAGACCGTCGTTAAGGTCGACGAGAACTGGGTCCCGAGCGATCCCGGCACGTCCCTCTACATCCGTCCGTTCCTGTACGGCACTGACCCGACGCTTGCCCTGCACGGCGTGCATGAGGCCACGTTTGCCGTCATTCTCTCCCCCTCCGGCAGCTACTTCAAAAACGGCTTACAGCCCGTTCCCATCATGGTCGAGACCGAGGACGTCCGCGCGGTGCGCGGCGGCACGGGCGAGGCCAAGTGCGGCGGCAACTACGGCGCGGCCAACCGCGCGGGCGACCGCGCCATCGAAAAGGGCTTCTCTCAAGTCCTGTGGCTCGACGGCGTGGAGCGCAAGTACGTCGAAGAGGGCGGCGGCATGAACGTCATGTTCAAGATCAATGGCACCGTCGTCACCCCCGCGCTGACTGGCTCCATCCTGCGCGGCGTGACGCGCAAGTCCGCCATCGAGCTCTTAAAGAGCTGGGGCGTGCCCGTCGAGGAGCGTCTGCTGAGCGTGGACGAGCTCTTTGACGCCGCGGCATCCGGCGCGCTGGAGGAGGCGTGGTGCATCGGCACCGCCGCCGTCATCTCCCCGATCGGCGAGCTGAGCTGGGGCGACAGAGACTACAAGGTCAACGACAACAAGATCGGTGCGCTGTCTCAGAAGCTCTACGACGAGCTGACTGGCATCCAGTGGGGCACAAAGCCCGACCCGTTCGGCTGGGTCTGCCCGATCGACTAATTTTGCTATTCTCTCATCTCTCTCATATAGGGAAAAGGCGGTGCGCTTGCACCGTCTTTTCCCTATTTTATCGTTTTGTTATCGTTTTAATTCATGCAAATTGTAAAATAGCGCTCAGCTTATTTTGACATATTTTAAGATTTTTCCTCGTTTTCTATGTCTGACTATTGATTTTTTAAAATTAGATGATATACTAACCTCATCAATCAAAATAAAAAGGAGGAGCTTTCCATGCCTACGAAAAAAAGCACCGCACGGCTGTCGAAAAAGCCGCCGCTGTCGCCCGAGGAGCTCAAACAGATCGACGCTTACTGGCGCGCAGCAAACTATCTGACCGCCTGCCAGCTCTATCTTCTCGATAATCCTCTGCTCGAGCGCCCGCTGTGCGAGAGCGACTTAAAGCAGACCATCGTCGGCCATTGGGGCACCTGCCCGGGCCAGAACTTCATCTACACGCACTTAGACCGCGTCATCAAGCGCGATGACCTCGATATGATCTACCTTTCCGGCCCCGGTCACGGCGGCAACGCCATGGTCGCGCAGGACTGGCTGGACGGCAGCTATACGGAGGTCTACCCCAACATCACGCGCGATAAGGAGGGCATGCAGAAGCTCTTCAAGCGCTTCTCCTTCCCCGGCGGCATCCCGAGCCATGTCGCGCCCGAAACGCCGGGCTCTATCCACGAGGGCGGCGAGCTGGGCTATTCCCTCTCCCACGCCTTCGGCGCGGTGGCGGATAACCCCGACCTGATCGCGGCCTGCGTCGTCGGCGACGGCGAGGCCGAGACCGGCCCGCTCGCAACGTCCTGGCACGGCAACAAGTTCATGAACCCGATCACCGACGGCGCAGTCCTGCCGATCCTGCACTTAAACGGCTTCAAGATCGCAAATCCGACCATCTTCTCCCGCATGAGCCACGAGGAGGTCGAGTGCTTCTTCCGCGGCTGCGGCTGGGAGCCGCGCTTTGTCGAGGGTGACGAGCCCGAGACGATGCACCAGCAGATGGCCGCCGCGGTCGACTGGGCCATCCGCGAGATCAAGCGCATCCAGCGCACCGCGCGAGAGAGCGGCAAGGCGAGCCGCCCCCGCTGGCCGATGCTCGTGCTGCGCACCCCGAAGGGCTGGACCGGTCCGAAGGAGGTCGACGGCAACGCAATCGAAGGCAGCTGGCGCGCCCATCAGGTGCCCATCTCCATGGGCGCGGATGAAAGCAAGCACCTGCCGCTGCTCGAACAATGGCTGCGCTCCTACAAGCCCGAAGAGCTCTTCAACGAGGACGGTACGCCGGTCGAGCTGATCGCGTCCTTCCCGCCCAAGGGCGAGCACCGCATGGGCGCAAACCCGCACGCCAACGGTGGTCTTCTCCTGCGCGACCTGCGCACGCCCGACTTCCGCGACTACGCGGTCGATATCCCCGCCCCCGGCGAGGTCGAGGCGCAGGACATGTACGTCCTTGGCACCTATGTCCGCGATGTGATGAAGCTCAACATGGAGTCGCGCAACTTCCGCATCTTCGCACCCGACGAGACGGCGTCCAACCGTTTGCAGGCCGTGTTTGACGTCACGGGCCGCCGCTTCCTCGACAAGCAGGTCGAGGGCATCGACGAGCACCTTGACCCCGACGGCCGCGTGATGGACTCCATGCTCTCCGAGCACTTCTGCGAGGGCTTCCTCGAAGGTTACCTGCTGACGGGCCGCCACGGCTTCTTTGACAGCTACGAGGCCTTCATCCGCATTGTCGACTCGATGTTTTCCCAGCACGCCAAGTGGCTCAAGATGTGCAATGAGCTCCCCTGGCGCCACGATATCGCCTCCCTCAACTATATCCTCGCCTCCAACGTCTGGCAGCAGGACCACAACGGCTTCACGCATCAGGACCCCGGCTTCCTCGACCACGTCGCCAACAAGAAGGCCGACGTCGTGCGCATGTATCTGCCGCCCGATGCCAACTGCCTGCTCTCCTGCTTTGACCACTGCATCAAGAGCCGTAACTATGTGAACGTCATCGTCGCGAGCAAACACCCGCGCCAGCAATGGCTGACGATGGAGCAGGCCGTCAAGCACTGCACGCAGGGCATCGGCATCTGGGAGTGGGCCTCGAACGATCAGGGCCAGGAGCCCGACGTCGTCATGGCCTGCTGCGGCGACACGCCAACGCTTGAGACTCTCGCCGCTGTGACGATCCTGCGCCGCGAGCTGCCGGAGCTCAAGATCCGCGTCGTGAACGTCGTCGACCTGATGAAGCTCCAGCCGCACACCGAGCATCCCCACGGCCTGACCGACGCAGAGTACGACACGCTCTTTACCAAGGACAAGCCCATCATCTTTGCCTACCACGGCTATCCCACGCTGATCCACGAGCTGACCTACCGCCGCCACAACCGCAACCTGCACGTGCGCGGCTATAAGGAGGAAGGCACGATCACGACCCCGTTCGACATGCGCGTGCTCAACGATATCGACCGCTTCGATCTCGTCATCGACACGGTGCAGCGCCTGCCGCAGCTCGGCAACCGCGGTGCTTACCTCATCCAGAAGATGAACGACAAGCTCGTTGAGCACCGCCAGTATATCAAGGACAACGGCGTGGATCTGCCCGAGGTCCGCGCGTGGAAGTGGAACGACGGCAAGGGCGTTGAGGTGTAAAAGGAGGAAAGCAATGCGTATTGCAATCCCTGTTGTGAGTGGGGAGGTTTTCTCCCCGCTCGCCAATGCCGAAGCCTTCCATTTTTATGAGGACGACCACGGAAAGATCGTGCGCGAGTTCCTCGAGCCGATGGAAGAAAGCAGCACCGACGCTGCCGTCGGCCTTTTGGAGCGTTACGGCATCGACGCGCTGCTCTGCGGCACGATCGACGACACCGAGCGCACCGCTGTCGGCATGGCAGGCATCATGCTCTTCCCCGGCTATTCCGGCAAGGCAGACGACGCCGCGCTGCGCTTTCTGAGCGGCAGCGTCGTGTCCGACCCGAACAACCACTGCAACGCCTGCGGCTTCAAAGGAGCGTGCTCCCTGAAGGATAAAGGCGGCTGCGGCGGCAACTGAACAGCAAAAAGGAGCAAGCTTTCGGCTTGCTCCTTTTTTGCTTGATATTGTTACGATGCGGGGCGCGTGGTGGAGAGGAAGTCCGAGTTGATCCAGCCAAACTTACCGTCCACGCTGACGAACGTCCACCCATCCTGCTTGGCCGCAGCCTGTACCTCGCTGCCGAGCGACACGGTCGTGACCTTGTCATAGCTCGTGCCCGGGCCGCTGCGCAGATTCACGCCGCCGGTTGTGTAGTAGATGTAATACTTGTCGTACACAGAGTTCGGCTTGACGGAGACCTCGTCATGGCCTGTGAGGTCGAGCCAGTCGATCGTGTCGCCGCCCGTCTGATTATCGCCGCTCATATTATCGCCCTGCGCGGGGTCGCTCACATCGTTCTCTCCGGTGATCGAGCCATCTTCGCCGGTCACAGTCTGGCCGTCCTCGCCGGTCTGCTGGCCGCCGCGCAGCTGCTCGATTTTCGTCTGCGCCGCAGCAAGATCGCTGCGCGCGCTCTTGAGCTTGAAGCCCAGCACGACCACCGTGATCAGGAGCACCAGCGAAAGCGCCAGCAGTCCCATAAAAAGCACATAAAGCGGATTGCGCCGCGGTTTGCGGCGGCTGACCCGACGTCCTTCCATAATGATTCCCCCTTATCGGTTTGTTCGCCTTTATTGTACATAATTTTCACAAGTTATGTCAAGTGCCTTTCCTCTTTAGACGCGCAAATTCACAAAAAGTTCCCGCCCGGGGCAAAAAAAGGAGATGACCAAGGCCATCTCCTTTCAGCGGATTTACTTTTTGTTTGCGCGCTCCTTGCGGCGCTCGAGGAATTCCTTGGGCTCGGCCTCGGCGAGCTTGCGCTCACGGCGCTCGAGGACTTCCCTGGGCTTTTCGGTGATCGCGCCGGCGGCCTTGAGAGATTCCTTCGTCGCCAGCGGGCCGACCAGCTCGTAGATCAGCACGGAGAAGAGGATGATGTTGCGGATCAGCTCGCCATCCGCGCCGAGCACCTGTGCGCTCACGCACATACCGAGCGCCACACCTTCCTGCGGCAGCAGCATGATGCCAAGGTACTTCTGCACCGTGTGGTCACAGCCCACCGCCTTGGCCGACCAGCGCGCGCCGCAATACTTACCGGCCGAGCGCGCGATGATGTACACAACGCCGATGAGCACGAGCACACCCTGAGAAAAGACGCTCAAGCGCAGGTTTGCGCCGCTCACGACAAAGAACACCGCCAACATCGGCGTGCTCCACTTGTCCGCGCGGTTCATCAAATCGTCCGACAGCGGGCAGATGTTGCAGAACACCGTGCCGAGCATCATGCACACGAGCAGCGGCGAAAAGCCGCAGTCCACGCCCACGACGGTGAAGTCCACTGCGGACAGGCCGACCATCAGAAAGATGAACGCGATGCTCAGCGACAGGCGGTTCGAGTTCGAGCGGAACATCGTCTCAAGCTTCGTGAGCACGAAACCCGCAAGCGCGCCGAGCAGCAGCGAGCCGACGATCTCAATGAGTGGAGAGAGCAAAATGCTTGCGAGGCTGAACTGTGCGCTGTCCATCGCGCGGGCAATACCGAAGGATACGGCAAATGCGATGAGACCCACCGCGTCGTCGAGCGCGACGATCGGCAGCAGCAGATCCGTCAGCTCGCCCTTGGCCTTGTACTGGCGCACGACCATCAGCGTCGTCGCAGGTGCAGTGGCCGTGGCGATCGCGCCGAGTGTGATGGCCGCAGGGACGGACAGCACATCGGGGCGCAGGAAGTGGAAGATCACGAGCGCAACGTCGACAAAGGCCAGCGCAGCCAGCGCCTGCAAGACGCCGATAATCATCGCCTGCCTGCCAGTCTTTTTGAGCTGGCTCAGGCGGAATTCATTGCCGATGGAAAAGGCGATAAAGCCCATCGCCACATCGGAGATCATGCTCAGCGCCTCGACCTGGTCGTAGCTTGCAAAGCCGATGCCCGGAATGCCGAGCCGGCCCAGCACGAACGGCCCGATCAAAACGCCCGTCACAAGAAACGCCGTGACATCAGGCAGATGCCAGCGGCTAAAAATACGGGTCATCAAAAGCCCTGCGAGCAGCGCAACGGCCAGATTCAAAATCGCAGTCATGGTTACACCTTCACAACAGAAAAAGTACGGGCGAACAGAGCCGCCCAAGGGTCATATTGTAGTCTGTTTGTTCGCAAAAAGCAAGCACTATTTTGCAAGTTTCCTGTCAGAGTAAGAAAAAATGGCAGCTTTTTTGGGCAAAAGCTGCCATTTTGTTTCATTTCACACAGTTCAGTCTGTGTTCGCGCGCACACCGGCGAAGTAGCTGTTGCCAAAGCCGTCGGTGTAGACGCCGCGCAGCGTGTCGCGCAGCATGTGCGCCGTGCCGTCAAAATACACGGGCGAGAGCGCCGTCTCACCGAGCAGCATCGTCTCCGCATCGTGCAGGAACGCTGTGCGCGCCACAGGATCTTCCGACGCTCTGGCGACGCCCATCAGCACGTCGTAGGTGCCGTTCTCATAGCTGATCAGGTTCTGCTCATCCTCGCTGCACCAGCGGTCGAGGAAGCCCATCGCGTCGTCGTAGAGCGCGGTGACCTTTTGCAGCGCGAGCTCGTAGTTCCCCGCTTCCATGCGCGCGTTGTACTCTGACTGCGTCACGCCGCGCAGCATCACGTTCACGCCGAGCGTCGTGCTCCACATGTTTTGCAGCGCGCTCGCCACGGCGTCATTCTCCGTGCCGGTCACGTACAGAAGCTCGACCGGTGGGAACATGCTCGTGCTGTAATAGCCCGCGTAGGTCAGCTCCTCCTGCGCTTGCGTTGCCCGCGCGCTCATGCCCTCTTCATCGATGGCGCAGAGCTCGCCGCCCGTCGTGCGGAAATCGTCCTCCGTCTCGCCGGAATCTGGAATGCCGTAGGGGACAAGGCCCGTCGCGGGGCTGTTCTCCGTGCCGCCCGCCGCCGTGGCGGCCGCGCGGTCGATGGCAAGATCAAAGGCCTTGCGGATGTGCTCGTTCGAGAACGTGTCGCTCTCGTTGTTGTAAAGGACGCTCGCCGTCGCGTACACCGCCGTCGGCTTCCAGCTCTCGTCCTGCGAGAGCTCGGCGATCACGCTGTCGGGCAGGTGGGCGATGTAGTCGATGTCGCCCGCCTCGTAGAGCTGCCACGCCTCGTCCGCGCCCGCTGTGAAGATGAAGTGCAGCTCGTCGGGACCGACGAGACGTGCTTCATAATACTCGTCGTTGCGCGCCGCCGTCAGCTCACTGCTCTTCGTCCACGCGCTCACATGGTACGCGCCGTTGCTCACAAGGTCCGGCGTGTCAAAACCTCCGCCGTTCTCTGTCAGATCGCGGCGCAGCGGCATCGTGGCGACCGCCGTGCAGATGCCCTCGATAAAATAGGCGCACGGCGCGCTCAGCGTGACGACAAACGTGGACTCGTCCTTGGCCGAGACCTGGAGCTTCGTCTTGTCGCCCGTCTCGCACACGTCGTCATAGCCCGCCACCACGCTCATCAGCGCGTGGTTCGGCGAATCCGTCGCGGGGTCGGCAAGTCTCTGCCAGGCATAGACGAAGTCATCCGCCGTCACCTTTTCCCCGTCCGACCAGCGCGCAGTGGAGCGCAGCGTGAAGCGGTAGGTCACGCTGCCGTCGTAGTTTGTCTCTTCGGTGTACTCCTTGGCCATGCCGTTCGTCAGCGTCACCTCGCCGCTGCCGTCGTCGCTCTCGCGCATCAGGTTCTCATAGAGCGCGTAGAAAACGCTGTCAGCGTCCGTGTCGGTGTTCATCGCGGGGTCGAGTGAGTCGATCACGCTGCAGACGCTCACGTTCAGGACGAATTTCTCGTCCCCTTGCTTCTTCTCCCCGCAGCCGGAGAGAAGGCCCAACAGCATCAGCGCACAGAGCGCCAGAGCTGTGATCCTCTTTATTGCTTTCATCATGCCTCCCATTGGCAAAACGCAGCGAAGGCTGCTTGGTTTTTTGTAATACGGAGATATTATAGCGAAAATCGTTCGCCTTGTAAAGGCGAGGGAGGAAGAAGTTACAATTTGTTACCAAATTGCATCTGCTTTTCCGCACAGGTGCGGAGGGTATGCGGCATGCACGCCGCAGCACCACACCCCTCATTTTCTTTCCCGAGAAAGAAAACGGGCGGTGTGACCGTCCAAAAGAAAGGCTTAGATTGGCAGTCTCAGGCTTGAACGACCTTTATGCCTCCGGAATGAAGATGATTGCGCGCGGCGTCGCCGCGTTAGCGTTGCTAGACGATTTGGCCTACTTCTATTATCCGCTGCCGCTCTGCCCAGCTTGTAGAAGTGCGGACTAATTTCCGTCCACCGTCAGCCTCCATATTGCAGCGAGTGCCAGCAAGGCCGCCTCGGCAGACAAAACAGTGAAAATCTGTAGTAGACGGAAATTGCGTAAGGGTAACGAATCGCAGGCAAAGCGACAGCGAAGATAGAAGAAAGTCAAATCGTATAGCAACAAAAATAGCAGGCACTCGATTCGGCAAGCGCCGCAGCTCTTCAAGCTGCTCGCTTGCAATGCAAACCTTTCTCTTGGGGGTTCAAAAGGGGGATATTCTCTTTCGTGAAAGAGAATATCCCCCTTTTATTCGCTCCCCTGCACGGTGCAGGGGCATAAAGCTCTGTTAGTCTTCGACTAACTTCCCCTCCGCATCCAGATGTGCCTTCTTGACCTCATTGCCGGTGAACTTGGCGATTTCATCCAGCCGCATGCCGGAGGGATAATCCGACACCAGTGTGTACGCCACGCCGCGGCGCTTGGCGCGGCCCGTGCGGCCGATGCGGTGGACGTAATACTCGTTTTCAAGCGGCACGTCGTAGTTGAACACCGCATCGACGTCGTCGACGTCGATGCCGCGGGCGGCCACGTCGGTCGCGACAAAAATCGGCAGCTCGCCGCGGCGGAAGCGCGCCATGACGGCCTCGCGCTTTTTCTGCGGGATATCGCCGTGGATGCAGTCGGCCTCGAGGCCTTCCATCATCAAAAACGCCTTGAGCCGCTCGGTCATGCCCTTCGTGTTGCAGAACGCCATCACGCGCTCGTGGCCCTCGGCGCGGATGATCTGCGCCATGACGTGCGCCTTGTCGTTCTGGCCCACGTCGATGCGGTACTGCGCGATATCGGGCTTATTCTCCTCCTTGGCCTGCACGGTGATCTCCTCGGGGTCGCGCTGGTACATCCAGCTGATGTCCATGACCTCGCGCGAGATCGTCGCGGAAAACATGCCGAGGTTGCGGCGGGAAGCCAGCTTGTCCAGAATGCGCGTCACATCGTGGATGAAGCCCATGTCGAGCATGCGGTCGGCCTCGTCGAGCACGACGGTCTTGACGTTGTCGAGCTTGACGGTGCGGCGCTTCATGTGGTCGCTCAGGCGGCCCGGCGTCGCGACGACGATCTGCGGGTGCTTTTTGAGCGCGTCGATCTGCTTGCCGATGGGCGCGCCGCCGTACAGGCACACGATGCGCACGCCCGGAAGGTAGACGCAAAGGTCGCGCAGCTCCGCCGTGATCTGCATGGCGAGCTCGCGCGTGGGCGCTAAGATGACGGCCTCGGTCTCCTCGCTGCCGGGCTCGATGTGCTCGATGATGGGAATGCCAAAGGCAAAGGTCTTGCCCGTACCAGTGGGGGCCTTGGCGATCACGTCCTTCCACTCGCGCATCGGCGGGATGCAGCCCGCCTGCACGGGGGTACTCTCTTCAATATTTTTCTTTTTCAGTGCGCGCTGGACCTCTTCGGTCAGTCCGAGAGCGTCAAAGCGCACGCCCTGTGTGAATTCCATAGCGTTTTCCTCTGTTTTCTCATATTTTCAGTCGTGTATGATTATATCACGGCTGTCAATACGGTAAGGTTCAGGGGCACTTGAATTCACGTGCGCTCGCTTCACGGGACGGGCTGAGGACAAGGCAAAGGAAGCACAGCATTTCAACCTTGCCCCTTTTGACCAGTATACGGCTTTCTGTTTGCCAGACTGGGATCGCGTTCATTGATCGTCTTGTGCCCTGTCGACCACAGCAATAGCGCTTTCTTTTTCGATAACTGCGGGCGAGGTCTCCTGAATGCTCCCCCGATAAACGATTTTTACAACATCGCCTATGTTCCATTCCTCTCCCGTTGGAATATGCTTCAAATAGTCATTGACAATGTATTTTTGCCCGTCCTCCGCCACAACGGTCATACTTCCTGTTTTTTCATCAAAATCACAAATCGTTCCCCGCACACTCTTCCAGCTATTGATAAATAAGAAAAGGAGAAGCACGGCACAAAGGAGCAGGATCGCAATTCGTTTCATAACAGTTACCCCCTTAACAAATTAAATTTCAGTTTATATGATATCTATATAGACGACAGCATCGGCAAAAAGTTTCATCTTTTTGCATTGTACGATCATTTTCTGATCCTTATAAGGCTCAAGGGGCCCACAGCATATGCCAAGCTGCACAGATTCGCTCCCTTGTGGGACACTTCGTTTTCTGCCGCAATTTTTGACCGCCGGTTGCTTGTCAGTTGGGGTAAGCTATGGTACAATCATCGTACTAATTCCATGGATGGAGGATAGCAATATGAAAATCGTCATCGTCACCGGCAGCGCGCACAGGCATGGCACGGCCGCTACGCTGACCGATTAGTTCCAGCGCGGCGCGGAAAGCGCGGGACACGAGGTCTTCCGCTTCGACGCGGCGTTCAAGGACGTGCACCCCTGCATCGGCTACGACAAGTGCGTCCGCACCAGTGAGTGCACATTCGAGGCTGACGACATGAAGGAGCTCAATCGCACCTCCCCGAGGCCGATGCGGTCATCTTCGTCTCGCCGATCTATTATTTTGACTTCAACGCCCAGCTCAAGGCGGTCATCGACCGCTTTTACGCCAACAATGAAGCGCTGATGGGCAAAAAGAAGGCCGTTTTCCTCACCGCGATGGCCGATGAGGATCAAAAGACTGCCTCCGGCGCGAACGCTTCGTTTGACCTCACGGCCGACTATCTCGGCTGGGAGATCGTGGGCAGGCTGAATGTCGACGGCTGCTCCACGGCGGACGATCTTCACGAAGAAGACCTGACCGCCGCTTACGAGCTCGGCTAGAATCTGTAAACAGTTGATCGTATAAAAAAAGAGGACTTGCTTTGCAATCCCTCTTTTTTATTGTCGAAACATTCTGCTGTTGTACACGGCCAACGCCGCAATGAGCGACAGAACAGTGGAAAAGATCAGCTTCACCGGCGCGAGCGCTTGCAGGCTGGCGAGAAAATACGTCCAGCCGTCGGCTTCCAGCTTGATGCGAAAGGCCGGAATGCAATAGCCCATCGCAACATACGCCGCGGCAAAGATCACGGCAAACGCTATGATCGCCCAGCGTCTCTTTTTCATCTCCCACGCTCCTTTCTTATCACTGTACCGCGCAGCCGCCCCATTCGACGACCGTGAAGCCCGTGCGCTCGGGCGCGGAAAGCTCCTGCGCGGGAAGGTCGACAAATTTTTCCGATGACTGCCACGCCATGAAGACGCGCAGCAGCGTATCGGGCGCAGGGTCGATCGTCAGCCTTGCCGAATCCGTGTAAATCTCCTGCTGGAACGAAATCAGATTGTAGGCGTTGTCCTGCATCTGCGGCAGCCAGTAGATGATAAACTCGTTCGCCTCCTCGCGATTAAGGCCGAGCTGTGTGAGCGCATTCTCGAGGAACGCCGCGGTGTCCTCCCCCGAAACGCAGAAGCCGGTCGAAAAGTCGTAATCCGCCCCCGACGTGCCCTCCCAGTAGAGGTAGCGGTAGGTTTGGCCGCTCTCGTCCGTCAGCGTGCCGTCCGGCGCGGCGCGGACGCTCCAGCCGTCACCGTAGGCGGGATAGGCGCACGTCAGCTCGCCCGCAAGATCAAGCGTCACACGCACATCCGTCTCCTGCTCGGGATATAGATAAATCACAGGCTTTTCGTCACTCACCTCTTCCTTCGGTTCCCGCCCGCAGGCCGAGAGCGAAAAGAGCAGCAAACACGCAAGAGTTAGGGAAAACAACTTCTTCATGGCAGAGTCCTCCTCATCAGTAGTTGTTCCTTTAGACGCAAGAACCATCAAAAAAGTTCCAAAAGCCTCGCAGAGTTTCACGCCCGCAGGCGTGAAAGGATCCTGATCGTTATTTCTGACGTCAAAAGGTGTATTGCCGCGGCGCGGCAAGAGAAGCCGCCCTGGGGCGTGCGCGTCAGAAATAATACTTTGCGCGGAGTGGAAATTGGCGAAGCGCCGCCGGTGGCGGAAGAAGCGAGCCAGTTTCGAGGAAGCGGCACGATCGGCGCGCCTGTAAGGGCGCGGGAATCGTAACGCCGCGACGGTGCAAAGTCAAATTGTCCGCTTAAATCGGACAACCGAGGCGCAGAACGAAGCGAATCTTTACAAAGAAGTGGCACAGCCACTTCTTTGTAAAAATCAAAAGAGGGACAGCAAAGCTGTCCCTCTTTTGAAATCTTTATTTGTGCGGTACCTGCCAGATCGTATCCGCGTACTGCGCGACGGCGCGGTCAGCGGCGAAGATGCCGCTGCGGGCGATGTTGATGAGCGACATGCGGTTCCATTCCTCGCTTCTTGCGTAGGTGTCTGCCATGCGCTGCTCGGCGGCGCAGTAGGACGCGAAGTCCTGCAAGAGCATGTATTCATCGTTCATCAGCAGCCGCGAGGCGAGATCGTCGTAGGAAACGCCGTCTGAGAAGCCCGCCTTGAGCTTGTCGATCACCGCGCGCAGGTTCTCGTCGCGCGCGTAGAGCTTCTGCGGGGCGTAGCCCTCGCGCTTGAGGCGCACGACCTCGTCGGCGTGCAGGCCGAAGAGGAACATGTTCTCGTCACCGAGTCTCTCGTGCATCTCGACGTTCGCGCCGTCGAGCGTGCCGACGGTCAGCGCGCCGTTCATCATGAACTTCATGTTGCCCGTGCCGCTGGCCTCCTTGCCAGCGGTGGAGATCTGCTGGCTCACCTCGCTCGCGGGCATCAGATGCTCGGCGAGCGACACGCGGTAGTTCTCAAGGAACACCACCTGCAGCCTGTCGCGGCAGATGGGGTCGGCGTTGACCTCGGCGGCAAGGGAGTTGATGAGGCGGATGATGCGCTTGGCGACCGCGTAGCCCGGCGCAGCCTTCGCGCCGAACAGGAACACGCGCGGCTGCATGGCGTGGTTCGGGTCGTTTTGCAGCTGTTGATAGAGGTAGATGATATGCATCGCGTTCAAAAGCTGACGCTTATACTCGTGCAGGCGCTTGACCTGCACGTCGAAGATCGCGTCGGTGTTGAGCACGATGCCCTGCGTCTTTTTGACGTAGGCGGCAAAATCGAGCTTATTCGCGCGCTTGATCTCGCCGAGGCGGTTCAGCACCGCGGCGTCGTCTGCATAGGCCTCGAGCTTTTTAAGCGCTTCGGGGTGCAGGAGGTATTCATCCCCGCCCGCGAGCGCGCGCACGAGCTCGTCGAGCCGCGGGTTGATCTGCGCGAGCCAGCGGCGGTGGTCGATGCCGTTGGTGACATTCTTGAACTTCTCCGGCTCCATCGCGCACTGGTATTTGAAAACGTCGTTTCGCAGGATGTCCGAGTGCAGAGCGCTCACGCCGTTCACGGCCATGCCGCCCGCGATGCACAGGTTTGCCATGCGGACCTGACCGTCCCAGATGATGGTCAATTCACGCGTTTTGGCCTCGTCGTGGTAGTAGTTTTCGATTTTTTCCTGATAGCGGCGCGCGATCTCGGTGATGATCGTCCACACGCGCGGCAGAAGCGACTGCATCAACTCCTGCGGCCAGCGCTCGAGCGCCTCGGAAAGCACCGTGTGGTTCGTGTAAGCGACGGAGTGCGTCGTGATGTTCCACGCCGTGTCCCAGTCGAGGCCCGCATCATCCATCAGGATGCGCATGAGCTCGGGGATGACGAGCGCGGGGTGCGTGTCGTTGATCTGAATGACATTCTTTTCGTGGAAGTTCGCCGCCGTACCGTAGACCTCGATGTGCTTGCGCACAATGGACTGCACGGTCGCGGAGACGAAGAAATACTGCTGCTTTAAGCGCAGGCTCTTCCCCTCGGGATGGTTGTCCTCGGGATAGAGGACCTTCGCGATGGTCTCGGCCATCGCGTGCTGCTCCTGCGCGCGCAGGTATTCGCCCTGCGAAAAGAGCGACATATCGAGCGGCGTGGGAGACTTTGCATCCCAAAGGCGCAGCGTGTTCACATGATCCGTGCCGTAGCCCGCGATCTCCATATCGCAAGGGATAGCCAGCACCTCGGTCTCGCCCTCGGGCACGACATGCAGCCGCCCGTCGTCCCAGAACTGGCGGACCGTGCCGCCGAAGCAGACGGTCTCGGTCTCCTGCGGCTTGGGCAGCAGCCACGCGCCGCCGAGGTCCTTCCAGTTGTCCGGCAGCTCGACCTGCTGGCCGTCGACGATGCGCTGGCGGAAAATGCCGAGCTCATAGCAGATGGAATAGCCCGCGGCGGGGATGTCGAGCGTCGTCATCGAGTCGAGATAGCACGCGGCCAAGCGGCCGAGGCCGCCGTTGCCGAGACCCGCGTCGGGCTCGCTTTCAAAGATGTCCGCTGCGCGGAAGCCCAGCTCGTCGAGCGCTTCGGTCAGAATTTCGCCGACGCCTAAATTGAACGCGTTTTTCATCAGGCTGCGGCCCATCAGAAATTCCATCGACAGGTAGTGCACCTGACGGCGGTGTTCCTCGCGGGTCTCGCGCATGGTGTCCACGCTGCGCTCGGCCATCACGTCGCGCAGGACAAGGGCGCTCGCGCGCATCATCTGCGCATCGTTCGCCTCCTCCACGGTGCTGCCGAAGCTGACCTTCAGCTTTTCGCACAGCGCGTCTTTCATTTTCTTCACAGAGTCAATGGTCATAGATCGTTTTCCTTTTCTTTATCGGCAGATGGATTCGTAAATGTGGCGGTATTCCTGCGCCGAGCGCGTCCAGCTGAAATCCGCGGTCATGCCGCGCTGCTGGAGCATCGCGTAGGCGCCCTTGTTGTCATGGTAAAGGTCAATGGCCTCGCAGATCACGTGGCACATGTCGCCAGCGTTGTAGTTGGCAAAGGTGAAGCCGTTGCCCTGTCCGTTCCAGGCTTCATACGCATGGACAGTGTCCTTTAATCCGCCGGTCTCGCGCACGATGGGCACCGCGCCGTAGCGCATCGCGATCATCTGCGAGAGCCCGCACGGCTCGCTCTTCGACGGCATCAGGAAGAGGTCTGCGCCCGCGTAGATCTGCATGGCGAGCTGCTCGGAATAGCCGAGGTAGACGGCCATGCGTCCGCCGTAGCGCTGCTTGGCGTACTCAAAAAACGTCTCGTACTTCGCGTCGCCCTTGCCGAGCACGACGAACTGTACGTCCTTGCCCATAAATGCGTCGAGCGTTTCGCACACAAGGTCGAGCCCCTTGTGGGAGACAAGGCGCGTGACCATCGCGAGGATCGGCGTATCGGGCCGTTCCTGCAATCCCAGCACACGCTGGAGCGCTGCCTTGTCCTTCTTCTTTCCGGCAAGGTCATCGGGCGAATACGCCGCTGCGAGGCTCTTGTCGCGCGACGGGTCATAGCGCTGCATGTCGATGCCGTTGAGCACGCCGTGGAGCTTGCGCGCGTTCATGCTCATCACGTTTTCCAGCCCGTGGGCAAAGTACGCGTACTTGAGCTCCTGCGCGTAGGTCGGGCTCACGGCGGTCACGGCGTCCGCCGTGACGATCGCGCCCTTTAAAAGGTTCACATCGCCGCCGAATTCGATCGTGCCGCCGTCGAACCAGCCATGGTCCAGGCCGAACAGGTCTTCGACCGTGCGGCTGCCGTAGCGGCCCTGATATTCGATATTATGCACCGTAATGACGGTTCTGATTCCCTTATAAAAGTCGTCGCGCACGGCTTCATCCCTGATGTAGATGGGCACAAGCGCGCTCTGCCAGTCGTTGCAGTGGACAACGTCGGGCTTTTGCGGCAGGGACTTGAGCAGTTCCGTCACCGCGCGGGAGAAAAAGCCAAAGCGCTCGCCGTCGTCATAGTAGCCGTAGAGCTCGCTGCGGCGGAAATACGTCTCATTGTCGACAAAGTACCACGTGACGCCGTCGCGCTCGAGCGAAAAGAGCCCGCAGTAGATGCTGCGCCACGCAAGGCGCACGAACGTCCACTTTTCAAAGTGGAGCTGCTCGCCCCACTTGTCCTTCACGCGCTCGTAAAGCGGCAGGATGACGCTCACGCGGTCTCCGTTTGCCGCGAGCGCCTGCGGAAGGCTGCCGGCCACGTCGGCAAGGCCGCCCGTCTTGCAAAAGGGGACCGCCTCGCTCGTCACATACAAAATGTTCATCTGCAAGCTCCTTTCTTCTGTTTGCTGCTTTTATACAATGCTGCCCTTGCTCACGGCGAGCGGGTAGCTCTCGTGTCCGATCAGCGTGCCGCCGCGGCGGATGTGGACGTCCTTGTCAGCGATGACGCAGCCGAGCGTCACGCCGTCCTCCACCACGGTATTCTTAAAGAGGATGCAGTTTTTGACTTGGCTCCCCTTGCCGACCTTGACGCCCGGGAAGAGGATGCTCCCCTCTACGTTGCCCTCGATCTGGCAGCCGTCGGCGATCAGCGAATTGACACAGCGCGAGTCTGGCGCGATGTACGACGCCGCCTCGTCATCCTCTTTAGCGAGGATGGGCCGCTCGGCACACAGGAGCTCGGAGCGGATGGCGGGGTCTAAGAGCTGCATGCTGCGCTCATAGTATTCCTGCACCGTGCGCAGCTGCGCGGCAAAGCCGTCCCACAGGAAAGCGCGCAGGTCGAGCTTGTCGCCCATGGCGCAGAGCACATCGCTGCGGAAGCTGTATTTGTCCTGCGCGGCGCACTCGTCCACAAGGGAGATAAGAAGGTCGCGGCTCAGAAGGTAGATCTCCAAGCTGCGGCAGCCACTCGCCTTGTGCGGCGCGCAGCGCGTCTCGGTGATGCGGCCTGCTTCGTTGACGGTGAAATACGTGGCGTTTTCCACAAACTGGCCGCTCTCGGTGCAGACGCAGGTGATGTCCGCGCCGCTTTCGATGTGCGCGTCCAGCACCTTCTGCAGCGGCAGATTGATGATAAGGTCGCTGTCGGACAGGACGACGTACTTCTGCCGGATCTCGTGCAGGTACGACCGCACGCCCGAGAGCGCCTCCATCTTGCCGCGGAATTCCTCCACGCCGAACTTGCGCGCGTCGGCAAAGGGCGGCAGCAGCTTGAGACCGCCGTTCTTGCGCGCCATGTCCCACGTCTTGCCGCTGCCGATGTGGTCGAGCAGGCTTTGATAGTTGCCGTGCAGCACAACGCCGACGTCTGTGATGCCCGCGCCCGCCATGTTGGAGAGCATGAAGTCGACCACGCGGTAGCGCCCGCCGAACGGCACAGAGCCGGGCATGCGCGCTTCGGTCAGTTCGCGAAGGCCGGGAGCCTTTTCATAGGCAAAGATGATGCCGTGCAGTCCGTTCATCGTACCGTCTCCTTTCCGTCCACGCTGCGCATGCGGTTGGCAGGCAGCACATAGTCATCCGCGACCGCCGCGCCGGGGCCGAGCACCGTGATGCCCCACTGCTCCGGCGGCACCGCCTCGGGCGGCGCGCCGACAAAGGCGTGCTCGCCGACGACGCCGTTCTCGCCGATGATGGCGTAGGAGACGCGCGCGTCCTTTTTGACGACCGCGCCGGGCATCAGGATGGAGTACTGGACGCTTGCGCCCTCCTCCACCGTGCAGCGCTCAGAGAGGACGGAGTTCTCCGCCTCGCCCTCGACCGTGCAGCCGCGCGCGACGACGCTGTGCTCCACGTGCGCGTTGACGCCTAAGTACGCCGGCGGCGCGGAGACGGAGCGGCCATAGATCGGCCAGTCCTTTTCGAGAAGATCGAGCCCGCTGCCGGTCGCGAGCATATCCATGTTCGCATCCCAAAGAGAGTCGAGCGTGCCGACGTCCTTCCAGTAGCCGGAGAAGCGGTACGCCGCCATCTTTTCCCCGTTTTGCAGCATCTTGGGGATGATGTTTTTGCCGAAGTCGTTGCTGCTCGCCTCGTCGCTCTCGTCCTCAATGAGGTACTCACGCAGCTTTTTCCACGTGAAGACGTAAATGCCCATCGACGCGAGGTTGCTCTTGGGATGCGCGGGCTTTTCCTCGAATTCCGTGATCGTGTCGTTTTCGTCCACGTTCATGATGCCAAAGCGTGGCGCATCCTCCCAGGGCACCTCCATAACGGAGATGGTACAGTCCGCGCCCGCTTTTTTGTGGTGGGCGAGCATCTTGGCGTAATTCATCTTGTAGATGTGGTCGCCCGAGAGGATGAGCACATACTCGGGGTCGTACATGTCGACAAAGCCGATGTTCTGGAAGATGGCGTTGGCCGTGCCCTTATACCACGACGCACCGCCCGCGCTCTGATACGGCGGCAGGATGTGCACGCCGCCGTCCGCGCGGTCGAGATCCCACGGCTGGCCCGAGCCGATGTAGCGGTTGAGCTCCAGCGGGCGGTACTGCGTCAGAACGCCGACGGTGTCGATGCCAGCGTTGGCGCAGTTTGAGAGCGGAAAGTCAATGATGCGGAACTTGCCGCCAAACGGCACGGCGGGCTTCGCCATATTCTCCGTGAGCACGTAGAGACGGCTGCCCTGGCCGCCGGCAAGCAGCATGGCGATACATTCTTTCTTCACGCTTGTTCTCTCCTCCTTGTTTCGTTGCCGTCCGGTCACACCTCGGGCGGCTCGTTGGTTTTCTCCTTTTCCTGCCATTCGCCCTCGCCCGCGAAGAACACCGCGCCGAGCGGCGGGATGGTCACGCACAGCGAGCAGGGCTTGCCGTGCGAGGGGATGGACTCGGTCAAAAGCTCTCCTTCGTTGCGCCAGTCGCCCGTGCCGCCGTATGCGGGAAGGTCTGTGGTAAACACCTCGCGGTACGTCTTTTTCGGCGGGACGCCGAAGCGATAGTCCGCGCGTCCGACGGGCGAGAAGTTGACCGCCGCGATGAGCTCGCGCCCTTTCCGGTCGCGCCGGACGAAGACGATGACGTTGTTGTGGTTGTCGTCGGCGACGAGCCACTCAAAGCCCTCCCACGAAAAGTCAATGTCCCAAAGCGGGCTCTGCGACAGGTAAAAGCGGTTGATGTCCTTGAAAAACCGCTGAGTCTGCTGATTTTCTTTATTTTCGAGCAAATACCAGTCGAGCTGAGAGGCAAAATTCCACTCGTGCCACTGGCCCAGCTCCGCGCCCATGAACGTGAGCTTCTTCCCCGGATGGGCGAGCAGATACGCCGTAAACGCGCGCACGCCCGCCAGCTGCTGCCAGTCGTCGCCCGGCATCTTGCCGCGAAGCGAGCCCTTCATGTGCACGACCTCGTCGTGCGAGATCGGCAGGACGAAATTCTCCGAAAAGGCGTACATCAGCGAAAACGTGATGTCCTTGTGGTGGAACTGGCGGAACCAGGGGTCAAGCTTCAAATAGTGGCACATGTCGTTCATCCAGCCCATGTTCCACTTGAGGTTGAAGCCGAGGCCGCCATCCTTGGCGGGCCGTGTGACGAGCGGCCACGCGGTCGACTCCTCCGCGACCATCAATGCGTTGGGGTCGATGGAAAACGCCATCTCGTTGAGCGCGCGCAGGAAGTCGATGGCCTCTAAATTCTCGTGCCCGCCGTTGATGTTTGGCGTCCAACGGCCATTTTCGCGGCCATAGTCGAGGTACAGCATCGACGCGACCGCGTCCACACGCAGGCCGTCCACATGGAATTCCCGCAGCCAGAACGCAGCAGAGGAAAGGAGAAAGCTCTTCACCTCGCCGCGGCCATAGTCGAACACACGCGTTCCCCAGCCCTCGTGCTCGCGCTTATTGGGGTCGGCGTATTCGTAGGAGGGCGTGCCGTCAAAGTCGATGAGACCGTGCGCGTCCTTGCAGAAGTGCGACGGCACCCAGTCTAAAATGACGGAAATGCCCTTTTGGTGCAGATGGTCGACAAAGTACATAAAGTCCCTGGGCGTGCCGTAGCGCGACGTTGCGGCAAAATAGCCGGTGCACTGATAGCCCCAGGAATCGTCAAGCGGATACTCGGTGACGGGCATGAGCTCGACGCAGTTGTAGCCAAGGTCCAGAACGTGATCCGCCAGCTCGCGTGCGAGCGTGCGGTAGTCGTAAAAATCGCCGTTTTCGTGCCGCCGCCATGAGCCGAGATGGACCTCGTAAATGTTGAGCGGCGAGCGGTCGAGGGGTGCCTTTGCGCGGCTCGCGCGCCATTCGTCATCCCCCCAGCGGTAGCCGCCGAGGTCATAGAGCTTGCTGGCCGTACCGGGGCGGGTCTCGGCGTGGAAGGCGTAGGGGTCGGCCTTGAGGACCGTTTCGCCCGATTGTGCCGTCACGGCGAACTTGTAGGTATCGTAGCGCTTGAGGGACGGCACAAAGCACTCCCAGAAGCCGTCCGCGTTCTTTTCCATCGGGTGGGCGTAGCCGTTCCAGCCGCAGAAATCGCCCACAACGGACACATGCGCGGCGTTCGGCGCCCAGGTGCGGAAGACGTAGCCGTCTTTCCCCGACCGCCGCGTGCGGTGCGCGCCGAGATAGCGGTAGGCCTCGCTGTTCGTGCCGCCGTAAAAGGCTGCGGCGTCAAATCGTCTGCCGGTTTGTTTCATGCCTCTTGTCCTTTCTCCTCATAGAGCGTATGAGAGCGGCGCAGCACCTTATTCCTCATCCGGTGCGCGCTGCACTGCCGCGCCGCCGAGGCCGAAATCGTCCTCCACGCTCGCTGTGTCGCGGCGGAGCATATTTTCCATCACGCGGATATCGCTGTCGATGTCCATCGCCTCGTTGCGGTACAAATCGTCGAGCTGCTTGTCAAAGCCCTTGATGAGGGCATCCATCGTCTCTTCGATGCGCTCCTGCGCGCGGGAGAGATTCTCGCCCTCGATGCCCGCCTCTTCAAACTTGGCGTAGCTGTCAAGCAGCTTGAGCGTCGTGGGCAGGTAGTAATTGAGGAACGTCGCGGCCTGCTGCTGCTTTTCGGGATGCTCCTCGACCTCGCGGAAAATTTTGCCCGCAACGGTCTCGAGATGGTCGATCTTCTCGCTCAGCACGGGGTCGGCGATGCGGTCGTTGGCGCTGCGGATGGCGCGCAGCGCGCCCGCGTAGCCCTCGTTCGCCTCCTTGGGCGTGACGTTTTCCTTTTTCGCGGCCGCATTCGCGTAGTCGGCAAAGGCGTCGGCGCTGCGGAAGAAGATGCCGCGGCCGCTGTCTAAGTACGCGCCCGTGCCGAGCAGACCCTTTTCGACCATGTAGTCAAGGTCACTCTCGATCTTTTTGCGGCTCTTGCCCGTCACGGTGCAGAGCTCCTCCACGCTGATGTAGCCGCGCTCGCCCATCACGGCGAGATAGCGCGCGATGCGTGCACTGCGGCGCTTCATGCGCTGACCGGCAGCAAACATCGCGATACCGCCGGCGAGGAAGCCGCACTTGGACAGCATGTACTCGGCCATGTAGGAATACCAGCCGTAGCCGATGATCTCGCCAATGTTCGAGATCAGCCCGCTGCCGGCAGCCAAGGCGATAATGCCGCCGATGATCATCAGCGTGCGCGCGGTCTTGTCGGAAGTCTTCGGCGCGCGGTTCATCTGCTTCGCCGTCTTCACCATGGACTTTTCCACCTTGCTGCGCGAGGAAACGTTTGCATTCGGGCTTGTGGACGTGCGCATGCCGCCGCGCGGCGAACTCACCTTTTTCGGCTTGTCCGAGAGCTTGGAGATGAGCGCGATGAGGCCGATGGGCCACAGGCCGAAGGCAAACAGCGCCGCGATCAAAATCCAGCCGCCGACGTCGACATCGTTCTTTTTCTTCGTTTTTTCGCCGCTCTCGTCAAAGCGGAACGAACCGGTCTCGGGATCGTATTCAAAGTCCTTGCTCATTTACCTGTTCTCCTTTTTCTTGCCCGCTCTCGCGGCGCGCTCGCGCTCAAAGTCGACGATCTTCGTCTTTTTACCTGTCTTTTCGTCCAGCACATAGAGCGTATTGAGCTGGGATTTTAGGTTTGCCTTCACCGAGTCGATGTAGTCGCGGCGCAGCTGCGCCTGCTCCTCCTTCTCCTCGTCGGTCAGGCCCTCGGCTTTGGCCTTGTGCGCCAGCGCGTTGATGCGCGCGATCTTTTCATCCATCGTCATTGTTTACTTCTCCTTACAGGTATCGGCGCAGAAGCAGCGCCGTTCTTCCTTTTTTACTCAGGCCGCCGACCTCGGCGACCTCGAACTTGCCGAGGCCGCGGGCGGAGATCACATCCCCCTGCGCGACGGGGGCGTCGCTCTTGAGCGTTTCGCGGTAGTTGAGCTGCACGCGGCCCGAGGAAATGAGCTCCTGCGCCTTGCCGCGGCTCATCGAAAAGCCGCTCGCCGCCACGGCGTCGAGCCGCAGTGTCGAGACCGTGTCGCGAATCTCCTTGACCTTGAGCTCGGGGACGCTCAAGTCTGAAAGCTCGATCTCGCTGACCGAGAGCTTCACGCGCCCCGCGCTCGTCACGTTTTGCAGCAGATACGGCGCGATATCGCGCGAGACGATCAAATCGCACGAGCCCTCCGACACCAAAATGTCGCCGAGCTTTTCGCGCGTGACGCCCTGCGCCATGAGCGAGCCGAGAAAGTCGCGGTGCGTCAGCGTATCTTCCTTGCGATACGTGCAGCGGAGCGCCGTCATGTACTCGCTCTCGTCGGCCTCCTCCTGCCAGTCGGGCAGAAAGAGGAGCATTCTCCGCTCCGCGCGCTCAAATCCACCGCAGAAGGCGCAGCCGTCATGAATGGCGGCGGCGTGCAGTAGGTCCTGCGCGCTGCGCTGCTCAGCGGGGCTCAAAAAGTCCGTCGCCGACGGGATATTGCGGTTTCTGCTCTGCTCACACTTGTCCAGAATGTGCGCCAGCAGCACGCGCTCATCGCCATTGCGCGCGGCGCGATCCAAAAGCTGCCGTCTGTCCATCATGCTTTCCCATTCTGCGTGCGCCAGAGGGACGCATACTCGCCGTTTTGCGCGAGCAGCGCCTCGTGGCTGCCCTGCTCGGCGATGCGGCCATTCTCGACGACGAGGATGCGGTCCGCCGAGCGGATGGTCGAGAGGCGGTGCGCGATCACAAGCGTCGTGCGCCCACGCGCGAGCTCGTCGAAAGCGTGTTGAATTTTGACCTCCGTCACGCTGTCGAGCGCGCTCGTCGCCTCGTCCAGAATGAGGATGGGCGGGTTTTTGAGGAAGATGCGCGCGATGGACACGCGCTGCTTCTGTCCGCCGGAGAGCATCGTGCCGCGCTCGCCGACATAGGTGTCGAAGCCGTGCGGCATGGCCATGATATCATCGTAAATCTCCGCGCGCTTCGCCGCTTCGACGATCTCCTCGTCCGTCGCGTCGGGGCGGCCATAGCGGATATTCTCGCGCACCGTGTCGGCAAAGAGGAACACATCCTGCTGCACGATGCCGATGGCGCGGTGAAGGGACGACTGCGTAAGAGAACGCACATCTTCCCCGTCGATGCGGATCGCGCCCTCGCTCACCTCGTAAAAGCGCGGGATGAGCTGGCAGAGCGTCGACTTGCCTCCGCCGGAGGGGCCGACGATGGCGAGCATCTCGCCAGGCCTTATATGCACGCTCACGTCGTGGAGCACGCCTTCATTCTCCTCGCCCTCGTAAGAAAAGCTCACATGGTCGACGTCGATCTCGCCGCGGCAGTGTTCGAGCTCCTTCGCGTCCGGTGCGTCCTTGAGCGCGGGCTCGACGCGCATGAGCGCCGTGAAGCGCTCAAGACCTGCAAAGCCACGAGCAAAAATCTCAGAAAAATTCGCGAGCTTTCGCACGGGGTTGATGAACGTTGCGATGTAAAGGGAAAACGTGATGAGGTCGATGTAGTTCATCTCGCCGCGCATGATGAGATAGCCGCCCACCGTGATGACGGCGGCGGAGAGCAGCGTCATAAAAAACTCCATCGTCGCGTTGAACACACCCATCTCGTGGTGGAATTTGCGCTTGGAGACCTTGAATTCCTCGTTCGCCGCGTTGAATTTGTCGATCTCCTCTTCCTCGTTGGCAAAGGCGCGCGCCGTGCGGATGCCGGAGAGCGACGACTCGATGCCGACATTGATGGCGGCAGTCTTCTGCTTCTCGCCGCGCGAGGCTGCCGTCATCTTGCTGCGGCGCGACATGATGACCGCGATGAACACCGGCAGGATGCACGCCACGACCAGCGCGAGCCGCCACTCGATGGAAAACAGGATGGCGAGCGCGCCGACGATCGTCAGCGTCGAAATGAGCAGGTCCTCGGGGCCGTGGTGGGCGAGCTCCGTGATCTCGAAGAGATCGCTCGTCAGCCTGCTCATGAGCTGGCCCGTGCGGTTGTGGTCAAAGAAGCTGACGTCCAGCTCCTGCACGTGCGTGAAAAGGTCGCGGCGGATGTCCGCCTCCACCAGAATGCCGAATGTGTGTCCCCAGTAGGAAATGACATAGTATAAAAGCGCGCGCACAATGAACGCCGCCATCATCACGCCCATCACGATAAAAAACGTGCGGTACTGCTGATTCGGCAAAAGGTCGTACATCGACTTGCGCGTCACGAGCGGGAAGGCGAGATCGATGAGCGCAACGACCGTCGCGCAGACAAGGTCCAGGATAAACAGGCCGCGGTGCGGCTTGAAGTAGGTGAAGAGAATGGAAAGCGGCTTTTTCTGCTGAAATTCACGGGTCGTCATATGGTCGATAGCTCCTGCAAATACTTTTTCAAGGTAATTGTAGCACAGGCGGGCAGTGCTTGCAAGGAAAGCCGCCCCTTTTTGCGTAAAAAAAGAACGGCCCCCGGCCGTTCTTTTTTCTCTTTACTTGATGCGCACCGTGATGGTCAGCACCGCGCCGCCAACGGTGGCCGTCACAGTCGTGGTACCCACCTTGGCAGGCGTGATCAAGCCGTCCGCCGAGATGGACAGGACGCTCGCGTCCGCCACCGCCCAGGTCGCGGCCGCGTCCGTGCCGGAAACGCTCAGGCGGATGGTCTCGCTCGGCTTGATCGTGCAGTCAAAGTTGCCGTTCGCGTCCTTGGGCAGCGTCGTGCCGACGTTCGTCTTGATGCTCAGGGCCGAGGCATCCACCGTCGGGGTGGACGGGGTTGTCGTGGTGCCGGGATTGGTGGCAGTTGTGTCGCTGCCGTTTGCGGGATCATTTGCGTTCGGCTCATCACCGGTGTTCGGGTCAGTGGTGCCGCCGTTGTTCGCGTTCGGATCGTCCGTGTTCGTATTGCTGTCGTCGGGCGTATTGACATCGTCCTGCACGCCGGGGGTATCGTCGTCGGCGGGCGTGATCTTTGCGACGATCTTGTCACCAAAGAGCGACCAGCTCAGAAGCAGCAGCACGACGACGAGCACCGCCGCCATCGCACCGCGGACGGACTGCGTCTGCTTTTTATCCGAAACGCGCCGGCCGCCGCTCTGTTTGCTGGAGTTGTACTTGATCTTACGGGGATGGTCTCCCTCCTCGCAGAACGGGCATCTGCGATAGCTGGGGGAATATTCTTCGCCGCAGCGCGGGCACTTGAGAAGATTCATGCCGACGCTCCTTTCTTTTGTCAAAATAGAGTCTCTGCGCGCGAGCACACACGGTGCCGCGTTCCTTTACATAATACTTGCTTTTTTGTCTCGCGTCAACCAAAACACGCAAATTTTTGCCGCATTCCGCCGCGCGGCCTTGCTTTTTTGCCAAAGTCTTCCTATAATCGACTTAACAACAAACGATTCATGGAGGGTCTGGCGATGAACACCATCTTCATTGGCATTGCAGGCGGCACCGGTTCGGGCAAAACGACGCTCACCGAGCATCTGAAGCAGCACTTCGGCGACGATATCAGCGTCGTGCACCACGACAGCTATTATAAATATCAGGACAGGCCCTTTGAAGAGCGCTGCAAGCAGAACTACGACCACCCCGACGCTTTCGAGACCGATCTGATGGTCGAGCAGCTTAAGGAGCTCAAGGCGGGCAAGGCCATCCGCTGCCCTGTCTACTCCTACGCAGACCACCAGCGCACAAGTGAGACCGAGCTCATCCGGCCGAGCAAGGTCGTCATCGTCGAGGGCATCCTCATTTTCCAGGACCCGCGGCTGCGCGAAATGCTTGACATCAAAATTTTTGTCGAGACCGACGCCGACGTGCGCATTCTGCGCTGCGCGACGTGCGCGACCGCGGCCGCACGCTTGGGAGCGTCATCACGCAGTATTTGACGACCGTCAAGCCCATGCACGAGCAGTTCGTCGAGCCGAGCCGCAAGTATGCCGATATCATTGTGCTTGAAGGCGGCCACAACTTAGTCGCCCTCGACATGATCATGCAGCGCATCGCCAGCCACATCGCCTCCGCCGACTAACGCAGCGGTTAAAAAAGCCTCGCAGAGTTTTACCCGCAAGGGGTACGCGGCATCCGTAAGGCGGCAGAGCCGCCAACGGCTGCCCAGGTGTCCGCAGACGCGAAATAAATTGGAATCCGTTTTTCCGGCGGCGTGTACGCCGGAAAAACACTTCTCTCTCCGCGCGTGTCGCAGCCGCCTTTCGGGCGGCAAGCCACAAAGCGGAACGTATCTTTCTCAAAAAAGAGGGACGCAGCTTTCAGCTGCGTCCCTCTTTTTTGAATATCTTTTACACTCCCGCGAAGTGGAACACGACACCGATCACCGCGGAGACTCCGATAAAGACGATCGGGTGCAGGTCCTTGGTCTTTTTGATGTAGCGCGTGAAGACGAGCAGCACCAGCGCAAGGATGATGCCGCGCCAGCTGATCGCGCCGTCCCACGAGAATTTCATCAGGATGGAATCCTCCTGCGACACACTCGTGATCCCGGCGATCACCTGAAGCATCACGCCCGCGCAGGCCGCGCCGATCAGGCCGGTGGAGGCGGGACGAAGGCCGTAGAACGCGTTGGCGACATACTGGCTGTCGCGGAATTTGGCGAGCATCGCCGCAACGATCAAAATGACGATGATCGACGGCGTCACCTCGCCGATGGTGGCGACGATCGCGCCCGGCACGCCGCCGACCGTATAGCCGACATAGGTCGCCATGTTGATGCCGACAGGACCCGGCGTCGATTCCGACACAGCCAGCATGTTCATCAGGTCCGTCTGCGAAAACCAGCCCGTGGTCGCCCCGATATCCTTAAGGAACGGCAGCGTCGCCATGCCGCCGCCGATGGCAAACAGGCCCGTTTTGAAAAATTCCCAGTATAAGCGAAGATACAAGGTCATTTTGCCGCCCTCCCCTCAAGATTTTTCAGCACGATGCCGGACATCGCCGAGAGCAGCACGAACCACACCGGCGAAACGCTCAGCAGCATATTCCCCAGCAGCACGATAACAAAGATGACCGCCGTGCGCTTATCCACGACCGACTTTTTCAGCAGCTTGAGCACAGCGTTCAGGATGAGCACGCATACACACACCTGAATGCCTGCAAAGGCGTTCTGCACCCAGGCAAGGTGGGCAAAGTTCGTAATGAGTCCCGCCAGGATCGTGATAATGACGAGCGAGGGGAATACCACGCCGAGCGTCGCGGTGATGCCGCCCATCGCGCCTTTTCTCTTCTGCCCGACAAATGTCGCCGTGTTGACGGCGATGATGCCCGGTGTGCACTGACCGATGGCAAAATAGTCCACCAGCTCTTCTTCCGTTGCCCAGTGCTTATTCTGCACCACCTCGCGCTCGAGGATCGGCAGCATCGCCATACCTCCGCCAAAGGTCATCACGCCGATCTTGGCAAAGGTGAGAAACAGCTCCAAAAGTTCCTTCAAAATACTTTCTCCTTACTCCACATATCCGTAAAGGCCGCGCACGGACACCTCACCCGTGCGGACGGTCTCGACCGTCCCGTTTTCGCGGCGCACGATGAGGCCGAACTCCTCGTCCACGTCAAGCGCCGTGACTTTTTCCTTCGTATCCTGCCACAAAAGCTGCACCTCGCGCCCGATGGTCACGCAGCGGTGGCGGTATTCGTCGAGATACCCGCTCGTCTCTCCGGATCTGAGCGCCGTATAAAGCGCATCGAGCTCCTCGATCATCGCCGCGGACAGCTCCGCGCGCGAAATGAGCCTGCCCGTCTCGCGCAGGATGGACGTTGCGATCTTCGAGACCTCGCCGACGAAGTCCTCCTCGCGCTGGCTGACGTTGAAGCCGATGCCCGCCACGACGTACTGGAGCTCGCCGGTCTCACCCTCGACGCTCAGCTCGGTCAAAATGCCGCAGAGCTTTCTGCCGTTCAGGATGAGATCGTTTGTCCACTTGATCTGCGAGTGCGTCCCCGCCACGCGGTCGACCGCGCGGCTCATCGCAACGGCGATAAGACCCGTGAGCGGCATCAGCTGCGACGGCGCAAGCTTCGGACGCAGCAAGATCGACAGGTAAACGCCCTTGCCCGCCGCGCTCTGAAAGCTGCGGCCGCGGCGGCCGCGGCCGCTCGTCTGCTCCGCCGCGACGGCGACGGTACCGTCCGGCGCGCCGTCGAGCGCGATGCGCTTTAAGTAGGCGTTTGTCGAGTCGATGGAATCAAAGCAGTCGATGCGCTTGCCGACGGTTTCGACAGATCCCAAGTAGCTGCGCACGGTCTGCTCGGTCAGCGTGTCGGGCAGCGACTTGAGGCAGTAGCCGCGTCCCGTGACGGCGTCGATCTCGTACCCCTGCGCGCGCAGGGCGGAAATGCTCTTCCAGATGGCCGCGCGCGTGATGCCGAGCTCGGCGCTGACGGCCTCGCCGGAGACGAAGTGTCCCTTTTCCCGCAGCAGCAGCGCCAAAACAGTCTCTTTTCCCATAGCGTCCTCCGTTACAAAATGTAACCGAAATTGTTACCCTTTTGAGGTTGACAGTCGGCGGCTTATCGCTTACGATTGACATAAAATATCAAGCGCTGCGTTTTTCGCAGCCGCCGTCTTAGGATTGTAGCACGCTTGCCGCCGCATGTAAACCAAAATCTCATGTTTTGGCTTACCCGGCGGTTTCTTGACGAATTCCTGATTTTTCCATTGCCGCGCTCCGCCCCGGCGTGTACAATAAGACGCTGACAAATTATGACAGGAGTTTCCCCGTGAGCTTTTCCGACCTTACGTTTCTTTTTTATTTTCTGCCGCTGTTTTTCGCGGTCTATTACATCCTGCCCTTTCGCTTCAAAAATGCTGCGCTCGTGCTGGGCAGCTTTGCCTTCTACTTCATCGGCGCGGGCGCGCGCGACACACTGCTACTGTCCGGCGTGCTGCTTCTGCACTACGCCCTCGCCCGCGCAATGGCGGGGAAAGAAGTCCGCACGCGAAAAGCACTGCTGATCATCGCGCTGGCGGCGGACCTCTTCTGCCTTGTGTACTTCAAGTACGCTGCATTTATTCTGGAAAATCTGGGCAAACTGACGGGGACGGCGTTCTCCCTTGTCGAGCTTGCGCTGCCGCTCGGCGTCAGCTTCTACCTCTTCCAGAGCGCGGGGTACCTCATCGACGTGTATCGCGGCGAGGAGGCGGAGAAAAACCTCATCGACTACGCCGCTTTCACCATCGCGTTCCCCCAGCTCACGATGGGGCCGATCTTACGCTACCGCGAATGGCGCGGCACACTGAAGGAACGCACGATCACGCGCGAGGACGTATTCTCCGGCTTTGAGCTCTTTGTTGTCGGCCTGTGCTTCAAGGTGCTGCTCGCCGACCAGCTCGCGCCGCTGTGGGCATCGCTCGAGCGCATCGGTTACGAATATTTGTCGACGCCGCTCGCATGGCTCGGCGCGGTGAGCTACAGTTTGCAGCTCTATTTCGACTTTTCCGGCTATTCGCTCATGGCGATGGGCCTCGGGCAGATGCTCGCGCTGCCTGTGCCGCGCAACTTTGACCTGCCCTACACCGCGCGCTCGGTGAGCGAGTTCTACCGCCGCTGGCACATCACGCTCGGCACATGGTTTCGCGACTATGTCTACATCCCGCTCGGCGGCAGCCGAAACGGCAATGCCCGCACGGTGCTCTCGCTCACGGTCGTGTGGTTTTTCACCGGCCTCTGGCACGGGGCGAGCTGGAATTTTGTCCTCTGGGGTGTGATGCTGCTTGGATTCATCCTGCTCGAAAAGTTCTGCATCGGCAATTTTCTCAAGGAGCATAAAGTGCTCTCGCACGTCTATCTTCTCTTCGTCATCCCGCAGACGTGGGTCATTTTCCGCATCACGCGCTTAAAGGACGTCGGCGCGTATTTTTCCCGCCTGTTCCCGCTGTTCGGCGCACACAGCGCCATCTCCGCGCAGGATGTGCTCAAGCTGCTCTCGTCCTACTGGTGGCTGCTGCTGCTCGCCATCTTCTTCTGTCTGCCGCAGCCGCGCCGCTTTTATGAAAAGCACCGCGGCAGTTTACTCGTCCAGCTCCCGCTGTTTCTGCTCTTCTGGGTGTGCGTGTACTTCATCGCCACCTCGTCGGGCAACGCCTTCCTCTATTCCCGTTTCTAAGGAGACCTTTCATGTCCTCTCGTCCCTTTTTCCTGCTGCCGCTGTGCTTTGTCAGCGCGCTGGCGCTCAACGCTTACGCCGCGCTCGATCCCACCGGCGTGTATCAGGATTATCTTGAAAAGCTGGATGCCGCGACGCCGCCCGTCGCGGCAATGGCCACAGCGGCCGCAGACGGGGTCTACCCGTGGAGCGAGCCCAAAGCGCCCGAACCTCCTCCCGTCCCAGACCCCGCTCCGCTTCCGGACCCGGAACCGGAGCCCGAACCGGAAGAGCCCGACTCCCCCTTCACCACGGTGGACGCGAGCTACTTTGACGACGCGCTGTTCATCGGCGACTCGCACACCGACGGCTTCAAGGACTATGCGGGCCTCAATAACGCCGACTACCTCTGCCACAACGGCCTGACGGTCTGGTCGGCGGTCGAAAAGGCGGAGTTCCCCGGCAAGCAGACGCTTGCGCAGGCGCTCTCCGGCAAGCACTACGGCAAAATTTACCTGATGCTCGGCATCAACGAACTCGGTACCGGCACGGCGGAGAGCTGGGCCGCACAGTACAAGGTCCTGCTCGACGAAGTGCGCGAGCTCCAGCCTGACGCCATCATCTTTTTGCAGGCCATCTTCCACACGACGCAGGAAAAGTCCGACGCGACGTTCTTTAAGAATTCGACCATCGACGCACGCAACGCCGAGCTCCAAAAGCTCGCCGACAACGAAACGGTCTTCTACATCGACTGCAATCCCGTCTTCGACGACTCTACCGGCGCGCTGACGCCGGAATACTCTGGCGACGGCGTCCACGTCAAGGCCGCGTACTATCCGATGTGGAGAGACTATCTCTTCCAGTTTGGCGTCGTAAGATAGTTTCAAGAAAGCGGTGAAGCCGCTTTCTTGAGAAAGTTTCGCTGCGCTCTGCGCCTCGGTTGGCCGCATAATGCGGCCAATTCGACGCTCGCTCCGCGCAAAGTGTTTTTCGCCACGCACTTGTCGCGGCGAAAAACAAATTTCGATTTATTTGCGCTCTGCGCGGCGCAAATTTTACGAGACTTGATATGTTAAAAAAGGAACCGCTCTTCGAGCGGTTCCTTTTTTGCATTGCTTCGTTTTATTCGTGCTTGACCTTATAGCCGCGGTTCAATCTCATTTCGAGCGCGTCGAGCTCTTCGTAGAGCTCAGGCGGCACCTTGCCAATCTTCTCGTAATACTCACGCGCGTCCTCGCACTCCTGGAGCCAGAGGTCGCGGTCGACCGAGAGCAGGCGGCGCATGTCGTACATCGACATTTCAAGCCCCTCCATGTCGATATCGTGGGTGTTGGGTTCGTAGCCGAGCGCGGTCTCCGCCGCGCCGATCTCATCGTCGGCGCGCGAGATGATCCATTGTAAAACACGCATATTGTCGCCAAAGCCGGGCCAGGCGAAGTTGCCGTCCTCGTCGGTGCGGAACCAGTTGACGTTGAAGATCTTCGGCGGCTTGGGGATCTTCTTTCCCATGTCGAGCCAGTGCTGCCAGTAGTCGCCCATGTGGTAGCCGCAGAACGGCAGCATCGCCATCGGGTCGCGGCGCACGACGCCGACGCGGCCCGTCGCCGCGGCGGTGGTCTCCGACGCCATGATTGAGCCGATAAACACGCCGTGCTGCCAGTTGAAGGACTGGTAAACGAGCGGCGCGGTCTTCGCGCGGCGGCCGCCAAAGACAATGGCGCTGATGGGCACGCCCTCGGGATTGTCAAACTCGGGGCTCAGGCAGGGGCAGTTGCGCGCGGGCGCGGTGAAGCGGCTGTTGGGGTGCGCGGCCTTTTCAGGGCTCTGCGGCGTCCAGGGACGGCCGCGCCAGTCGATGGCGCGCGCGGGCGGCGTCTTGTTGAGGCCCTCCCACCAGACGGTGTTGTCGCTGAGGTCAAGCGCGACGTTCGTGAAGATCGTGTCCTTGTGCGTAGAGATGAGCGCGTTGGGGTTCGACTTCATGGATGTGCCGGGCGCAACGCCGAAAAAGCCGTTTTCGGGGTTCACGGCCCAGAGTCTGCCGTCCTTGCCCACGCGCAGCCACGCGATATCGTCGCCCACGCACCAGACGCGCCAGCCCCACCGCTGCAGGCCCTCGGGCGGGATGAGCATGGCGAGGTTCGTCTTGCCGCAGGCGGAAGGGAAGGCGGCGGAGATGTACTTGATCTCGCCGCGCGGGTTCTGGATGCCGAGGATCAGCATGTGCTCGGCCATCCAGCCCTCCTGACGGCCGAGGTTCGAAGCGATGCGCAGCGCGAAGCACTTCTTGCCCTGAAGCACGTTTCCGCCATAGTTCGAGTTCATCGAGATGATCGTATTGTCCTGCGGGAAGTGGACGATGTACTTGTTGTCCTTGTCGAGGTTGCACTGGCAGTGCAGGCCCTTGATAAAGCCCTCATCGTCGCCGAGCGCGTCGCACACGGCCTTGCCGATGCGGGTCATGATGTGCATGTTGAGCACGACGTAAATGGAGTCGGTCAGTTCAAAGCCGTATTTGGCGAACGGAGAGCCAATGATGGACATGGAGTACGGGATGATGTACATGGTGCGGCCCTTATAGGCGCCGTCGGCCAGAGCGTACATTCTTTCGTACATTTCCTTGGGCTCTACCCAGTGGTTCGTGGGGCCTGCGTCCTCTTCCTTTTCACAGCAGATGAACGTGCGGTCCTCCACGCGCGCCACGTCGTCGGGGTCAGTGCGGTGCAGGTAGCATCCCGGGAGCTTGTCCGGGTTGAGCTTGATGAGGATGCCCTCCTTGACGGCCTGCTCGCGCAGCGCGTCGAGCTGTTCCTCTTCCCCCGTGATCCAGACAATCTTGTCCGGCTTGGTGATGGCGGTCATTTCGTCGATCCACGACAAAACGGCCTTGTTGTTCGTCAAATTCGTCATTTGTTCTTTCCCTCGTAGCATGTTCACGGTGTAATGAAAAAGAAAAATTTTGCACCGCGTCTTGTGTGGTGTGCTGTGCCGTTTTGGGGCGGCAGGGAGCTAACCGATGCACAGGAAAAATGGCTGCTATTGAGTTTGACTCCTTTCTGCCGAAAATTGTAGCAGAATGTCTTATCAATAGCAACCATATGGTTTATCAATTTTTTGAATAGATGTTTCTGTGCTGTCACAGTAATGCGGCGATCTCGGCGGACAGCGCGGCGAATTCACTGAGCCCCAGCCGCTCGCCGCGGATGTTGGCCTCTAAGCCGCAGGACGTGACCGCCTGCGTGACCTGCTCTTTTGTGAGCTGGCTGCCGAACGCCGTCATCAGGCTGTTGACAAGCGTCTTGCGCCGCAGGGCGAACGCGGCGTACACCACGCGGAAGAAGAACTTCTCGTCCTCGACCTCGACCGGAGGCTCCCTGCGCACGACGGCGCGCAGCACGGCGGACGTGACCTTCGGCTGCGGCTCGAAGCACTCGCGCGGCACGGCGAACAACAGCTCCGGCTCGGTGTAGTATTGCATGAAGACGGAGAACGCGCCGTAGGCGCTCGTGCCCGGCGCGGCGCAGAGGCGCTCGGCGACCTCCTTCTGCACGAGCACCGTGATGCTCTCAAAGCACTTCGACTCGATGAGCGCGGTAATGGCGGGCGTCGTGATGTTGTAGGGCAGGTTTGCGCACACGATGGGCGTGAGGCCTGCGAATTTTTCACGCACAAGCGCAGGGATATCGGTTTTCAAAATATCGGCGGACACGACCTCGAAGTTGTCAAAGCGCGCCATGGTCTCGTCCAGGATCGGCAGCAGCGTCTTGTCAAGCTCCACGGCCACCACCTTGCCCGCGCGCTCGCAGAGCTCGTGGCTCAGTGCGCCGATGCCGGGGCCGATCTCGAGCACGCCGTTCTGCTCGTTTGCGCGCGAGCTCTCGGCGATCTCATAGGGGATGGCGGGGTCGATCAAAAAATTCTGCCCCATGGACTTGGAAAAATGAAAACCGTGGCGCTTTAAGAGCGCCTCGATGGCAGCTTTGTCATTGCGTTCCATAGCGTGGTTCCTTTCTGCGCGCTGGGCGTAAAAAATTGTAAAATGATTCTACCATATTTTGCGCAAAAGAGTAGTAAAAATTTTTCCCGTGTGATAAAATGCAGAAATCTCAGAAAAAGAGGGAGACTTTCATGGAGCTCACACCGCAAATTCTGATCGTTGTTCTGCCGCTCATCTTTCTTGGCGGCTTTGTCGACTCCGTCGCCGGCGGCGGCGGACTTATCACGCTTCCCGCCTATCTGATGGCCGGTATCCCCGCGCATCTTGCAATGGGGACAAACAAGGTCGTCAATGGCACCGGCACGGCGCTCGCCTCGTTCAAATACTTTCGCGGCGGCAAGGTCCTGCTGCGTCCCGCCATCGTCTCGGGGATCGGCGCGCTGCTCGGCGCGGCCATCGGCACAAAGATCGCTCTGCTCATCAACGAGGACATTCTGAAGATCATGATGCTCGTCGCACTGCCCTGCGCGGCGATCCTGCTGATGCTCAAAAAGGACTTCGGCAAGGAAAATGACGCACCCGCGCGCGAGTACACGCCGCAGCAGGAGCTGACGCGCGCCGCGCTCATCGGTTTGGGTCTTGGCTGCTATGACGGGCTCATCGGCCCGGGCACGGGCACGTTTATGATCATGGCGTTTACGATGGCACTTTCGATGGACCTCCTCACGGCGTCGGGCTGCGCGAAGATCGCAAACCTCTGCTCCAACGTCGCCTCGGCGGTGCTGTTCATCTTCAGCGGCAAGGTCTGGTGGCTGCTGGCGCTCCCCGCGGCGGCCTGCAATATGCTCGGCGCCTACTGCGGCGCGCGCTACGCCATGAAGGGTGGCAGCAAGCGCGTGCGCGGCATGATCTTTGTCGTGCTGGGGCTTCTCTTCATCAAGATGGGCTACGAGCTGCTGTTCTGAAAAGACGAATTCTATATAAAAAAGCGGACAGTCAAGGCTGTCCGCTTTTTTCAGTTCTTCAGGCTGTGCAGCGGCGCGGGAATTCTGCCGCCGCGCGCAATGAACTCCGCGCTCGAATAAGGGTGGACCGCCTGCACCGGTGCCGAGCCGAGAAGTCCGCCGAACTCCACCGTGTCGCCCACCTTACAGCCAGGCGCAGGGATGACGCGCACCGCAGTCGTCTTCGTGTTGATCATGCCGATGGCCGCCTCATCGGCGATGATGGCAGCAATGGTCTCTGCGCTCGTGTCGCCCGGAAGCGCGATCATGTCAAGTCCTACGGAGCACACGCAGGTCATCGCCTCCAGCTTGTCGAGCGTCAGCGCGCCGGACGACGCCGCGGCGATCATGCCCTCGTCCTCGCTGACGGGGATAAATGCGCCGGATAAGCCGCCCACCGAGGAGGACTCCATCACGCCGCCTTTTTTCACCGCGTCGTTGAGCAGGGCGAGCGCGGCGGTCGTACCGTGCGTGCCGCAGACCTCAAGCCCCATTTCCTCCAGAATGCGGGCCACGCTGTCGCCGACGGCGGGTGTGGGCGCAAGGGAAAGATCGACAATGCCAAACGGCGTATCGAGCCTGCGGCTCGCCTCCTGCGCGACGAGCTGACCCATGCGCGTGATGCGGAACGCCGTTTTCTTCACGGTCTCCGCCACCACGTCGAACGGCTGGCCCTTGACGCTTTGCAGCGCGTGATACACAACGCCCGGCCCGGAAACGCCGACATTGATCACTTTCTCCGGCTCGCCCACGCCGTGGAACGCGCCCGCCATGAAGGGGTTATCCTCTACCGCATTGCAGAAGATCACAAGCTTGGCGCAGCCAAAGCCGCCCTGTTTTTCCGTGAGCGCCGCCGTCTTTTTCACCGTCTGCCCCATCAGGGCGACAGCATCCATGTTGATTCCCGCCTTGGACGAGCCGACGTTGACTGATGAGCACACAAGGTCCGTACAGGCCAGCGCCTCGGGGATCGCAGCGATCAGCTTCCGGTCGGCGTCCGTCATGCCCTTTTGCACAAGCGCCGAAAAACCGCCAATAAAGTTAACACCGACATTTTTGGCCGCGCGGTCAAGCGCCTTGGCAAACGGGACATAGTCTTCCGTCTCCGACGCGGCGGCGACCAGCGCGATGGGTGTGACGGAAACCCGCTTATTGACGATGGGAATGCCAAATTCCCGCTCGATCTCTTCTCCCGTTGCGACCAGATGCTCTGCATAGCGGCTGATCTTGTCGTAGATCTTTTCACATGCACGCTCTGCGCTTCTGTCCGCGCAGGAGAGGAGCGAGATGCCCATCGTGATCGTGCGGATATCCAGATGCTGCTGGTCGATCATACGGATCGTTTCCAGAATATCATTGCGGCTTAGCATGATTCTTTCCCTCCCCGCTCAGATCTTGTGCATTGCGTTGAAGATGTCCTCCCGCTGCATGCGGATCGCAATGTCCATCTCCGCGCCGAGGGCGCTCAGCTTTTCCGTCAGTTCCGTAAAAGAGAGGGAACAATTTTCGAGATCCGCCAGCATGACCATGGTGAAATTTTCCTGCAAAATCGTCTGGCTGATATCCAGAACGTTCACGTTCCACTTTGCCAGCAGTGAGCTGACGCCCGCGATAATACCGACCTGATCTTTCCCCAGTACCGTGATAATGGCTTTCATCCTGTGTTCTCCTTTCGGTTTCTGCCGGTAATTGTATCACATCACCGCAATAAAGTAAATGTTCCGGATGCGCAACATACGCATCCGGAACATACATTTATCGTACTATTCGACAAACCGCCCCGCTCAGTCGAGGAAGTAGACCGTCGAGTTCTTCTGGCGGCCGAATTGCTTGCACTCCTGATAGGAATTCATATAGAGGTCGATCGCCGCGCCGCGCACGCCGGTGTCCTCAGCCACAGCGTTGCCGTAGGTGTAGCCCGACGAGCCGACGATGAACATCTCGGTACCGAGGGAAATGACCTTCTTATCCACTGCGACGGTGCCGACGTGGACCGTCGTGCCCGTGGCCGTTCTTGTGCCCACGCCGCCGTAGCCCGCGGTATAGGCCGTGCAGGTGACCTTCATCGAGCCGGAGAAGTGGACGGAATCGCCGGACTTCATCAAAAGATAGCCGCTGCCGTCGCTCTCGGTGACAACGGACTTGACCGTGTCGCCGCTCTGCGCCTTGTCGACGAGCGTGCCGGTGTAGGTGATCTCCGCGACGGAGGTGTCGTTCTTCTCCTCCACCGCCTGGCGGGAGACGAACTGGCCGTCGGCGTACACGACCTCGTAAACGATGTCGCGCGTGCCGTCGATGCCCTGCTGGACGACCTGCGTCTCGCCCTTGGGGATGCGGTACGACGTGGAGGTCAGCGTGGTATGGGGAGCCGCCACGGTGGCGGTCTCATAGTAGGTGAAGTCAGAGGCAACGGTGATCTCGACCTCTTCCTCCGTGACGTCGACCAGCACCATCTCAAGCGGGCTGACCGAGATCTGCAAACGGCGCAGCAGCTCGCTGACGCGCTCGCCGTTTCTCGTGGTGGCGTACTCGATATCGTCGCCGTGTGTCACCGTCACCTTTTCACCGGCAGGGAGCGTGACTTCCGCGTCACCGCTCTGCGCGCCGGTGACAATGACGCGCTCCTGCGGGATGTCCGTCGTGCCGTCGAGCACGCTGACCGTATCGCCGTCGGCGATGAGGTACAGCGCGTCCGCGCGCAGCTCGGGCGAACTGTTCAGCAGCATCACAGCCGCGAAGAGCAGAAAGAACATCGCTCTGCGGCAGCGCTGGGCTGTGAACAAATTTTTCAAAAACTTCTGCATGGGATACTCCTTTTTTCGCGGCGTGAGCCGCCGCAGCTTCACGCAGCTGAGGAAGTGCGCTGCGTCCGGAAAAGATTACAAAATGTAACTTTTCCAAAACTTGCTGGCAGTATACCGCCTGAAAAAGGATTTGTCAAGTTTCCGCCGTTTGTTCGCCAAAAGTTCTGTATTTTATAAAATTTTCGATATTTTTCTTATTTTCATCTTCTAAAAGTTGCGATTTAAGTCATCGAATTCGTGATTTTCTCGATTTATGTAAACCATCGTCACCCCTCTCCGCCGCCTCGCCGCCATCTCGGCGTCGAAGAGGCGGCGCACCTGCCGACGCTCTTTGTCCCGTCCGAGCGGGCAAAAAACTCTTGGGAGCAGGCCGGGTGTGTCCCGCTCCCGCCCCGCCAGGCGGCAAAAACGCGGAAAGCCCTGCAAACACTGGCTTTTTTGCTTCTCCGCCGCACGCTCTATCCCCTTGGACAGCAAAGGAACGCCCCCTGCGCCCTTTCCGGGCGCAGGGGACGAAAAGCCGCCTCAACAGCGTGTCGCGATGCCAAAATATGCAAGTTTGACTTTTTGAAAATTCATTTATTGAAATTCATTTATGTCAACCTGATTTTTTGATTTTTGTTGGCAAAGGTCACAAAAATCTCGCTTCTTTTTCGCTTTTCCCGTCAAATGGGCGATTGCAGAGGAAGTTACATTTTCTCCTCCTTTTCGTCCGTTTCCCCGTGAAAATGAAGGTAAACGGACGCGGCGGCGTCTTTTGGCAGCACACGTTCAAGGGCGAAAATGTCCGCCTCCCGAATCGCCTTAACGCTCTTGAACGTCTTGAGCAGCGCCTGAGCGCGCACCTTGCCGACGCCCGGAATCCCGTCGAGTGCCGAGCGGGTCGAGGACTTCGAATGGCTCTCGTGGTGGAACGTGATGGCAAAGCGGTGCGTCTCCTCCTGGATCTGACCGATCAGGGCGAAGACGTTCGGCGCGGCGTGCAGGTCGATCTCGCGGCCCTGTGCGGTGACGAGCGCGCGCGTGCGGTGGCGGTCGTCCTTGACCATGCCGAAGATCGGCACGTGCACGTGCATCTGCGCGCACACGCGCTCGGCGACGCCCGCGTGCGTGATGCCGCCGTCGATGAGCATGACGTCCGGCAGGGGGCTGAATTTCTCGTCCCCGTCCAGATAGCGCTGGATGCGGCGCGTGAGCACCTCTTCCATGGAGGCATAGTCGTCTGGGTGGGCCGACAGGCTCTTGATCTTGAATCTCCGGTAGGCGCTCTTCTTGGGCTTTGCGCCCTCATAGACGACCATCGACGCAACGATGTCGCTCGCGCCGGTGTTCGAGATATCGTAGGACTCCATGCGCTCGGGCGGCTCGGGGAGCGAGAGCATCCCCGCAAGCTGCGTCAGCGTGCGGTTCTCGCGCTCCTGCGCGGTCGTCACGCGCTCGACGTCCTCGCGCGCGTTGCGCTGCGCCATGGCAAGGAGTTCCGCCTTCTCGCCCCTCTGGGGGACGTGGAGCGTCACCTTGCGGCCCGCGCGCTCGGTCAGGATTTGCGCAAGCTCGTCCGCGCCCTCGATCTCGCAGGGCAGCAAAATTTCGCGCGGCAGCACGCTCTTATTGAGGTAATACTGCGGCAGCAGTGCAGACAAGATCATCTGCTCGCTCTCGTCCTGCGGCGCGGCGAAGAGGTTCAAGTCGCGACCCGTCACGCTGCCGTCCTCGATGTGCAGCACAGCGCTGCCGCACTTGAGCGCGCCGCGGTAAACGCCCCAGATATCGGTATCGGCGCAGATGCCGGCGATGACCTTCTGCCGCTTGCCCAGCACCTCGATGGCGCGGATGCGGTCGCGCAGTGCCGCCGCCTGCTCAAAGTGCAGCGCCGCAGCCTCCTGCTCCATCTCCTCGCGCAGCGCGCGCGTTAAGCGGCGGTAGTGGCCGTTCAGCAGCTCTTCGGCCTGCCCGATGCGGCGCATGTACTCGTCCTCATCCGGCGTGCCGCGGCAGAACGCGTCGCAGCGCCCCATGTGATGGTTGAGGCAGGGCCGCTCCTTTCCAATGTCGCGCGGGAATTTGCGGCTGCACGTCGGCAGGCGGAATGCCGCACAGATCGCGTCGATGGCCGCGCGCGTCTCGTTTCGTCCGCCAAACGGGCCAAAGTACAGCGCGTTGTCGTCCGCAGGCTTAGAGGCCATCGTAAAACGCGGATAGTGCTCCGTGCCGAGGCGCACAAAGGGATAGCCCTTGTCATCCTTTAACAAGATATTGTAGCGCGGCATGTGCTGCTTGATGAGCGAGTTTTCAAGGATCAGCGCCTCGAACTCGGTCGAGACGAAGATCGTGTCAAAGTGGTCGACCTGTGAGACCATGCGGCGCGTTTTCTCATTGTGGGAGGAATTCTCCTGAAAATACTGGCTGACGCGGTTTTTGAGCTTTTTCGCCTTGCCGACGTAAATGACGCAGCCGGTCTTGTCCATCATCAGATAGACGCCAGGCGCGAGCGGCAGGTCGTTCGCCTTGTCCAAAAGCTCCTGCTTTGTCACGGGACATTCCCTCCTTTCTTTTCATCTCTACATTATAATATATAATAGTATATCCGGTCGAATGGTGCCGGTAAAATGGAAAAAGGCGGCTTCCTGTGGAAGCCGCCTTTCCTGGTTGTTTGTTATTCGCCGAAATTGTTGGAAACCAGCTCGCACAGAGCGGTCACGGCTTCCTTTTCGTCCGCGCCGTCGGCCAGCAGCGTGATGGTCGTGCCCTTGACGATCCCGAGGGACAGCACGCCCAGCAAACTCTTGGCGTTCACGCGACGCTCATCCTTCTCCAGCCAGATGCCGCTCTTGAACTCGTTGGCCTTCTGAATGAAGAACGTGGCAGGACGAGCATGCAGGCCTACTTCATTGTTGATCGTAACATTCTGAGTATACATCGTTACTACTCCCTCTCCAAAAAAATCTTTCGGACTTTATCGTATCATATACCATCGGGGGCCGATTCGTCAATGCCATTTCGCGCGAAATGGCGCGGATTTGGCAATAAACACAGACAAAGCGCTTCCCCGGGCAGGCATTTATTTCAACTCGACCACAGTGACGCCTGACTCGCCCTCGCCATAGTTGCCAAGGCGGAAGCTCTTGACGGCTTTGTTGCGCCGGAGGCTCGCGTGCACCGCCTTGCGCAGCGCGCCCGTGCCCTTGCCGTGGATGATCGTCACGGTCTCGAGATGCGCCATGACAGCGGCGTCGATATAGTTATCGAGCACGCTTTCGGCCTCCAGCGTCTCCATGCCGCGGATGTCGAGCTCGCGCGCAGCGGACGCCGTGCGCAGAACGCGCTGCGAGGGGGCAAACTGCGGCTGCTTTTGGGCAGTCGCCGCGCGCTCCGCCGCCTCAATGAGGCGGACCTCGTCGGCTTTGACCTTCATCTGCAAAACGCCTGCCTTGAGCGTCAGCGTACCGTCCTTGACAGCTGTGACCTCGGCCTGACGGCGCGTACCGGGGATCTCGACCAGATCGCCGACCTGAATCGGGCGCGAGGGCTTGGGGATGGGCTCCGCGCTCTCGTCGCGCACGCCCGCAGCGTCACGCGCCTGCTTGATGTTGTGCATGATCTCGGCGCGCTGGGCGTTCATCTGCTGGGCATCGAGCTTTTTCTGCTGCTTGCGCAGCGCGTCGAGCTCGCGGAACGTGTCGTCCGCGACGGACTTGGCCTCAGCCAAAAGGCGCTTGGCCTCGGCTTCGCCGCGGCTTCTCGCGTTCTCCTTTGCGCGCTCCATCTGCGTGCGGAATTCGCGCGCCTTGCGCGCGTCCTCCTCGCGCTGGGCGTAAAGGCGGTCGACCTCGGCTTTTTCTTTCTCTAACTGCTGCCTCTTCTGCTCCAGCTGCGTCAGCACGTCTTCAAAGCGGATGCTCTCGCTGTCCATCTGCGCCTTGGCTTTTTCAATGACGGCCTCGGAAAGCCCCAGCCGCTTCGAGATCGCAAAGGCATTCGACTTGCCGGGGATGCCGATGAGCAGCTTGTAGGTCGGGCAGAGCGTTTCCACGTCGAACTCGCAGCTCGCGTTCTCCACGCCCGCGGTCGTCATGGCGAAGGTCTTGAGCTCGGCGTAGTGCGTCGTCGCAGCGATCTTCGCACCCTGTGAACGCGCCTGCTCGATGACGGCGATGGCCAGTGCCGCACCCTCAACGGGGTCGGTGCCCGCGCCCAGCTCATCGAAGAGGATCAGGCAGTGCTCGTCCGCCTCGTCCAAGATCTGCACGATGTTTTTCATATGCGCCGAGAAGGTCGACAAACTCTGCTCGATACTCTGTTCGTCGCCGATGTCGGCCAACACCGAGGAAAAGATGCTCACGGCGCTGCGGTCGTCGCAGGGGATATGCAGGCCGCACTGCGTCATCAGGCAGAGAAGGCCGAGCGTCTTTAAGCTCACAGTCTTGCCGCCGGTGTTCGGGCCTGTAATGACAAGCGTATCGAAGCTGCGGCCGAGCTCAATGTCGATGGGCACGGCCTTCGCGGGGTCGAGCAGCGGGTGGCGCGCATGGCGCAGATACACGCTGCCGTCCTTTTTGAGCTCGGGGCGCATGGCATTCATGCGGTAGCTCAGCTCGCCGCGCGCGAAAATGAGGTCGAGGTGGACGAGAATGTCATAATCCCACAGAATGTCGCGGCTGAAGCTCGCCGCCTCGCCCGAGAGGGCGTAGAGGATGCGGTCGATCTCCTTCTCCTCTTTCGCTTCGAGCTCCTTGAGCTCGTTGTTGGCCTGCACCACGCCCATCGGCTCGACGAAGATCGTCGCGCCGCTCGAGGACGTGTCGTGCACGAGGCCCGGCAGCTCGCCGCGGCACTCGGCCTTCACCGGCACGACGAAGCGCCCGCCGCGCTGCGTGATCAGCGCGTCCTGCAAAACGTTCCGGTAGCTCGGGGACGAAATGATGCGCTGCAGGATCTGGCGGCCCTTGGCCGCCGCCGCGCGCTTGTGGCGGCGAATTTCCGCGAGCTCGGGCGAGGCCGCGTCGGCGATCTCGTTTTCGTCGAGGATCGCGGTCGTGATCTTCTCCTCCAGAAAGCGGTTCGGGTGCAGGGAGAGGAAGAGCTTGTCGATGACCGTCCCCTCCTCGTCCTCCTTATAATAATCCTGCACGCGGCGCACATTCGTGAGAAGCCCCGCGATGTCGAGAAGCTCCCGCGTATTGAGCATGCCTCCGCGCTCGGCGCGGGAGAGCGCTTCGCCCACGTCGCGCACGCCGCCAAAGGCAGGGCTGCCGCGCAGCATGATCATCTTGCGCGCCGCGTCCGTCTCGTCGAGCAGGCGGTTGACCTCGCCGAAATCATCCGATGGCGTCAGCCGTCGCGCCCGCGCCTTGGCCTCCGCGCTCACCGCGTGATGCTCGAGCATCTCCAGTAGCCGCGGCAGTTCCAGCACGCGGATGGATTTTTCAAACAGTTCACTCATAGTTTTCTCCGAAATTTTGATTTCGATTCGTATTTCTTTCGACAGATATTTCGTTTAGTTGTCAATTTTCATGCTTTTGTAGAAGTCCAGCGTCTTGAATCGCCGGTCAAGCTGCACCTGCGCAAACACCTCGCAAGCCGCGGCAAAGCGCTTTTCCGTCTCGCCCGAGAGGGAAAACGACAGCATCCGCTTCGGCTCGGAAAACAGCACATGGCGCATCGCCGCGAACGAGCCCGCGTCCAGCGGCAGAAGGCCGCCCCCGCCGTGGCCCGCGCACTCCCTGCACAGCAGCACGCCCTGCTGCGCGTCAAACACCGGCTCTTTCGGGTTGTGCGTGCCGCAGACGGCGCAGCCGTCGAGCAGCGGCTCGTAGCCCGAGAGCGCAAGCAGCTTGAGCTCAAACGCCGCCTTGACGATGCTCTGCGGTTTTTGCAGCGTGTCGAGCGCGTAGAGCGAGTTGAGCAGCAGCGATAAAATCTCCGGCACGGGCTCGTCCTCCGCCGTGACGCACTCGGTCATCTCGGCAAAATACGACGCGAGCGACAGTAGCTCAATGTCCTGCCGGATACCGTCGAACAGCGAGATCGTCGACGCCTCGTCGAGGTAGTACCAGTTCCCGCGCTGATAGAGTATGAGCTCGGAAAAGGCCAGAAGCTCACTGCCCGCGGCGATGCGGCTTCCCTTGCGCCGCGCCCCGCGCGCCACGACCGCGATCCGCCCGAGCGAGTCGGTCAGAATATTCAATATGTAGTCGGCCTCCTTCGTCGCCGTCGCGCGAAGGACGATGCCTTTGGTCACGAGTTTTTCTGACATAAAACTCCTCTAAATTGTTTTACACCAAGGGGTGTAAAGGGTGGTTGCCTTGCAGGCAGGATGCGTTTTTCCGCGCAGAGCGCGGAGGGGGAATGCAGCGCGTGGGCGCTGCTGCCAGTCAAAGGGGGTATTCTCTTTCCAAAGAGAATACCCCCTTTGGAACCCCCAGAGAAAGGCAAGGGGGCTTCCCCCTTGACCCCGCACATTGGCAGTTTGTAGCTCGAAGAGCTGCGCAGCCTGCGGAATCAGGTGCGGTGTACATGGCTTCGCCATGAATCCCCCACGTTTCGTTACGTCTTGCAACCGCGCCTTACTATCGTGAGGCGCGAGTGACGTTAGAACGGCGGCAGACTGCGTGCGAAATAGCGGCATTGCTGCGCTCGCCGCATTGATGAGTCTGTCAGTAAACGGAAATTAGGCTGCACTACTACGAGACAGGCAGAGCGGCACCCGCAAGGGGTGTGCCGCATCCGTAAGGCAGCAGAGCCGCCAACGGCTGCGCAACAGCGGATGATAGAAGCAGCGGCAAATCGTATAGCAACTCCAAATGCGGCAACGCCGCGCTATGGGCAGTGCAATCGGCAAGCATTGCAGCTCTTCGAGCTGCTCGCTTGCAATGGGAAACGCCTTTCTTTTGGACGGGCGACGCCCGTTTTCTTTCTCGGGAAAGAAAATGGGGGTCGCATCACGCGGCACTTGTGCCGCATTGACATTCGCACCTGTGCGAAAAAGGAAGAATTCTCTTTCGAGAAAGAGAATATCCCCCTTTCCCGCATCCCCTGCACGGTGCAGGGGAAAAATCCCTCACCCTTCAAGGGGTATCATTTACTGCCAGTAAATAAAAAATCGGCTCCCCGGTTTTCAAAAACAGCGCGAAATATCCGTTTCGCAAATCCCTCACCTCATGCTTAGCATGAGGAAAACTCCCGCGAACTATGGCTGGGAAAATTTATTACTGCTTTTTGATGCAGTCAATGAAGCAGCCGATCGCCATACCGATGCACGTACCGCTCGCCATACCGGCGGCCATGTTGTTAAAAAGCGGCTGCCCCAGTGCAAAGCCGATGCTCATGCCGATCAGCATACCAAAAATCATACAATTGCCGCTGTCATCGGTCTTCTCTTCTTTCTTATCGGACATGTTTTTCCTTCTTACTGCTCGTCGTAGCCGAAGCTTCTGATATAGTTCATATTGTCGCGCCAGTTTTCCTTGACCTTGACCCAAGTCTCGAGGTAGACCTTTGTGCCCATGAAGCGCTCGATGTCGCGGCGGGCCTCGGTCGAGATCTTCTTGAGCATCGCGCCGTTTTTGCCGATGATGATACCCTTGTGGCTCGCCTTTTCGCAGTAGATGGTCGCGTCGACCTCGATGACCTCGTCGTCGCGCTCAATAAAGCGCGTGATCTCGACGGCCGTGCCGTGTGGGATCTCTTTATCGAGGTTGCGCAGCAGCTTTTCGCGCACGATCTCGCCCACGACCTGACGGTCGGGCTGGTCAGTCGTCATGCCGTCGGGGAAGAGCTGCGGGCCCTCAGAGGCGTACTTACCGAGCTCGTTCATCAGATCGTCCAGCCCCTCGTGCGTGCGCGCGGAAATGGGGATAATGGCGTCAAACGCATACGCCTCGCTGTAGGCCGCGATGACGGCGAGCAGGTCGTCCTTTTTCTCGACAGTGTCGATCTTGTTGATGCACAAAATCGCCGGCAGGTGAGAAGCCTTGATCTTTTCGATGAGCTCGGCCTCAGGGATGCCGACGTGCGCAACTGGCTCAACGAGCAGCAGCACCGCGTCCACGTCCGCGATGGATTCGCGCGTGACCTTGACCATGTAGTCGCCCAGGCGGTTGCGCGCCTTGTGGAATCCAGGCGTGTCGAGCAGCACGTACTGCGTGTCGCCGCGGTTCACCACGCCGTAAATGCGGTTGCGCGTGGTCTGGGGCTTGTTCGACACGATGGCGATCTTCTCGCCCACAAGGGCGTTCGTCAGGCTGGATTTGCCGACGTTAGGCCGTCCGCAGACAGTGATCATAGCGGTTTTCGTTTTGTTCATGATAGGTGATCCTCAACTTTCTTTTGTTCGTTGAACGTTTTTTATTCATACAGCGAAAGCTGTATTCTCTTTTTGGATGCCCAAAGGGCGCGGTGTTCTGTCCCACTGCCGTGGGGACGCGGGGCAAAGGGGGTATTCTCTTTCCAAAGAGAATACCCCCTTTGGAACCCCCAGAGAAAGGCGATGGGTGTTCCCCTCGACCCCCGACATTGCCGGATTGGAGCTTAAAGAGCTGCACGTGCTGCGCAACAGCGGATAATAGGAGAGAGTCAAGTCGTATAGCAACACCAAACGCGGCGAAGCCGCGCGCAGGCATTTGCATTCCGGAGGCATAAGAGTTGTTCAAAATCGAGGCTGCCAATCTAAACGCCTTTCTTTTGGACGGTCACACCGCCCGTTTTCTTTCTCGGGAAAGAAAATGGGGGGGTGCTCCTGCCGCCCGCAGGCGGCATTTTCCTCCGCACCTGTGTGGAATTATCACCGCTCGAGTTCGAGCAATTTCATAATTGCCTCTTCATGTTCCCGCATCTGCGCTTTCATCGGCCCTTCGTCCAGATGGTCGTAGCCCAGAAGGTGAAGCACCGAGTGCGTCACGAGGTACGCCAGCTCGCGGCGGTTGGAGTGGCCGTATTCCTTCGCCTGCGCGGCGACGTGCTCGAGCGAGATGACCATATCGCCGAGCGGGACGAGGCCCGTTCCGGGGTCGGCGTCCTCCTCACCCGGCAGCTCGCCGGGGGTAAGCTCGAACATCGGGAAACTCAGCACGTCCGTCGCGCGATCGACCTCGCGCATTTCGCGGTTGATCTCGTGGATGGTCTCATCGTCCGTCAGCCGCACGTCGATCTCACAGGGAAAGTCCACACCCTCGGCGGCGAGCGCCGTGCGGATGACCTTGCGGGTGAAGGCGCATTTGCTGTCGCTCACGCCGGGCACGTCCGACGTGATGGGAATATAATGTCTCTTTGCCATCACTTTTTCCTCTTTTCGTTTCGCGCGGCCTCATAGTCCGCGTAGGCCTTGATGATGCGCTGGACCATCACGTGGCGCACCACGTCCTGGTCCGTGAGCTCGCAGATGCCGATGCCCTCCACGTCTTTGAGCACGCGCACGGCCTGCTTGAGGCCGCTCATCTTGTCCGTCGGCAGGTCGATCTGCGTCACGTCGCCGGTGATGACCATTTTTGAATTAAAGCCCATGCGCGTCAAAAACATTTTCATCTGCTCGCAGGACGTGTTCTGCGCCTCGTCCAAAATGATAAAGCTGTCGTCCAGCGTGCGGCCGCGCATATAGGCGAGCGGCGCGACCTCGATATTGCCGCGCTCTAAATATTTCTGGTATGTCTCCGCGCCGAGCATGTCGAAGAGCGCGTCGTACAGCGGGCGCAGGTACGGGTCGACCTTGCTCTGCAGATCGCCCGGCAGGAAGCCGAGGCGCTCGCCCGCCTCGACCGCGGGGCGCGTCAGGATGATACGGTTCACCTTGCGCTCGCGGAACGCCGCGACCGCCGCGGCGACGGCGAGGTACGTTTTGCCCGTACCTGCGGGGCCGACGCCGATGGTGATGGTGTTTTTCAAAACGGACTCGATGTATTTTTTCTGTCCGATGGTCTTGGGCTTGATGGGGCGGCCCTTGGAGCTGATGCAGATGACGTCCTGCGTCAGCTCGCTGATGCGGTCCTCCTGTCCCGCGCGCACGAGCGAGATCACGTAGCGCACATTCTGCTCGGTGATGGGTTCGCCGCGGTTTGAGATCGTGAGCAGTGCATTAAGCGCCTTCACGGCGAGCATCGTGTCCTCGACCTCGCCGTTCACGCGCAGCTCGCCCTCGCGATTGGAAATGGTGACCTTGAATTCCGATTCGATCAGCCGCACGTTCTCATCGAATGAGCCGAACAAATTGACCGCCTGCTCCATGCGTTCGATGCTGATGCGCTGTTCCATGCTGTGTTTCCTCCTGAAAAAATGTTGACGCCGGCCGGTCGCGGCTGACGGTGTTATCCTTCACTGACGGCAATGGGCACCTCTTTTCCGATCTGCTCCTCACACTCGGCGGAGAGCGTCACGACGAGGGTGTCGCCCTCCACAGCGGTCGAAAAGCGCCGCTGCGTCACGCTGCCAGTCTCCCCCAAGAGGGCGGCAAGATACGTTTCGAGCATGTCTTTTCCCTGCGCCTCCGCGTCGGCGCGGGAACGTGGTGTTACTTCCAATTCGTAGGGCAGCAGCGTTTCCGTCTCCCATGTGACGGGCAGGGCAAAAAGGCCAAAAAGCGTCCATTGTGTTTGATTCTTTATTTTATCACAATCAACATTGCAAATGCTACTCCCTTTTGCACCAATTTTCAACCGATTCTCGCCCCAAATCAAGGTATGGCTGCGCTTTTCTTTTCCGGTGTAAACCTTCTTTTCATACGTGAGCGGCACGCGGACGGTGAGGTCGTACCATGTCCGTGCCCAGACTTCGCCCTTGCCCGCTAAAAAGCGCGTCGTCACGCTCGGCTTTTCTGTGCCGCCCGTGTCCACCACGCCCGCGATCAAAAGCTGGCCCTGCTGTACGCTCGTGCCGGGCAGGACTCTTTTCTCCCCATCCAGCGCGCGGACCTTGGTGATAAGGCCCGGCTTTGCCGCGATGACGTTCGTCGGCTCGCTCTCGTTTACCCGCTCGGGTGCGCGCACGCGCTCGCGCACCTGCACATAGGCCTTGCAGCCGCGCACGTTGACCGCCACCCAGCAGAGGTCCTTGAGCTCCGGCAAAACGCGGTTGCAGATATCCTGCGAGCGGAACGAGTAGATGAACGTTCCGCGGTGGACGCCGTGCTCGCGCAGGGCATGCAAAATCGTCTCAGTCGGGACGGTCTCGTTGCCCGTGACCTCAAAATCCCAGATGAAAAGCGAGTTGACGAGCAGCAGCGCCGCACACAGAATGCCGCCGGCGAACAGTGCGTGGCGTCGGCGCAGGCGCGCGAAGAAAAACGGCGTGCCCGCCGTGCGCTCGATAGATACCTCCGCCCCGCAGCCCTCGGCGGCACGGCGCAGCGCGCGCAGGTCGCCGCGTGCCACGCAGAACGACAGCGCCGTATCGTCGATCCACCTGACGTCCCAGAATTCGATACCCCGCGCGGAGCAGAGGTTCAGCATCCGCTCGGGGTACGCGCTCTTTGCGCGCACGCATACACTGCCGCGCAGCAGCTTGACGGCTTTTTTCAGCATAGCTCCCTCATCTCACATATTCCACGGCGTCGATCTTGCCGAAGATGCGCACCTCGCTGTCGGTCATGCTGCGCAGCGTCAAATTCTGCCCGCGCACGCGCAGGATGAGCGAGCCCGCCCCCACGTCGATCTGCTCTGTTCCGTAGGATAAGATCCCGCTGTGTCCCTCCAGAAAGAGCTGCCTGTCGCCCAGCATCTCCACATGGCACAGCCCCGCCACGATGTCCGCCGGCAGGTCAAAGAGCTCTGCCATGCGCGCCAGCATGCGCTGCGGCCGTTCGTTTCGTTCCATCGTCCATCTCCCCTTTGGGCAAAGCCTATGCGCCCTTTCGCGCGGATTTGCCTGTCCCAGGCGGGCAAGTTCGGCTTGCCCCGCGCATAGACTCGTCTGGAAGGTCAGGTGATGGCATGAAAATAAGAGACCGTTTGCCGCTTCTGGCGGTGCTGTGCTGCTTTTCCGCACTGCTGCTGTTGCCGGAGGTCAGCGCACAGGCGGCGCGGGACGCGATGCTGCTCTGCGCGCAGACGCTTATCCCGTCGCTGTTTCCGTTTTTCGTGCTCTCGTCGCTGCTCATCGCCTGCGGCGCGTCGGAGCTGCTCTCTGCGCTTTTGTCGCCGCTGATGCGGCCGCTGTTCGGTCTTTCGGGTACGGGCGCGGCCGCACTGGCGCTGGGTCTTTGCGGCGGCTACCCCGTCGGCGCGCGGACAGCTGCCGAGCTTGTGGAAAACGGCGCGCTCTCGCAGGAAGAGGGCGAGCGGCTGCTCGCCTTCTGCAACAACGCAGGGCCGGGTTTTCTGCTCGGCGTGTGCGGCGCGGGCGTGTTTTCGTCCAGCCGCGCGGGCGCGGCGCTGTACCTCATCCACGTCGCCGCGGCGCTCTGCGCAGGGCTGCTCATCTGCCGCGCGTTGCCGCCGGTACCGCATGGAACATATCCGCACAAAAGCGCAAAAGCGCAGCATCTTTCCACAGCCTTTCCCGCGGCGGTGCAGAACGCGCTGACGGGATGCCTCAATGTGAGCGCGTTCGTCGTGTTTTTCACGGTGCTTGCGCGGCTGTTGCTGCACTTTCTGCCGGAGGCCTTCGCCTCATCGCTCCCCTGCGCGCTGCTGCTTGGATTTTTAGAGCTCACGAGCGGCGTGCTGTCGCTTCCCTGCTCGCGCGCGGGTTTTCTTTCCTGTGCGGCGCTGCTCGGCTGGGGCGGGATGAGCGTCCACTTTCAAACGCGCAGCATGCTCGCGGCCACTCCCCTCTCCGCGCGGTATTATCTCAAGGGAAAGGTGCTGCAAGCGCTGCTGTCGCTGCTCCTTGCCCTGCCCGCGCTGCCGTTTCTGTTTCCCTGACGCTCACGGCTCCGCCCCTGTGATGGTGCTCGCCACCTGCGAGATCACGTCCGCCACCGCGTCGTCGAAAAGGTGCATATACACCGCGCTCGTCACGGATGTTGAGCTGTGCCCCAGCGCCTTCGAGATGCTGAACATCGGCACATTCTGGCTGTTGGCGACGCTCGCAAAGCTGTGGCGCAGCCCGTGGAGCGAGATCGGCGGGAGGCCCTGCGCGGCGATGAACTGCGCGATGCGCTGGCACAGAACGTCCGGCTGATAAGGCTTTCCCGCCTCGTTGACGGCGACGTAGCCCTCGGGGTTTTAGGGTCCTGCTTCCGCCGCCTTTCCCAGTCGCGGTGCAGCCGTTTGAGCAGCGCAGCCAGTCCTCCATAAAAACGTCCCCCGGCGCGCTCATGCCGCCGAGCAGCTGCGCGCGGCGGTACTCGGCGATGACCTGCTCGGCCTGCTCCATCGTGGGATAGGTGCGCGTGCGGCGCACGCGGCTGCCGTTTTCGCCGTCGTAGTAGAGCGAGACATAGGAAAGGTGGTTCCTGTCGTCATACGACAGGTTCCGTTTGAGCGTTTTTCTCATGCGTTTCTTCCTCTTTCCGTCGTTATGATCTTTTCTACATTTTGTGCAGAAAATAAAAAAACACCGCTGCTCATGCAGCGGTGTTTTTTAGCGAATAAAATCAGGCGTTCTTCGCGATCTCGACGAGCTTGGTGAAAGCGACGGGATCGTTGATGGCCATCTCGCTGAGCATCTTGCGGTTGATCTCGATGCCGGCGGTCTTCAGGCCGTGCATGAACATGGAGTAGTTCATGCCGTTGAGCTTGCAGGCTGCGGAGATACGGGTGATCCACAGGGAGCGGAAGTCTCTCTTCTTCAGGCGGCGGCCGACATAAGCATAGGTCAGGGACTTCATGACCTGCTCGTTGGCCATCTTGAAGTGGCGGGATTTATTGCCCCAGTAGCCCTTGGCGAGCTTGAGGGTCTTGTTTCTTCTCTTGCGCGTCATCATCGCACCTTTAACACGTGCCATATTGTATAAGCCTCCTTAAAGCGTATCGTTGTAAATTATTTGTAGGGGATCATCTTGCGGATCGTGCTGGCAGTGGTCTTGTCAGCATAGCCGCCCTGACGCAGACGACGCGTACGCTTGGTGGGCTTCTTGGTCAGGATGTGGCTCTTGAAAGCCTTGGCGACCTTGACCTTACCGGACTTGGTCAGATTGAATCTCTTTTTGGAACCGCTGTGGGTTTTCAGCTTGGGCATAGTAGTTTCTCCTTTTCGTATTTGTAGTGGCGCTCAAAGTTACTTTCCCGCCTTGGGGGAAAGGAAGATCGACATGCTGCGGCCTTCCATTTTCGGCTCTTTATCCAGGTTGGCGACCTCGGCGACGGACTCTGCAAAGCGCACAAGAAGATCGCGGCCGATGTCCGTGTGTGCCATCTCGCGGCCGCGGAAGCGGACAGAGACCTTGACACGGTTGCCGTCGGCAATGAATTTCTGGGCGTTTTTGAGCTTGGTGTTAAAATCGCCCACGTCGATACCGGGGGACATGCGCACTTCCTTGATCTCGACGACATGCTGGTTCTTTCTGGCTTCCTTTTCGCGCTTGCCCTGTTCAAAGCGGAACTTGCCGTAGTCCATGAGCTTGCACACAGGCGGCTTGGCCTGCGGCGAGATCTTGACTAAGTCAAGCCCCTGCTCGTCGGCGATGTGCTGCGCCTGCGCGGCAGACATGATGCCGAGCTGCTCGCCGGTCGCACTGATGAGACGGATCTCGCTGTCCCGGATCTCTTCGTTGATCTGATGCACGTTGCTGCTAATACCGAAGCACCTCCGTTTTTCATAAAGAATTTGGCAAACAAAAAACGAGCACAGAACATTCTGCACCCGTACCATGACACAAAAAAGCCCGAAGGCTTTGTTTTCCACGATTGACCCCTTCGCTTTGCTGGGGGTGAGAACGAATGCACCGCTCTTCTTTGTTTTGCTTAAGTAGTATATGCTCTATTTTCCGGTTTGTCAACAACAATTTGCCCGAAAAAGTGAAAATCCCACGGTATATTTTTACTTTTGCCCGTCAACACTATGTCTGCAAGCAAGAAAAGCGAAAGGAGGCGAGCACATGAAGGAGCGCAATAATCAGAACAAGAACCAGAATCAGGAAAACACCAATCAGAACCAGAACGGCAACCAGAATCAGAACAACCAGAACAAGAACAACCGCTGATTCGTACTCAAAAGCGCAGGGCTCCGGAAATTCCGGGGCCCTGCACCTTTATAGAACCTTAATCCTGCGGCCCTTGCGCAAAGGTGCGTTTCGTGCTATCATTTTATTTAAAATGAGGTATTATACCGCTTGCATTTTCAGAAAGGCGCATCATGCTCGACTCTCTTTCTCTCTGGCTGCACGAAACCCCGCTCGGCGAAACGCTGCTCACCATGCTCATCTCGATGCTCCCCGTCGTGGAGCTGCGCGGCGGCCTGCCCGCGGGCGTTGCGATGGGGCTGCCGATCCCCGTGGCGTTTGCCGCGTCGCTCGTCGGCAACATGATCCCTGTGCCGTTTATCATTTTATTTGTCCGCCCGCTGTTCCAATGGGTGCGCATCCATATTCCAAAGCTTGAGGGCTTCATCTCGCACCTCGAAGCGCGCGCCGAGGCGAAAAGCGCCGACGTGCTCCGCTACCAGACGTGGGGGCTTTTGATCTTCGTCGCCATCCCGCTGCCGGGCACCGGCGCGTGGACGGGCGCGCTGATCGCCGCCGTGCTCAACATGCGCCTAAAGCGCGCCGTGCCGGTCATCTTCCTCGGCGTCATCATCGCGGGCTGCATCATCACGCTGCTGACGCACGGGGTCAGTATGCTCATTTGAATCGGTGCTGCCTTTTGATTTTCCCCCTTCGAGAGGGCGGGAGGTTGCAGCGCCTACCGGCGCTGCATTGATCATGCGGCGCTTTGCGCCACTGCCAATGCAAAGGGGGTATTCTCTTTCCGAAGAGAATACCCCCTTTTGAACCCCCAGAGAAAGGCGAGGGGCGTTCCCCTCGACCCCCGACATTGCAGGTTTTGGGCTTGAAGGGCTGCACGCGCTGCGCAGTGGAGGTGCGGTGTACATGGCTTCGCCATGAGTCTTCTGCGTGTCGGTTCATGTTGCAACCGCGCCCTACTCCGTGGGGCGCGAGTGACGGTAGTTTGGCGGTGGACTGCCTGCGCATCGGCGGCATTGCTTCGCTCGCCGCCGATTGGGGAGATGGTGCTGATTCGAGGAAACATCTGCGGGGGGACGGGCGGCATTGCTTCGCTCGCCGCCTTTTCAAATGATAAAAACGACCGCTGACGCGGTCGTTTCATTTTAATTCCTGCTCCAGATCGTGAAAGTATTCAGGGCAAAAGAACTCGTCGACGGTAATACTTAGGCCGTCACAGACCTTTTTGATCGTTGCAACGGTAGTTGTATGATTCCGTCCACTTATAATGTTGTTGAGCGTGGATTGCGTAATACCGCTCAAAATACTCAAGCGGTTGATTGTGATATTCCGTTCTTCACACAGTGTCAAAATGCGTCGCCGCACGGCTTCGCCTACTGTCATCACGACCACCCCCGCTTTCTTTTCATAAAGAATAGCGATTTTCTCTTGAAAAGATTAACCCTTATGAGTTAAAATAACCAAAAAGAGTTAAGGAGGGGTCTATCATGGAAGTCTATCAAAAAATGTACACTACGCTATTCAACGCTGTGACCGACGCGCTCGAAAAAATCGAGGCTCAAAACTATGGCGATGCAAAAGACTTACTAATCGCCGCCCAACAGCAAGCCGAAGATATTTATATCACAGCAGAATCCTAACAGCGGCGGCGAGCGCAGCAATGCCGCCCCGTCCACGCATCACCCATCAAAAAGGCGGCGAGCGAAGCAATGCCGCCGCCCGCACCGCAGTCTGCCGCCAAGCAAACGTCACTCGCGCCTCACGATAGTAAGGCGCGGTTGATATCTGTAACGACTCGCAGAAGATTCATGGCGAAGCCATGTACACCGCACCCACACTGCGCAGCGCGTGCAGTTATTCAAGCTGCAAACTGCCAATGTTGGGGGTCGAGGGGACTCCCCTCGTCCTTTCTCTTGGGGGTGTAAGGGGGATATTCTCTTTCGAGAAAGAGAATATCCCCCTTTCCCGCGTCCCCCACACGGTGTGGGGGATAATAGAGTGCGCCCTGCGGGCGCAAAAAAGAAGCACCCTTTCGGGTGCTCCCTTTTTATTCAACAGTGACAGATTTCGCAAGATTGCGAGGCTTATCAATATCACATCCGCGCTGGAGCGCGATATAATACGCCAGCAGCTGCAGCGGCACGACACCGAGCGACGGCAGCAGCATCTGCGCCGTATCGGGGATCGTGATAACATTTTCGACGGTCTTCGCCATCTCGCCGCGATGACTCTCGGTCGCAAGCGCGAGAACGTCCGCGCCGCGGGCCTTGACCTCGACCACGTTGCTCATGGCCTTGTCGAAAAGCGGGGCGTAGGTGCCGAGCGCGATAACGAGCGTGCCGTCCTCGATGAGCGAGATCGTGCCGTGCTTGAGCTCGCCGGAGGCGTAGGCCTCGGAATGGATGTAGCTGATCTCCTTGAGCTTGAGCGAGCCCTCGAGTCCGAGCGCATAGTCGAGGTTGCGGCCGATGAAGAAGACAGAATTGTGGTTGAAATACTGGGAAGCGTACTTGGGGATGGCCTCGCAGCTCTCGCTCGCGAGGAACTGCTCCATCTTCTCCGGCAGCTTCTGAAGCTCTGCGACCGCCTCGTTGTACTCCTCCTTTTTCACCGTGCCGAGCGCCTCGCCAAACGCAAGGCCGATCATGTCGAGCACTGCGAGCTGCGTGGAGTAGGCCTTTGTCGTCGCGACGGCGATCTCGGGGCCGGCCCAGGTGTAGAGCACATCGTCCGACTCGCGCGCGATGGACGAGCCGACCACGTTGACGATGGAGAGGATGTAGCCGCCGCGCTTTTTCGCCTCGCGCAGCGCGGCCATGGTATCGAGCGTTTCGCCCGACTGGGAGATCACAATGACGAGCGACTTATCGTCCACGATGGGGTCGCTGTAGCGGAATTCGGACGCGAGCACGACCTCGACATTGCGGCGCAGCAGATGCTCAAGATTGTACTTGCCGATCATGCCGACATGATACGAAGAGCCGCAGGCCACGATGAAAATGCGGGTAAATTCGCGCATTTTCTCGACGGGGAGCTTGAGATCGTCGAAGATGACCCTGCCGTCCTTGATGCGCGGGGAGATCGCGCGGCGCAGCGCCTCGGGCTGCTCCATGATCTCCTTGAGCATGAAGTGCTGGTAGCCGCCCTTTTCCGCGACAGAGACCTCCCAGTCGATGGTAAAGTGCTTCTTTTCGACCTTCTGCTCCAGCGCGTCGTAGACCTCGATGCCCTCGCGCGTCAGCACGGCGACCTCGCCATCTTCCATGTAGGCGACGTCGCGCGTGTGCTTGATGATGGCCGTCACGTCGGAGGCAAGGAAGTTGCAGCCCTTGCCGTAGCCGAGCAGCAGCGGCGCGTCCTTGCGCGCGGCGATGATGCGGTCCGGGCAGTCGGCGCAGAGCATACCGAGGGCGTAGGCACCCTCGATGCGGCGCAGCACGCGGCCCACGGCCTCTAAAAAGTCGTGACACTCGTTGTAGTAGAATTCCAGCAGCTGCGCCACGACCTCAGTATCGGTCTCGGACTTGAACCGGATGCCCTGACCGATCAGAAATTCCTTGATCTCGACGTAGTTTTCGATGATGCCGTTGTGGATGACGGCGAACTTGCCGTTTTCGCTCACGTGGGGGTGAGAGTTGATGATGTTCGGCGCGCCGTGCGTCGCCCAGCGGGTGTGACCAAGGCCGATGCAGCCCTCGAGGTCCGCGCCGCCGTGGATCTGTTCGCTGAGGACCTTGAGCCGGCCCACCGCTTTTTCGACCTGCAGCTTTCCCTGCGCCGAGATGACGGCCACGCCCGCGGAGTCATACCCGCGGTATTCCAGATGCGCGAGCCCGTCCAGCAGGATGGGGGCCGCCTGTTCCTGACCAATGAATCCAACGATTCCGCACATATGATAACATTCTCCTTTTGATGATTTTTGAAAAATGGGCAAAATACCCCTTTACGGCGCAAAGCCGCTTCTTCAAAAGGACAAATGCGCAGTCATTTGTCGCTTTTCCCGTGGTCACAGCCCCTTTGTTCTGCGGTCGCCCGCATGTTTGCCGGCTGTGTGCGCGCCCACGGGCACGGGGAAGCATCCGCCGAAATTTCGATCCTCTTCCCACCTCGTCGTCCCGCCAAAGGCGGGCACTGGCGCTTATGATGGAGAAACTCCATAGCTCCTTTCACTTCTGCGTTTTTTTAATATATTTCAAACCGGACTTCTCCGGATGAAAGCGGTTATTTCGCCCCTCCGCGGGGCAAACTCCCAAAAAGGGAGGATGACTATGGCTACTGCTTTTATCCGCACGATCGTGCTCTATTTTCTCATCATGGTCGGGCTGCGCCTTCTCGGCAAGCGGCAGATCGGCGAGCTCGAGCCCATCGAGCTCGTGCTCACGCTGCTCATTTCGGACCTTGCCGCCGTGCCGATGCAGGATTTCGGCATCCCGCTTTTAAACGGCGTCATCCCGATCGTGACGCTCTTGTTGCTCTCGATGCTGCTCTCGTGGGGGAGCGTGCGCTCCATCCGCCTGCGGCGGCTGATCTGCGGCAGCCCGACGGCGCTCATTTTAGATGGCAAGGTGCAGCAGGACGCAATGCGCCACAACCGCTTCACGCTCGACGAGCTCATCGAGGAACTCCGCTCTCAGGGCGTGACGGACCTCACAAGCGTCAAATACGCGGTGCTCGAAACCGACGGGCAGCTCTCTGTCCTCCTCTATCCCGACGAGCAGCCCGCAACGCCTAAACAGCTGGGAAAGCCCGTCAAGGACGACACCTTCCTCCCGCACATCTTCATCAACGACGGGCGGGTGATGGGCGAAAACCTTTCGCTCGCGGGTCTGGATGCCGCGTGGCTCGACAAAACCGTGCGCGCGCAGGGCTACCACGCCCCGTCGGAGATTTTTCTGCTCTCGCTCGACGGCGCGGGCAAAATTCTGTGCATCGGAAAGGACAGTGCCAAATGAAGCGATTTTTCTGGATCCCGTTCTGCCTGCTGCTCGCGCTCTTTGGCGCGGCGCTCTTGAATGCCGCCGTCGCCGACGGCTTAGTTACAGACTGGTGCGCGGAGCTCGACAAATTGCAGGACACCGCGCAGGCGGAGAACTGGGACAGCGTGCGCGATGATCTCTCCGCGCTTCACGAAAGCTGGGACGCGCACGCGACGTATTTCCACATCATTTTGCAGCACGACGAGCTCAACGAGGTCGAATCCCTGCTTGCCCGCGCGGACAGCTTCGCCTTCGAGCAGGACGAGGGCGAATTTCGCGCGTGTGTCGCGGAGCTCAAATCGCAGCTTTTGGTGCTGTCGGAAATGCAGGAAATTTCGATTCAGAACATTTTATAGCTCACTTGCCCTCGAGCAGCTTGTTGAGTTCCTTCATAAACGTGTCGATGTCCTTGAACTGGCGGTAGACCGAGGCAAAGCGCACGTAGGCCACCTCGTCCACGGCGCGCAGCTTGTCCATGACGAGTTCGCCGATGTACTCGGTGCTGACCTCGCGCTCGAGAGAGTTCTGCAGCGTCTGCTCGATCTCGTCCGCCTTCTGCTCGAGCACCTCAAAGGGAACGGGGCGCTTTTCGCACGCGCGGATCATGCCGTTCAAGACCTTGCGCTTGTCAAAGCTTTGGCGGCTGCCGTCCTTTTTGATGACGACCATCGGCAGGCTCTCCACCGTCTCATAGGTGGTGAAGCGCTTGGCACACGAGAGGCACTCGCGCCGGCGGCGGATGCTGCTGCCCTCTTCGGCAGGGCGGGAATCAATGACCTTGCTCTCTTTGTATCCGCAATAGGGACATTTCATCGTGCAGAACCTCTTTTCTCATCTTAGTCAGAGAGAGTATAGCATACTTTCTTTCGGGATGGTAGACATAATTTGCATTTTTTCACAGGATGGGCGAATTTTTCTCATTCACGCGATAGATCACACACTTTCTCCCGTCGACCGTTCCGATGTGGGCAAGGCAGAAGAGCTCCGGCAGCGGGAACGGCGCGCTCTCGCTGTACGGCAGCGCCAACAGTTTTCCGCGCTTCTCCTCGCGTACCATCGCGCCGGATAACAGTGAGAGTGCACAGTCGAGCCGCGCCGAACGGAAAAACGAGCCGCGCGGCAATGCTTTCCAGTCCCCCACCGCTCTCCCCTCCTGTCGGCACAAAATAAAGAGCCTGTGCTATTTCTATGCACAAGCTCTTTTCTTTATGTAGGGATTTTACTGCACGCTGTAATTGCCGCGTACGAGCAGCTTTGTGCTGTTCGCGCTCGCCTGCACGCCGCGGCTGTCGACCGTCGCCATGTAAAGGTGATTCTTCTGCAAACCGAGGCCGCCCGCAAGCGCCGCGCCCGACGTCTCGTCGATGAGGCCCGGGGTGCTCGCCGCCACGCACACGCCGCTGCCGGTGCGCAGCATCGCCTCGCAGCCGACGCCCATGTACAGGATCTGCCCTTGATTCAGCGTCACGACCGTAAAACTCGCCGCCGTGCCGCCGGAGGCGTTTCCGCTCGACGCGCCGTACTTCTGCTCGAAGGCCTGCGTCTCGCTCTTCACCTGCTCGGTGAGCTTACTCGAGAGCGTCTGTTCGCGCGAGGCGGTCTTCTTGTCCACCTCGGAAAGGATCTGCGGCAGGAATTTTTCGTTTAAGTAGCTCAGCGTCACAAGCGGGTCGCTGCTTGTGCCCGCGCCGCCGGTCGCAGCGACGGTCAGCGTCAGCACCGTTGCGCTCACCAGAAGCAGTCCCACCAGACGGGCAAAGGCGTTGTTTCTCTTTTTCATGCTGTATTCCTCATTTTCTCCCCGGCGCGCACTCTTTCCGTACGCGCCGGAGGGGTTAGACCAACTGTGTGTTCTGTAAGCCGAAGCTCACGGCGATGGCTGCGTCGATGCGCTCCATCAGCTCGCCGTCCACGCGCCCCATGCGCTCGCGCAGGCGCCGCTTGTCGAGCGTGCGGATCTGCTCGAGCAGCACCACGCTGTCGCGCGGCAGGCCGTAGTCCGGCGCGGAGAGCGCGATATGCGTCGGCAGCTTCGCCTTGTTCGTCTGCGAGGTGATGGCCGCCGCGATCACCGTGGGGCTGTAGCGGTTACCGGTGTCGTTCTGCACGATGAGCACCGGACGCACGCCGCCCTGTTCGCTTCCGACCACGGGCGAGAGATCGGCGTAATAAATATCGCCGCGTTTCACATTGATATCCACTTAGCTATTCACACTCCGAGCGGAAGAAAGTACCCTTGCCTTTGTCAGGGGCCAATTTCATTCTCCCACGCGGGGGCGGAATTTATACGGGGGCTCGCAACTTTCCCCGTCTTTCTGCCCCCAGTCCATCGTATGCTGAGGACAGATGCCGCGTGCTTTTCTTAAAGCGGCTGCAAATTCTTGTCGACGGGTACGCCGTTTAAGCGATAGACGCGCGGCACACGCTTGCTGACCGCGCACATCAGCTCATAGGGGATGGTATCGCAGAGCGCAGCATCGTCCGCGCAGAGGATGTGCTCGCCGAAGATCTCGACCTCGTCGCCGGACTTCACCTGCGGGAGGTCGGTCACGTCGATCATGCACATATCCATGCAGATGCGCCCGACCTGCTTGGCGCGGCCATAGGGCGTGAGCACTTCGATCTGATTCGAGAGCGCGCGGTGCAGGCCGTCGGCGTAGCCGATGGGCAGGACCGCAATGCGGCTGGGCCGCTGCGTAAAGTATGTGCGCCCGTAGCTGATGGGCTCGCCCGCAGCGAAGTCCTTGATCGTCGCCACGCGCGTTTTGAGCGACATGACGGGCTGCATGCCCATCTTTTCGGCCAAGTCGCCCGAGCCGTAGAGGATGATGCCGCAGCGAACCATATCCCACGCCCATTCGGGGTAGCTTGCAATGCCGCCGGCATTGCAGCAGTGGTGGAGCTGGAAGCGGAAGCCGCTTTGCGTCTCCACCTTTTCGATCATGCGCGCGAAGCGCTCATGCTGCAATTTCGTAAATTCGACGCTCTCCGCCGTGTCCTCGTCCGACACGCTGAAGTGCGTGAACACTCCCTCGATGTCGAGTCCCGGCAGTTCGAGCACACGCAGAATGTCGCGCAGGCTCGCGTCAAAGTGCGCCTCGTCGCACGAAAAGCCGAGGCGGCCCATGCCGGTATCGAGCTTGACGTGCACGGTCATCTTCCCGCCCAGCGCGATGGCGCGGTCGGAAAATTCCTTTGCGATGTCGTAGCTCTGCACCGCCTGCGTCATGTGCAGCTGCAAAATGCGCGCCGTCTGATCCGCGGGCGTGAAGCCCAGCATTAAGATCGGCAGCGTCACGCCGCTGTCGCGCAGCTCCTCGCATTCGTCGATGTTCGACACGGCGAGATAGCCCGCGCCGAGCTGCTCGAGCCGCTTGGCAATCTCCACCGCGCCGTGGCCATAGCCGTCTGCCTTGACGACGCCGAGCAGCTTCACCTTATCGCCGACGCGGCGGCGGATGACCTCGAAATTATGGGTCAGATGGTCAAGGTCGATCTCCGCCCAGGTCCTCTTGAGCGTGCTTTCCATAGACGCTTCCACCCTTTTGCTTTCAGTTTCGACGCGCGCTATTGCGCTGCGTCCGGCGATAGTATATCACCAAAAATAAAATTCGTAAACTCCGCCGCGGCAATAATTTTGTCATTTTCCGCAATCTCGGCGTACACCGGCGCGCCGGAGGCGTCGAGCCAGAGCGAGCAGGCGAGCGTTTCGCCGCTGAGCGTCAGCGAAAAATCGGCACGCAGCGTATCGACGTCCCCGAGTGTTTCCGCACCCGAGCTGTCGAGATACACTTTCGGGAAGTTTTGCAGCACGAGCGGCACGCAGGAAAGCGCCGAAACGCGCGGCGAGAGCGTGCCCACGTCCAGCACCAGATCGTCGAACGTCAGCGTCAGCTTGTCGCCCTCAAGCACCGCGCCGACGCCCGCAAGCGCCTCCGGCGCGAGCACCGCCGCCCGCGTCTCCCCATTTGAATGTTCGAGTGAGAGCGTATAGTGCAGCGTCTCGTCCTCGCGCGGCACGGCGGTCTCCACGATCGCCTCATAGCCCTGCATCTGCGCATAGCGCGCCTGCAAGTCCTCCGCGCTCTTCTGTGTCTTTTCCCCGCAGCCCGCGAGCAGCAACGCAAGCGCCGCGAGCAGCAAGCATCCCTTTTTCCTCATGCCCCGTCCCCCTTTTCTCCCCTATGAATATGCGGCGCGCGGCGCGCGCATACCGGAAAGCGCGGACGGGAAAACGCCCGCCACCGCACCCATCGGAGGTGCAATGGCGGGCGTTTGCGGTTTTCATGCGTTTACTGCGCTGCTTCTCCGTCCATCAGGACGTCGTTTTCCATGAGGAACGGGGGCGCCGTATCCTGTCCCCAGCCGGTGTCGTACTTTGCCATGAGATAGCTTTTGAGCGCGGCGCGGCTTTCAAACTTCGTCAGGCGGTACGGCTCCTGAAAGGCGACCTTTTCGACAAAATAAAGCCCATCGTCCCCGGCGGGAAGGAGCACGCCGACGTGTCCGATGAAGAGCGTATTCTCCGTTTCGGAAAAACGGTCGTGGAAGACGACGGAGATCATGCTGCACCCGCCGTCTGAGAAGGTGACGCCGCGCGCCGCCCAGCCCTTGCGCAGGGTCTCCGCCTGCACGGAAGAGTCCGTTGAGTCCGCCGCCTCCACCGGCGCGAACAGGGCGCAGAAGTCTGCCGTGCTCTTTCCGCAGAGCGCGTCCGGGTCGCGCTTGAGCGTTTCAAGGTCCATGAAGAGCCAGTCTTCCCCGTTGGTGTCCGGCTGATCTTCGCCGGCGGTGATGCGATCTCCCATGAGCTCATACGCCGTGATGCGGCAGTTGTAGCCGGGGAAGTCCCCCTGCCGCTCCATCCACATTTCCTGCATCTCATAGGGGTCGTACTTTGTCTCCGTGGGGGCTGCCGTTTCAAAGCCGTCCGTCAGCCATTCCGCTTTGACGCTGCCGTTGAACTGGTCAAGGCAGGCAAAGAATTTGTCCGCCCGCTCCGCTGCGATCCCCGCGTCCGCGAAAAGCTCTGAAAGCAGCTCCTTAGACGCTTCGTCGCTGAGGTTGCTGTACGCCGCCGTCTGCGCCGTCTGCTCGGGCGCGTCGGGCGCGTCCTTTTTGCCGCAGCCGCTCAGTACGAGGGCGGCAAGCAGAAGCGCGAGCGCGCAGCGTCGCCGTCCCGTCATCATCACGTTCATTCTTATCCGCCTTTCCTTTTGGGTGCACGGCCGGTCAGTTTGAATCGAGGGCGCTCTTTTCGTATTCCTCAAGCGCGAGCAAATATGCGACATAGGCGGCCGTCAGGGAGTCGTATTTTTCTCCCGCCTTCAAGACCGACTTGTACTGCTGGTCGTTGTAGAGGCGCTTTGAGACCGCAATATACTTGCCGCTCTGGTTTTCCCGCTCTCCGGTCGTGGTGTGGGAAACATAGTATTTCCCGTCACCGGTCTGAATAATCACGGGGATTTTCACGCCGCCGCCGACTTTATTCGTGTTGAGAGAGGTACAGAAGAGATAGCGCTCGCTTTCCCGACCGTCATAGGGATTTCCCAGAAATGCCCAGGTGCAGTTTTCCTGCTGCAAAAGGCTGTTGTTCAGCTTCTCAAGCTCCTTCTCAAGAGAGGGGATGTATTTTGAGCCTGGGCAGCGGGAATCAAACTCAAAATTAGGGGTCTTGAGGCTGCCGTCCTTCCAGAAATCGGTATTGTAGAGCAGCGAAAAATAGTCCTTCACGTCGGTGTCAAACGGATATTGGGGCTTGAGAGCCGCTTCGCCGCTCCATGTGAGCACCACGCCGACGGCTTCCTCGTAGGAAACGACGCAGCTTCCGCCCGGCGACGCAACGCCTTTCCAGTTGTTCGTGTCGTCCGCACCCTTGTAGTGGATGATCCCGCGGATGTTCACAGGGTCCATCGACTGCCAATCCGCCTGCTTCTGCTTCAGATCGACCGTAACGGTGGCTGTCTTATTCCCCATCAGCGCCTCCGCGGAAACGTGGTCGAATGCCGAGCGCACGCTGGAAATGTCCGCCGCCTCCCAGCTTTTCTCGATCAGAGTTGAGAATACCGGGTATGCGCCCACGCTCAGTATGGCGATGACCGCGATCACGATCAGCACGTTCACCAGCGTAAAGCCTGCGTTGTTTTGTTTCATAAGCATTTTGTTGGACCTCATTCGTTTTACCCTCCGTTTTGGTGGGGATCTTCTTCGCTCAGCGCGGCGGCGGTCACGGGAAAAAGAGGAAGGAGCAGGTTTCCCTGCTCCTCTCTCAATAAGCTCGGAATTGCTGCGGTTTCGGTTTACTTGAAGTATCTTTCAAGCAGGCCCTTGAGGGCGCGGCCGTGACGGGCCTCGTCGCGGGCCATCTCGTGCACGGTGTCGTGGATGGCGTCGAGGCCGTTCTTCTTCGCGCACAGGGCGAGGTCAAACTTGCCGCTCGTGGCGCCGAACTCGCAGTCGACGCGCCACTTGAGGTTGTCCTTCGTGCTTGCCTTCATGTTGGGCTCAAGGTCGGAGCCGAGCATCTCGGCGAACTTCGCGGCGTGCTCCGCCTCTTCATAGGCGGCCTTCTCCCAATACAGGCCGATCTCGGGATAGCCCTCGCGGTGCGCAACGCGCGCCATGCAGAGGTACATGCCGACTTCGCTGCACTCGCCGTTGAAGTTGGCCATCAGCTGGTCAAAGATATACTTCTTATCCTCTTCGGAGATGTCGGGGTTGTTCTTCACGGTCTTGCCGTAAACGCCGAACTCGTGCTCGGCAGCGAGCTTGAGCTCACCCTTGACCTCTTCGAACATGTTGCTCTTGGCGTGGCACACGGGGCACTCCGCAGGAGCCTCGGGGCCTTCATAGATATAACCGCAAACCTTGCAAAGCCACTTTTTCATAATTGCTACCTCCATAAAGTTTTATCTTGAAATGTGAATTGTTTTGCTTGCCTTTCACTGGCGTTAGTCTACCACACTTTACCGGCTTTATAGAAGTTGCAAATGCAACATTTTGATGAATTTTTTATGAATTGCGCTCCATGGCCTTCAGGATGCGAGGCGCGAGGATCACACTCACGACGATCTTGAGGCAGTCGCCGGGAAGATAGGGCAGCATGTAGGCCGTGGCGAGCGTCATCCCGCTCACGTTGCCGCCCTTGTAAACGTTGACGATCAACGCGATATAGGGAAGACCCACAAGGTACAGCACCGCGAGACCTGCAAAGCACGCAAGCAGAAGGCGCGGCACGGAGCGGTCCTTTTCCGCGATCTTGCCGATGACCCACGCCGTGGGGATCAGGCCCAGCAGGAAACCGAACGTGGGGTTAAAGATGTAGCCAAAGCCGCCGCCAGCCGCGAAAATAGGCACGCCGACAAGGCCGAGTACCACGTAGAGAAGCTGCGACAGTGCGCCGAGCTTTGCGCCCAGAAGCAGGCCGGCCATCGCCGTGAAGAAGAACTGCAGCGTGATCGTCGCCTGGAAAAGCTGGAAGTGCAGGAACGCGCCGATAGCCGTCAGCGCGGCGAACAGCGCGCAGTAGATCAGGTCTCTTGTTTTGATGTTTTTCATGGTGATTCTCCCTTTTCTCAAAAAAACTGGGCTCATCATAACATGACACCCGCCTATTGTCAACCTATAAATTTCATAAAGGTTTACAAGTTTGCAATTTTTCTTGCACAAGATGAAATCGCAGCGCCTACGGCGCTGCACGAGGCAAAGGGGGTATTCTCTTTCGCGAAAGAGAATACCCCCTTTGGAACCCCAAGAGAAAGGCTTAGATTGGTAGTCTCAGGTTTGCGCAAGTCTTTTGCCTTTGGAATGTAAATGCCTGCGCGCGGCGGAGCCGCGTTTAGCGTTGCTATACCGATTTGCCTCTGCTCCTACTATCCGCTGTTGCGCAGCCGTTGGCAGCTTTGCTGCCTTACGGATGTGCAATCCGCAGGCCGAGCAGCTCTTCAAGCCTCAGACCGGCAATGTCGGGGGTCGAGGGGGACTCCCCTCGTCCTTTCTCTTGGGGGTGTAAGGGGGATATTCTCTTTCCGAGAAAGAGAATATCCCCCTTTGCCGCGTCCCCACACGCTGTGGGGACAGAAGCAGCCCCCCCCCCGCGCTGCCTTCAATACTTCTTATTGTAGTACCAATAAGTCCCACAAAAAATAAGCGACTGCGCGCAGGTCACAAGACACAGCACCTGCCCGATGATTGGCTGCTTGAACACTAAAAGCGCCAGCAGTCCCGCCGCGAGCTGGGCGTAGACGCAGATGAAAAACGTCATGCTGCGCGCCTTATTCGCAACATACATCGTGCGCTCATCCTTGAGCATCGCGTCATAATCCGCGGCCTTTTCCGGGTCGCGGCTCAGGCGGTAAACGCGCAGCAGCCGCACCGCGCCGCAGACAAAGAGGCCGCAGCCAAGGCCGCTGTAAAAATCGCCCATGTGCGCATCACCGAGCAGAAATCCGATGGCGAACATCACAAGTCCGATGACGGTCACCAGAATACCGCACTTTTTCTGCTCCTGTAAATTCATGCCCTTCATGCCTCTTCCTCCTCAAAAATGAAAATGTCCTCGATCCGCTCGCCAAAGAGCTGCGCGATGCTGTGCGCCAGCAGGATGGACGGGTTGTACTTCCCGTTCTCGAGTGAAATGATCGTCTGGCGCGAGACGCCGAGTTCCGACGCCAACTGCTGCTGCGTCATGCCGCGCGCCTTTCTTCTCTCTTCAATGTGGTTTTTCATCGCTTCTCTCCGTTTTCCAAAGTCAAGTTCGCTTTACATCTGCGAGGATAGCACTGCGCAAGCAAAATGTCAAGTGTCTTTTACATTTTTTTGCATTGCTTTTGTTCCTGTGCTTTGCTACAATAAAAAATAAGAAAATTTTCGCAGGAGGATTCTTATCATGTCCGTCAAGATCGCACCGTCCATCCTCTCCGCCGACTTTGCCGAGCTCGGCGCCGGCGTCGAGGCCATTGCCACCGCCGACTACGTCCACTTTGACGTGATGGACGGCTGCTTCGTCCCCAATATCAGCATCGGTATCCCTGTGCTCCAGTCCATCCGCAAGCGCACGGCGCTGCCCATCGACGTGCACCTGATGATCGTGCAGCCCGAGCGCTATGTCGACCAGTTCTGCGACGCGGGCGCGGACCTCGTCACCTGTCATGTCGAGGCCGACACGCCGGAGAAGATCCACCTCGCGCTCGACAAAATTCACGCCAAGGGCAAAAAGGCCGGCGTCGTCTTGAAGCCCAACACCCGCGCTGAGGCCGTGCTGCCGTTTCTTGACAAGTGCGACATCGTGCTCGTGATGACCGTCGAGCCCGGCTTTGGCGGGCAGAAGTTCATGGCCGATATGATGCCGAAAGTTTCCGCCATCCGCCGCTACATCGACGAGAGAAACCTTGACTGCGAGCTCGAGGTCGACGGCGGCGTCGACGCCGTGACGTGCAAAACCTGCATCGAGGCGGGCGCAAACGTGCTCGTCGCGGGCTCCGCCGTCTACAAGGCCGCGGATATCCCCGCCAAGATCAAAGAGCTGAGAGGTTAAATCCATGGAATACTTTCCCGCGGCGCTCGAAAAGCTCGTTGAGCAGTTCGCGCGCCTGCCCGGCATCGGCAGCAAGAGCGCACAGCGGCTCGCGTTTTTCGTGCTGAGCCTGCCCGAAGAGGAGGCCAAGGCCTTTGCCGATGCCATCGTCGACGCCAAGCGCACCGTCACGTTCTGCCCCGTCTGCCGCAATCTGACGGACGGCGGCCTCTGCCCCATCTGCTCGTCGCCGAAGCGTGATGAACATGTCATCTGCGTCGTCGCCGACCCGCGCGACGTCGTTGCCATCGAGCGCGCGCGCGAATACAACGGCCGCTACCACGTGCTGCACGGCGTCATCTCGCCGATGAACCATGTGGGGCCCGACGATTTGGAGATTAAGCCGCTGCTCGACCGCGTGGCGCAGGGGAACATCGAAGAGGTCATCATGGCCACGAATCCTGACACCGAGGGCGAGGCGACGGCGATGTACCTCGCCCGCCTGCTGCGGCCGTTCGGCGTGCGCGTCACGCGCCTCGCCTACGGCATCCCCGTCGGCGGCCACCTCGAATTCGCCGACGACGCGACGCTGATGCGGGCTTTAGAAGGACGTCGCGACATATAAAAAGCAAAAAAGGAAGGCGAGTCCAAATGGACTCGCCTTCCTTTTGATTTCTTTACATCATTTTCACCGTGTAGTACACCGCGAGGAGGAATGTGCCAATCGCCAGCACCCAGAGGCCGTAGTAGGCGATGCTGCTGACGGCGAGCGCCGCCACAATGGCCAGCGCGCACACGGCGAGCACAGCGTAAATGAGCTTGTAGTCGCCGTCCTGCGACACGATACGAAGATCGCCGAGCTTTTTAAGCTTGCCGTCGTTCTTGCCCGCCTTGAAAACAGCGACACCAAGCACCGCGACCACGCAGATCGCGAGGATGCTGCATCCGATGACGATGCCGCCCCACGTGTCGCTTCCGCTGCCGCGGTGGATGAGGTACATCGCCATCAGCGACGCCGTCAGGCCCACGGCCTGCACGGAAAACTCACGCGGATAGAGCAGGAACACGATGCCGATGAGCATCACGACCGGCACGATCACGCACATCATCGTCGTGCCCTGCGGGTAGACCTTGAGCATCAGGATCGACGACACGGCGAAGAAAAAGCCGATGCATAAGAGCCACGGCGCGGCGGGCGCGAAGCGCGTCCACTTTTTGCGCATCAGCCAGACGACAAGGCCCGCGCCGAACAGCGCACAGCCGATGTAATCGATGACCTGAAGCACAGTCATCATCGTCAGCACCTGACCGACGCCGCCTTTGACATAGTAGTTGTTCACCATCAAAAGATAAAATTCAGCAATGACGCCGGCCATGAGCACCGTGATCGCACGATTGACGTTGCGATTGCTTCTGGCCATGCGCTCTGCCCGCTTATCGTTGTTTTTTGCCATCTATCCGAGCCTCCAAAAAAGGTTGTCGTTTTGTAAGCGCCTGCATCAGGCGGAAACATTACATCATAGTATAATAGCAGAACTCCCCCTGTTTGGCAAGGGAAAATTCTTATTCTTATGCCAGATCCTCCCTTTTTGCACCGCGCTTGCTTTTCTTTTGCGCAGGCTTTATAATGTTTCGCATGCAAAAAAGAGGAGGATCTTCCCCATGTCCAACGTTTCGATCAAGCTGCTGCGTGAGGGCGCAAAGCTCCCTGTGCGCGGCTCCGCTTTCGCCGCCGGCTATGACCTTTACGCCTGCCTGGACGGCGACAAAGAGCTCATCATCCCGCCGCACGCGACGGCTATGCTGCCGACCGGTCTTTCCTTTGCCCTGCCGGAGGGCACGTTCGGCGCAGTTGTCGCCAGAAGCGGCTTAGCTTCCAAGCAAGGCCTCCGTCCGGCAAACTGCCTCGGCGTCATCGACAGCGACTACCGCGGCGAATGCTTCGTCGCCCTGCACAACGACAGCAACGAAGAGCGCACCGTGCGCCACGGTGACCGCGTCGCCCAGCTCGTGCTGCTGCCGTTTCTGCCGATGGAATTTGAGCAGGTCGACACCCTGCCCGAGACCGTGCGCGGCGAGGGGGGCTTTGGCAGCACAGGGCGCTGACTCAGAGCACGAATGCCCCGTCCACCGCGAGCACCTGGCCCGTGACGAACGACGCCTTGTCAGACGCGAGATACGCGACCGCCGCGGCGATGTCCTCGGGCTTGCCGAGGCGGCCGAGCGGCGTTTGCTCGGCAAGGTCCTTGAGCGTTTCCTCGCCCAGTACCTTGACCATATCGGTCTCGATGACGCCGGGGGCAACGCAGTTGACGCGGATGCCGCTCGGCGCCAGCTCCATCGCGAGCGAGCGCGTCAGGCCGATGAGCGCGTGCTTCGTGCAGGAATACGTCACCTCGCACGACGCGCCGTGCTGGCCCCAGATCGACGAAATGTTCACGATGCAGCCGCTCTTTTCGTGCAGCATGTTCGGCAGCACCGCCTGAATGGTGTTGCGCGCACCGTTTAAGTTCACGCCGAAGTAGCGCTCCCACATCTCGTCCGTCACATCCTGAAAGAGCGCCTGACCGGCGACGCCTGCGTTGTTCACGAGCAGCGTGATCTTACCGAGCTCGCGCTCGCACTGCGCGACCATGGCGTTCACCTCGCTGCGCTTTGACACGTCCGCCTGCACGGCGATGGCCTCGCGGCCTTCGGCGTGCAGCAGCGCGACAAGCTCGTCGGCCTTGTCCTTTCGTTCATAGTAATTGATGCACACGGCATAGCCGTCCCGCGCGAGCTCCGCCGCGACCGCGCGGCCGATGCCTCGGGACGAGCCGGTGACCAATGCGACCTTTTTCATGTGTTTGCCTCCGTCTGTTGTCAATGATCTGTTTCATTATAATTTACATAACGCAAAAATGCAAGCACCGCTGCCTTTTTGGGCAGCGGTGCTTTTTTCCATGCGCTCAGAGAAGCGGCGCGATGTAATTTGTCCATAGGGCGCTCAGCGGCATCACGAGCACCATCGCCGGGATCATGTCCGCCACGGGGAAGTCCTGCATCTTGGCGATGCGGCAGCCCGTTGCGATGAGCAGAAAGCCGCCGCAGGCCTTGAAGTCGCCGATCATCGTCGGCGTCGTGAGCGGATAGATCGCCTTGGCGGCGAAAAACAGCGCAAAAAACACCGCCGCCTGCGGCACCGCCACGAGCGATGTCACCGCGCCCAAATTGCAGGCAAAGACCATCGCCGTGAAAAAGTCCAAAATCGACTTGCTCAAAAGCACCGTCGCGTTTCCCGTCATGCCCGCGTCAAGGCAGCCGTAAACGCCCGTGCCGCTCGAGCAGAAGAGCACGATGGCCGTCACCAGAAGCGAGAGGTATTCCTCGCGCGGAAGGCCGTCCTCGTCGTCCCCGTTTCTCTCGCCGAGGAGCTTGCCGATGGGCTTTTCCATCAGTTCGCCGCCGCGGCTAATCCACTCGCCTAAGTGACACGCAAGGCCGAGCGCCGTGCCCGCCACGACGGCCAGAATCACCGCGGGCATGTTCTGCATCAGCGGCACTGAGCTGATACCCATGCCGATGGCGCACACGCCGAACACCTTGTTGAGCTCTGTGGTAAAGCGGGTGGAGAGCTTTTTGCTGAACACCGTTCCCAGAACGCCGCCCAGCGCCACCGTTAGCACGTTGACGATCACACCGATCATTTTATCTTTCCTCCTGACACGCAAACACAAAAAGCCGCCGAACCGGGCTTTCCCCGTTCGGCGGCGCTCTTGATCTTGTATTAAGATAACGCAAATTTTTCGCCTGTAAAGATTTTCTTGCACCGTTCCGCCGCCCGCGGAAACTTTTCTTCTTTTTTTGCGTCTAATATAGACAAAGGGCGCAGAGGAGGTGAGGCGTATGCGCCGCATCAATCTTTTTTCCTACGGCATGATGTCGCTGCTGAAATTATTCGCGCGCGTGCTCGTCATCGTCCTCGCCGTTTCGCTCTTTCAGCAGGCGCACAGCGCACAGGCCGTCCCCGTGCGTCCGCCGCACTTCGACCGCCGCGCAATGCCCGAGGCCCTTGCCGCGCCGGTGCGCTCTCCCAAGGGAGACGCCGCAAAGCCCGCGCCCGACTGGCGCTTTTACGTGCTGGAATACCACAACTTTACGGAAAATGCGTCTCAGGCGGCAGACTACACCATGACCGTCTCCGCGCTGCGGCGCGACCTCGACTTCCTGCGCGATAACGGCTATACGACAGTCCTGCCGCGCGAACTGGCTGCCGGTCAGCTCGACGACGGCTCGCCGCTTCCGCAAAAGGCGGTACTGCTGACCTTTGACGACGGATATGAGAGCAACTATACCCTCGCTTTTCCCATCCTGCGCGAATACGGCGCAAAGGCGGCCATCTCGCTCATCACTTCCCGCATCGACGAGAGAGCGGACGGTTTTCTCACCTGGGATGAGTGCCGCGAGATGGCAAAAAGCGGCCTTGTCGAGTTTGCCTCGCACACGAACGACTGCCACATCCGCCCCGATGCGCCCGGCATCGAGCGCAAAAGCGGCGAGGACGAGGAGACTTACATCTCGCGCATCTCCGCCGACCTGCAAACGAGCATCACACGCATCGAACTCGAAACCGGCCAGAACGTCACGACGTTCACGTATCCTCTCGGCAAGATGGAGCTGTGGGCCGAACCGTTTTTGCAGCAGCACTTTGCCGTCACACTCTCCGGCGTCTACGGCACTGCCCGCTACGGCGACTCCCTCTACCACCTGCCGCGCTACAACATCACAGATCTTCATCCCGCCAGCGAGTACCTCCCCGCCTCTTGACCGGCAGTCAAGAGCTTCGTATACTAAAAGCAAGCATTTCCCCAATAAAGAGAGATGATAAGGAGAGAGCCCATGAGTAACCTGCCAGGCAAAATCACGGATCCCCATCTTTCCGCGGAAGAACCGCTCACCTTCCGCCCTTGTCTCCGCTTCATTCTGCAAGCCCTGCTGCTGGCCTTCGGCTGCGCAGCCATCATCAGAATTATCGGAATTTTATCTCTTTTCTTTTAGCAAATCCCCCTGCCGCATCCGCGCCACCCTCTACGCCGCCGCCATTTTCACCTGCATCCTGACCGGCAAGGCCCCCGCGTCCAACGATAACACTCCGCAATAATCCCCATCGCGCATTGCCGCTCCGCGGCAACAGCGCCCCGCACCCTCAATCGACGCAGGCACTCTTACCCACTCCGTCCTCTTTGGCGCTTTTGCGCCGTAAAATGCTTTTGCTGCGCAAAAGCATTTGCACAGGGCGAATTTATTTCGCCCGAGCATTTTAATGTTCCACGGGTTCCTCGCGCGAAGTCGCGCGTCAATTCGCAGCGCAGCGGAGAATTGTTATAGGTGGAATTCACTTCCGCCGTTAAATAATTTGAATCAAGCCGAGACGCGCTCCGCCGCGTCGAGGCCCGGCGCTTTTGCGCCGTAAAATGCTTTTGCTGTGCAAAAGCATTTGCACAGGGGCAATTCACTTGCCCCTGTGCTTTTTCATCTCCCACGGATTCCAAAAAAGAGAGACACGCCTGCGCGTGTCTCTCTTTTTTGGAGCAGGGTACGGGAGTCGAACCCGCCTTAACGGCTTGGGAAGCCGCTGTAATACCGATATACCAACCCTGCGAACAGATGGAGTATATCATATTCTTCGTGTCATTTCAAGGCGAAATATTCATGTTGGCGCAAATCCTTTCATATTCTTTGCCAAACGAAGAAAGGAGCTCCGCCATGAAACGAATGTTCCCGATGATCCTGCTGTTCGCGCTGCTTTTGTGCGTGCCCGTGCGCGCCGACGAGCTCACGCTCGACGCCCCCTCCGCTCTCTTGATGGAAAAGCAGACCGGCACGGTGCTCTTTGCCAAGGATGAACACACGCCGCGCGAGCCCGCGAGCGTGACGAAGGTGATGACGCTGCTGCTCACGATGGAGGCCATCGACTCCGGCGCACTTTCGTATGACGACACCGTCACAGGCAGCGCGCACGCCGCATCGATGGGCGGCAGCCAGATCTGGCTCAAAGAGGGCGAGCAGATGCGCGTCGAAGACCTCATCAAGGCCGTGTGCGTCGTCTCCGGCAACGACGCGGCCGTCGCGCTCGGCGAGCACTTGGCAGGCAGCGAGGAAGCGTTTGTCGCGCGCATGAACGAGCGTGCCAAAGAGCTCGGCATGAACGACACGCACTTTGTCAACTGCACGGGCCTGCCCGCGGACGGGCATGTCACCTCGGCCTACGACATCGCGCTCATGTCGCGCGAGCTCATTTGGCGCCATCCCGACATCCGCCGCTTTACGACGATCTGGATGGACTCGCTGCGCGGCGGGGCATCCATGCTCGTCAACACCAACAAGCTCGTGCGCTTTTACCCCGGCGCGACGGGGCTCAAGACCGGCTCGACCGATTCGGCCAAATACTGCATCAGCGCGACCGCGGAAAAGGACGGCATGGAGCTTATCGCGGTCATCCTTGGCGGCAGCACGAGCGACAAGCGCTTTACCGACGCCAAGGCGCTTTTGAATTACGGCTTTGCGGCGTACTCGCTCGTCACCGTCACCCCCGAAGCTCCGCTGCCCGCCGTGCCCGTGACGCTCGGCACGCAGAAGACGGTGCAGAGCGTTCTGACGAGCGAAAACGCCCTGCTTCTCGAAAAGAGCCGTGCAAACGGCCTGACGCAGGCCGTCTCGCTGCCCGAGAGCATTGATGCGCCCGTCGAGGAGGGCGAGCCGCTCGGCACGCTCGATATTTTCGACGCAGACGGCACGCCGGTCGCGTCGCTCCCGCTGCTCGCGGGCGAGAGCATACCGCACCTCACGTGGAGCGAGCTTTTCTGCCGCCTGCTCAAGCTCGCCTACTGCGGGGCGTAAGCTCTCTCTGTTTTCCACAAAAATCGCTCCGAAACTTTTCCGTTTTACGCTCATGCGTATAATTTTTAGCCATTTTTCGGCAAAGCATGCTTTTCTTGCTTGACAGAATCGAAAAAAGGTGTATACTGCAAGCAATTTCATAAGTCTTGATAGAGGCGCGGCTGACATGAGTAGCCCCCAACAAAACGGCAGGAGACCGTGGGGTGCGGAAGGGGACGCCGCCGAAGGGTCGATAAAATCCCTGTTTTGTCGATACTTGGGTCGTCGGGAAATACCCGGCGGACTGTCGTCCGGAAGGACGGAGTGCTGTCATGATCGACGCGATCAGGAGCTTTGATGTGTTTCACATCGGTTGTTTGATGTTTTTGTGTTAAGTCATGATGGAAATCATGGCTTAATTTTTTTGTTCTGTGTTTGTAGCACAGGAAAGGAGAAACATCATGCAATTCGTCGGAACCTTCTGGGCGCTCGTGCCCCCCATCATCGCCATCACGCTGGCGCTGATCACGAAGGAGGCGTACTCGTCTCTCTTTATCGGCGTCGTGATCGGCGCGCTCTTCGCCTGCGACTTTGCCCCCGTCGCCACGATCGACATGATCGTCAATGACGGTATCATCGCCGCGATCGCGGACAACGCGGGCATCTTTCTCTTCCTCGTCCTGCTCGGCATCATCGTGGCGCTTGTCAACTTAGCGGGCGGCAGCGCGGCCTTTGGCCGCTGGGCGGAAAAGAACATCCACACCCGCGTGGGCGCGCAGCTTGCGACGTTCATCCTCGGCATCCTCATTTTCATCGACGACTACTTTAACTGCCTGACCGTGGGCTCGGTCATGCGTCCGGTCACTGACCGCCACCAGATCTCGCGTCCCAAGCTCGCCTACCTCATCGACGCCACTGCCGCTCCCGTGTGCATGATCGCGCCGATCTCGTCCTGGGCGGCCGCCGTGTCCTCCACGGCCGAAGACCTCGACACCGGCATTTCCGGCATCCAGCTCTTCATCCGCGCCATTCCCTATAACTTCTATTCCCTTCTGACATTCGTCTTCATCATCACGCTCACACTGCTCAAGTTCGACTACGGCCCGATGCGCGGCTTTGAAGAGCGCGCCCGCAATACGGGCGACCTCTCCGGCAGCGCCGGCAGCACCGAGGAGAACGCCAACCCCAAGGGCCGCGTCATCGACCTTGTCATTCCCGTCATTATGCTCATCATCCTCTGCACCATCGGCATGCTCTACGTCGGCGGCTTCTTCGGCGCTGACACGTCCGGCTGCACCGATTATGCCGGTGACTTCATCGGTGCGTTCGGCAACACGGACGCGTTCGTCGGCCTCCCGTGGGGCGGCATCATCGCGCTGGTGCTCACGGTCATCTACCTCGTCGCCCGCCGCGTCGTCGGCTTCCGCGAGGCTATGGGCTGCATCCCCAAGGGCTTCCAGGCCATGATCTCCCCGATCATCATCCTGACACTGGCCGTCTCCCTCAAGACCACGCTCAACGCGCTGGGTGCCGCAGACTATGTGCACGATCTGATGTATGCTGCCTCTGAGGGCCTTTACAATATGCTGCCCGCCGTCATCTTCCTTGTCGCGTGCGTGCTGGCCTTTGCCTCCGGCACGTCCTGGGGCACGTTCGGCATCCTGATCCCCATTGTCACAGCCATCTTCCCCAGCGACAGCGCGCTGCTCTACATCGGTATTTCCGCCTGCTGCGCGGGCGCCGTGTGCGGCGACCACTGCTCCCCCATCTCCGACACGACCATCATGTCCTCCGCCGGTGCGCAGGTGGAGCATGTCAACCACGTCGCCACGCAGCTGCCCTATGCCATCACCGTCGCGTGCCTGAGCTTTGTGTGCTTTGTGTTCGCGGGCTTTATCCAGAACTGGGTCGTCTGCCTCGCCATCGGCGTCGTGCTGACGGTCGGCACGCTCTTCGCCATTCGCAATGTCGAGGCGCAGAAGGCGCGCATCAAGGATTAACTTGCTCTCCACTCTCTTTTCTCTCATAGGAACGGGGCGAACCGGTCGGTTCGCCCCGTTCCCCCTTATATTCTCCGCTTTGCAATCCCTAAAAAGCATGGTATACTGAGTATAACACTTAACTTCGGAGGACGTTTCCATGAGTATTGTCGTGATGGGCGCGGTGTTTGTCGATATCAAGGGCTATCCCCTCTCTTCCTACATCCCCGGCGGTCGCAACGCGGGCCGCGTCGTGCAGGTGCACGGCGGCGTGAGCCGCAACATCGTCGAGGACATCGCGAACGTCGAGCTGCGCCCGACGTTCGTGAGCCTTGTCGACAACACGAGCGCGGGCGCGGACATCGTCAAAAAGCTCCAGAGCCACAAGGTCGACACGCGCTACATCCGCACAACGCCCGACGGCATGGGCATGTGGCTTGCGATCTTCGACAACACGGGCGACGTGACCGCGTCGATCTCCAAGCGCCCCGACCTGAGCCCCATTGCCGACATTCTCGACGAGCAGGGCGATGAAATTTTTTCGCAGGCCGACAGCATTCTGCTCGAGATCGACATGGAAAAGGACATCGTCAAGCGCACGTTCGCGCTGGCGGAAAAGCACCGTAAGCCCGTCTACGCGGTCGTGTCCAACATGAGCATCGCCATCGAGCGGCGCGACTTTCTGCGCTCGGTGCACTGCTTCATCTGCAACCAGCAGGAAGCGGGCATCCTGTTTTCGGAAAATTACGACGGTCTCTCGCCCGACGAAATGCTTCCCATCCTGCGCGACAAAATTCGCGGCGCGCAGATCCACCGCATGGTCGTCACGATGGGCGCTCAGGGTGCGGTGTTCGCCACACTCGACGGCGAGGACGGCTACTGCCCCGCGAAGAAGGTCGATGTCAAGGACACGACCGGCGCGGGCGACGCGTTTTTTGCTGGCGCGGTCATCGGCCAGACCTACGGCAAAACGATGATGGAATCCTGCGAGATCGGCACGCGCCTTGCTGCGTCCGTCATCACGACGGGCGAAAACGTCTGCCCGCGCTACCTGCCGAGCGAATTCGGGCTGGACGTCCCCACCGTCGATGACGCGCAGATCGCGCTCGAATTCTGACCCCATATTTTAATAGGAGTGTCCGCCATGAAAAAAGCTCTTTTTCTCGCCCTTTCCCTCGCGTTTCTGCTGACCGCCTGCGGCGAAACGACGCTGCCGGACACGTCTGAGCAGAACCCGGTCGACAACACGCAGGAAACGTCGCTGCCCGAGAGCTGCCTGCTCTACCACGACCTCGGCAATGTAAGCATTCTCGCGGAGGACAAATCCCTCCCGCTCGCGCAGAACGCGGGCGACGGGTACGCGACCTCTTATAGCGTGTGGTACGATGGGGAGTATCAAGACCTTGCCTTACAGGACGGCGACAGCGGCATTTCCGTCGCCGACATGACCGGCGGCAGCGCAGTCTTCGACTACGGCGCGGGGCTCGTCGTCTGGAACGGCGAGCGCTACCACTGCGCGCACCTGACCGCGCAGGACAGCTACATTCCCAACATCTCCCCCAACATCCCCGGCGGTATCCTGCTGCTTGAAGTGAGCGGCGACTGCTGGGCCGACGGCGGCACAGCCGACGTCGCCTGCTTCACAGGCTTCGGCACGGTCGTCATCTGTGGCAGCGGCACGCTGCGCATCGACGGCGCGGGCATCGGCCAGACCTACGGCAAAACGATGATGGAATCCTGCGAGATCGGCACGCGCCTTGCCGCGTCCGTCATCACAACGGGCGAAAACGTCTGCCCGCGCTACCTGCCGAGCGAATTCGGGCTGGATGTTTCCGCGCCGGACGACGCGCAGCTCGCGCTCGAGCTTTGATCCCGGCAACTATTAAACACAGTAAAAAGCGAGGGACGCGTAGGCATCCCTCGCTTTTTGTTTTGCTTTTTTACTGCCCGCACAGCGCGCTGCGGTTTTCTTCCGCAAGGCGCAGCGCCGCGTCTCGGTCCACACCGTAGGCAAAACGGAACGCATACGGCTTTGTCATCGTGATCGCGCTCACCGTGCCGTCCTTCAGGTAAAACGCAATGTCGCGGACGTCGTAGTTCCCGTCGTCCTGCGGCGTCTGCGGCTGCCAGACGTAGGCGCGGTCGAAGTCATAGGCGGGCTCGCTGTAGCCGCCTTCGTCGCTGTAGCCGTCATAAAGCTCGGACTCGTCTGCCGCGATGCAGTAAAGCGCCTCCGGGTATTCCGTCAGCAGCGCTTTCTCGCTGTCGCCGACCTTGACGCCGCGCGGCGTTCCCACGCCCACAGCACTGGTGCGCAGATAGCTGATGACCTCGCGCCCCGTTTCAGGGTAGTAGTCCGTCCCGACGACGAGCTGCGCGTCCGCGTCGTAATGGCGCGCAAAGTCGTAGGGCAGCATCCCGTCGCTGTCGTAGGTCGTATTCTCCGTTTTCCCGTTCGGCTCGTAGTCCGCTCCAAGGCTCAGGAAACCATCCGGCAACTCCAGCGTGAAGTTCGCGTCCGGCTGCGGCTCGACCGTCAGATCTTCCTCCCGCATCAGGGGCTCGTCCGGTGCGCCGTCCGACGCTTCCTGCTTTTCTCCGCAGCCTGACACCAAAAGCGTCAGCGCCGCCAACAGTGCAACAAGCAACAGTCCGGTGTTTCTTTTCATGTTTTCTCCTTTCTCACGGCTCTCGGCCCTTATGCTTCCTTCAGCTTCTCTTCCAGCAGCTTGAAGGCTTCATCCGCCGCTTCCCCGCGAATTTCCTCGCGGGAAGCCGCGCCGAAGTCAAAGCGCTCGGCGATCGTCTCCTTGGGCGACGAAAATCCGATGAATACCGTGCCGACGGGATTTCCCCGCTCGTCGCGGTCGGGTCCAGCGACGCCCGTGACGCTGACGGCGCAGTCCGCCGTCGTCGCCTTGCGCGCACCCTCGGCCATTGCTCGGGCGACGGGCGCGGACACCGCGCCGTACTCTTCCAGCATGTCCGCCGGAACGCCGAGCACACGGTGCTTAACGATATTCGTATAGCTCACGACGCCGCCCATGAACACGCCCGACGCGCCCGGCACATCCGTGATGCGCTTGGCGATGAGGCCGCCGGTGCAGCTCTCCGCCGCGGCGAAGGTCACGCCGCGCGCCTTGAGCGCTTCATAGCAGCGCTGTTCGACTGTTTTTTCCGCCATAATAAGACTTCCTTTCAGAACTTGATGCGCACAAATTCACGGTTTGTCATCGCGCGGTCGATAAGGCCCTCGATATCAAGGACAGCCTCGGCCTCACGGACCTCGTCGAGGTTCGGCTTCGTGCGCGGATGACGCGGGGTGAAGACCGTACAGCAATCCTCATAGGGTAAGATCGACGTATCGAACGTGCCGATCTTACGGGACAAACGCACGATCTCTTCCTTATCCATGCCGATGAGCGGGCGCAGGACGGGAAGATCGACGACATCCTCAGTCACGCGCAGAGCCTCCATCGTCTGAGACGCGACCTGACCGAGGTTCTCGCCCGTGACGAGCGCCTTGGCCTTGACCTGATCGGCCACGCGCTGGGAGATGCGCATCATAAAGCGGCGCATGATGAGCGTGAAGAATTCCTCGGGGCAGTTTCTTCTGATCTCCTCCTGGATCTCGGTAAACGGCACGATCTGCACCGTCAGCCGCCCGCACCAGGGGACTAAGAGCTTGGCAAGGGAAAGCACCTTCTCCTTCGCCTCATCGGACGTGTACGGTGGGGAGAAGAAGTGCACCATTTCGAGCTTGACGCCGCGCTTGGCGATCATGTAGGACGAGACGGGCGAGTCGATGCCGCCGGAGAGCAGGCTGACCGCCACGCCGCCCATGCCGATGGGCAGGCCGCCCGCGCCCTCTTCAGCGGGGCCGTGGACATAGGCCGCATCGTCGCGAATTTCGATATGCACGACGAGCTCGGGGTCGTGGACATTGACCTCGCACGTTGGGAACGCCTGATGCAGCGCGCCGCCGACCTGCTGGGAGATCTGGATCGACGTCAAGGGGAAGGTTTTGTCGGCGCGCTTGCTCTCGACCTTGAAGCTCCTGGCCGTGCGCATCTCGCACGCAAGGTACTCCTTCGCCGCGGAGATGATCTTCTGGATGTCCTTTTCGCACGGCAGCGCCTTTGAAACGGCGATGATGCCGAAGACCTTCTTGCAGCTCTCAAACGCGGCCTCGATGTCGCACTCGTCGTCCTTCGGCTCGACGTAGATGGTGCTCTGCTTGGAGTAGACGCGGAAATTGCCGCATTTCGACACGCGGCGGTTGACGTTCGACATCAGCTTATCTTCGAAGCTGCGGCGGTTCAGGCCCTTGAGCACGACCTCGCCGAGCTTGCACAGGATCATTTCATGCATTGGTATTGTTCTCCTCATTTGTTATGGCCGCTTCCGCATCGGCGGAAAATGCGGCTGAATTTTCGTTGTCTTCGGATTTGGCAGCCTTTTTTCCTTTGCGGGTGAGCCCCAGTGTAAAGCACAGCGGCTCAACGGCTGCCAGCAGGGCAAAGAGCGCATAGCTGAACATCGTGCCCTCTCCGCTCACCCCGTTGATCCCGACCATGGCGGGCGCCATCGGCAGCTCCCAGATCATCGCAAGGATGCTCCCCGAGCCGAACGGGACAGGCATCACAAGAAGCGAGGCAAGATTCAGCACATAGAGCACGATCGCCGCATTCCAGCAGCGGTTTTTGTCGATGCCCCGGTCTGGCCGCAGGCCCCAGCCGAACAGGAACGAAAGCGCCGACACATAGGCGACGCCGAGCGTGAGCCCGACGGGCGTGGCAAACGTAAAGGACGAGGTCGTCCCCGTGCCGCCGAACGCCGCGAACAACAGGATAAAAGCCGCGCCCTGAGCGATATGGCTCAAAATGGAAAGCGCGCCAAACTGGATGTAGTCATACCTTTTCATCTCATTCACCCCTGTAAAATATCCGTGTTGCGGTACTGGATGGCCTCGGCCAGATGATGCGCCTCGATCTTCTCGCTGCCGTCGAGGTCGGCGATCGTGCGCGCAACGCGCAGTAATCTATCGTGGCTTCGCGCCGTGAGGCCGAGGCGCTCGAACGCGCCTTTGAGCAGCTTTTCGCCCGCGGCGTCCAGCGTGCAGAACTCGCCCACCATCGCGGGTGTCATTTGCGCGTTGCAGGTGATGTTCGTGCCGGAAAAGCGCTGCTTCTGGATGTCGCGCGCGGCGTTCACGCGCGCTTTGACGTCGGCGGAGGACTCCGCCTTTTCGCGCCGGCGCATGGCTTCGAACTCGACGCTCGGCACGTTGACGTGTAAGTCCATGCGGTCGAGCATCGGGCCGGAGATCTTTTCGACGTATTTTTCCACCTGCTGCTTGGTGCAGTGGCAGCGCCCCGAGGGGTGGCCGTACCAGCCGCAGCGGCAGGGGTTCATCGCGCCGACGAGCATGAAGCGGCTCGGCAGCGTGATACTGCCCGCAGCGCGGGTGATGGTGACCTCGCCGTCCTCGATGGGCGCGCGCAGCACCTCGAGCACGTCGCGGTGGAATTCGGGGAGCTCATCTAAAAAAAGCACGCCGTGGTGCGCGAGCGAAATTTCACCGGGCTTGGGCGTCTGCCCGCCACCGGTCATCGCGGAGGCTGAGAGCGTGTGGTGCGGCGCGCGGAACGGGCGGTGCAGCAGCATCGGGTGCGAGCTGTCGGTCAATCCCGCGACTGACCAGATCTCGGTCGCTTCAAGTGCTTCCTTTCGCGTCATGTCGGGCAGGATCGACGGAAGCCGCCGCGCCAGCATGGATTTGCCCGCGCCGGGCGAGCCGATGAGCAGGATATTGTGTCCGCCCGCAGCGGCGATCTCCAGCGCGCGCTTGACATTTTCCTGTCCCATGACGTCGGAAAAGTCGGGGCCGGTCTCGCTTGTCTGCTCCGCCTGCCACTTCGGCTGGGGCGAGAGCTTCTTTTCACCCTTCAAATGCTGCACGAGCGACACGACGTCCGGCACGCCGTAAACGGTCACGCCGTCGGCAAGCGTCGCCTCCGCTGCGTTCGCCGCGGGGACGTAGAGCGTCCTGATGCCCGCGCGCACCGCGGCCATCGCCATCGGCAAAACGCCGTTCACCGCGCGAAGCGTGCCGGTCAGCGAGAGCTCGCCGACAAAGGCCGCGTCCTTCGCGGGGGGCTTGATCTCCTCTGCACTGGCAAGGATGCCGAGCAGGATGGGCAGATCATAGAGCGTGCCCTCCTTTTTCCGACCCGCGGGGGCGAG
>ENA-UPSY01000066-UPSY01000066.1-human-gut-metagenome-genome-assembly--contig:-NODE-66-length-105548-cov-21.635122_pt1 | contig 105548 bp, 88 predicted proteins | sample MGYA00250044_ERZ773365 | MGnify/ENA primary metagenome ERZ773365 (study PRJEB29103, sample SAMN06111932) | human gut metagenome | biome: human gut; feature: ankylosing spondylitis patient; material... | reverse complement strand
ACAGAGTCATGACCAGAGCCAGCACCATTGCGAGTAACTTTTTCATAGATGTTACTCTCCTTTCATAAATTTCCATCCCCTTGGAGCGCTCCGGCAGCGAAAAGCGGGCATTTTGCTGTTCGCGGGCGAAAATGAAAGTTGACCGAAAAAGTTGCAAAACATTTCGATTTTCTTGCATTTTTGGCCGTTTTGCAGGAAAACGCGCGATTTTAGTTGCTATCGCATCCCCTTAAAGATGGTTCGTTTGTCAGAAAGGAGCAAGTTTCGGCGTTTCTCGGCTTACTTACCGTGGCATGCCGATCCCGTAACTAAGTCGGGAACGCACCGTTCCCCACCCTTTCTGCACTGTCACCTTACCACAAGCAAAATTTCAAGTCAACGCTTTCGCCCCATCTGTAACACACTTGTAACAAACCGCCGCTTCTGTTACAGCTTGACATAAAACCGCAGAAAACCCCATTATCCGCCACCACATACATATAATATATAAGCACAAATATGAAAAAAGCGGCCTAAGCCGCTTTTTGTGTTCTGATGACCCGCGCAGCGGTCAGGCGGCAAGTAACAGTAGTCCGCGCCGCCGCGCGGGGAGCGAAATTTCCCTTTTCCAGCCGCGGCCCGCCGAAAAAAAGGAAAGCCCGCTCACCTGAGCGGACTTTCGCCGATATTTTTTGCACAACCCCGTACAACCCCCAAAAATTTCGCGCCCGCAGGCGCGCAATGATCTTGATCGTTTTTTGTCGCGACAGAAGGTGAATTGCCGCAAAGCGGCAAGAGAAGCCGCCCTGGGGCGTGTGCGTGACAAAAAAACGCCTCTCACGCCGCAAACGTGCGCGTCTACGGCGCGTGCGCTGCCGCGGCGTGCAATCCAAAATCAAAAAAGGCGGCTTTCGCCGCCTTTTTTGAAGTGCTTTACTGAATCTCGATCTGCTTCGCGTTCACCACCGCGCTCTTCTTCGGCATGTTCAGCTTGAGCACGCCGTCATTGTACTGCGCGGAGATATTCGCGACCTCGACGCCGCTGATGTCGAATGCGCGCTGGTAGCTGCCGTAGCTGCGCTCGCAGCGGACGTAATTGCCCTTCTTGTCCTGATCCTCGTGCTCGCTGTGGCGCTCGGCGCGAATGGTCATCGTGTCGCCGTCCACATCGACGTGGATGTCCTCTTTCTTGAAGCCCGGCAGATCAGCTTCCAGCAGGTAGCTGTCGCCCTTGTCCTGAATGTCGGTCTTAAACTCGCTCAGCCCGCGGCCCCACGAGCCGTCGCCGAAGAATGCGCGCTCCATCTGATCCCAGGGATCATAAGCCGCAACGTGGTTGTTTCTGCGTTCAAAAGGTCTCAGTTCAAACATAATACAAAGCCTCCAAATCTATTCGGGCGAGCCGCTCTTGCAGCCCGCGTGGTTTACGTTTCTTTCGTTCCCCTCGGAACAATTATGAGTATAGGCACGCCCTGTGAACAAAAATACATCTTTTGATGAACAAATCTTTAACTTTAGCACTCTTACGACGAGAGTGCTAAAAATCGTGGTGGCTGCGGACCGCTACCAAACCGCTACCCGACCTTTCGCGCCCCCAAGCCCTTGAAAAATCAGGCTTTTTCGCCCCGCCAACCCCCCGTTTCCGGCAAATCGCTACCAAACCGCTACCAGCCGCGCCCGCGAGCCCTTGCACGGCGGGCTTTTTTTGCGGCGCTAAGGGGATGCGATATCCGCTGAATTGAACGATTTTGCATTGATTCTGCTGAATTTTGCTTATTTTCTATTGTTTCTGCAACAATTTGAGGATTTGCGAATTTTGGCAGCAACCACGGGAAAGCGGGAGAGACGGCGGGTGTTCGGCCGCGAGAAGATGATGACATTATCGTCATGATCGACACCTTCCTCGCCAAGGTCACCTATGTCGCTCCCGCGGCTTATGATGCCAATGGCCACCTGCGCACCGAGGCTACCATCAAGCTCGATGTCTATGCCACCAAGAACTCCACCGCTGCTACCCCGCCCACCCTCACCAACGGCGAGGATGCGTATCCGTATGCTGTCGGCGATTACGTTCTCCTGAACGCCTTCACCAACGCTGTTAACAGCGCTACCGAGAGCGGCCTCATCAAGACCGGCGCTGACAAGTACGGCGAGATCGTTTCCAAGGCCACTTCTGTTGACGGCGCTCAGACCATCATCTACTGGAACAACGAGCAGCACAATGTTGCTGGCACTGTCTATGATGATGCTGTCAAGTTCATCCTCGATGAGGCTGGCAACTCCACCGGGAACCACACCTGGTTCCTCGACCAGTATGGCAACCTGATCGGTGCTGCTGATACCGCTGCTACCAACAGCTACGGTGTCATCAACCGCATCTGGTGGGCGGGCAACACTGCTGACGGCACTGGGTTGCCACTGCTAACGTGACCTACATGGACGGCATCACCGCCGTTCTCGACATCAGCACCCTCATCTACAATGGTGCTGCCGCCGAGAACCGCAACACTACGTATATCGCTAAGGGCGGCAAACTGTCCCACAACACCGCTGCCCTTAAGGTCATGTCCGGCGATACCTACAGCACCGCGCCCACGAGCTACTTCTACATCGACGACTATATCGATCAGAACGCCCGTGCCGACAAGACCGGCGCTCAGATCCTGAACGACGATATGTTCCAGTTCAGCACTCAGACTGACGGCACTGTCAAGGCTGTTGAGGTCAGTGGTGCCGGCACTGCCGCCGCTTACAAGAATCTCCACAGCGAGAACCTGGCTATTTACAAGGACACCCAGATCACCAGCGGCCTTGTTGCCAACTCCAACACTGTGTACCTGATCCGCTCCGGTGATGACACCACTGCCAGCCCGTATACCTTCAAGTCTGTTACCGGCTTCGACAAGATCGACCGTTATCAGAATGATGAAGTCGACTACGTCATGAGCGACGACTTCGCCAAGTATGTCTTCATCAAGGCTGATCCCACCGAGTCCAAGGTCACCAGCGTGTTCTTCTATGCTGGCGAGCAGGCTTCCTTCAACAACGAGACCGGCGTTTGGACCACCCCCGGCTACCTCGACGGTGAGAAGACCGCCATCTATGCTGTCGGCTGGAACAACAGCAACGTGAACACCATCATCGACACGGCCACCGGTCGCGGCAATGCCAACACCATTTACAGTGTCGCTCTGAGCAACGGCTACCTCGACAAGGATTACACGAGCGCTTGGGTGTACACTTCCACCGACCCGATTCGCGCTGCGTCTGTCAACGGTGTCACCTACCCGCTCGCTGCCGCCTATATGAACCGCAACGACGTTAAGGTCCTCACCATTCAGGGTTCCTCTTCCGATACCTTTGAGGGCAATGTCTACACGCACAACGACGCCAAGTACTCCGTTGTCAGCAACGCAGACTTCGCCTCCAAGATCAACAGCGAGTTCACCAACCTCGGTGATAAGGTGATCTACCTCGCTTACATCTCCGGTTCCGGCGAGTACAGCGGCTCTATCCTCCATGCCAACATTGTTGACAGAGCTACCACCGCTGATGAACTGCGTGAGATCAGCGCTGTTAAGCCCAACGGCACTGTTACCGCTGCCTCTTCCCAGTCCTTCAAGGATATCACCATCTCCAACTGGGATGTTACGTACACTGATGGTCTCACCTCGGGCAGCACTGCTACCGTTAAGACTGTCAACATCGAGTGGTATAAGCTGAACGAGGCTGGTACCGAGTACAATGTTAAGGTCGTTGATACCAACGCCCCCTTCATCGCTGGTAACAGCTACAAGTTCGTTGCTACTGTTGAGCTCACCGGCGACAATGCTAAGGACTTCACCTTTGCTGATGGCGCCAATGTTTACACTGGCTACGTCAACAACGTTCAGTAATTGAACGAAAAAACTACCCCAAAAATAGTTTCAGCCCCGAGCCGAAAGGCTCGGGGCTGTTTTTTGCTTTATCCAGTCCGCGTCATAACCGAGGACAAGATAGCAATATTCTTTCCCGCTGCTGTTGAACTGCGAGGATGCCATATATCCGCCAGAGTCGCTGTCTAACGTCTGCGATACCCGGCTCACGCCGCTGTCACCCCATGTATAGTAATTGTTCATGGAGCCGATGCCGGACGAGCAGGCGGTCACGCCGCGTATGACCGTCGTTTTCTGTCCGCCGTCCGCGCGGAACAGCACCAGCACCGCGGGGCAGAAGCCGCATTCGACGCTGTTCGGGTGATTTTGACCCGATAGACCGGTGCCGGTGTATGTGCCGAACTTCGCGCGGCAAATCTTGCTGCTGGCAATCGTCTGCGCAATGGCGGTCACGGTCTCCGCCTCCGCCTTGGCCGCCACCGCGTCGGCGTTGGCCTTGAGCGTTTCGTCGATCTTGCCAAACGCCGCATTGAAGTCATCCATCTTGATAAAGTCCGACTTTTCCCACTTGGGCAGGCCGTAATTGGCTGTTTTTCCCATCGCGTCCTCCCCTTTCACCACGCGCGGCGCACGACGCTCAGCACGCCGATGGCCTCGTCGATGCTCGAAAAGCGGTAGACGCGCTCGTCGCGCTCGCGCTGCGCCTTTTCGATCGGGTTTTCGAACTTCATCCGCGCTAAGTGCTCGCATTTTTCGATCTGGGTTCTGGGTCGTTCATAGGTGTTGTTGTACATGTTTTTCCTCCTCATTTTGTGCAGCCCGCGCATTTGCGCGGACCGTTTACAGCTATAAAGCTGTAAAGCGGTTTTTGGGACGAACCGGTGCAGCGGAGGAAAAATTTTCCGCCTTGACAACGCATGAAAGCGGGGTATAATGGAGGTAGAAAAGGGCGCTGCGACAAGCGGTTAGTCCGGTTCGTAAGTAGTTTCAATCATAGAAACCGTCACTTGCCGGAGTGGCGGTTTCTGCTTTTTACGATAATCGTCACAGTAAACTGCTTGATATGAAACGTAATTCGCATTTCGTCACCCCCTTTCGGGGTACGTGACTAACCGCCTGCCGTTGTGCAGCGCCTGATGTAATTTTACAAAATTTTACACGCTTTGTCAATCTTTGCCGCCCGTTGGGCGGTTTTTTGCATTTTTTAGAGGGTTTCGAGCGTGACCAGCGCGTCGAGCAGCGGCCACGCCTGCGCGAGCTCCCGCCCCGCCTGCCAGAAGCCGATGCCCTGCAAGCCCTTTTCCGCCGCGAGGGCGATCTTCGCGCGCAGCGAGCGCGCGTCCTCGAACCAGACGACGTGTTCGCGCCGCATTTTGTCGAAGTAGTGGTAGCAGGGCGAGCGCGCGGTTTCGTCAAACTCAATTTCCGCCCCCACCAGCCGCGCCCGCGCGACGGCCGCTTGCGACGAGAACGTCTCGGCCCGCGTGCGGCCTTTTTCGTAGGGCAGCGGCCAGTCGTAAGCGTACAGCGGCGCGCCGAGGAAGATGTTCTCCCCCGCCGTGACCGAGAGCGCGTAATCGAGCACCGCGCGCACCTGCGGCAGCGGCGCGATGGCCTGCGGCTCGCCGTAGACATAGCCCCATTCGTAGGTCATCAGGAACACGGCGTTCGCGGCTTTTGATAGCAGCGCGTAGTCGTGCGCCTCGTAGAGCAGTCCGCGCTGTTGCGCGCTCGTCTTCGGCGCGAGTGCGGCGACAACGGGCTTTCCCTCCACGTTCAGTGCCTCGCGCAGACGGCAGACGAACGCGGCGTAGTCCTCACGCAGCTCCGGCGGGACGTACTCGAAGTCGACGTCGAGGCCGTAGTATCCCTTTTTCGCCATCGTCTGCAAAATCTCGGCAAGGAGCGCGCTCTGCGCGCGGTCGTTTTGCAGGAGCGCCGCGGCGTTTTCGCTCGAAAAATTCCCCTCCGGCGTCAGCGTCGAGAGGTGCATGAGCGATTTTGCGCCATAGCGCGCCGCTCGTTCGAGCAGGCGCGCGTCGTCGAGCGGCGCAAGGGCTCCCGCGGGCGTGATGCCGTAGGTGAACGGCGTCAGATACGTCAGGTACGGCAGGACCGAGTCGAGCAGCTCGCCGCCGATGTAGGGGTAGGCGTAGGCGTTCACGCCGAGCGTACCGAGCGGCGCTTCGTCTGCGTAGTCGATGGCAAGCACGTCGCCCTCGCGCAGACGCTCGCGTCCGTGGAGGAAAAAGTTCCGCCGCAGGAGCGTCCTGACGCTCAAATCATAGTCCCGCGCGATGGACGAAAGCGTCTCCCCCACGCGCACGGTGTGCAGTGTCTTCGGTGTCCGCACGACGAGCGCCTGACCGATCACAAGCGGCGTACTCAGCGCAAGGCCGTTGTCCGCCGCGACGAACGCGGGCAGGGCGTCGTGCATCGCGGCGATGGAAGAAAGCGTGTCGCCGCGCTTTACAACATGAATGTGCATGGTCGATCACCTCGCACCATTCTATGCCGGATTTTTCGCGCTTACCCCAGCGCGACGTCGAGTATCATCATCAGAAGGAAGCCTACGAGGAAGCCGCACGTCCCCCGCCGTCCGCCCGCGCGCGGAAGAAGCTCCTCCGCCACGACGTAGAGCATCGCCCCTGCTGCAAAGCTCAGAAGCCACGGCATCAGCGCGTGGATTCCCGCCGCCGCGAGCACGACGAGCGCGCCGAACAGCGGCTCCACCGCGCCGGAGAGCACGCCGGTCCAGAAGGCGCGCCGTTTCGACTTGCCCGATTGGTACACCGGCAGCGCCACCGCCGCGCCCTCGGGAAAGTTCTGCACGCCGATGCCAAGCGCCAGCGCGAACGCGCCGGCAAGGCTCTCCCCGTCCGCCGCGAGCGCGAACGCGAGGCCGACGGCCATGCCCTCGGGGATGTTGTGCAGCGTGATGGCCGAGAGGAGCAAAAAATCGCTGTGCACCTCTCCCCCACCGCGCCGCCGCACGAGCTCGTCGAGCAGGAAGAGCGTCAGCGCGCCGAGCACGATGCCCGCCGCGGCGGGCAGAAACGGCGGCAGGCGGCCCTCTGTCTCCGTCTGTTCGATGGCGGGCAGAATGAGGCTCCACACGCTCGCCGCCATCATCACGCCCGCGGCAAAGCCCAGCAGCGCGCCCTGCGCGCGCTCGCACACTTTGCGGGCAAAAAAGAACACCGTCGCGGCGCCCAGCGCCGTCATCAGAAACGTGAAAGACGTGCCGAGCAGAGCCAGCATCAGTGGTCGAAGCATATCCGTTCATCGCCTTTACGGTTTGTCAGGCGGAAAAGCGCCTGTATGCCAGTATAGGCGGCAGGAATGAAAAACGTGAAAAAGGGCGCGGAGAATTCTCCGCGCCCTTTAGGCTCATATTGACTTATTGCATCAGCTGCGCGACCATGTCGGTGTACGCGCTGGGATCTTCGAGCGGCAGCCCCGCGATGAGGTTTGCCTGATCGTAGAGGATCTTGGCATACAGCGCCGCCTTGTCGCGGTCCGTTGCCAGCGCGGCGGCCATCGCCTTGACCGCCGGATGATCGACATTCAGCTCGAGGATGCGCTCGGCCTTGATGGGCTCGGGCATCTGGAAGTTCTTGAAGTACTTCTCCATCTCGAAGCTGAAGCCCTCGCCCGCCGTCAGGCAGACGGGATGGGTCTTCAAGCGGTGCGAGACCTTGGCCTCCTTGATCTTGTCGCCGAGCGTCTCCTTGACGAACTGCATGAGCTCCGCGCTTTCGCTGTCGTCCTTGTGCTCTTCCTCGTCACCGAGCTCAAGGTCGCCGTCCACGATGGAGCGGAACGGCTTTTCGTCGTAGTTCATCAGCGCCTGCAAAACGAACTCGTCCGTCTCGCCGGTCAGGTACAGGACCTCGTAGTCCTTGTCCTTCAAAAGCTCGGTCTGCGGCAGCTTGTCCACGGCGGCGATGCTCTCGCCCGCGGCGTAGTAGATGCACTTCTGGCCTTCCTTCATGCGCTCGACGTACTCTTTGAGCGTCGTGAGCTTCTTCTGCGTGGAGGAGTAGAACATCATCAGGTCCTTGAGCGAATCCTTGCGGCTCTCGCCGCCGTCGCTCACGATACCGTAACCGATCTGACGGCCGAAGTTTTCGTAGAATTTCTCATAGCCCTCGCGGTCTTCCTTGAGGAATTTTTCAAGGTCGGCGCGGACCTTCTTTTCGAGGTTCTGGCCGATGACCTTGAGCTGGCGGTCGTGCTGTAAAAGCTCGCGGGAGATGTTCAAGCTCAGGTCCGGCGAGTCGACCACGCCGCGCACAAAGCGCAGATAGTCAGGCAGCAGCGAGTCGCACTTGTCCATAATGAGAACGCCCGCAGAGTAGAGCTGCAATCCCTTTTCATATCCTTCCGTGTAGAAGTTGAACGGGCGCGAAGACGGCACGAACAGCAGTGCCTTATAGGTCACGCTGCCCTCGGCCGAGACGGTGATCGTGCGCTGGGGCTTGTCGAATTCATGCGTCAGCTCGGAGTAGAACTTGTTGTACTCTTCGTCCGTGACGTCACTCTTCTTGCGCTGCCAGAGCGGCACCATGGAGTTGACGGTCTTCATCTCCTCGACGGTCTCGTACTCGGGCTTCTCCGGGTCGCTGCCCTCTTTGACCTTCTGCTCGGGCAGCAGCATGCGGATGGGGTAGCGGATGTAGTCGGAGTACTTCTTCACGAGCGCGTGCAGGCGGTAGGATTCCAAGTACTCGCTGTACTTCTCCTCGTCCGTGTCGGGCTTGATGTGCATGATGACGTCGGTGCCGACGGCCTCCTTGTCGCATTCGGTGATCGTGTAGCCGTCCGCGCCGGAGGACTGCCACTCATAGGCCTGCTCCGAACCGTACTTCTTCGTGCGGACGGTGATGCTGTCGGCGACCATGAACGCGGAGTAGAAGCCCACGCCGAACTGGCCGATGATGTCGATATCGGCGTCCTTCTTGTCCTTTTCCTCGGTCTCCTGGCGGAACTTGTAGGAACCCGACGACGCGATGACGCCGAGGTTGTTTTCAAGCTCTTCGCGGCTCATGCCGATGCCGTTATCCGAGACCGTCAACGTGCGGTTCTCCTTGTCGACCGACACCGTGATGGCAAAATCGCTGCGGTTCATGCCGACCTTGTCGTCCGTCAGCGCGACGTAACAGAGCTTATCGATAGCGTCGCTGGCGTTGGAAATGATCTCGCGCAGGAAGATCTCCTTGTGCGTGTAAATCGAGTTGATCATCAGATCGAGCAAACGCTTCGATTCTGCTTTAAACTGTTTTTTAGCCATAAAAGCATCCCTCTCTGAATTGTATTTGAACCTAAGTATAGCAGGAAATTCCTGATATTTGTTACTAAACTCTTAATTTTTAGCACTCGTCGGCAGCAAGTGCTAAAGCGAAACGGTTCCCTTTGTTATAAATAAAAGGTACTATTGGTTTCGCACAGGTGCGAAGGGATAGCAGCGCCGCAGGCGCTGCACGGGGCAAAGGGGGCCATTCTCTTTCACAAAAGAGAATGGCCCCCTTTAAATTCCCCAAGAGAAAGGTTTTCACATTGCAAGCGAGCAGCTCGAAGAGCTGCAATGCTTGCCGATTGCACTGCCCATAGCGCGGCATTGCCGCGTTTAGTGTTGCTATACGATTTGCCTTGCTCCTATCATCCGCTGTTGCGCAGCCGTTGGCGGCTCTGACGCCTTACGGATGCGGCACACCCCTTGCGGGTGCCGCTCTGCCTATCTTGTAGGAGTGCGGACTAATTTCCGTCTACCGCCAGTCTCCACAATGCGGCGAGCGAAGCAATGCCGCTATTTCGCACGCAGTCTGCCGCCGAGCAAACGTCACTCGCGCCTCACGATAGTAAGGCGCGGTTGCAAGACGTAACGATTTGCAGAAGATTCATGGCGAAGCCATGTACACCGCACCCACACTGCGCAGCGCGTGCAGTTATTCGAGCTACAAACTGGCAATGCCGGAGGTCGAGGGGTCCTCCCCTCGTTCTTTCTCTTGGGGGTGTAAGGGGGATATTCTCTTTCTGAGAAAGAGAATATCCCCCTTTGCCGCGTCCCCACACGCTGTGGGGCCAGAAGCAGCGCTGCCGCGCTGCACCCTCCCTGCGCCCTACGGGCGCAAAAAGAAACAGCCCTCGCGGGCTGCTTTCCTCCCGCGCCCGAGGCGCGAAAGTTGTCCAAATTGTCAATATGGGATACTTATCCCCATTTCCCCTCTTTTTTCTTTGGATAATATGCTGTATTGACTTCTGGCGTTTTAGAGGCTAAAATTAGCCCATCAAACATGAGGGATACATGAAAGGATTTAATGTTATGTTCCGTTTTGCTTATGCAAATCAGAATAACGCCGCCGCTTCTGCCATGTGCGCAGAGGCTGCTTCCTCCTGCACCTCTCAGTCCTCCCGCTTCAACTGCATCGCTCTGGGCGCCATGATTATGGCGTCCATTATTATTTCCCGCCTGATTAGCATTATCGGCATTTCCCTGCTGGTACTGGTACTTCTGGTCGTCCTGATGGGCGTTCCCGGGATGAAACGCGATTGCTGAGCGAGTAAAAAACGCGATACAGCAAAGCGGTTCCGCCGGGAATGGCGGAACCGCTTTTTTGTATGATAAATCTGTTCATTATTTAATCAAAGGAGATTTGAAACGATGAAAAAGAAGTTTATGTGCATGCTCATGGCTGCGGCCATGACGCTCTCGATGGCCGCCTGCGGCTCCAAGGGCGACGATGCGAACAACGACGCCAACACCGACGCGGACGGCGTCCAGACCTTTACGGTCGGCACCTCCGGCCCGCTGACCGGCGACAACGCGATCTACGGTATGGCCGTCAAGCAAGGCGTGGAGCTCGCCGTCAACGAGATCAACGCGAGCGACAGCAAGATCAAGTTTGAGTTCCTCTCTCAGGACGATGAGGGCGACGGTGAAAAGGCCGTCAACGCCTACAACACCATGATGGACAACGGCATGCAGGTCCTCGTCGGCCCCACGACCACCGGCGCTTCCATCGCGGTTGCCGATGTCTGCTACAATGACCGCACCTTTATGCTGACCCCGTCCGCTTCCTCCACCGACGTCACCGCAGGCAAGGACAATGTCTTCCAGGTCTGCTTCACCGACCCCAACCAGGGCGTTGGCGCTGCCGACTACATGGCTGAGAACTTCGCTGGTGCCAAAGTCGCCATCATCTACCGTAACGACGACGCCTACTCTCAGGGCATCCGCGATGCTTTCGTGAAGGAAGCGGGCGACAAGGGCCTCTCCATCGTCTATCAGGGCACCTTTACACTCGATACCTCCTCTGACTTCTCCGTCCAGCTCGCCGCCGCGCAGACTGCCGGCGCCGACCTCGTCTTCCTCCCCATCTACTATCAGCCCGCTTCCGTGATCTTCGCGCAGGCCAAGGCCATGGGCTATGCCCCCACCTTCTTCGGTGTGGACGGCATGGACGGCATCCTCGATATGCCCGGCTTTGACACCACTCTCGCCGAGGGCCTCGTGCTGATGACCCCGTTCTGCGCCACCGTTGAATCCAGCAAGAGCTTCGTCGACGCTTACGTTGCCGCTTACGGCACCACGCCCAACCAGTTCGCCGCCGACGCCTATGACGGTGTGTACATCGTCAAGGCCGCGCTCGAACAGGCCGGCTGCACCGCCGATATGAGCAATGAAGAGATCTGCGACGCGCTCGTTTCCGCCATCACCTCCCTCAAGTTCACCGGCCTCACCGGTACCGACATGTCCTGGAACGCCGAGGGTCAGGTCTCCAAGGCCCCGACCGCCTACGTCGTCAAGGACGGCCAGTACGTCGAGGGCTAAATCCCAGCACAGGAAAGACCGACATTCGCCTTTCTCAGCGGCGGGTCGCCGGAAGCAAAAGCTTCCGGCGGCCTATGCCCTGTTTCTATGGCGGAAACGAAGGCAGGTGTTTTCCCGCCTCTGCCCTTGTTTCTGCCACAGACGAACCATAATTCCGAAAGAGAAAAGAGAGGTGCCATCCTAATGGAATTTTTATCCTATCTCATCAGCGGCATCAGCCTCGGCAGTGTGTACGCCATCATCGCCCTCGGCTATACGATGGTTTACGGCATTGCCAAGATGCTGAACTTTGCCCACGGCGACGTCATCATGATCGGCGGCTACGTTTCCTTCTGCGCGATGTTCTATCTGGGACTGCCCAACATCGTGGCGGTGCTGCTGGCCGTCATCGTCTGCACGGTGCTTGGCGTCGTCATTGAGCGGCTCGCCTATAAGCCCCTGCGCTCGGCGCCCAGCCTCGCGGTCCTGATCACCGCCATCGGCGTGAGCTATTTTCTCCAGAACTCCGCGCTTCTCATCTGGAAGGCAGCCGCGCGTGTCTATCCCCCGGTGGTTGAGGGTTCGATGCAGCTGTTCGGCGGCAAGCTGACCGTCTCCTATGTGTCGCTTCTCACGATCGCGGCCTGCGTCGTCATCATGATCGGCCTCACCACGTTCGTCAACAAGAGCAAGATGGGCAAGGCCATGCGTGCCTGCTCGGAGGATAAGGCGGCGGCCCAGCTCATGGGCATCAACGTCAACGCCACCATTTCCGCAACGTTCGCCATCGGCTCGGCGCTCGCCGCCATCGCCGGCGTGCTGCTCTGCTCGTTCAATACGTCGCTCATGCCGACGACCGGCTCCATGCCCGGCATCAAGGCCTTCACCGCGGCGGTGTTCGGCGGCATCGGCTCCATCCCCGGCGCGTTCCTCGGCGGCCTGCTCCTCGGCATCATCGAGGCCATGGCCAAGGCGTACATCTCGACGAACCTTGCCAACTCCATCGTGTTCGCCGTGCTGATCGTCGTGCTGCTCGTCAAACCCGCGGGCCTTCTCGGCAAGTCCGCGACGGAGAAAGTGTGAGGTGGCCGGAATGACACAGAAAATGAACAAATTCAACTCGCTCAAGAAGACCACAAAGGTCGACTTTGCGACCTATCTCGGCGTGATCGTCGTCTTTATCATCACGACGATCCTGCAGAACAACGGTTCGCTCAAGCGCTCCGCCATCGGTCTGCTCGTCCCCATCTGCTGCTACATGTCCATGGCCGTGTCGCTGAACCTGACGGTCGGTATCCTCGGTGAGCTGAGCCTCGGCCACGCGGGCTTTATGAGTGTCGGCGCATTTTCCGGCATCGTCGTCTCGCAGAGCCTGATGGGCGCGATCCCGAACGCTCCCGTGCGTCTCGCCATCTCGATGGTCGTCGGCGCGATCTTCGCCGCCATCGTCGGCCTTCTCATCGGCACGCCGGTGCTCCGCTTGCAGGGCGACTACCTCGCCATCGTCACGCTGGCCTTCGGCGAGATCATCAAAGAGCTCATCAACTGCCTCATCATCGGCTACGATGAAAACGGCCTGCACTTCATCTTCAACCCCGCCGGCAACAAGACGGTCGACGACCTCGGCCTGAGTGCCTCGGGCACCGCTATCATCAAGGGCGCGCAGGGTGCGACCGGCACCGCCACGATCGCAACGTTCACCGCGGGCTTCATCCTCGTGATGATCACGCTCATCATCGTGCTGAACCTGACTCGTTCGCGCGCGGGCCGCGCGATCATGGCCATCCGTGATAACCGCATCGCCGCGCAGGCCATCGGCCTGAACCTGACGAAGTACAAGCTCATGGCGTTCGTCACCTCCGCCGCCCTCGCGGGCGCGGCAGGCGCGCTCTTCGGCCTGAACTACTCTTCCCTTCAGGCGACGAAGTTCAACTTCAACCTCTCTATCCTCGTGCTGGTGTTCGTGGTGCTCGGCGGGCTCGGCAACATCTGGGGCTCGCTCGTTGCCGCCGCCGCGCTCACCATCCTGCCCGAGGCGCTGCGTCAGTTTGCCGACTTCCGTATGCTCATCTATGCGATCGTGCTGATCTTCGTCATGCTCGCGACCAACAATCCGCAGGCCAAGGCGTTCTTCCAGAGACTTCTGCCCCATCACCGCGCCAGTGCTGAAAAGGAGGATTGACCATGACACAGAAAGAAAAAGCCAAGCTCGTTCCCGTCTCCCGTGAACCGGCGCTGCTCACCGAGCGCGACGCGGACAAGTCCCCCGTGCTCGAGTGCATCGACCTCGGCATCACGTTCGGTGGTCTGAAAGCGGTCGACAACTTCAATGTGACCATCGGCCGCACCGAGATCACCGGCCTCATCGGCCCGAACGGTGCCGGTAAGACGACGGTCTTCAACCTGCTCACCAAGGTCTATCAGCCCACCCACGGCACGATTCTCTTAAATGGCAAAGACATCCATGACCTCAACACTGCGCAGGTCAACCGCGCGGGCATCGCACGTACGTTCCAGAACATCCGCCTGTTCGGCGAGCTGAGCGTGGAAGAAAACATCACCGTCGCGATGGACACGCAGATGCACTACACGATGCCCGAGGGCATTTTCCGCCTGCCCCGCTTCTGGAAGGAAGAGCGCGTCATGCATGAGCGCGCGATGGAGCTTCTGTCCATCTTCCACATGGAAGACCTTGCAAACGCCAAGGCGAACTCCCTGCCTTACGGCGCGCAGCGCAGACTGGAAATTCTCCGTGCGCTGGCCACGAACCCGAGTCTGCTGCTTCTTGACGAGCCCGCCGCCGGCATGAACCCGAGCGAGACGGCTGAGCTGATGGAAAACATCCGCTCCATCCGCGATACGTTCAAGATCGCGGTGCTGCTCATCGAGCACGACATGAACCTCGTCATGAACATCTGCGAGGGCATTGCCGTTTTGAACTTCGGCCATGTCATCGCCAAGGGCACACCCGAAGACATTCAGAACAATCCCGAGGTCATTGAAGCTTACCTCGGCAAGCAGAAGGAGGCCTAACGATGGGACAGATCTTACAGGTGAACGATCTTCACGTTTACTACGGCAGCATCCACGCCGTCAAGGGCGTTTCCTTCGAGGTCAACGAGGGTGAGGTCGTCACGCTGATCGGTGCGAACGGCGCGGGTAAGTCGACCGTTCTGAACACGGTCTCCGGCCTTCTGCACCCCAAGCACGGCAGCGTTGTTTTTGAAGGCAAGGACTTAAAGGGCGTCCCCGCGCACAAGATCGTCGAGCACGGTCTTGCGCAGGTTCCGGAAGGCCGCCACGTCTTTTTGCAGATGACGGTCGAGGATAACCTCGAAATGGGCGCTTACACCCAGCCGAACTCCACCATTGAAGCGGGCATTGCGGACGTCTACGAGCGCTTCCCGCGCCTCAAAGAGCGCCGCAAGCAGATCGCCGGTACGCTCTCCGGCGGTGAGCAGCAGATGCTCGCCATGGGCAGAGCGCTCATGTCGAAGCCGAAGCTTCTGATGCTCGACGAGCCGTCTATGGGCCTCGCTCCGATCCTCGTTGAGCAGATCTTTGACATCATCCGCGAGCTGCACACTGCGGGCACGACGATCCTGCTCGTCGAGCAGAACGCGCAGGCCGCGCTCTCCGTCGCCGACCGCGCGTACGTGCTTGAAACGGGCCGCATCACGCTCTCCGGCACCGGTAAGGAGCTTATGGCGAGCGACGCCGTCCGCAAGGCCTACCTCGGCGGTTAAATCTCCCGCAAACGCAAAGAGCCATCCGAAAGGATGGCTCTTTTTTTGTGCAGTTTTGCCGCCGTGCAAAATTTCCGCGCAACCTGCTGCACATTTGCAAAAGATATGGTATACTGACGAGACAAGCGCCGCGAAACCGCGGCGCGCCGACACAGGATCGGAGGGATCGGATTGTTCAAAATTCTCATTGCGGAGGACGACCGCGAGCTGCGCCAGCTCTTCGCCCACGTGCTCACCAAAAACGGTTACACTGTCCTCGGCGTCTCCAACGGCGAAGAGGCGCTTGCCGCGCTCGAGCAGAGCTATTACGATCTCATCATCTCCGACATCATGATGCCGAAGATGGACGGCTACGAGCTTGTGCGCTCGATCCGCGAGAGCGGTTCGTCCATCCCCATTATGATGATCACCGCCAAGGACGCCTTTGACGACATGCGCCTCGGCTTCCTCTCCGGCAGCGACGACTATATGGTCAAGCCCATCAACATCGGGGAAATGGTACTGCGCGTGAGCGCGCTGCTGCGCCGCGCCCAGATGGCGAGCGAGCGCCGTCAGGTCATCGGCGGCACGGTGATGGAGTGCGACTCGCTCAGCGTCACCGTCGACGGCGAGAGCATGGTGCTGCCGCAGAAGGAATTCATGCTGCTCTACAAGATGGCGTCGTTCCCCGGCCGCATCTTCACGCGCCAGCAGCTCATGGACGACATCTGGGGCTATGATTCCAGCACCGACACCCACACCGTCGATGTCCACATCGCGCGCCTGCGCGAGCGCTTCCGCGACAATCCCGACTTCAAGATCGTCACGATGCGCGGCGTGGGATATAAGGTGGTGCGCACATGAAAAAGCGGCGCAACAAATTCTTCGATATCCGCGTGCAGTTCTTCTTCATCTGCATGGCGGGCTTTATCGGCGTGGCGCTGCTCGCCGCGCTCGCGGCCTGGGGACTTGAGCACCTCGGCGTCAACGTGCCGATGTTCGTGTGGCTGCTCATCTTCACGCTGCTGCTCGGCAGCGCGACGGCGGCGGGCTTTTCCATCGCGTTCTTCGCGCCCATCTCGCGCCTGTCGCGCGCGATGAAGGAGGTCGCGGGCGGCAACTTCCGCGTGCATGTGGAGACGAAGAGCGTCTTTCGCGATATCCGCGACAGCTTTGACAGCTTCAACCTCATGGTCAGCGAGCTGAACGCGACCGAGACCTTGCAGACCGACTTCATCTCGAACGTCTCGCACGAGTTCAAAACGCCCATCAGCGCGATCGAGGGCTACGCCTCGCTTTTGCAGGAGCACCAGCAATCCCCCGAGGAGCAGGCGGAGTACATCGACAAGATCCTCTTCAATACGCGCAGGCTTTCCGCCCTCGCGGGCAACATTCTGCTGCTTTCTAAGCTCGACAGCCAGTCCATCCACCCCCAGCGCTCGCGCTTCCGCCTCGACGAGCAGGTAAGGCAGTGCATTCTGGCCCTTGAGCGCAAGTGGACGGAAAAGGACGTCGACTTCGACGTCGACCTCGACTCCGTCGATTTCACAGGCTACGAAGGACTACTCCAGCACGTGTGGACGAATCTCATCGACAACGCCGTCAAGTTCGGCCCGCGCGGCGGCCTGATCCGCATGCGACTCATCGAGGAAGACGGCAGTGTGCTCTTCACCATCGACAACGAGGGCAAAAGCATCTCCGACGAGGATAAGTCCCGCATTTTTAACAAATTCTATCAGGGGGACAGCTCGCACGAATCCGAGGGCAACGGCCTCGGCCTTGCGCTTGTGCGCAAGATCGTCGCCATCCACGGCGGCGAGGTCTGGGTCGAAGACCCGGTGAACGGCGGCTGCCGCTTCGCCGTGCGCCTGCCGACGGAAAAATGACCACCATTTTTCAACAAAAATTGAGATTCTCTTCATCATTTGTTCGAAACTCTATGCTATATTAAATCTTAACAGTCGCAGAGGCGGCTTTTCCCCGGCGCAGTACCCCTGTGTCGGGCTTTTATCACGGGATAAGGAGAGGTGACGATGGGCTTTCTGCGCTGCTGCGTTTATTACGGAATTTTAGCCGTCGTGTCGTTTTTCATCGGGCGGCTGCTGCCAAAATCCTGGTTCCACGGCGACAAATTCCCCTACCGCTGCGCGAGCTGGGAAGCAAAGCTCTTCCGCTTTCTGCGCGTGCACGAGTGGCAGGACAAGGTGCCCGACATGAGCAAGATCGTCCCCAAGCTCATCCCCGCCAAAAAGCTGGGCACGGACTTTCGCGCGCAGCTTCCGCGCATGATCGAAGAGACCTGCGTCGCCGAGTTCACGCACTTTGCGCTCATCCTGCTCGGCTTTTACGCACTGCGCCTCTGGCCCGGAACGGGCGGCGCGGTCGTCACCGCCATCTATATTCTATTCGGCAACCTGCCGTTTCTCATCATTCAGCGCTACAACCGGCCGCGGCTGCAAAAGCTTCTCGCCGCGCAGCAGCGCCGGAGCAGACGCAACCAAGAAGAACAACAGTAAAGGATCGGATCTTTTCATGAAAGTTTTGATTTTAAGCTGCAACACCGGCGAGGGGCACAACTCCTGCGCCGCGGCGCTCGAGGAGGAGTGCCGCAACCAGAACATTCCCTGCGACACCGAGGACGCGCTGCGCTTCATCTCGCCCGAGGTCTCGCGCTTTATCTCCAACTGGCACGTGCGCATCTACCGCCACGCGCCGGGTCTTTTCCGCGTGGGCTACCGCGCGGCGGAGGATCATCCCGCCCAGTTTCACGAGGGCTCCGCGCTCTACCGCTATCTGACGCAGGGCGCGGAAAAGCTCTGCGGCTTCATTGCCGGCAGCGGGTACGACACGGTCATCTGCACCCACACGTTCGCGGCGCTGATGGTCAGCGAGGTCGTGAAGACGCACCTGCCGAACCTCAAGACCTGCTTCATCGCCACGGACTACACCTGTTCGCCCAGCGTGAAGGACAGCTCGCTCGACCGCTACTTTATCCCTGCCTCATCGCTCTCGGGCGATTTTCTCGGCGGCGGCGTGACGAGCGAGCGCCTGCGTGCCTGCGGCATCCCCGTGCGCCAGATGTTCCGCTCCAGCGTGCGCAAGGAGGACGCCAAGCGCGCGTTCGGCATCCCCGCTGACCACAAACATCTTGTGATGATGTGCGGCAGCATGGGCTGCGGCCCCATCATGAGCATCGCGCGCCGCATCGGGCGCGACCTGCCGGACGACCAGGACCTGACCATCGTCTGCGGCACGAACAAGCAGCTCTACCGTCGGCTTCAGCGCCGCTTCTATGATGCGAAAAACGTCCACGTCCGTTCGTATGTGAAGGACATGGCGCTTTTGATGGACTCCGCTGACCTCTACCTCACAAAGCCCGGCGGCATCAGCGTGACCGAGGCGGCCTCGATGCGCCTGCCGATGGTCTTTATTGACGCGGTCGCGGGCTGCGAGGAGTACAACAAGGATTTCTTCCTGCGCACGGGCGGCGCGGTCACAGGGCAGACGCCCAAGGAGATCGCGCGCACGAGCCTGCGCCTGCTCAGCGACAAGGACGCGCTTGAAAAGATGGGCGACGCGCTCGACGCCGCCGTGCCGCACAACGCCGCGGCCAACATCCTCTCCGAGATGAGCGAAGCCGAGGAGGAGAAGGAGGAAGACCTCGCATGATCAAACCCAGTGTTGACTACCGCCAGTTCCGCTTCAGTAAGCTGAACACGCCGGAGTTCTCCCACGTGTGGCTGCTGCTCTACTGGCCGCTTTTCGGCCTCGGCTTTTCGTATGTCGAGCGCTTCTACCCCGTGGCGCACTACATCAACATGCACTGCGCGCTCGACGATCTGATTCCTTTTAATGAATGGTTTCTGATCCCCTACCTGTTCTGGTTCGTGTACCTCATCGGCGCGGTGGCCTACACGTTCTTTTTCGACGTGCCGGGCTTTCGCCGCATGATGCGCTTCGTGATGATCACCTACTCGGTGACGCTCATTATCTATTTCCTCTTTCCCACCTGTCAAATGCTCCGGCCTGAGGTCTTCCCACGCGACAATGCCCTCACGCGCTTCATCGCGGGGTTCTACGTGTTCGACACGAACACGAACGTCTGCCCGTCGCTGCATGTCATCGGCTCGATGGCGGCATTTTTCGCTTTCTGGTATGCGCCCATCTTCTCCAAGCGCGGCTGGCGCATTGCATCGACCGTTGCAGCATTTTTTATCAGCATTTCCACCGTCTTTATGAAGCAGCACTCCATTCTGGATGTCGCCGCAGCCATCCCGCTGTGCGCGATCGGCTATTATTTTGCCTACGTCAGAACGCCGAAAAAATCCCGCAGCGCCGTGCCGGATGCCACCCGATAAGAAACTTCATCCGCAGAAGCTCCGATCGCTTCTGCGGATGCTTCTTTTATACGGCTCTTTTTCCCTTTTCTTTTGCATATATTCGCGCATAATTGCATACTTTTGTGAATTTTTGGCTTTTCGCATGCATATTTGTGCACCTTGCATAGAAAGGCGTCGAAAGTTCTGGCGTTTTTTGAGTTTTTAATCGTTGACAATGAATAAGTAAACATTTATACTAACGCTATCGTTTCTGAAGCGTATGAAAATTCGTTCAACGATCAAACATTATACAAGATGGAAAGAAATTGAAAAAGGAGCTATCAACCATGAAAAAGTTTACTGCACTGATGCTGGCTCTGATGATGAGCCTTTCGCTGGTCGCCTGCGGCAATAAGGCCGACGACAGCAACAACGCCGATGATGCCAACACCGACAACAACACCGAACAGACCGGCGGCAAGCTGGTGCTCGGCACCTCCGCTGACTATGCCCCGTACGAATTCATGTATGCCGATGACAGCGGCACGATGCAGTACGCCGGTATCGACATTTCCGCCGGCCAGTACATCGCCGATGAGCTGGGCAAGGAGCTTCAGGTCGAGAACATGAGCTTCGACTACCTGCTCACCTCCCTTGACAAGGGCGATTTTGATATCGTCATGGCAGCCATCGAGGTCACGCCCGAGCGTCTCCAGTCCGCTGACTTCTCCGATCCCTACTACACCGACCTGCCGGCCATGATCCTTGTCAAGGCTGACGCCGCCGATCAGTACAACACCCTCGCCGACTTCGCCGGCAAGAGCGTCGGCGCACAGACCGCCACCACCAAGGAAGCCATCGTCACCGACCAGATGGAAGGCGCGAACCTCGTCTCCCTCTCCCTTGTGACTGACCTTGTCAACGAGCTTGTCTACGGCAAGGTCGATGCGATCGTCGTCGACGGCGCTGTCGCCGAGCAGTACGCCGAAGCCAACCCCGATCTGGCCATCGCTCCCGCCTCCTCCGAGCTCGGTGAAGCGCAGCCCTACTGCATCGCTGTTGCCAAGGGCGACCCCAAGGGCCTGCTGCCCGGCATCAACGAGGCCATCGCCAAGATGACTTCCGAGAACAAGATGGAAGAGTTCATCGCCGCTGCCGATGAGCTGAGCGGCAAGGCCGTCGAGGTCACCGCGGACGCTCCTGCGGCCTAAGTTCTCCCCTTTAACTACGCTCTCTTCTCATTATCTCTCATAGCCAATGAGCAAAGCCCCAAATGGCTTTGCTCATTGGCGTCTCTTAATGAAAAGAGGCGAGCCTCTTTTCATTAAATCCTCACTCCACTCTGTGCCTCGCCCCCGCAAGCGGGTGCTTCGACACTCGCTCCGCGCAAAGTGTTTTTTGCCACGCGCATGTCGTGGCAAAAAACGAGCAAGATTTTTTCGCGCTGGCAGCGCGAAACTCTGCGAGGCTTATCCCAACTAAATCACACATCTGAAAGGAGATCTCTCCCATGGATCTTGCCACGCGGTGGAGCAACCTCTTTGTCGGCATGTCGCCGGCGTCGTTCTTTAACTTTTCCTTTTTGCCGAAATACGGCGTCTACTTTTTGCAGGCGCTCGGCTACACGCTGCTGCTGGCCGTCATCTCGGTCCTGCTGGCGGTCATTCCGGCGCTGCTGCTCGCGTTCATGCGCCTGAGCAAGAATAAGTTTGTGCGCGGCATTTCCGGCGCGTACATCGCGATCTTCCGCTCTACGCCGCTGCTTGTGCAGCTCTCGATCATTTACTTCGGCTTTTTTGGCGCGATCTCCATCCCGCGCCTGTACATCTTCGGCTTTATCGACATTTCCCGCTTCATCCCCGGCGTTGTGGCCCTCGCGCTCAACAGCTCGGCCTACGTTGCCGAGATCTTCCGTGCGGGCATCCTTGCCGTCGACGCGGGCCAGACTGAGGCTGCGCGCTCGCTGGGTCTTTCCGCCACGCAGGCGATGAAGCTCGTCGTGCTGCCGCAGGCCATCAAGAATGTCCTGCCCGCGCTCGGCAACGAGGTCGTCACCATGGTCAAGGAATCGTCCATCTGCTCCACGCTCGGCATGGTCGAGCTGATGTTCGCCGCGAAGACCGTGGCGACCTCTACCTACATTTCCCTCGCGCCTTACGTGCTGGCGGCGCTGATGTATTTCTGCATCACCTACCCCGCCGGCAAGGCGATCGAAGCGCTCGAAAGGAGGATGCGTCGTGGCGACAAGCACTAATTCTCTCATCCGCGTGACGGACGTCTGCAAGGAGTACAACGGCGGCAGCGTCCACGCGCTCTCCCACTGCAATTTAAGCGTGAAAAAGGGCGAGGTCGTGGCCATCATCGGCCCCTCCGGCAGCGGCAAATCGACGCTGCTGCGCTGCCTGAACCTCCTCGAGCAGCCGACCTCCGGCACCATTTACTTCAAGGATGTCGCCCTCAACGGCAAGAAGGTCAACTTGGACCTCCACCGCCGCGAGATGGGCATGGTGTTCCAGCACTTCAACCTCTTCCCGCATATGACGGTCAAGAAGAACATCACCCTCGCGCCCGTCAAACTGGGCCTCAAGTCCCAGACGGAGGCCGACGCGCAGGCCATGGCGCTGCTTGAGCGCATCGGCCTTGCCGACAAAGCGAATGAGTATCCCGCGATGCTCTCCGGCGGCCAGAAGCAGCGTATCGCCATCGTGCGCGCGCTCGCCATGGCGCCCGAGGTCATGCTCTTCGACGAGCCGACCTCCGCGCTCGACCCCGAGATGGTCGGCGAGGTGCTCGATTTGATGCGCGACCTTGCGAAAGACGGCATGACGATGGTCGTCGTCACGCATGAGATGGGCTTCGCGCGCGAGGTCGCCGACCGCGTCGTCTTCATGTCCGAGGGCGCGATCATCGAAGAGGGCTCCCCCGCCGATCTCTTCGACCACCCGCAGAGCGAAAGACTGCAATCGTTCCTCGCAAAGGTCCTGTAAATTATATAAGAAAAGGCGTCCGGCCACTGGCCGGACGCCTTTTTGTTGTCAGTATACTGTTTTACATCTTCTCCGGTGCGGAGCAGCCGATGACCTTGAGGCCGTTAGCAAGCACCTGACGGGTCGCGCTCGCGAGCTTGAGGCGCGCGTCGATGACGGCCTCGTCCTCGCCCTTGATGCGGCAGGCGTTGTAGAACTTGTGGAACGCCGCGGCAAGACGCATGAGGTAGCGGTTGATGTAGCTCGGGTCGTAGTCGCGCGCTGCCATGCGAATTTCCTCGGCAAAGGAGGAGAGTTCCTTGATGAGCGCGTGCTCAGCATCGCTCGAAAGGATGGACAGGTCGACCGCGCCGGGCTTGACGCTGTGGCCCTCTTCCTCCAGCGCTTTGAGCAGGCTGCAAATTCGCGCGTGCGCGTACTGGATGTAGTAGATGGGGTTCTCGCTGTCCTCGCGCACGGCGAGGCCGAGGTCGAATTCCATCTGCGTGTCGGGCTTGGCGTTGAAGAAGTAGCGGCAGGCGTCGACAGGAATTTCATCGAGCAGGTCGGAGAGCGAAATGGTCTTACCCGTGCGCTTGGACATACGCACGACCTCGCCGTCGCGCACGAGCTTAACGAGCTGCATCAGCACGATGTCGAGACGGTTCGTGCCGTCGAGGCCCAGCGCGTCCATCGCACCCTTCATGCGGGCCACGTGACCGTGGTGGTCAGCGCCCCAGATGTTAATGACCTTGTCGAAGTGACGCACGGCGAACTTGTTGCGGTGATAGGCAATGTCGCCGGCAAAGTAGGTGTAGAAGCCGTTGGCGCGGCGCAGAACGTCGTCCTTTAAGTCGAGCTTGTCGATGTCCTCGTCCTTCTTGCCCTGCTTGCGGTACTGCTCGCGCATGATGTCGGCGGTCTTGAGCCAGAGCGCGCCTTCCTTTTCATACGTCCAGCCGAGCTTATGAAGCTCCTCGACGGTGTCTCTGACATAGCCGCTGTTGTGCAGCGAGGACTCGAAGAACCACTCGTCGAACTTGATGCCGTAGCGCTCGAGGTCGCTCTTCATCTTCGGGATATTGCGCTCCAGGCCGAAGCGCGCCATATCGGCGTGGCGCTCCTCGACGGACTTTTCCAGATAGCTGTCGCCGTGGATATCGTAGAAGGCCTTGGCGAGCTCGCGGATGTCGTCGCCGTGGTAGCCGTCCTCGGGGAACTCGATCGCATCCTCGCCCTTGATGAGCTGGATGTAGCGTGCTTCGATGCTCTTGGCGAACTTTTCGATCTGGTTGCCAAAGTCGTTGACGTAGAACTCGCGCCACACGTCCGCGCCCGACCAGTCGAGCACCTCGGCGAGCGTATCGCCCAGCACGCCGCCGCGGGCGTTGCCCATGTGCATGGGGCCCGTGGGGTTCGCGGAGACGAACTCGACCATGTACTTCTTGCCGCCCAGCCAGTTGTCGCGGCCGTAGTCGCCCTTCTCCTCCTCAACGGCGGTCAGAACGTCGGCGTACCACTTGTCGCCGAGGCGGAAGTTCAGAAAGCCGGGGCCCGCGATCTCGACGCTCGTAAAGTACGTGTCGCTCAGGTCCATGTGCTCGGTCAGAATTTTCGCGACCTCGCGGGGATTCTTGCGCATGGCCTTGGATGCGGCCAGGCAGAACGTCGTCGTATAGTCGCCGTTGGCGGTATCCTTGGGGATCTCCACGGCGGGGATGGTCTGCACGCCCTCGGGCAGCAACCCCTCCTGCACAGCCGCGCGATAAGCCGCCGCCGTCAGCTCGGCGATCTGGTTCTTTGCGCTGCGGATCATATTCATAGCAATTTCTCCTCTATCCTTTGCGGTTTTACCCAAACGGCGCGGCACATTCGCCCGAAATCGCCCCATGGGGATACTTTTTTGCAATTATACTATATTTAATGGCAGAAAACAAGGGAATCCGGTAAGAAATCTGCCGCGGCGCGCTTGCCGTGAAACGCAGGCGCGGCAAGGCCTTTCCCGCGATAAAAATCGCTGGTCCAGAAAGAGAATATTTTCGTGTCCAGTTGGGCGCGGCAGAGGCGTTTTGACGGCGCGGCGCGCCCGTCTTGCACGGCCACTGTGCCGCCTGTCAGCGTTTTATCGCGGACCAGTATGCATTTCTCTCCGTGTGCCAGTGAGTGCCGTAAAATCGCGCCTCTCTTGCTTTTTTAACCAAAAATAATATAATAACGATAGCATTATTTAGATGCTTTTGAGAGATTTTGAGAGTAAAACGATAAAAGGAGGACTATCCCATGCCCGTTAATCTGAAAGGCCGTTCGTTCCTGACGCTGAAAGACTTCACCCCCGACGAGATCCGCTACATGCTCAATCTCGCCGCTGACCTCAAGGCCAAAAAGCGCGCCGGCATCCGCGGCAACCTGCTCGCCGGCAAGAACATCGTGCTGCTGTTCGAAAAGACCTCTACCCGCACCCGCTGCGCGTTCGAAGTCGCCGCCTATGACGAGGGCGCGAACGTCACCTTCCTCGATTCCAAGTCCTCCCAGATGGGCAAGAAGGAAACGATGGTCGACACCGCCAAGGTCCTCGGCCGCTTCTACGACGGCATCGAGTACCGCGGCTACGACCAGAAGGTCGTCGAGGGTCTCGCCGCCAACGCGGGCGTGCCCGTGTGGAACGGCCTGACCGACGTTGACCACCCGACACAGGCACTCGCCGACATCCTCACGCTGATGGAGAACACCAAAAAGCCTCTGAGCAAGTGCAAGCTCGTCTTCTGCGGCGACACGCGCAACAATGTCGCCTACTGCCTGATGTACATCTGCGCCAAGCTCGGCATCCACTATGTCGGCTGGGGTCCGAAGGAGCTCGCGCCCGCCGCTGACATCGTCGAGTACTGCCGCGAGGTCGGCAAGGAGACCGGCGCCGTCGTCGAGTACGGTGAGGACAGAGAACTCATCAAGGGCGCGGACGCCCTCTACACCGACATCTGGGCCTCCATGGGCGAAGAGGACAAGATCCCCGAGCGCGTCAAGCTGCTCACCCCCTACAAGGTCACGGGCGAGGTGCTCAAGGCCACCGAGAATCCCGACTGCATTTTCCTGCACTGCCTGCCCTCCTTCCACGACTTCGACACCACGATGGCCGCTTCCCAGAAGGAGCTCGGCTATGATATCCGCGAGGTCACGGACGAGGTCTTCCTCTCCCCGAACTCCAAGGTCTTCGACGAGGCCGAGAACCGCATGCACACGATCAAGGCCGTCATGGTCGCGACGATCGGCAACGTCTGATCTGTTCAGGCCGCTTTCAAAAAAGCATAAAAGAACGGGAGCACTTCGTGCTCCCGTTCTTTTTTCCGCTTTGTTTACTGTTCCAGCGCCTTCCACTGCTCGTCGGCAGCGGCCCACTTGGCATTGCGCTCGTAGTCATGGCTGTTGGTCGCCTCCTGCATCGCAAGATAGAACCAGTCGCCCGGGTTCAGACCGAGGGCATCGTCATCAGGAATCTCAACGGTGGGCGTGGAGGGAGTGGGACGGTAAATGCGTTTCCACTGCGCGGTATAAGTTACGTCAGCAGTCACGGTTTCAGTAACCGCTGAAGCCCAGCCCATAAACGTGTAACCGCTGCGAGTGGGGTTGCCGTCAAAAGCAGGTGTGGCGCTGTCCTGTTCGACGACGCAGACCTTGTCGGCAAAGATTTCTTCGTTCTCCACGCCGTCAGTGCAGGTGACGGTGCACATCAGGCCGTGCGCAGCCTTGAGCGCATAGTTGGCAGTACCCGTTACTTATCATAGTAAGCAACGCCATCTTTCTCCTCCGACCAACGAGTTGTCCGACCATTTTCCTTATAGCCATCATAGTACCAGCCGGTGATCTCCTTGCCGTCACCGGTCAGTTTCCTATCGCCGGACATACTCTTTGCATCTGGAAGAAAAAGCGTATTATCGCCGAAAGCAAAGAGATCATCGCCGCCGTAAGCTGCCTTATTGTTGTACAGAGCACTTCCCTTGGCAACGGCAGCACCGGACGCATTCATATAAATGCCGCCGATAGACTTATTGGCAGACCCGTGTCTTTGCAGCACCGGCTTTCACCGGCTGTGCCTTTGTCTGTACGCTTTGCCCCACTTTCGCGAGCCGCACAGATCATTCGATTGATCAATTTATGATAACACTCAAAAAATAATCTTCAAACGGAATCCCGTCTAATTTTGTCGGCAGTAAAGCTTTTAATACCTGTTGAGTTTTGTCACGTTTCAGAAATACCTTGCAGTTTAATCGGTTTTATGACAGAACAGGAGGGGCGGATCGCTCCGCCCCCTGTCCTCTCTCAATCTCGTCTCTCTCGTTCACTTGCAGTACTGGCGCAGATCATAGCACAGGCGCTCGGCCTCCTGCTCGCCGCGGGCGACGATCGCCACGGCGTCGTTGCCGGAGATGCAGCCGAGCATATCGGGCAGCTTCATCGCGTCGATGGCCGCGCCCGCCGCGTCGGCGAGCCCCGGCAGCGTCTTGAGCAGCACGACGATCCCCGCGTAGTCCACGCCCACGCTGCACTCGTTCAAAATGAGCTTCAGGCGCTTCGTGTTGTCGATGTGGCCGGCCTTGCCGGATACGGCGTAGCGGCTGCGGCCGCCGCCGATCGGCTCCTTATAAAGGTACAGCTCCTTGATATCGCGCGAGACGGTCGTCTGCTTGCTCTCGATGCCGCACTCGGCGAGACGCGCAATGAGCTCCTCCTGCGTCTCGATATTGTACTTTTCGATCAGCTCCAGGATCTTCTCTTGTCGCTTGCTCTTCATGGCTCTCTCCCATTTTCCTCCGCCCGGCCAGCTGCCGACGCGGATGAGCTCTTCTCTCTTCTCTCGTTCTGCGGTGGAATTTTTTACAGGTCGTCGCGGTTGACGGGGCAGGACATGCAGCGCGGGCCGCCGCGGCCGCGCGACAGCTCGGCAGACGGCACGGTCAGCACGTCGAGGCCGTGCTTTGCGAGCAAGTCGTTCGTCACATAGTTGCGCTCATAGGTGATGACGCGGCCCGGCGCGATACACAGCGTGTTCGAGCCGTCGTTCCACTGCTCGCGCTGCGCGGCCATCAGGTCGCCGCCGCCGCAGCGGATCAGGTCGACCGCGGGCAGCTTGAGCTCGAGGGCCAGAATGTCCTTGAGCTCTTCCTTGATCGCGCCGAAGCGGAGCTCGCCGTGCTCGTCGAGCGTCATCTCATAAACGCTCAGCGGGCCCTCGATCTCGGGATGGATGGTGAACTTGTCGTAGTCGACCATCGTGAAAACCGTGTCGAGGTGCATGAACGCGCGCGTCTCGGGAATGTCGAAGGCGAGCACCTTCTTAAAGTCGGAATTTTGCAGAAGATTGCGCGCAAACGTCTCCGCGCCGGAGACCGTCGTGCGCTCGGACAGGCCGACGGCCACGATGTCCTTCGACAGCACGAGCACGTCGCCGCCCTCGATGGAATAGCTGTCGGACAGGTCGTACCACATCTTGTTGTCCTGCGTGGCAAAGTCGCGGTTGTAGAGGAACATGTACTTTAAGAGCAGACTCTCGCGTTTGCGCGCAGGGGTATGCATGCGGTGGATGTTGATGCCCTCGCCCACGCAGGCGCCGGGGTCGCGGGTGAAGTACAGGTTCGGCATCGGGTCGGAGACGAACGGATAGTCGTCGTCGACTAAGTCCATCAGCGACGTCGGCTGCTTGGTGGCAACCTCGCAGCGCTTGATGCCCGCGATCATCTTCGTCACCATCTGCTTGGGCGGCATGTCGAGCAGCAGGCTCGTCATGCTCGCGCGCAGGCCCTTGGCGTGGATCTTACTGATGTTCAAAAAGTCGTTGACGAGCTGGATCTGGCGCGCGGGGTCGGCGATGGCCTTGGCGACCTCGTCGACATAGTAGATGACCTCGACGCCGTTTTCGCGCAGGACCTCGGCAAAGCGGTCGTGCTCCTCCTGGGCGACCTTTAAGTACGGGATGTCGTCAAACAGCAGGCGCTCGAGCGTCGCGGGCGTCAGCGATTCCAGCTCCTCGCCGGGGCGGTGCAGCAGCACCTTGTTGAGCTTTCCGATCTCGGAAAAGTTATGGATGCCTGAATACATAAGTCGTGCTCCCTTTCCCGGGATGCCGGCGGCTCTCTCATCGACCGCCCGTACACCCCGACCTGTTTTCCCTGTCCGTGCCGCCGGAGCTCCCCGACGGTCCGCGGATCGTTTTACCGTTATTACGCAGTAAAGTATACACTTTCAAAAGGCGCTTGTGATGTATCAGTGCTTTTGCCATTTCGTGTGCCAGTCATTCCTCCAGCTCTTCTTCCAGCGCTTTGCGCAATACCTCCATGCCGCGCTCCAGCCGCTCGCGCGGCTCGTAGGAGTAGTTGATGCGGATATGGTCGCGCCCGCCGTTCTTGCAGGGGTAAAAAACGTGTCCGGGGATCAGCGTGACGCCCATGTTGTAGGCCCTGCGGATAAAGCGCTTGCTGTCCACCCCGTCCGGCAGCCTGCACCAGACATATACGCCGCCTCTCGGCTTTGTATAACTCACGCCGAGCGGCGCAAGCTCGTCGAGCTTTTGGCATACCAAATCTCGATTCGTGCGGTAGACGTCGCGAAATTTTAAAAGCGACGTGTAGTAAATGCCGTCGTCAAGGTACATGCCGAGGAGCTTTTGCGTCATCCAGTCCGAGGCCATCAGCCGCACGGAGACGAGGTAGCTCAGTGCGCGGATCAGATCGCGGTTGCCCGTGACGAAGGCAAGGCTCAGCCCCGGGATGAACGTGAGCGAGAACGAATAGATGTAAATAACATTTCCCGTCGTGTCGAAGGCCTTGATCGGCGGGAGCTTATCGCCGTCGTAGACGAGTTCGCTCGCCGCGTCCTCCTCCACGATCGGCACGCGGTAGCGGTTCGAGAGCTCAACGATCTTCTTGCGCCGCTCGAGCGACAAAATGTTTCCCGTCGGGTCGTGGTAGCTCGAATTGACGAAGATGAGCCGCGGGCGCGTCTGCGTGAGTAAGCTTTCGAGCACCTCGCAGTTCATGCCGTTCTCGTCGACGGGAACGGTCAGTATCTTCGCGCCCGCAAGCTCCATCACGCGGTACATGTCCGGGTGCACCGGCTCTTCCATCACCACGCTGTCGCCGGGCTTGACGAGCAGCGTCACGATAAAGTCGAGCGCCTGATTCGTCTCCGAGAGGATCTGAATTTCGCCCGAGGACGCCTTCACGCCCTTCGTGCCGAGAAAGGCCACGAGCTTCTGCCGCAGGAATTTATCGCCCTTATAGGGGCTGAAAAAATACTGGCACGGGCCGCTGCCCGTGAGCAGCGCCGCGATATCGCCCGCAACGCGCTCGGACGTGTACACCTCGCGCGAGGCGACGCCGCTGCCGAGGGAATAGTGGCTCTCGTCCGTAAAGCGCTGGAACAGGTCGTCAAATGTCTTTTCCATGTCGAGGTACTTTTCCGCCACCTCGCTGACCCAGTTGACGCGGCCGGGCTGCGCGCCCTCGCCGCCCCTTTCGTCCTGCGCGTCATTTTCGTCGTTTGCCGCGGCCACGATGTAGCCCACGCCCTGGCGCGACTCGATCCACGCGTCGCTCTTGAGCTCGCTGTAGGCCTTGACCACGGTGTTGCGGTGCACATCCAAGATCTGCGCGAGCGCGCGCTCGCTCGGCAGCGCGCTCCCGCGGGGCAGCGCGCCGCTGATGATCTGCGACTTGATCTGGTCGGCGATCTGCAGATAGACCGGCACCTTCGAAAACTTGTCGATGCTGACTTTCATGTACTTCTCTTCTCCCTCTCGCCGGCAGGCCGCGCTCTCACCCGCAGCCGTCGGAATTTGCGTTGGTCTCGCAGAGGTCTCTCTGTTCGCATTTTACCACATAACCGTGTGAGTTGTACAGTCATTTTTGTGCATATGACATAAAATCCAAAAAGAAAGAGCCAAGGCATCCCGATGAGATGCCTCGACTCTTTCAGGTCAGCAACCTGAGTAAGGGAAAAGAAGCTTTTCCTTTTTAGAACAGCAGATGCGCGATGGGGCAGACGATCAGCAGGCTGATGATGGTGCGCTCCAGGAAGATGACGAACAGCTCCCAGATGTTGAGAGGAAGTTTGGAGCCGAGGATCAGGCCGCCGACCTCGGAGAGGTAAAGCACCTGCGTGACGGAGACGACCGCGACGATGAATCTGGCCATCTCGCTGGTGCACTCCGCGATCAGGATGGCGGGGGTGAGCATGTCGGTGAAGCCGACGATCATCGTGGAGGCAACAGCGTCCGCTTCGGGCACCTGAAGAAGCTGGAGCAGCGGGCGGAACGGGATGCCGAGCCACTCAAAGATGGGGGTGTAGTTGGCAAGGATGAGGGCGACGGTGCCGATGGCCATGACGGAGGGCAGAACGCCGAACCACATGCTGCAGGCGTTCTTGGCGCCGCTCTTGAAGAATTCACCGATGCCCTTGTGCTCGGCAACGCGCTTCATGGCGAGGTCCATGCCGTACTCGACGTTGCTCTTGTAGCCCTCGGGGAGGGTGTCGGGAGCCGCCTTGCCTTCCACTAAGTACGTGTTTGGCTTTTTGCGCAGGGGGTAGAGGTACGGGCACACGATCGCGCAGACGATACCGACGAAGCAGACGATCAGGTAGTAGATGCCGAACTTGTCGAACATGCCGACCGTGTCGAGAACGACGAGGGTAAACGTGATGGAAACGGCGGAGAACAGCGTTGCGATGATGCTTGCTTCCTTGGCGGAATAGTAGCCACCCTCATACTGGTTGCAGGTGAGCATGACGCCGAGCGTACCGTCGCCGATCCAGGAGGTGATGCAGTCGACCGCCGCGCGGCCGGGGACCTTGAACAGGGGACGCATGACCTTGGTGAGCAGCGCGCCGACGAACTCCAGCAGGCCGAAGTCGAGCAGCAACGGCAGCAGCAGGGCCGCGATGACGAAGATGATAACGAGCGTGGTGAGCAGGTCATAGAGGACGAAGCCGCCCTGACCGCCGCCGGTGATCATACCGATGAGACCCACGCCGTCCTCGCCGACACCCAGATAGGTGAGCCACACGAAGATGACCGCGAGCACACGGAGCACGACCCAAATGGGCTTGCAGGCGAAGCATTCTTTCATGATGTCGCTATTCATAATGAATTTGGGCTTTGCCAGCGCAATGAGGGACATCACTGCCGAAACGGTGAGGATCAGCACGCACAGCAGCGGCAGGAAGCCACCGATGACACCAGAGATGATGTCGGCCAGGATCTTGACCACAACGGTCCATTCACCTGCTGCGTTCTTGACCGGGATCATGAACAGGATGACGCCGACGACTGACGGGATGATAAACAGAGCTTTCAGTTTCGCGTTACTTTTGGTTTCCATTCTCTCTCCTCCTTCATATTGGCAAGTCGCTCCGGAAGGCGGTCTCTCTCATAGCCGCTTCCCCGGCAGACAGCTCTTGCCTTTACTTTATACGAATTCAGCAGTAAAGCAAGTGCCAGCAACGTTCTCAATTTGTATACCAGTAATAAATTTCTCCATTTTGTCATTCTCTTTTTTGTCGAACCTGTATGTATCTTTTTTGCTTTTTGGGAAAAAGCCCATTTCCACTTGCCGTTTCAGGGATTTTGGAGAAGAAAAAGGGAGACGCGATACGCGTCTCCCTCCCGTTTGCTTTATTGCAAGTTTTCAACGTCCTTCTTGCCGACCGCCATGCGCTTCCATTGCTCAGGAAGGCCCGGCGCGATGAGCGGGAACAGATTTTCCGTGTCCGACGTCGGCTGGATGTTATAGGTGCCGTACTTGTTGACAAGATCGGCACAGTCGTCCGGCTGGCCGAAGCGCGCCTTGAGCATCGGTGCCAGGTCATACGGCATGCCGGGGTCTTTTCGCGGCATAAAAATCACCTCCGGACTTAGTATGTCCGGAGGCGGCAGATTTTTTCGATTTGTCTCGCTCACGCGCGCAGCGTTTTGGGGTACACGCCCGCGTCGTGTAATTTCTGAAGCTCGCGCTGCACCATTTCCTTATCCTCGTGATACGTCATGCCGAACCAGCGCGCGCTCGAGCGCAGAACGGAGACACTGAGCTCGCCGCGGTCGATGAGCTCGCCGATCAGGCTTGGCAGCAGGCACTCTTTTTTGAGCTCGCCGTCGGGCAGCGCGCGGAGGAAATCCTTAAAATACGCGTCCAGCTTTTCAAACAGCCACGGCGTAAAGCCCCAGAAGTTCATCGAGACCGGCGTCTCGGGCGCGTAGACCGGGCCGTCGCCGTTTTCCTGAATGTCGCGGATCTTGCCGTCGCCGCAGGGCTTTAGGTGGAACGTTTCGACCACGCGGTCGAGCATCCCCTGTTCGTTCACGTGGCACACGCCGCGCGTGACCGTGCCGTGCTCGCTCACGGTGTTGCAGAGGTCGTAGCCGACCATCGTGCCCTCGCCGCTTTCGGCGAGCTTTGAGAGCTCTGCGTAAATGGTCTTGAACGCGTCCACGCCGTAATAGTCGTCGGCGTTGATGACGACGAACGGCTCGTGCACAAATTCGCGCGCGCATAAAAGCGCGTGCACCGTGCCGAACGGCTTGACGCGATCAGACGGCACCGTGTAAAAATCGGGCACGCTCGAAAAATCCTGATACGCATAGCAGACCTCGACATTGTCCCCGTCCGCCGTTTTGCGCGCGGCAAGGTGATGTCCGACCATGTTCTCCATCAAGTCGCGCATGTCGGGCTTGATGATGAAGACCACCTTCGTAAAGCCTGCGCGCAGCGCGTCGAAAATGGAGTATTCCATCAAAATTTCACCGTTCGGACCGATGCCGTCCACCTGCTTATTGCCGCCGTAGCGCGAGCCCATGCCCGCCGCCATAATGACCAGCGCTGCTTTCATAAAAACAAAACTCCTCTCAAAGTTCTCGATCTCTTTTTCTCCGGGCGCGCACTGCGCGCTCATCTTCGCCCATCATAGCGTATCCGAACCGGCATTGCAACCGTCTTTTTCGTCTCTTGTCTTTTGCCGCAGGCGTGTTATACTGGTGTAACTATTTTTTAACACCGAGGTCACACCATGGAAGGATTTCTGCACGCGGTCTCTTCCGTCACCATCATCCTGCTGCTGACGGCGACGGGCTATTTCTGCGCGGCCAGGGGCTGGATGGGCCCGCAGGCCAAGGCCTTTATCGGCAAGTTCACGCTCTCTGTCGCCATCCCCTGCATGTCGGTCTACGGGCTGACGAATAACCTGACCCGTGATCTTCTGGTTCAGTCGGGCAGCTTTCTGCTCGTGCCGCTGCTCGGCACCGTGGTCATCACGATCCTGTCACTGCTCGTCGGCAGGCTCTTGAAGCTGCCGCGCAAAAAGCTCGGCGTTTTTATGATGATGTGCTCGGTGTCGAACGCCATCTTCGTCGGCCTTGCGATGTGCACCGAGCTCTTTGGCGACACCTGCACGCCCTACGTCATGCTCTACTACCTCGTCAACACCAGCTTTGTCCAGCTGCTGTTTCTCTCGCTTGTGCGCTGGTCGGGCGAGAGCCGCGGCTTTGACCTCAAGATGCTCCAGAAATTCCTGACCACGCCCGCCGTCATCGCCGTTTTCGTCGGCCTCGCGCTCGTGTGGTTTGAAGTGAGGCTCCCCGCGCTCGTGATGAGCTACTGCCGCTATATGAACAACCTCGTCACGCCGCTGGCGCTGCTGCTCACGGGCTATATCATCCACGACATCGGGCTCAAAAATGTCCGGCTCGACCGCGACTTAGGCATCGCGATGCTCTTCCGCTTCCTGCTCGCGCCCGCCCTCTCGGTCGCGCTGTGCAGGGCGTTCGGCGTGACGGGCCTTGCTCACGACGTGCTCATCGTCGAAACGGCGATGCCGGTCGTGACGCAGACGGTCGTCGCCGCCGCGGAATACGGCGCGGACGAGGAATTCGCCGCGCAGGGCGCGGCGCTCTCCACGATCGCGTGCTTCGTCGTGATTCCTGTGCTGATGCTGATTTTGTAATCAAAAAAGTGGCAAAGCCACTTTTTTGAGAAGGCTTCGCTGCGTTCTGTGCCTCGGTTGTCCGCTAAAAGCGGACAATTCGACCTTACACCGTTGCGGCACTACGATTCCCGCGCCCTTGCAGGCGCGCCAATCGTGCCGCTTCCTCGAAACCGACTTGCTGTTTCCGCCGCTGGCGGCACTTCGCCGGTTTCCACTTCGCGCAAAGAGTTTTCTGCCAGAAGGTGAATTGCCCCGCAGCGGGCAAGAGAAGCCCCTCCGGAGGGCGCACATGTCGCGGCGGAAAACCGATTTGAATTTATTTCGTGCCGTGCGCGGCACCTGGGCAACCGTTGGCAGCTTTGCTGCCTTACGGATGCTGCGTACCCCTTGCGGGTAAAAACTCTGCGAGGCTCTCTACCCTGAAAAGAATTCCGCGCCGTGGGCGCGGGATTCTTTTTGTTTTCAATTACCGATCAGCGCGGACAGGCCGCCGGTTCTCAGTTCGTCTTTGTAGTAGTTGAGCTCATCGCCGATGAGCTCGTCGAGCACGCGCATGCCCAGCACCTCGACAGGGGCCTTGTCGTCCGTCAGGATGCAGCTTCCGCCCTCATAGGGCGTGAGCTTCGAGTAGACCGTGCGCATCATATCGGCGTAGTCGCTGTCCTTGAGCTTTGCGATGCTGCGCAGGAACGTCTCCTCCCAGTCATCCGCGTTCGTGCAGAAGACCTCGGTATTCGTGTTGCCCCTCACCGGCGCGGTGACGGTGTGCTGGAAGACACTCGCCATCGTGTCGCAGAGGTATTCGTTGATCGAGCCGTCCTCCGCGGACGTCATGTTGAGGTTCACGACCATCACGCCGTTCGGCTTCAAATGAGAGCGCACTTCATTGAAAAACTCGACGCTCGAGAGCTGGAACGGGATGGTGATATCCTGATAGGCGTCCACCATGATGACGTCAAACTTCTCCTTCGACGCGGCAAGGTACGCGCGCCCGTCCTCGATCGCGACGGTCACGCTGCCTGGAAGTCCGAAGTAGTCCGTCGCGATGTCGGCAATTTTTTTGTCGATCTCCGCGCCCTGCACACTCGCGCCGGGGAAATAGCGCGTGCAGTAGCTCGCGTACGTGCCAGAGCCCATGCCGAGGATCATCACGCTGCGGTTTTCGTTGTCCGTGCCGTCCATGCCCGCCATGCAGGGCGCGGCGAGCGCGTAGTCATAGTACATGCCCGTCAGCGCGTCGCCCTTGACCTGCACGCTCTGCACACCGAAGAGCACGTTCGTCGAGAGCGTCGTGCGCTTCGCGTCGTCCTGCACCTGCAAATAGTTGTAGATGGACTCGTCCTCAAGCGTGATGTCGCTCTGCCAGAAGGCGAAGCTGTAAGACGGCAGGGCAAAGCACAGTCCAGCGATCAAAAGGACGGAGACGATCCCCGGCACGCTCTTTTTCTTCTCGAACACGAAGTACGCGATGCCGATGGCCGCGAGCACACCGGAGAAGATCAAAAACGTTGCCGCCGTGCCGACGGCGGGGATCGTCACAAACGTCGGCACGAAGGTTCCGATGATGCTGCCGATGGTGTTGAGCGCGTTGAGCCTGCCCACGGTCTTGCCCGTGTCGTCGAGATTGTCGACCGTGAAGCGCGTGAGCGACGGCGTGACGGTGCCGAGCAGCACGCACGGGAACGCGAAGATCACAAGGCACGCCGCGAGCGCCGCCCAGACGAGGAAGTTTTTCGTCACAAAAAGCGCCAGCAGCAGCGAGATGCCCGCGATCAGATACCGTCCCACAAACGGGATGAGCGCGATCCAGATGGCCGCGATGATGAGGCGGCGGTAGAGCTTATCGGGCGTCGCGCTCTTGTCGGCGAGCTTACCGCCCCAGACGTTGCCGATGGCCATCGCGATCATAATGACGCCGATGATAACGGTCCACACGATCTGCGACGAACTGAAGTACGGGGCCATGAGCCTGCTCGCACCGAGCTCGACCGCCATGACGGACATACCGGCAAAAAATTCGGTCAGGTATAAAAAGTATTTGCTGCGGATGAGTTTATTTTCCATGCAGGGCCTCCCTGTCGTTTCGTTTGTGCCGTCTTCGGTGTAGACAGAGAAATTATAACACGCCTGAACCGCTTTGCACAACGTTTTTGCCGCGTATTCATTCCCGATGCGCATATTCCCTCTCTGCACGCATATAGATGGAGCAACATGAGTCAGGAGTGTGCTGCATGAAGGGTAACATGGAAGAGCGCGCCTGCGCGCTGGCCGCCTACATCATCGAAAACCGCGCCACCGTGCGCGCCGCGGCAAAAAAGTTCGGCGTGAGCAAGTCCACCGTGCACAAGGACTTACAGGACCGCCTGCCGCAGTTCAACCGCAGCCTATACTTGCAGGTCAAGGAGGTGCTGGAGGTCAACAAGGCCCAGCGCCACATCCGCGGCGGCATGGCCACGCGAAAAAAATACAAGGGATTTTGAAACTTTTTTCGACTTTTTGCGTCTAACATAAGAGTGTGACTCCCGCGCGGCAAAATTACTCTTGCACAATTCCGCCGCGCAGGGTAGAATGCATTATTGTAAACCGAAAGAAAAATGATCGGAGCAACAAGATGAGAAAGCAGGACTATTACGAGCCAAGCATCGGCCGCGAAAGCGAGCCGCGCCGCAGGCCGAAGAAAAAGAAGAAACGCGCAAATCGCGGTGAGCGCGTCGTCGTCACGCTTCTGTCGCTTCTTTTCCTGACCGTGGCCATTGTGGCGACGGTCAAGTACGTCGTGCGCGCGCCTGAGCCCGTCACGGACAACGAGGACCAGCAGACGCAGCAGGACGGCACGGCGGAGGACAGCGACGCCATTCAAACCATTTCTAACGGCAAAGAGCGCAAAAAATACTGCTATACGATCCTCGCCTACGGTGTGGACAACGACGCCGGCGGCAGCGACACGAACATGCTCGTGCGCTTTGACGCGGAGAACAAGAAGATCGACGTCGTCAGTCTGCCGCGCGACACGCTGATGAGCAACGGCCACAAGCTCAATTCCTCCTACAATAACGGCGGCACGGAAAAGCTGCGCAGCAACATTGAAGATATGCTCGGCATCCCCGTGGACTTCTACGTCTCCGTCGACCTGAAGGGGTTCATCGCGCTCATCGACCAGATCGGCGGCGTCGACTTCGACGTGCCCGAGGATATGGACTACGACGACCCCTACCAAGACCTGCACATTCACTTCAAGGCCGGTCTCCAGCACCTGGACGGCCAGCAGTCTATGGAGGTCGTGCGTTTCCGCCACAACTCCGACAAGTATAAGCCCGCCTACGGCGGGCGGCAGGATATCGGCCGCATCGGCACGCAGCAGGCGTTTTTGAAGACCGTGGCGCAGAAGCTGATGAAGCTCGAAAATGTTCCCGCGATGGCGGAAACGTTCTTAAAATATGTCAAGACCGACCTGACGCTCGGCAACCTCGTGTGGCTCGCCAACCAGGCGCTCTCCATGGGCGGGACGGACGCCATCAGCTTTGCCACGCTCCCCGGCGACGGCGCGGGCTGGTACAAGGGCAAGTCCTTCTACACGCTCTATCCCGAGCAGGTACTCGAGATGACGAATTCGATGCTCAACCCCTACGCTACGGATATCACCGCCGACGAGCAGAACATTTTAGTCCCGTAATTCCGCAAAATTCTGAGAATGTGAGAAAGAGAGAGCAAACGCCATGAAGTTCCGCTTTGCGCTGCTTGTCGCGGCGCTCGCGCTTGCGCTGAGCATCAGCGCCTTTTCTTACAGCGAGGAGCCCGCGCAGGATGCCGCCGCTCCCGCGCAGGAGGAGACGACGAGCGAAGACAGCGCCCCGTTTGTGCTGCTTCGCGTCTACGAGGGCCAGTTTGCCGACGTGAAAGACGGCGACTGGTTCGCCCCCTCGGTCGTCTCGGCCTATGAATACGGCGTACTCAACGGCCGCGGCGAGAATTCCTTTGCGCCAAGCGGCAACGTGACGATCGCCGAGCTTTTGACCATTGCCGCGCGGCTGCGCGCCATCTACACGACCGGCAGCGACGCGGTCATCCCCACAGCGAAGGAGAATGAGGCGTGGTATGCGCCGTATGTCTCGTATTTGAAGAGCCAGAATTTGCTCGACAACAGCTTTGAGGGCTTCTACCTCCTGCCCGCGTCGCGCGCGCAGATGGCGGGCATCTTTGCCTTCGCCGTGCCGGAGGAATGGTACACCGAGCCCAACGCCTCGCTCGTCACCTCGGCCTACGCGAGCCGCGACTACATCGCCGACGTGACGGACAAAACGCCCTACCGCAGCGAAATACTGCTGATGTACCGCCGCGGGCTGCTCTCCGGCATGGACGCAAAGGGCAGCTTTTATCCCGACCGCAGCGTCAGCCGTGCGGAGATCGCGGCGCTTCTGACGCGCGTTGTCAAACCTGAAACGCGCCTGACGCTCACGTGGACGGTCGCGCCGTATCACTCCGTGAAAAATGCGACGCTCGCGAGCCTTGTCAAAGCGCCGGCAAGCACATCGCTCCCGACGTCTGCCAAGGACACCGCTGCCATCGACGGTTTGGTTCGCAATATGCTCGCGCGCGGCGAGCACACGATCACGCTGAACTACTCCAAGGCCCTCACCACCGCCACCGCCAGCGCGCTGACGCAGGCGTTCACCTCCTGCGTCAAAACATACTGCGAGCAGATGTACAACGCCGTCTCCTGCCGCTCGTATTCGACGGGCAAGGTCGTACTCACGTTTTCGTCCACCGCCTGTACGGACAAAACGCTCGAATCGTACCGCGCCAAGGCGCTCGCCGCCGCCATCAAGGTCCACGACTCCCTTTGGGAGAGCGGCACGCTGAGCTACGACATGAGCCAGTATGAGATCGCGCGCACGTATTTTCAATGGCTGTGCGACCACTGCCGCTACGATAACGCCGCCGCGGACGATTCCGCGAGCCATCTTGCCTACGGCGCGCTTGTCAGCGGCCTTGCCGTGTGCGACGGCTACACGGGCGCTTACAATCTGCTCTTGAAGCTCGAGGGCATCGAGTGCACCTCGCTTTTTAACGACAGCCACATCTGGACGCTCGCGACGCTGGACGGCACGCAGTACCACATCGACGTCACCTGGGGCGACCAGTACGGGCGCACGGACCTGCGCTACTTCGGCATGAGCGAGGAGCAGTCCTACCGGTGCCACCCGTGGGGCACAGCGGACAAAAAGAAATAAGGATCGACATATAGGGAGCCCTGAGACGGTATGTCTCAGGGCTCCCTTTTTTATCACCATTCGAGCTTTGTGCGCACGTGCGTCAACGGCAGGTGAAAGCTCTCCCGCAGGACGTTGCGATGTTCCGGAGGAAAGTGCTCCTCTGAAAATTCATACAGCGGCAGAACCGAACCGTACTGCTGCGCGGTCTCGTAGAACCAGCAGCTGAATTCCAGACGTTCGAGCTTCGTTTGCAGCGCCGTAATCTGCGCGCGGACGTTGTCGCGCTCTTTGGCAAGGATGTCGCGGCGGGCGCTGAGTGTCTCTCCGCCGGGCCGGATGAGCGGCAGGAACGAGCGAATCTCCTTGAGCGGAAGACCGCAGAATTTCAGGTACTCGATGATCGAAAGCGTTGCAATATCGTCGTCTGTGTACGTTCGCTGCCCATTGCTGGCGCGCGCACCGAGAGACAGCAGCCCCTCCTTTTCATAGTAGCGCAGGGTCGATGGGGCAATATTCATCATGCGTGCCACTTCTCCGATTGTATAAGGCATACGAAAATCTCCTTAAAAAACTGTTAAGATAACCGCGCGAAAACCTATTGACTTAAAGGCGACTTTAATAGTTACAGTTTACTTATCCAAATCGGTATTGTCAACAGGAATCAACGGGTAAATTCTCTTCCGTTTGTGCATGATGTTCCGGTACCGACAGTTTTTAAGAAGGAGAAAAGAAGCTATGAGAAAAATGATGCAGCGATCCCTGAGCTGTCTGCTGACTCTCGCGATGGTCGTCACGATGCTGATGACCAGCACGCTCGCAGCAGAGAAAAGCGCAAAACTGGAATTTGACTATTCCGCCAACTACGAATCCTCCAAGGTCGTCAGTCTCGAAGTCTACAAGGGCTACCCCGCAGACAGCTATGCCAAGGAAGAAGAGATCTTCTCCCAGCTCGAAGCGATCACCCCGCAGGCTGACGGCAGCTACGTCGTCACCGCTCCCGGCACCTATGCCTACCATGTGCACGGCACCGGCTACTACAACATTCTCCAGCTCTTCAACGTGACCGAGGCCGACCTCACCGCCGGCGTGAAGAAGCTTTCCGTCATCGGCGGCAAGCTCGGCGGCAACGGCTTCGAGCCGACCATCAAGCCGGAGAAGGCCCCCGCCTCCTATAAGGTAGACCTCCGCGACAGTATGCTTATCTTCTGGCCTGAGGAGATCAACAAGCACTTCGCCCTCGAGCCGCAGAACTACACCACCCCCGCCTTCGACGGCAAGCACGCCGCCAACGAGTTCACCTCTCAGGAAGAGCTGATGGCCTTCCTCAAGAAGATGGACGCCGCTTCCGGCACCATGCATCTCTACTCTGCCGGTACGACCCCGAACTACAAGTATGACCTCCCCCTGGCACTCTTCACCACCTCCGAGATCCCCGCGAACGCCACGCTCGCCGAGGCCGCCAAGATCGTCAAGGGCAACGGCAAGCTGAACGTCTGGTATCAGGCGCAGATCCACCCCAACGAGCCTGCCGCCGGTGAAGGCGCGCTCGTGATGATCGACAACTTTGTCAACGATCCCACTTACAAGGCCCTGCTCGACAAGATCAACATTGTCATCGTCCCCCGCATCAATCCCGACGGCTCCTATCTCTTCAGCCGCGCCACCTATGACGGCTTCGATATGAACCGCGACCATATGTCCCTCAAGGCAGCCGAGCTTGCCCAGCTGCACACCGCCTACCGCCTGTTCATGAGCGAGGTTGTCCTCGACACGCATGAGTTCACCTTCTACGGCGCTTACAACGACGACTGGACGAGCGCCGGTGAATACATGGAGAATGCGGACGATCTTGAGACCACCCCCGCCACCAGCCTGAACAACAACCCCGCCGTGACGAAGATCGGTCTCGACATGGCCAAGCGCGCCTTCTCCGACGCTACGAACGCCGGCCTGCGCGTCAATCACTACGGCACCACCGTCAATAACCCCATCGGCCGCGCCTACTTCGGCCTGTTCAATGCGGTTTCCTTCCTCATTGAGACGCGCGGCATCGGCGCCGGCCGCCAGAACTTTGAGCGCCGCGTCTTCTCTCAGGAAGTTGCCGCCACCTCTTACATCACCTATGCCGCCGAGCACGCCGACGAGATCATGAAGGCGGTCGCCGCCGCCCGTGCCGATGTTGTCGCCAAGGGCAAGACCTATGAGGAAAACGACGTTCTCGCCCTCTATCAGACCAAGTCCGGCAAGACTCTGACCGATTACACCGCCGCGACCGTGCAGTACAGCGTCGCCGACGGCAGTGAGAAGGTCAGCAAGGCGTCTCCCCTTTCCCTGAACGACACTCTGACCCGCAGCCGCGTCCGCCCGACCGCCTATGTCATTCCCGCGGACACTGCCAACATTGAGAAGATCCTCTACATCATGGACAATCAGGGCGCTGAGTACTACAAGCTCAACGCCGGTACCACCGCAAGCCTCCAGCAGTACTACTATGTCGGCGACTACATGGTGAACGGCAAGGCCAAGGGCATTGAGGCCGGCCTGCGCGACACCGCCGACGTCACCTTCGCCAGCGGCGCTTATGTCTTCCCGATGGATCAGGTCGCCAGCAACGTCATCGCCATGCTTTGCGAGCCCGACGTCACCGACTCCAACGGCTACGACGGCACGCTCTATCAGTACAAGCAGATCGACTACGATAAGGACAGCAAGAACTTCCCCATGTACCGCTACACGGGCAACGACCCGCGCACCACGCTCGTGAGCAACGGCACCTCCGCCGAGCCCACCCAGCCCACGCAGCCTGAGAAGCCCTCCCAGCCCGCGAGCAGCGATACCTACACCGTCGTCTCCGGCGACAGTCTGTGGAAGATCGCCAGCAAGCAGCTCGGCAATGGCAACCGCTGGACTGAGATCTATGACCTGAATAAGGACACCGTCAAGTCCCCCTCGGTCATTTTCGTCGGTCAGATCCTCAAAATGCCTCTCACGGCAGTGAGCCAGTAAAAAATACGTCAGTGTTTTTTCTCCACAAATCCCCTTCGAACGGGAAAGCGCCTTCCGCGATGCGGAAGGCGCTTTCCTTTTTATTTTCAAATCTCGAATTGCTGACCGTCGCGCGTGATGCGCGCGATGATGCCCTTTTCGTCCGGGTGCGCGGCGATGTAGCGGTCGATGACCTCATACTTTTTCCACATGTGCATCGGGAAGATGTGCTGCACCGTCACATTCTTCAGCAGATACTCGATGCCGAGGCCCTCGCTGCCTTCACCAAGGCGCGGGTCAAGCGGCGCCATCGCCGCCGTAATCTCGGGCGCGATGGCGTTGTCCGTCGCCTCGTTGCGCACGGCGGAGGCGAGCTTTTCAATGGCCGCATGGTAGTGAACGGTCATGTTGTTGCAGTAAGCCTTGCCCTCGCTCTCCCAGTTCCACCAGTTGAGGTCGCCCCCGTGGTAGACCATCTTCCCCTCAGCGCGCAGAAGATAGGCATTGCCGATGTCCGTCGACTTGATGGCGCGGATGCTCAAATCCTCGCCCCCGACGTCGGTGAGCAGGATGCTGTCGGGCCGCAGGACGGTCGTGCGGGCAAAGGCCTCGTCGGAGATGTTCAGCCATTGCCGCTTGCGCTCGGTGAGGCGCGTATCGCGCGAAACGAAAAAGCGCGTGTCGGGGTACTTTTCCAAAAGTGTGAACACCTTGGCGTCGAAGTGGTCCTCGTGGCTGTGGCTCGCAAAGACGAGCAAGGGCTTTTCGGGGTTTAATTCCGGCAGCGCGCCCGTGTAGTCGGGCTCGTAGGTGTAGTCAAAGAGCGTGTAGAACTTGTCCCATTCGACAAGATACGCGCTGTGGGCGATAAACGTGACGGTCATGCGGTTTCTCCTTTCGCTGTGGAGGATGGAAGTTTGCTTGTAGGATTATAGCAGACGCCGCGGCGCGGCGCAAGGGAAAAGGCTTTGCAAAATCGCGCGGATATGGTAAAATATTTGAATCTATCCCCCGCCCTCAGGAAAGGAGCCGCGCGATGCTGAAAAAAGCCTATGTCGAGATCACAAACCGCTGCAACCTCGCCTGCTCCTTCTGCCCCAAGACGAAGCGCGAGCCGCGCACGATGAGCGCGCAGGAATTCGGCCTCGTCCTCTCGCGGCTCGAGGGGTATGTGCAGTACGTCTACCTGCATGTGATGGGCGAGCCGCTGCTGCACCCCGAGCTGCCGACGCTCCTCGCCCTCGCCAAGGCGCGGGACATGAAGATCTGCATCACGACAAACGGCACGCTGCTCCAAAAGCGTTCCGATGAGCTGCTTGCCGCCGAGAGCCTGCACAAGATCAGCGTCTCGCTCCACAGTTTTGAGGGCAACGACGGCGCGGACGAGCAGGAGCTTACGTATCTGACACAGGTCTGGAACTTTGCTGAAAAGGCCGCGAAAAAAGGCGTCATCGTCGCGCTGCGCCTCTGGAACGACGGCGGCGCGGACGCGCGCAACGGCGAAATTCTCGACTTTCTGCGCTCCCACACAGGCGATAACTGGCCCGAGATGCGAAACGGCAGCTTTCTTCTGCGCGACCACCTGTATTTGGAGCGCGCGGGCAAGTTCGACTGGCCCGACCTGAGCGCCAATGAATCCGGTGCGCAGTTCTGCTACGGCCTGCGCGACCAGCTCGGTGTCCTTGTCGACGGCACGGTCGTGCCTTGTTGCCTCGATCATGAGGGCGATGTGGCGCTGGGGAACCTCTTCACTCAGCCGCTTACCGAAATTCTGACCTCCCCGCGCGCGTGTGCTCTGCGCGAGGGTTTCTCCCGGCGGAAGCCCGCCGAAGAACTCTGCCGCCGCTGCGGCTTCGCCGCGCGCTTCAACAAATGATATGATGACAGAACATTGGGAAAACTTAAATGCCCTGACCGCGCCGCTGCTCACGTGGTATGACTTAAACGGCCGCACGCTGCCATGGCGCAGCGTCGTCACGCCGTACCGCACGTGGGTCTCGGAGATCATGCTCCAGCAGACGCGCGTGAGCGCCGTCATTCCGTACTTCGAGCGCTTCATGGCAGAGCTGCCCGACGCCGCGGCGTTAGCCGCCATGCCGGAGGAACGGCTCTTGAAGCTCTGGGAGGGGCTCGGCTACTACTCGCGGGCGCGGAATCTGCAAAAGGCGGCAAAGGTCATCGTCTCGGACTTTGGCGGCGAGTTGCCGCGCACTTGTGCAAGTCTCAAAACGCTCCCCGGCATCGGCGACTACACCGCCGCCGCCATCGCCTCGATCAACTTCGGCGAGCCGGTCGCCGCGGTGGATGGAAATCTGCTGCGCGTCGCCGCGCGCTTCAGCGGCTGCGCCGACGACATCATGGACGCGAGGGTACGAAAGCAATTCACCGCGCATCTCAACGACGCCATCGACTTAGCCCGCCCCGGCGCGTACAATCAGGCGATGATGGACCTCGGCGCAACGGTGTGCCTGCCGAACGGTGCGCCGAAGTGCGAGATCTGCCCCGCGCGAATGATGTGCGAGGCGTACAAAAACGGCCTCACCGAAGTCTTACCCGTGCGCGCGAAGAAAAAGGCGCGCAAGATCGAAGAGCGCACGGTGCTGCTGCTCTTTCAAAACGGCAAGACCGCGCTGCGAAAGCGCGCGGACACGGGACTTCTCGCCTCGCTCTGGGAATTCCCGAGCGTTTTGGGGAACCTCGACGAGGCGGGCGTTTCGCTCACGCTTGCGCAGATGGGGCTTTCGGCGCAAACTGTCGAACCCACGGGCAGCGCCAAGCACATCTTCACCCATATCGAATGGGACATGAAGGGATATTTCGCCGACGTGACGGGCGAAAACGACGATCTATTCTGGGCGGACGCCGCAGCGTTCGACGCCGCCGCCATCCCCACCGCATTCAAGAAATTTGCCGCGCTCGTTCGCGCGCGGCTGCAATAAGAGAGGGAGAACAACGACCATGGCACAGCTTTACTTCAAATACGGCGCGATGGGCTCGAGCAAGACGGCCAACGCGCTGATGGCGCGCTTCAACTACGAAGAGCGCGGGCAGAAGACGCTCCTCTGCAAGCCCCAGCTCGACACGCGCGACGGCGACCACATGGTGCACTCGCGCATCGGCCTCGAATATCCCTGCGTCTACTTCCACGAGATGCGGCAGATGGACGAGGAGGAGCTCAAGAAAAACGCCTGCATCATCGTCGACGAGGCGCAGTTTTTGACAAAGGAGGAGGTCTTATACCTCGTCCATCTCGTCGACGACTGCGGCATCCCCGTCCTCTGCTACGGGCTGCGCGCCGACTTCAAGGGCGACCTTTTCCCCGGCAGCTACGAGCTGCTTGTCATGGCCGACAAGTTAGAAGAGGTCAAGACCATCTGCTGGTGCGGCAAAAAGGCCGCGTTCAACGCGCGCTTTGACGCGCAGGGCCATGTCGTCAAGCAGGGTGCGCAGGTCGTCATCGGCGCGAACGACCAGTACATCGGCCTGTGCCGCAAGCACTGGATGCTCGGCGACCTCGGCCCCGACTTCAACGGTCAGGGCACGGGCGACTGATGCGCTGCGAGATCTGTCCCCGTCGCTGCAATGCGGAGCGCACGGCGGAGAAAGCGGGCGGCGTCTGCCGCATGCCCGCGGGGCTCGTTGTCGCGCGCGCGATGCTGCACCTCTGGGAAGAGCCCGTCCTCAGCGGGAAAAACGGCGCGGGCTGCATCTTCTTTTCGGGCTGCAATTTGGGCTGCGTGTTCTGCCAGAACGGGCGCATCAGCCACGAGAATTTCGGCAAGGTCATTACGCCGGCACATCTGCGCGAGATCATGGAAGACCTCGTTTCGCAGGGCGCGCACTGCATTGACTTAGTCACGCCCACGCACTTTACGCCGTGGGTGCTCGAAGCGCTGGAAAAACCGCTCGGCGTCCCCGTTGTGTGGAACAGCGGCGGCTACGAGCGCGTGGAAACGCTCAGAACGCTCGAGGGTAAGGTGCAGATCTATCTGCCCGACTTAAAATACGCCATGGAACGCCCCGCGCGCGAGCTTTCCGCCGCGCCGGACTACTTTGAAGTTGCCGCCGCGGCCATCGACGAGATGGTGCGTCAGGTCGGGGCCTATCAGCTTGGGGACGACGGCCTGATGCGCTCCGGCGTCATTTTGCGCCACCTCGTCCTGCCGGGGCAGATGGAGAACACCAAGCGTGTCATCGACTATGTCTCGACGCATTTTCCGCCAAAGACGGTGCTCTTTTCGCTCATGAGCCAGTATACGCCGCAGCCCGGTTCGACCGGCGCGCTCGCGCGGCGCTTAAATGAGCGCGAATACCGCACGGCGGTGCAATACATGCGCGACTGCGGCCTGACCGACGGCTTTTGTCAGGAGCTCTCGAGCGCGAAAGAGGAATACACGCCCGTCTTCGACCTACAGGGGGTATAGGATGGCGAATCAGCTCAACTGCCTGCGCTGCGGCGCGGGGATGCAATTTATCAGGCGTGAAAAATTCCAGCTCGGCCAGACCGGCTGGGTGCTCGGCGACCTGCCAAATCTCTTCGCGGGCGCGATGGAGATCGAAATTTACGTCTGTCCCAAGTGCGGAAAGCTCGAATTCTTCCAGCCCGGCAGCGACAAATTCGCAGGTACGGCGGACGAGGCAAAGACCGGCTCCGGCTATCTCCCGCCCGACGCGCCGGGCGGTCTGCCGCGCAAAAAGTGTCCCCTCTGTGGGGCGGTGCTCGACTTTGACTATGGCCGCTGCCCGTACTGTGAGCACGAATTCTGATAGCAAATTGTAATATCCTTTCTCATCAATACAAGGAGGACTCGATATGGAGCGTGTCAGCAAGCGGAATTACTACTTAGACATCGCGCAAACGGTGCTTGAGCGCGCGACGTGCCTGCGCCGCGTCTACGGCGCGATCATCGTCAAAAACGACGAGATCATCTCCACCGGCTACAACGGCGCGCCGCGCGGACGCAAAAACTGCGTCGACCTCGGCTACTGCACGCGCGAGCAGCTCAAGGTCCCGCGCGGCGAGCGCTACGAGCTCTGCCGCAGCGTCCACGCCGAGGCGAACGCCATCATCTCCGCCCAGCGGCGCGACATGGTCGGCGCGACGATCTACTTGGTCGGCCGCGACGCGCGCAGCGGCGAGCTGCTGCACGACGCGACGAGCTGTCCCATGTGCCGCCGCATGATCATCAACGCCGGCATCGACGAGGTGGTGATCCGCCGGACGGAGGAGGAGTTTGATATCGTTCCGGTGCAAAAGTGGATCGACGAGGATGACTCGCTATAACTTCAAAAAAGCGGCAAAGCCGCTTTTTTGAAGGAGTTTCGCTGCGCTTCGTGCCTTGCCGCCCGCAGGGCGGTTGCGACACGCGCTCCGCGCAAAGAGTAATTTGTCACGCACATGTCGCAACAAATTACGATTGAAATTTATTTCGCGTCTGCGGACGCGAAAATCTGCGATGCGTTATGCCTGTTTGCCGCCTGGGGGCGGCAAATGCGGCGATCCTACTCTTTCAAATCGAAAAAGTGCGATGCTTATGGCGCCGCGCTTTCTTCTTTTGGGGAAAAATTCTGTAAAACCTTGCAAATACCGCCCTTTCGGTGGTAGACTGTAAATAATTACGCCCCGCTTTCATTCGGCGCGGGCAGAAAAGAGGAAAACACCAATGGACAAGAAGAAATTCTATATCACGACCCCCATCTACTACCCCTCCGACAAGCTCCACATCGGCCACACCTACTGCACCGTAGCGACCGACGCGATGGCGCGCTACAAGCGCCTGACGGGCTATGACGTCATGTTCCTGACTGGCACAGACGAGCACGGCCAGAAGATCGAAGATAAGGCCAAGGCCGCGGGCGTGACCCCGCAGCAGTTCGTCGACAACATCGTCTGCGGCGAAAAGGGCATCCTCGATCTGTGGAAGCTCATGAATATTTCGAACGACCGCTTCATCCGCACGACGGACGACTATCACGTTGCGGCCATCCAGAAGATCTTCAAGAAGATGCACGACAACGGCGACATCTACAAGGGCACCTACAAGGGCAAGTACTGCAAGCCCTGTGAGAGCTTCTGGACCGAGAGCCAGCTCGTTGACGGCAAGTGCCCCGACTGCGGCCGCGAGGTCGAGGACGCCGAGGAAGAGGCCTACTTCTTCAAGCTTTCCAAGTACGCCGACCGCGTGCAGCACCTGCTTGAGGACACCGACTTTCTCCAGCCCGCCTCTCGCGTCAACGAGATGGTCAACAACTTCATCAAGCCGGGCCTTGAAGACCTCTGTGTCTCCCGCACGAGCTTCACCTGGGGCATCCCCGTGGACTTTGACCCGGGTCACGTCGTTTACGTCTGGGTCGACGCGCTCTTCAACTACTGCACGGCGCTTGGCTTCATGAACGAGAAGTACGACGATTACGACAAGTATTGGCCCGCCGACGTGCACTTTGTCGGCAAGGAGATCGTCCGCTTCCACTCCATTATCTGGCCCGCGATGCTCATGAGCATGGGCATGCCGCTTCCCAAGCACGTCTACGGCCACGGCTGGCTCGTCATGGACGGCGGCAAGATGAGTAAGTCCAAGGGCAATGTCGTTGACCCGTATGTGCTCGCCGAGCGCTTCGGCGTGGACGCGCTGCGCTTCTTCCTGCTGCGCACGTTCCCGTTCGGCTCGGACGGCAACTTCTCGAATGAACTGCTCATCAACACCATCAATGTCGACCTCGCCAACGACCTCGGCAACCTCGTCTCCCGCACGACGGCCATGGTCGAAAAATATTTCGGCGGCACGCTGCCGGAAAGCCGTCAGGCCGATGCGCTCGACGACGAGCTCATCTCTCAGCTCTCCGCGCTGCGCGGCAAGTATGAAGCCGAGATGGAGAAGTTCCAGTTCCAGAACGCGCTTGAGCTCATCTTCAAGTGCATCCAGCGCGCCAACAAGTATATCGACGAGACCGCACCCTGGGCGCTCGCCAAGGACGAGGCCAACAAGCCCCGCCTCGCTTCCGTCATGTATAACCTCCTCGAGAGCATCCGCATCTGCACGGTGCTGCTCACCCCGTTCATCCCCGATTCCTGCGAGAAGATCTTCGCGCAGATCGGCGCATGCGAGTGCTGCCGCGATTGGGACAGCGCCGCGAAGTGGGGCAGCCTGAGCGCCACCGTCACCGTCCACAAGGGCGAGGCCATCTTCCCGCGCGTGGACGCGCAGAAGGCGCTCGAAGAGCTTGAGGCCATTCAGGAGGCTCAGAAAAAGGCCGCGCTGCCCGCGATGGAGTTTGAGCCGATGGCGGAGGAAAAAGTCGATTTTGACACGTTCTGCAAGTCCGACTTCCGCGCCGTCAAGGTCAAATCCTGCGAGGCCGTGAAGAAGAGCGAAAAGCTCCTGCGCTTCACGCTCGACGACGGCACCGGCACCGACCGCCAGATCCTCTCCGGCATCCACAAGTGGTACAAGCCCGAAGAGCTCGTCGGCAAGACGCTCGTCGCCATCGTCAACCTGCCCCCGCGCAAGATGATGGGGCTTGAGAGCTGCGGCATGCTGCTCTCTGCTGTCCACACCGAGAAGGGTGAGGAGGTCCTCAACCTTATTATGGTGGATGATAAAATTCCTGCGGGAGCAAAGCTTTGCTAAACAAAAAGGGAGCCGGTTCCCGGCTCCCTTTTTACTCCGCGCAGGCGCGGAGGGAACGCAGCGCCAAAGGCGCTGCACGAATGCGACCCCCATTTTCTTTCCCGAGAAAGAAAACGGGCGTCGCCCGCCCAAAAGAAAGGCGTTTGCATTGCAAGCGAGCAGCTCGAAGAGCTGCAACGCTTGCCGATGCTACTTCCTGCGCGCGGCGTTGCCGCGTTTGAAGCTGCTATACGATTTGCCTCTGCTCCTATCATCCGCTGTTGCGCAGCCGTTGGCGGCTCTGCTGCCTTACGGATGCGGCACACCCCTTGCGGGTGCCGCTCTGCCTATCTCGTGGTAGTGCAGCCTAATTCCCGTCTACCGCCAGTCTCCACAATGCGGCGAGCGCAGCAATGCCGCATTCAGTAATCAGTCTGCCGCCAAGCTACCGTCACACGCGCCTCACGGTAGTAAGGCGCGGTTGCGAGTGGTATCGAATAGTAGGGGTTCATGGCGAAGCCATGTACACCGCACTTACACTGCGCAGCGCGTGCAGTCATTCAAGCTGCAAACTGCCAATATGCGGGGTCAAGGGGCAAGGCCCCTTGCCTTTCTCTGGGGGTTCCAAAGGGGGTATTCTCTTTGGAAAGAGAATACCCCCTTTGTTTGCTCCTGCCGCTTGCAGGCGGCATCTCACGTTCCCTTTTAAGGGAAGAAAAAGGAAAAAAGAGCCATGTATGAATACTTTCATGTAAAAGTCACCGCCAATGCGTCTATTCTTGGCGGATTTTCGCTTGACCCCGAATACCGGAACATCATCGACCGTGCAGCGGAGGAAGGCTGGCGCTATGTTGGCTTTCTGCCTGTGTCGCAGTCGGCGAACGGCGCGATCCTTGAATATGACCTCATCTTTGAGCAGGAGAAGAAATGAATCTGATTTTTGACACCCACGCCCATTATGACGATGAGGCGTTCGACGCTGACCGCGAGGCATTGCTCGCGTCCATGCCCGAAAACAGCGTGGGGCTGATCGTCGACCCGGGCTGTGACTTGGATACCTCGCGCCGCGCGGTGGAGATCGCGGAACAATATCCCCACGTCTACGCCGCCGTCGGCTGGCATCCGGAAAACTGCGCGCCCTACACGTGTGAGAGCCTCGACACGCTGCGCGCATGGGCAAAGGACCCGAAGGTCGTCGCCATCGGCGAGATCGGGCTCGACTACTACTGGGAGCAAAACCCGCCGCGGGAATTCCAGCAGGAGGTTTTCCGCGACCAGCTTGCGCTGGCGCAGGAATTAGGTCTCCCCGTCATCGTGCACGACCGCGACGCGCATGCTGACTGCCTCGCCATCGTGAAGGAGTTTCCGCAGGTGCGCGGCGTGTTCCATTGCTTTTCCGGCAGCGTCGAAATCGCGCAGGAGCTTATAAAGCGCGGCTGGTACCTGGGCTTTGACGGCCCGCTGACCTACAAGAACGCGAAGAAGACCGTCGAGGTCGCAAAGATCGTCCCGCTTGACAGGGTGCTTCTCGAAACGGACAGCCCTTACATGGCCCCCGTTCCCGTGCGCGGCACGCGCAACGACTCGCGCAATGTGTCCCATATCGCGGCAAAATTCGCAGAAATTCGCGGCATGAGCACAGATGAAATCATCGCCCTGACGAACGAAAACGGCCGCCGCTTTTTCGGCATTCAATCAGCGAAAGAGGAACGAAGCTGACCGCTTCCGTTCCTCTTTTTTCATTTCAAAACTGAACGGCGCGGCAAATTTGCTGGCAATATTACCCGATTTTGTCCGCATGTTTATTCTTTCGCTTTAGTCAAGTGTGACTAAGTTGCGAATTTTCCCGCATTTTCTGTTGACGTGTGCTTTTCACGGTGCTATGATACCCACAACCTCAGTATGATTTTCGGAAAGGATTTCGACGAAATGTTCTCTTACACTTCTCGAATGTTAATGTGCATGAACATGGACATGGCGATGCCGATGCCCACGATTGCTCATGCTCATTTGCCTGCCCGATACGCACAGGAACGAAATTGCCGCCGCTGATTGAAAGCGCGCAGAAGGGTCTTGCCACCCGAACATCGTTTGACCTGAAGCGGGGAGCTCATGAGCTCCCCGCTTTTTTTGTTTGCTTTTGGGATAAAGGAGGAATTCACTTGATCGAACTCAAGAACATTTCCAAGGACTTCGGCTCGGGCGAAAAGGCCGTGCACGCCGTGCGCGACGTGTCGCTCTCCATCGGCTCGGGCGAGATCTTCGGGATCATCGGCTTCTCGGGCGCGGGCAAGTCCACGCTCGTGCGATGCATCAACCTTTTGGAGCGGCCAAGCTCCGGCAGCGTCTTCGTCGCGGGGCAGGACTTGACGGCGCTCTCTGCCAAGGATCTGCGCGCGGCGCGCAAGAAGATCGGCATGATCTTCCAGCACTTCAACCTGATGCCGTCGCGCACGGTGGCCGGAAACGCCGCCTACCCGCTCAAGGGCAGCGGCCTGAGCAAGGAGGATATCCAGAAGAAGGTCGCAACGCTCTTGGAACTTGTCGGCATCGGCGACAAGGCGGACGCCTACCCCAGCCAGCTCTCCGGCGGACAGAAGCAGCGCGTCGCCATCGCCCGCGCCCTTGCCAACGACCCACAGGTGCTTCTGTGCGACGAGGCGACCTCCGCGCTCGACCCGCAGACAACGAAGGCGATCCTGCACCTTCTCAAGCACCTCAACGAAACGCTCGGCATCACGATCGTGCTCATCACGCACGAGATGGCTGTCGTCAAGGAGATCTGTGACCGCGTCGCCGTCATGGAATACGGCCGCGTCGTCGAGCAGGGCGAGGTCTTCACGGTCTTCGCTGAGCCCAAGCAGGACATCACGAAGAGCTTCATCCACACGACCTCGAACCTCCAGAAGGTCGAAGCGCTCATCGCCGAGGATTCCCCCGTCACGCGTCTCCAGCCCGGCGAGCTCATCGTCCGCCTGTCCTATGTTCAGCGCAACGTCAACGAGCCGATCATCTCCGCCGTGTCGCAGATGTTCAACGTCTCGCTCAACATCATTTTCGCCGATATCACCATCGTGCAGGATTCCCCCATCGGCGGAACGGTCGCCATCATCAGCGGCGAGAGAAAGCAGATCACGAAAGCGATCGAATACCTGATCGAAAAAAATGTCGGAGTGGAGGTCATCAAAGATGCAAGAGCTGATCGTTAACATTGCCCCGAACCTTGTAAGCAAGCTGCCGGACTTTTATAAGGCCCTCGGCGACACGATGCTCATGGTGCTCTGGTCGGGCCTCATCTCGTTCGTATTCGGTCTTCTGCTCGGCGTGGTGCTTACGGTGACAAAGCCGAACGGCATTTTGGAGAACAAGGTCGTCTACCAAATTCTCGACAAGCTCGTGAGCCTGTTCCGCTCCATCCCGTTTATCATCCTACTGACGTGGGTCATGCCCATCACGCGCGCGCTGGTCGGCACGGTGCTCTATGTGCGCGGTGCGATCGTGCCGCTGGTGTTCGGCTCAGTGCCGTTTTTCACCCGTCAGGTCGAAAGTGCGCTCGCCGAGCTCGACGGCGGCCTTATCGAGGCGGCGCTCTCGATGGGCTCGAGCCCGCTTGAGATCATCTTCCGCGTGTATCTCAAGGAGAGCATCGCGGCCATCGCGCGCGGCACGACCATCACGATCGTGAGTCTCTTAAACCTCACGGCCATGGCCGGCGTCGCCGGCGCGGGCGGCCTCGGCGACTTCGCCATCCGCTACGGCCATGACCGCAACATGGCCGACATCACGAACGTCACCGTGCTCGTCCTTGTGCTCATCGTCTGCGTCATCGAATTTGTCGGCGGACGCATCGTCAAAAAGAACACGCACTAACGTGATCCCCATACAGCCCCTACCCACCCCATTACAAAAAATTATTTTAACGGAGGATATTTCCATGAAGCTCAAAAAGTTCTTTGCCCTCGCCCTTGCAGCCGCCACGCTCGCCCTCGCGCTGACCGCCTGCGGCTCCAAGGCCGACGACTCCGCCGACAACAGCGATGCCAACACCGACAATCAGACCGGCGAGGCCGTGACCGTCAAGCTCGGCGTGGTCGGCGGCATCTATGACGACCTGTGGGCGAGCGCGAAGGCCGCGCTCGCCGACGAGGGCATCGACCTCGAGATCGTGCAGTTCTCGGACTACGTGACCCCGAACAACGCGCTCGCCAACGGCGACATCGACCTCAACGCCTTCCAGCACCGCATTTATCTCCAGAACGAGATCGACAACTACGGCTATGCGATCCAGAACATCGGCAACACCTTCATCATCCCGCTGAACCTCTACTCCCAGAAGGTCAGTTCCGTTGACGAGCTCAAAGACGGTGACGTCGTCGCCATTCCCGACGATCTGACCAACGGCGGCCGCGCGCTCAAGGTGCTCGAAGCCGCGGGCCTCATCGAGCTCGACCCCAACGCCGCCTTCAACCCCACCGTTGACGATATCACGAGCTACAAGGTCAACATCACCATCGAAGAACTCAAGGCCAACACCATCCCCTCCGTCCTGCCCGACGTGGCCGCCGCGGTCGTGAACGGCAACTACGCGCTCGACTTTGGCCTCAAGACCGATGAGGCCATCTACAAGGACAGCGTCCTCGACGTGGAGGATTACTGGAATCTGATCGCCGCGCGCACCGCTGACGTCGAAGACCCCGACACCGCCGCCATCTATGAGAAGGTCGTCGAAGCCTTCCAGTCCAGCGCGACGGAGGACGTGTTCAACAACACCTTCGGCGGTTACTTCATCGCAGTGGGCTGGGATCAGGACTTGATCAATCAGTAAACACCATCTGACCGCCGCCGCGCTCCCGCAACGCAGGGAGCGCGGGCGGCGGTACGCCTTTCCGGGAGGAATTTATTATGGCACTTGATCTTTCCGCGCTGCAGCGCATCATTGCAGACGAAAACCGCCTGCTCACCGGCGCGGACATTCCCGCAGAATACCAGAGCGACGTGCTCGGCCGCGTCCACGGCAGCGCCGAGGCGCTCGCCTTTCCCTTATCCACCGAGGAGGTGAGCGCGCTCCTGCGCTACGCGCACGAGCACCGCGTTCCCGTCACGCCGCGCGGCGCGGGGACGAATCTTGTCGGCTCTACCGTGCCGCTCGAGGGCGGCATCATCCTCGACCTTTCCCGCATGGACCGCGTGCTCGAGCTCGACGAGGACACGATGACCGTCACGGTCGAGCCCGGTATGCTCTTGCAGGACTTGCAGGCCTATGTCGAAGCGCGCGGGCTATTCTACCCGCCCGATCCCGGCGAAAAGGCCTCGAGCATCGGCGGCAACATCAGCACGAACGCCGGCGGCATGCGCGCGGTGAAGTACGGCGTCACGCGCGACTATGTGCGCGGACTCGAGGTCGTGCTCGCTGACGGCACGGTGATGCAAGTCGGCGGCAAGCAGGTCAAGGACGCGAGCGGACTCTCGCTCAAGCACCTTCTCATCGGCTCGGAGGGTACGCTCGCCGTCATCACAAAGTGCCTGCTGCGCCTTGTTCCCAAGCCTGAGGCCTCGCTCAGCGTGCTTGTGCCGTATGCCGACCTGAAAACCGGCATCCAGAGCGTTTTGACCATCCTGCGCGCGAACGCGAACCCCACGGCGGTCGAATTCATGGAGCGCAAAGTCGTCGCGCTTGGCGAACGCTTCTGCGGCGTCTCTTATCCCCGCCCCGACGCCGGCTCTTATATTCTCTTGACCTTTGACGGCAGAAGCGAAGAGGTCACGGCCAATGCCGCGCGCGTGCGCTCTCTGGCACTGCAAAACGGCGCGCTCGACTTTATCGAGCTCTCCGACGCGCGGCAGTGCGCTGACATCTGGCGCGTGCGCGGCGCGCTTGTCAAGGCCGTGGAGGCCGTTTCCGAGCAGGAGCCGGTCGATATCGTCGTGCCCATCAGCCGCACGGCGGACTTCATCCGCTTCATCAACGACTTGGAAGCCCGGAGCGGCATGCAGATGGTCAGCTTCGGCCACGCGGGCGACGGCAATGTGCACCTGTGCGTCGTGCGCGGCGAGCGGGATGAAGAAACGTGGCAGCGCGAGCTGCACGAAAACATGGACAGGGCCTATGCCGAAGCCTATCGCCTCGGCGGCGTCGCCTCCGGCGAGCACGGCATCGGGCTATCGAAGCGTCCCTACTTCCTGCGCCAGACGGCGAAGGAAAATTTACAGGCCATGAACGCCATCAAAACGGCGCTCGACCCGCAGCATATCTTGAACAACGGAAAATCTTATCTCACAGGAGGAAACAATAATGCAGGCACTTTCTGACCGCACCGCGAGCTTTACCGATTCCGTCATCCGCCGCATGACCCGTATCTCCAACCAGTACGGCGCGGTGAATCTTTCCCAGGGCTTCCCCGACTTCGACCCGCCGAGGCCCATCCTCGACCGCCTCTCTCAGGTCGCCTACGAGGACTATCATCAATACTCCATCACCTGGGGCGCGCGGGACTTCCGCGAGGCGCTGGCGAAGAAGCAGTCCCACTTCATGGGCCGCGACATCGACCCCAACGGCGAGATCGTCGTCACCTGCGGCAGCACCGAGGCCATGATGGCCGCAATGATGACCGTCGCCAATCCCGGCGACAAGGTCGTCATCTTCTCCCCGTTCTACGAAAATTACAGTGCCGACACGATCCTCTCCGGCGCGGTGCCCATCTATGTGCCGCTCACGCCGCCGTCGTTCACGTTTGACCCCGAAGTGCTCGAGGACGCGTTCCGCCAGCACCCCAAGGCCCTCGTGCTGTGCAACCCCTCGAACCCCTGCGGCAAGGTCTTCACGCGCGAGGAGCTTGAGATCATCGCGGGTCTTGCCAAGAAATATGACGTCTACGTCATCACCGACGAGGTCTACGAGCATATCATTTACGCCCCGCACCAGCACACCTATTTTGCGACGCTGCCCGACATGTGGGAGCGCACGCTGTCCTGCTCGTCGCTTTCCAAGACCTATTCCATCACCGGCTGGCGCCTTGGCTACATCATCGCCCCGCCGGAGATCATCGACCGCGCGAAGAAGGTCCACGACTTTCTCACCGTCGGCGCAGCGGCGCCCCTACAGGAGGCCATCATCCCCGGTCTCAACTTCGGTCAGGACTACTACGACGCGCTGCAGGCCGAGTACACGCACAAAAAGGACCTGTTCTTAAAGGGCCTTGACGACCTCAAGATCGTCCACAATGACCCCGAGGGCGCTTACTACGTGATGCTCGACATCTCGGAGTTCGGCTACGAGAGCGATCTTCAATTCTGCGAGGACCTTGCAAGCAAGGTCGGCGTGGGCGCGGTGCCGGGCTCGAGCTTCTTCCGCGAGCCGGTCAACCACCTCATCCGCCTGCACTTCGCCAAGAAGGACGAAACGCTCACCGACGCGCTGAACCGCCTCGAATCCCTGCGCGAAAAGATCCCTGCCAAGGGTTAAGAAAGGAAATTCGCCATGAATGCCCTGAGAGAAGAGTGCCAGCAGCTTCGCGACGAGCTCATCGCACTGCGGCGGGAATTCCACCGCGATCCCGAGCTCGGCCTGCACGAATACCACACTGCCGCGCGCATCGAGCGCGAGCTTGACAGGTGCGGCATCCCGCACGAGCGCGTCGGCGAGACCGCCGTTGTCGGCCATTTGACCGGCAACGGCAATGGAAGCGGCCTTGTCGTGCTACGCGCGGATATCGACGCCTTACCCATTCAGGAGACGAACGACGTGCCCTACCGCTCGCAAACGCCGGGCATGATGCACGCCTGCGGCCACGACGCGCACACGACGTGTCTTCTCGGCGCGGCAAAGGTTTTGAGCGCACACCTCGCGGACTTTGGTGGCGAGGTGCGCTTCCTCTTCCAGCCCGCCGAGGAGATCGGTCAGGGCGCAAGGCCGCTCATCGCCGCGGGCATGCTGGATGGCGCACAGCGCGTCTTCGGGCTGCACACGGCATCCGACCTTCCCGCGGGGACCGTCGGCGTCAAGCCGGGGGCCAACAACGCGGGCGTCGACCACTTTATCATCCGCATCCACGGCAAAAGCGCGCACGTCTCCACGCCGCAGCTCGGCGTGGACGCGCTCTATATCGCAAGCGAGCTCGTCGTCGCGCTCCAGTCCATCGTCACGCGCATGACCTCGCCGGTCGAGCCGGTGCTCATCGGCGTGGGCAAGCTGAACGCCGGCACGGCCTACAACGCCGTGGCCGAGACCGCCGTGCTCGAGGGCACGACGCGCATGTTCTCGCCCGAGAGCCGCGCGCACCTTCGCGAAACGATCAACGCCGCGGCCGCACACATCTCCGCCCTTTACGGCGGCACGGCAGAGGTCGAATGGGACGACTTCGCCACGCCGCTCACGAACGACGCCGGTGTGTGCGGGGAGGTCGAGCGCGTCGCCGACGTGCTCGGCATCCCCGCGACGGCAAACCGCGCGCTGTCGCTCAGCGGGGACGATTTCGCCGAGTATCTGCTGCAAACGAAGGGCGCTTACGCCTACCTCGGCACGGCAAACCCCAAAAAGCCGCACACCTGCATCTCCAACCACCGCGGCGATTTCGACATCGACGAGGAAACGCTCCCCCTCGGCGCGGCGCTCTACGCGGCATACGCGCTGTCCGTCCTTGATCCGCAGTTTGCCAAATAATTGTTTTTTTCGATGAAATCGCCTTAGTCGTGTGCAAATTTCGATTTTACTTTTTGCGTTATTCTATCTAAAATATAGTCCTCGCCACTGTCAGCACAGCGGCGGGGATTTCTTTAGCAAATTTGGAAAAGAGGTTAATTATGAAAAAGCTGTTTTCTCTGCTGCTTTGCGTCGTGATGGTGCTCTCTCTGGTCGCCTGCGGCTCGAAGACTGATGACGCGCAGACGCCCGACGAGCCTCAGGACACCGCTCCCGAGCTCTCCGGCACGATGAAGGTCGTCGCCACCGGCGACGTCTACGGTCCCCTGTTCGACGCGTTCACCGCCGACACCGGCGTGGAGGTCGAATGCCTGTCCATGTCCTCCGGCGAGGTGCTCTCCAAGCTCCGCGCCGAGGGCGGCACCCCGTCCGCTGACCTGTGGTTCGGCGGCGGCATCGACGCGTTCATGAGTGCCAAGGACGACGGCCTGCTTGAGCCCGTCACCTTTGACGCGGCCGCCGAGCTCGGCGACGAGTACAAGGATACCGAGGGTTACTGGTATTCCAAGGGCATCACCATTGTCGGCTTCCTGCTCAACAACTCTCTCATGGAGGAGCTGGGTCTGACCGCTCCCGAGAGCTGGGATGACCTGACTGACAGCCAGTATGAGGGCGAGATCGTCATGTCCAACCCTGCCGTCTCCGGCACCAACTACGCCGTGGTCAACGCGCTGCTGCAGGCCAAGGGCGATCAGGGCTGGGACTACTTCGATGCCCTGAACAACAACATTGCCTACTACGGCAAACGCGGATCCGACCCGAAGAACAAGGTCTCTTCCGGTGAGTTCGCTGTCGGCATCTCCTACATCGACGCCAGCATCGAGCAGGCCGCCGAGGAGAACGATCTGACCATCGTTTACCCCTCCGACGGGATGCCCTGGGTCCCCGAGGGTGTGGCCGTGTTCAAGAACGCTGAAAACGTCGACGCCGCCAAGTACTTCGTCGAGTGGCTCTTCAGCAGCGACGATCATCTCCGTCAGCTCGCCGAGATCGAGCAGAAGAACGGCATCAAGGTCATCAAGCCCTCCATCGAAGGCATTGAGCTGTCCTATGATCCTACGCTCCTCATGACGGAGGACCTGTCCCTGTTCGGTTCCCAGCGCACCGAGATCCTCGACCGCTTTGAGCCCCTGATGGGCGACAAGGCCGCCGCGGAATAAATGAAGTCCGCCGGCGCTATCCAAAAAAATACAGAAAAAAGGGCATCTCACGATGTCCTTTTTTCCCTATGTGAAAACGCGGCCGACAAGCTGATCTTACTTGTCCTGCTCGGGAGCGTGCTGCTGTTCATTCTCTGGCCCATCGCGTGCATCGCGCTGCGGAGCCTGCGCGGCGCGGACGGCGGCGTGAGCTTTGCAATGTTCGGCACTGTTCTGCGCCAATACGGCGAGAGTCTGCGCAACAGCGTATTTGTCGGTGTTTTTACGGCAGTGCTGTCCACTATCCTCTCGCTCTCAGCGGCGCTCGTATGCGCCACGGCGCGCGGGTGGAAGAAGACGCTCTGCATGGTCATCATGCTCGTCGCCATGGTGTCGCCGCCGTTCGTCTCGTCGCTTGCCTATATCCAGCTCTACGGGCGGCGCGGGTGGATCACCTACCGCCTGCTGCACCTGAGCCTGAACCCCTACAATCGCTGGGGCGTCATCCTGATGCAGTCGATCTCGTTCGTGCCGCTCAACGCAATGTTTCTCTCCGGCATCCTCGAAAAGCTGGACGAGGGCAGCCTTCGCTCGGCGCGCGACCTCGGCGCATCGGGCGGCGCCATCCTGCGCGATATTGTCCTGCCGCTCATTCGGCCCGCGACGCTCGTGTGCCTGCTGCTCTCGTTCGTCCGCTCGCTCGCGGACTTCGGCACGCCCATCATCATCGGCGGGCGCTTCAGCACGCTGGCCGCGGACATCTATTTGCAAGTCGTTGGATACTCGGACCTTGAAAAGTCCTCGGCGATGAATATGTTCCTGCTCGTCCCGTCCATTGTGTTCTTTTTCGTCTACCGCGCGCTGATGCGCCGCTCGGACAGGCTGACCGACGCCAGCCGCGCTTCGCAGGGCGGGCTCGGGCTCACGCTGCCGCACTGCGGCGCAATGGGCTGGGGCATGATCGCGCTGAGCACCGTCTTCTTCGTAATGATCGTGCTGCAATACGGCTGCGTGTTCCTCTCGGGCTTTTTGAAGAGCACGAAGGGTGTCTGCTCCTTCACGCTGCAATACTGGGATCAGCTCTGGCGCATCGGCTCGTCGACGATGCTGCGAAGCGTTGAATACGCGCTCATCGTCTCCATCGCCGGCACGGTTTTTGCGATGCTCTTCGCCTATTACATGGACCGCCGACGCATCCTTGGCCGCAGCCTTTTCGACTGCCTTGCGACGCTGCCCTATATGCTGCCGGGCACGTGCTTCGGCATCGGCTACATTCTCGCGTTCAACCACGCGCCGCTCAAGCTGACGGGCACAGCCCTCATCGTGCTGGCCAACATGCTCTTCAAGCAGCTGCCGACCTCCACGAAGATCTGCACCGCGTCGCTCGCGCTCCTACCCGAAGTGCAGGAGCGCTCGGCGCGCGACCTTGGCGCGGGACGGCTCGCTGTGCTGCGCGATGTGGTCTTTCCCGCACTGCGGCCCGCGTTTTTGAGCTGCTTCGTCTATAACTTCACGAGCAGCATGACGACGGCGGGCTCCATCATCTTTCTCATCGACGCCAAGCGTCAGCTGGCCGTTTTCAAGCTCTTTGACGCGGTGTATCAGGGCGATTACGCCCTTGCCTCGCTGATCGCGAGCGTCATCACCGTCATCGTTCTGCTCGTTGAGGGCCTCGCCTACTTCATCGCCCGGAAAGGAGAAAATCGCCGTGTATCTCGAACTTGACCGCCTGAGCAAGCAGTTTGACGGCAAATACGCCGTGCATGACCTCTCCCTCGGCCTGGAAGAGGGCGGACTTTTGTGCATTCTCGGCTCGTCGGGCTGCGGCAAGACGACCACGCTCAACATGATCGGCGGCTTTCTCAAGCCCGACGGCGGCAGAGTGCTCCTCGACGGGCAGGATATCACCGCGCTCCCGCCCGAGCGGCGGCCGGTTTCGACCGTTTTCCAGTCCTACGGTCTGTTCCCGCACATGAGCGTGCTGCAAAACGTGACCTACGGACTCAAATTCCGCGGCTATTCCCGCGCGGAGGCAAAGGAAAAGGGCCGCTGGTACCTGAGTCTCGTCGGCCTTGCCGAGCGCGAGAACGCGCGCATCGGCGAGCTCTCGGGCGGCCAGCAGCAGCGCGTGGCACTCGCCCGCGCGCTCATCGTCGAGCCAAAGCTCTGCCTGCTTGACGAGCCGCTCTCGAACCTCGACGCGGCGCTGCGCGTGCGGATGCGCGGGGAGCTCAAGCGCCTGCAGCGCGAGCTCGGCACCACGATGGTCTTCGTCACGCACGATCAGGAGGAGGCGCTCATTCTGGCCGACTCCATCGCCGTGATGAGCGAGGGCGAGCTCTTGCAGCTCGGCTCGGCAGAGGAGGTCTTCCGCCATCCCGCAAACGACTACATCGCGTCATTTCTGGGCCTCAACGACATTGTATGGAAGGATGACGGCAGCGTACTGAAGGTCATCCGCCACGGAGAAAAGGGGTAACACCGCCATGCTTGTTGATATGCACCTGCACGAATGCACCTACTCGACCGACAGCTTTCTCCACCTGGAGGAGATCGTCTCTATCGCCAGGCAAAAGGGGCTGGACGCGATCTGCATCACGGACCATGACAGCATGGGCCTGCGCGAGCGCGCGGAGGCCTATTCCCGCGAGATCGGCTATCCCATCTTCGTCGGCGTGGAATTTTTTTCGCTCTGGGGCGATATCACCGCCTGGGGGATCGACGGCATCCCCGACCAGCGCGTCAGCGCACAGGACTTTATCGACCTGGTGCGCGAAAAGGACGGTTTCTGCGTCTCCTGCCACCCCTTTCGCAGCAACAATCGCGGGCTGCGCGAGCACCTGCGCGATGTGCACGGTCTTGACGGCGTGGAGGTCCTCAACGGCAGCACGCCGCTTGAGGAGAACCGGACGGCACTGCGCTTCTGCCGCGAGCTGGGGCTCAAGGCCATCGGCGTGAGCGACGCGCACGTGCCGGAGCAGGTGGGAAAATACGTGACATGGCTGCCCGAAACGGTCACAACGCTGCCCGATTTTGTCACCGCGCTGCACACGCTGGAAACGCATCCCGCCATCTGGACGGGCAGCGGGTACGATGTCGTCACCGAGTTTTGAGATGAATTTTCAGCGGGCTGGGGTATCATGCTCCGGCCCCTTTTTTACATTTCGCTGTGTCATATCCGATATTCATGCAGGAAAGCTGTGGTAATATTTCACAAGAACCCATTCTTCCGTGTAAAAAGATTCTCAAAATTTGGAGAAGTGGAAAATTAGGGATTGACATTTTCCCAGCATGGGAGTATGGTAACGCCAACAATTTCAAACGCCCGATCGCGAGGTCGGGAAGATAGAGGCGCGGCTGACAAAAGTAGCGCGTTCGCATCGGCACAGGAAGCCGGAGCGCGCGAAAGGGGATGCCGCCGAAGTGGAAACGGTTCCTGTGCCGTTTGCCGCTGGTTCGTCGGAGAACATCCGCCGGACTGTCACGTATGTGGAGCGCTATCGAGGTCGGCAAGCTGTTTATCCCCCCCAAGGTGATGACCGGTTTGCCGGATTGCAGTACAGTTGCAGCCGTAAATGCTTCACAAAGCATTTACGGCTTTGTTTTTTGTCTGCATCGGGAGTGCGAAAACCCGAAAAAAGCAGGACTCCCCTGTTTTTGAAAAATGAAACTCATCACGAGAAAGGAAACCACCATCATGAAGCTCAGAACCTTTACCGCCCTCCTGCTGGCGGCCATCATGCTCTTCGCACTCACCGCCTGCGGCAGTCAGGCCGCCGACGATTCCAGCAGCGATCAGCAGCAGGAACAGCAGGACACCACCACAAACGAAAGCAACGAATTCCGCGTCGGCATGGAGTGCGCTTACGCCCCCAACAACTGGCAGGAAAGCGAATCGACGGACTCGAACGTCCCCGTTGAAAACGTCGCCGGCACGTATGCCGAGGGTTACGACGTGCAGATCGCCAAGGCCATCGCAGAGGGCCTCGGCAAGGAGCTCGTCATCGTCAAGCTCAGCTGGGACGGCCTGATCGACGCGCTCAATCAGGGCCAGATCGACGCCATCATCGCCGGTATGATGGACACCGCCGAGCGCCGCGAATCCATCAACTTCTCCGAGCCCTACCGTGAGACCACCTACGGCCTGATGGTGCTCGCCGATTCCCCGTACTTAAATGCCACCTCCATTCAGGACTTCTCCGGCGCGGCCGTCCTCGGCCAGCAGGGCACGGCGCTTGACGATGTCATCGAGCAGATCGAAGGCGTCGACCACTTAAGCCCCGTCGGCAGCGTGCCCGACATGCTCTCCCGCCTGCAGCAGGGCACCTGCGACGCCATCGTCATCAACGTTGAGAACGCGCAGGGCTACCTCGCTTCCAACCCGAACTTCCGCCTGGTCACCTTCGATGAGGGCAGCGGCTTCACGCTGCCGGCCAAGGGCTCCTGCGTGGGTCTGCGCAAGAGCGACAATGAACTCCTTGATCAGATCAACACCATCCTTTCCGGCATCGACGACGACGCCCGCGCCGCCATGTGGCAGGCAGCCGTCGACGGCCAGCCCCAGTAATATCCCACGCACCGCCGCCGCGTTTTTCACGCGGCGACGGGTACGCGAAGCACTCTAGAGACAACGCGCTTCGCACCATAAAGGAGGAAACACCATGGCAGCACCCACCGCGCCCCGGAAGAACTTCATCACCCGGGATCACCGTTATGTTTATTTAGGCGGAAGTTTCATCGCCCTGCTGGGTCTCGGCATGTTCTACTCCGCCCCCAGCCCGTACAGCTTCATCCCCGCGCAGTCCGTGTTCGGCACGGCGCTCGCGGCGATCTGCTGGTTCTTCCTCGGCGTGAGCGCCATGGCGCTGCTCGTCAAGTGGGCCTATTGGAACAATTACAGCTCCACTATTATGAAGCGCCCCCTCATCGTGCGCGTCAGCCGTTACCTCTCGTATCTCGACGCCGCGGCCTGCGCGCTGCTGGTGCTCGACCGCTTCATTTTAAAGCTCGCCTACATCATCAACGCCGCCATTCATGCCGACAGCAACCCGACCGACACGCTCTCCATGATGGCCTACATGGCGTACAACCAGCGCTCGCTCTTCGCCATCGGCATTTCGTACACGGTGCGCCTCGCACTCTTCGGCACGGCGATCGCGTTCGTGCTGGCGCTTCTCATGGTCTTTCTCCGAATTCAGGAGCCAGACAAGCGTGACAACGACTTTGTGAAGTTCCTCAAGATCGTTGCCAACAAATTCTCCCGCTTCTATATCTTCGTCATCCGCGGCACGCCAATGATGGTGCAGTCGCTCATCCTCTACAACGCGGTGTTCGGCCTCTTCAAGCGCACGGGCATGAGCGTTTCGGACATCAACCGCGTCTGGCCGCTCTTCTTAGCGGGTCTTGTCACGATCTCGCTCAACTCGACGGCATATCTTGCCGAGGTGCTGCGCGGCGGCATTCTCGCCGTGGACGCGGGCCAGATGGAGGCCGCACGCTCGCTCGGCATGACGCACTGGCAGGCCATGCGCAAGGTCGTCTTCCCGCAGGCCATCAAGAACTCGCTTCCCGCCATCGGCAACGAATTCATCATCAACATCAAGGATTCGTCCGTTCTCTGCGTCGTCGGCGTGTCCGATCTGATGTTCATGACCCGCTCGGTCGCCGGTATTTATTATAAAGGTACCGAGTGCTACCTCATCGCCGCCATCGTTTACCTGTTCCTGACGTATCTTTCTTCGCTCCTGCTCAAGGCCATCACGGGAAAGATGACCGCGCCGGACAACACCAAGCGGCACCAGGGCAACCAAACCGTCGATCTGGGGCTTCCCAGCTCGAACTGACAGGAGGGCGCTATGACGAACGATCCCATCATCAAAATCGAACAGCTCGAAAAGTCCTTCGGCGACCTGCACGTGCTCAAGGGCATTGACCTTGAGGTCAACCGCGGAGAGGTCGTGTGCATCATCGGCGCATCCGGCTCCGGCAAATCGACGCTGCTGCGCTGCATCAACTTACTGGAAGAGGCCGACTCGGGCCACATCTGGTTCGACGGGCAGGATTTAATGGACTTAAAGGTCAACCTGAACGCCCTGCGCCAGAAGATCGGCATGGTGTTCCAGGGCTTTAACCTCTTCAACAACAAGTCCGTGCTTGACAACTGCACCCTCGCTCCCATGGACGTCAAGCACATCCCCAAGACGCAGGCCGAGGCCACGGCCATCAAGCACTTAACGACCGTTGGCCTCGCCGACTTCATCCACGCCGACTCCCGCCGCCTCTCCGGCGGGCAGAAGCAGCGCGTCGCCATCGCGCGGGCGCTGTGCATGGAACCGGAGATCATGCTCTTCGATGAACCGACCTCCGCGCTCGACCCCGAGATCGTCGGCGAGGTGCTGGACGTCATGAAAAACCTCGCCCAGCAGGGCATGACGATGGTCGTCGTCACGCACGAGATGGCGTTTGCCAAGGAAGTGAGCGACCGCGTCGTCTTCATGGATCAGGGGGTTATCTTAGAGCAGGGCTCGCCCAAGGAGGTCTTCGGTAACCCCAAGGAGCCGCGCACGCGTGAGTTTCTCAGCCGTTATCTGGAGGATAAAATGGCATGATACAGAAAAAAGTGACCGATTTTTTTGCCCTGGAGGGCAATCATCCCGACTTGGACGGCGAGGGCGCGGCCGCGCGCCTGTCCGCCGCCATCCGGTGCAAGACCATCAACTACTTTGACCACAGCCGGACGGACTACACGGAGTTCGACAAGCTGCACGCGCACATCAAGGCAAGCTACCCCAACATCATGCGCGTGGGCACGTTTGAGCGCATCGGCCACCACGCCGTGCTCATCACCATCCCCGGCAGCGACGCTTCTCTGCGCCCCTGCCTCTACATGTCGCATCAGGACGTCGTTCCCGTTGTTGAGGGCACAGAGCAGGACTGGACGCATCCCGCCTTTTCCGGCGACATCGCGGACGGCTATATCTGGGGCCGCGGCACGCTTGACATCAAAGAGCAGGTCTTCGGCGTGCTGGAGGCCGCGGAATATCTGCTCGCCCGCGGCAAGTCCTTTGCCCGCACGGCGTATCTCGCCTTCGGCGACGACGAGGAGACCATCAACTTAGGCGCGCTCGCCATCGCCGAGCATTTGAAGGCGCAGGGCGTGACGCTCGAATTCGTTCTTGACGAGGGCGGCTGCAAAATTGAGCCCGGCACGGCCTTCGGCGCGCCGGAGACGTCCATTGTCAGCGTGCAGCTGATGGAAAAGGGCTATGCCGATTTGGAGCTCTCCGTCCACAGCATCGGCGGGCATTCGAGCCGCCCCTACGGCGGCACGTCACTTGGGCGTCTCTCCGGTGCGATCGCCGACATCACGCGCGCGCCGTTTGCCGTGCGCCTCAACAGCGCCATGACCGGCGCGTTTGAAACGCTCGCGCCCTATATCACGCAGGAGCCGCTCAAAACGCTCGTGCAGGATGTTGCGGGCAACGCGGACGCCATCGCGGCCTGCTGCATGGGCTCGCCCGACCTCTTCCCGTTTGTCACCACCACCATCGCGCCCACGATGATCCACGGCGGCAGCGCCGCGTGCAATGTGATGCCGCAGGACATGACCGCGGTCATCAACTTCCGCTTGGCGGACGGAGACACGGTCGAGAGCGTCATGGCCCACTGCCGCGAGGCAGTGCAGGATAAGGGCGTCGAGATGCGTTTTTTGCAAGCGAACGACCCCTCCGCCATCGCGCGCCGCGACGGCTACGGCTACCGCACAGTGGTCGAGAGCTTCCAGCGCTACTATCCCGAAGCCGTGTTCATTCCCTCGATGGCCGTGGGCGCGACGGACGCGCACCGCTATGAGGAGATCTGCGACACGTGCCTGCGGTGCAGCCCGTTTATGACCGAGCCCGCGGAGGCCGCCTCCGGCGTGCACGGCACGAACGAGCGTCTTCTCGTCCGCTCGTATTTGCAGGGCATCCGCGTACTCATCGACCTGATGGAGCACGCCAACGTGGAACCGTGAATTTCCTTTCTTTTCAATGAAAAAGCCGGAGCAGCTCAGGCTGCTCCGGCTTTTCTTTCCTGTTCAGTTCTCGCCCATCGTGTAGACCATGTCCCAGAAGCGCAGGTCAAATAGGCAGCAATTTTCGAAGATCTCGCAGAGCCGCTGCGCCTTCTTTTCGTCGATCACTTCGGCGAGCGCGTCGATCCGGTCGATCAAGGCCTGATTCGTCTGCCGGTACTCCTCGGAAACGTAGCCCGCGAACCACGCGCCGTAGTTCTCATCGTGCAGGGCGCTTGGGCAGCGCTCCACCATCTGCTCGGCAATATACGCATAGCTCCACGAGCAGTTCAAAAGCGTCACGAGCCCCGTCAGCACATCCCCCGCCTGCGCCTCGCAGAGCATGTAATGGCTGTAGGCGCTGTTGTCGATGTGCGGGCGCGCATCGGCGATCTCCTTCTCCGTGACGCCGAGGCGCTTCATGTACGGAAGATGCGTGCGGAACGTCTCGTCGATCGTGTTCGCCATCTCCCCGCTCAAAAAGCGGATCTGCTCGAAGTCGTCGGTTTTCTGAAGGATCGCCGCAAAAATTTTCACGTAATCCCGCAGGTACAGATAATCCTGCACCATATAGTAGCGGAACTTTTCCTTCGGCAGCGTGCCGTCCGCCATCTCCGTCACAAACGGATGGGTCAGATACCGCGGCCAGAGCGCCTTTGCCCGCTCGTAGATCCTCTCGGAGAGCTTCACTCTGTTCTCCCCGCTCATTTGTGGGCGATGAGCGCGACGTAGCCGCCGCTCTGATAGCCGGGGACGACGTCCTCCACGCTCTCGTTTGTGTACATAGGGTTCTTCAAGAGCGTCTGGTAGAAGTCAAAATCGTGGAAGCCGAGCGATTTGAGCGCGTCGACCTTTTCCTCGGTCGAGTGCCACACGCCCGCGCAGCACAGCTCGAGCGGATACGGCAGTTTGGGCATGACACCGCGCAGGGACGGGTGGTCGAACGTGCCAACGGCCTTGGCGAGAAGGTACATGAAGCCGAACGCGCTCTCCTTGGGCACATCCAGCGAAATGAACTTGCCGTTCGGCTTGAGCGCCTTTTTGCACACGTCGAACGCGCGCGTCAGGTCCTCCATATAGCTGGAGCTGCCGTTCAAATAGATAATGTCGTAGGCGTTCTCCTCAAGCTCGACCTCCTCGATCGCGCCGAAGGCGATGACGTTGATACCGCGCTTCTGCGCGATCGCGCCCATGTCGCGCGAGGGCTCAACGCCCTCGATGTTCTTGCAGTCGATCATACTCTCGAACAGGCCGCTGCCGCAGCCGACGGAGAGCACGCGCTTCCCCGAAATATCGCCGATTGCCTTTTCAAACAGGCGGAATTCGCTCTGGAACACGTTTTCGTTTTCCATAAACCAGGCGTCGTACTGCGCCGCGTAGCCGTCAAATTTGGGTTTCATCGTCAAGTGATCCTTTCTGTTTTGTCAATTTTCAAGGTCCCGCCCGCCGTTTCCGCTTCCCTATTATCCTGTGCCGCAGGACGCGGGAAAACAGGCCGGGCCTGTGCCTTTTTGATGAATCATACCACAATCAGTCCCCTACCGCAACGGTATGTTTGCGGTAAATATCCATCACCTTTCGCCCGCGTACACGGCAGTTATAGAGTTCGTGTCACCCAATAGATTGAATCGGCAATGAGAAAAAGATGGATTCCGGTTGCAATTCACAGATGGGAGGGATGCATATGGAAGGCTTCATGACAAATGTTCTCAATTTATAAAGGGTACGATAAAGGGTAAATGGCACCTCAGGGCAATAAAAAAACCTTGAAGCCACTGAAGCTTCAAGGTTTTTCTGGTGCGCGGTACAGGACTCGAACCGGCAAAAAGGTGTTTTAGATTGTCCCTGCCTATGCCAACCGGTACCATAATGTGGGGAAGTCATGCGATTTTATTGCCATCTCATGTTAGGTAATCTTATCTCGTATCAATGCAGAAAGGCTAAAAATAAGGCTGAATTTTAGCTGCCGCACAGGACATGCCTTTTTCGTCAGAAGCCCGCTGCCTACTCTTGATCTTAGCGGTGTCATGTCCAAAAATCGAAAACAATTCAAACTCGTAGGAGTGTTCCATATAGTTCAAACGATGAAGGCCATTGATTTTACTCAAGGGAATACTCCTCGCACGATTGTTCTGACAGCCTACTATTTCATCATAAAGCAAAAGCTGCTACCGGACACTAAGAAATAATTCTCTCTAAGGACGGATCTACTTCCCGTCCTATTATCTGAAATGTATATTTTTTATGTTTCGAGTGTCTAACCCTCCTCGCTATAATAATTCCTTATTCTGTGAGTCGAACCCATTTCGTCCGATTGCCCTCGCACGGCTTTATTGTTGTCTCAGGACTACGCATACTACACCTGACCTTGCAGATGATGTAGTATTGCATAGCCGTACTGCAGAGCAGTTCCATTCGTCCCTTCCCTTATACGCTCAAACACTTACGCTAAACTGTTGCGATTCGTATTGGAGTCTCTCACTGTTGAACACGCCGAGCGTTACGTTTTTTACTGCACCGGCGCCGCCGACTGACACCAGCATGATCTGCTCTCTTTCACCCCCCGGCACACAGCGTCTCAAAAGCTCTCCTCTTCCGGATGCGCAAAATCACACCATTTTTACTTGTCAGCCTCGGCATACTTCGTTATAATATGTCAAGAAATCATCTGATGATTTTCGCGTCAAAATGACAAATTGTACGGAGAGGGGTCTATAATGGAATTACATTCTCAGCAGGTACGCGCACTTGCACCAGAGAGCGATCCGCTGAAGATCGGCATGGGTTGGACGATTGATGATCTGAGCAAACCCCAGATCATGGTGGAGAGCACCTTTGGCGACAGCCATCCCGGCAGCGCGCATCTCGATCAATTTGTAAGACAGGCCGTGCAGGCGGTCAACGAGCACGGCGGCAAAGCCGCCCGCTATTTTGCCACCGATCTGTGCGACGGTATCGCACAGGGACACGACGGCATCAATTACTCCCTCGCCCACCGTGAAGCCATCGTCGATTTGGTGGAAGCGCAGGCCAACGCAAGCGGATTTGACGGCGGCATATTCATCGCAAGCTGCGACAAGGCCGTTCCCGCCATGCTGATGAGCATCGGGCGGCTCAAGGAAATGAGCGCCATCGTCGTCACTGGCGGCGTCATGGAAGCCCATCCCCTGCCAGAGGAATACACCGTGCAGGATCCCGCCTGCGCGATCAACGAGCTCTTGACGCTCGAGCAGATCGGCAAATTCGACGCATGGGAAAAAACCGGCGTCATCTCCGGCCAGCAGCTGCGCTATTATAAGCACAACGCCTGCCCCAGCTGCGGCGCGTGCTCCTTTATGGGCACAGCCTCCACCATGCAGATCATGGCCGAGGCCCTCGGGCTGATGCTGCCTGGCACCGCGCTGATGCCCGCCACCGCCCCGGAGCTGAAAAAGGCCGCTTACGATGCGGGCGTCCAGCTGCTCAAGCTGCTGGAGCAAGGCATCCGCGCGCAGGACATCGTGACCAAAGAAAGCTTTGAAAACGCCGTCATGGTCCACGCCGCGATCTCCGGCTCCACCAACGCGACGATGCACCTGCCCGCCATCGCGCACGAATTCGGCATCGAGATCGATGCTGACACCTTCGACCGGATGCACCGCGGGGCGCACTATCTGCTCAACATCCGTCCCTCCGGCGACTGGCCCGCGCAGTATTTCTACTATGCCGGCGGCGTCCCCCGCGTGATGGAGGAGATCCGCTCCATGCTGCACCTCGACGCAATGACGGTGACTGGGAAAACGCTCGGCGAAAATCTGGACGCGCTGAAAAAGAGCAGCTTTTACGAGCACTGCGACGAGCTGCTGCGCGAAAAAACCGCACATCTGAGCCGCAGGCCGCTGCGCACCGATATCATCCGCACGTTCGAAAATGCCAAGGGCACAGACGGCAGCATTGCCATTCTCAAGGGCAACCTCGCCCCCGAGGGCTGCGTCATCAAGCACACCGCCTGCCCCAAAGAGATGTTTCAGGTCACGCTGCGGGCAAAGCCCTACGACAGCGAGGAAGCGTGCATCGCGGCCGTGCTGCACGGCGACGTCCGCCCCGGCGACGCGGTCTTTATCCGCTATGAGGGTCCGCGCGGCAGCGGGATACCCGAGATGTTCTATACCGGCGAGGCCATCTGCGCAGACCCGGCGCTTGCTTCCAGCGTAGCTCTCATCACCGACGGGCGCTTTTCCGGCGCAAGCCGCGGCCCGGTCATCGGCCACGTCAGCCCCGAGGCTGCTGTCGGCGGGCCGATCGCGCTGGTGGAAGAGGGCGATCTGATCCGCATCGATGTTCCCGGCCGCGTGCTGGCGATCGTCGGCGTGAAGGGCGAGGAAAAAACGCCCGGCGAGATCGACGCCATTCTTGCCGCGCGCCGCGCGCGCTGGCAGGCAAAGCCGCCCAAATACAAAAAAGGCCTGCTCAAGCGTTATACCGAGCATGCCGTGAGCCCCATGAAGGGCGCCTATATGGAATGATCCTGACCGACAAAAAATGGGATGTACCGCGCGGTACATCCCATTTTTTTATCATTTTTTCAGCTTTTCCAGCTCGCTGAGAAGGCCGTCGCCGACCGCTTTGAATTCTTCCGCGCTCAGCGTCACCTTCGGCAGCGTATCGGTAAAGGGTCCGCCCCACTGCAAACCGTCCCGATGCTTCGGAACGAGGTGCACATGGAAATGCGAAACGATATCGCCGTAGATCGCGTAGTTGATCTTATCCGCCTTCGTGTAGTTCGCGATCGCGTGCGCCACGAGGGAGACCTCGGCAAAAAAACCGCTGCGCTGCTCGTCATCGAGCTCGAACATCTCGTCGTGATGGCCTTTGAGCGCCACGACGCAGCGTCCCTTGTGCTTCTGGTCGTTGAAAAGATAAACATCCGACCACTGAAGCTCGGTCAGCGGCGTCACAGCGCCAGCAGCCGCTCGTCCTTTTCGCAGTAAAAGCAGTTCATCCGCTTTACCTCTGCACTCTGCCGGTGCCGTCGCCGCCCATGAGCTTGGTCACGTCGGAAACATTCACGCGGTTGAAGTCGCCGATGACCGAGTGCTTCAGGCAGCTCGCTGCCACGGCAAACTCCAGCGCGGACTGCTTGTCCTCATAGTGGTTGAGACCGTAGAGCAGGCCGCCGGCAAAGCTGTCGCCGCCGCCGACGCGGTCCACGATGTCGCGGATCTCGTACTTCTTGGAAACGTAGAAGTCCTTGCCGTCGTTCAGGCAGGCCGCCCAGCCGTTCCAATCGGCACTGTGGCTCTCGCGCAGCGTGATGGCGATCATCTTCATATCGGGATACGCCGCGAGCACTTTGTCGCCGAGCGCCTTGTACTTTGCGCGGTCCAGCTCGCCGGACTCGACGTTCACATCGTCCACGGTGATCTCAAGGGACTTCTGCACGTCTTCCTCGTTGGCGATGGCGACATCCACATACTTTGCGATCTCGCGCATAACCTCGCTGGCCTTCTTGCCGTACTTCCAGAGGTTCTTGCGGTAGTTGAGGTCGCAGGAGACGGTGATGCCGCGCTTCTTCGCCTCCTTGACGGACGCAACGGAAAGCTCCATCGCGCTCTCGCTGATGGCGGGCGTGATGCCGGTGATGTGGAACCACTCCACGCCCTCAAAGGCCTTGTCCCAGTCGATATCGCCGGGCTTGGCCAGCGCGATGGCGGAATAGGCACGGTCGTAGACGACCTTGCTCGGACGCTGGTTCGCGCCGCCCTCGAGATAGTAGATGCCCATGCGGCCCTCGCCCGTGACGATGCGCTTGGTATCCACGTCGAAACGGCGCAGCTCCGCCTTGCAGGCGTCCGCGATGGCGTTATCGGGCAGGACCGTCAGGAACGCCGCGTCCTCGCCGTAGTTGGCAAGGGAGACGGCCACGTTGGCCTCGCCGCCGCCGAAGGTAGCCTCGAGCATCGGAGATTGGAAGAAGCACTCCTGTCCGGGCGCCTTCAGGCGCAGCATGATCTCACCAAAAGTCAAAAATTTCATCGTTCGTTCCTCCCTTACTTCTGCAGCAGGTGGACGGCAAAGCCGCCGAATTCCTGCTTGAGATAGACCGCGACCATCTTCTCGCCCTTGTACTTGGCGGTGGACTCGTCAAGCGTGAAGCCGTTCTTGGCAAGCTCCGCCGCCGCGCGGGGAATGGAATTGGTCTTGACCGCAATGTGACCGTTCTTGCCGAGGTAGGGGCTCTTCATGACCTCTACGCCGCTGCCGGCGAAGTTGGAGCTGTTGCCCTCCTTCACGCCGAAGCCGAAGGCCGCGTCGAGCGCGCGGCACACCGCAAGGGACTCCTCCGCGTCGCCGGCGTTCACGCCGACGTGTGCGATCTCAAAGCCGAGCGCGGTCTTGCGCGCCTCCTTGCAGAGGCTCGTGATCTTGTCGAAGTTGTGCGCGGCGATGTCCGCCTTGGCGCACAGCCAGCTGCCGCCGACGGCATGGATGAACGGCGCGGAGATATACTCGGCAAGGTTCTTGTCGTTCACGCCGCCAGTGGGGATGAACTTGATGCCGCCGAAGGGACCAGAGAGCGCCTTCATTGCGCTCAGGCCGCCGTAGACGTTCGCCGGGAAGAACTTCACGACCTTCAGGCCGTGGGACATCGCGGCCATGATCTCGGTCGGCGTGACGCAGCCCGGGGTGATGGCGATGTTGTTCTCCACGCACCAGCTCACGACCTCCTCGCTGTAGCCCGGGGCGACGATGAACTTTGCGCCGCAGGCGACGGCCTTCTTGCACTGCTCGAGCGTGATGACCGTGCCCGCGCCCACGAACATGTCGGGGCACTCCTTGGCGACTGCCGTGATGGAATCGGCGGCTGCCGCAGTGCGGAACGTGATCTCCATCACGTCCACGCCGCCCGCAAGCAGCGCCTTAGCAGTCGGCACCGCATCCGCCGCGTCGTCGAGCACGACAACGGGCACCACTGCCGCGTTATAGAGTCTTTCTAATGCTGTCATATTTTTTACCTCCCGCCCTTTTCGGGCAAATAAGTGGAATAATTACAGGTGATTGACCGGATAGCGAGGAGTTCTCCCTTCCAGTACGTCCACAACGTTCTGCGCCGCCTTGGTCTTGAGCTCCGTTACGCCCTCCGCCGTGGAGTAGGCCGTATGATCGGTCAGCACAACATTGTCAAGCTGGCAGAAGGGCGACTGCGCGCCGAGCGGTTCGTGATTATGCGTATCAAGCCCCGCCGCAAGAATGCGGTGTCCGCGCAGCGCGTCGAGCAGATCCTCGTCCTTGACGAGCGGACCGCGGCTGACGTTGATGAGGATCGCCGTCGGCTTCATCAGTGCAAGCGTCTCCTTGCAGATCATGCCGTTTGTCTCAGCATTGGCGTGCAGATGGAGGGAGATGATATCGGAAATGCGGAACAGCTCCTCCTTTTCCACCTTGCGCACGCCGATCTCAGCCAACTGCTCGGCGCTGATATAGGGATCGTATGCCACGACCTCGGCAAAACCGAAGCCGCTGACCTTGCGGATCAGCGCGCGCGCGATGCGGCCTGCGCCGATGACACCGAGCGTTTTGCCCTTCAGCCGGAAGCTGTCTGCCTGAATGTTCCATTTCCCCTCGCGGACCTCGCGGTCGCGCAGCGGGATATGACGCAGACAGGAAAGCATCAGCGCCAACGCATGGTCGGAAACATCCTCCATGCAGTAATCGGGAACATTGGTGACCTGAATGCCTGCGGCGGTCGCCGCATCCAGATCGACATTCTCAAAACCGACACCGTAGCGGCTGATGACCTTGCATTTTCTCAACCCTGCAACCGCCTCGGCGGTCATAGGTGCAAGGTCAAGCAGTACGGCGTCCGCATCCGCACACTGTGCGGCGATATCCGCAGCACTTTCGCAGTGGCAGAGCTTCAGCTCTGCACCGGCCTTTTCCAGAATGGCGCGCTCGATCTCATAGCTCGCATGGCGCTCATCGCTGACACAAACAAGATATTTTGCCATTGCTTCCCCCCGCCTTTACTTGACAAGATAGCCGCCGTCAACGGGGATGACCGCACCGTTGAGATAGTCGGAGGCGTGGGAGGAAAGGAAGATGGCCGTGCCCTTCATGTCGTCCGGCGTGCCCCAGCGGTGTGCGGGGATACGGTCAGTTTATTGGTTGGTGGATGGCTTTGTGCTGTTGTCTGATGTATTTTGCAAATTCAGAATACATCAGACAACTCCGTTCGTCAATAGTTGATATTTAGTTCACAATGTTTTCTGTATTTCGTCTGATTTCTTTGCGCTTTTTTTAGTTATTTTGCAAAAACGCACAGAAATTTCGTTAGGCATACGAAATCTCTGTGCGTTAGTTGTGTGATGGCTCAAGGTGTGGTGCGCTTTCAGCGCTTCGCCGCGCAGTTATCCCGAGAATGAACCATGGAATTGCGGCTGGTGTTCAGGTGCGCGATCATGCTGTACTTTGCCCCCTCCGGGTCATGGCGGCGGATGGCGTCGACGATACGCTGGTGTTCCATGCCGCTCTGGGAGCGGTGCTCATCGTTCGTCACCGTGATCACAACGCCGATCGCCGAGGCGATGATCGGGATGAGATTGGGCAGCACATGGTTTCCGCTGCATTCGGCAAGATACTGGTGGAACTTTGCGTCGGCGGCGGAATAATCCTCCTCCGCTTCGATCAGGCGCGTCGCCTCATCGCAGTATGCCTGCATCTGGTCGATCTGCTCGGGCGTTGCGCCGCGCGCAACGATCGCGCAGGTCTCCGGCTCAAGCATCAATCGAATATCCTGCAGGTCGAGCGCGAGATTCTCCGAGCCCTCTTCCATCATAAACGTCAGTCCGAGCGGGTCTTCCGGCACGCCGTTCTTCTCCGAGACAAACGTGCCCGCGCCCTGCCGCGCCGTTAAAATATTGCGGGCAACAAGGCGCTTAATCGCCTCGCGCACCGTGCTGCGGCCCACGCCCAGCTCGCGCGCCAGATCATACTCGTTCGGCAGCTTGTCACCGGCCTTCATATTGCGGTCCAAAATGACCTGAATAATCTGATCGACTGCAAGATCGACGCGCGATTTTCCCCCAACCGCTTTTTTCATACTCTGCCTTCTTTCCTGTATCGATTGTTTGTTTGGTCTAGAGTATAATATGTCTGACGTATTTTGGCAAGTTCTTTTTTATATTCTTCTTACTGCCGAGCGGATCCGGGGCATTCACTTGTTAGTACGTACACTCATCGGGCGCACCAACAAAGCAGGCGACCCTGCAGAGCTGTAGTCTGCCTAGTATTGTCGACCCACGACTACGCAATACTACACCTAACCCTACCTGTGTAGTATTGCGTAGCCGTAATGTAAACCAGTTTCTCTCTGGCCCTTCCTTATGTTCGCAAACGCCTACACTATGCGCAATTGTCCGAAACATCGGCGCACCGGCCACATGCTTCCACGATCTGCGTCACACTTTCGCCGTTGCCTCTATCAAGAGCGGCGACGACATTAAGACCGTGCAGGAAAATCTCGGTCACGCCACCGCAGCGTTTACATTAGATGTTTACGGACACGTTACGAAGCAGATGAAGCAGGACAGTGCAGAGCGTATGGAGCAGTTTATCAAGAGCGTTTCGGATGCTTGAGGGACAATAAGGCTAAAAATACGGCTAAACAGGGTTTCAGGGCAATAAAAAAACCTTGAAGCCACTAAAGCTTCAAGGTTTTTTCTGGTGCGCGGTACAGGACTCGAATTCAAGAAAAGTCCTCTTTTGCAGCAAATTTCATCAAATTTTGTGATAAACCGTTCTGAAACTATAAAACATGGTACCAGTCAGTCCAGTTGTTTTATAAGAGCTAACACTATAAAGGGTACAAATAAGGGTAAAATCATAGCTTAAGAAAGGACTGTCACACAATGGAAATTACATACAACAAGTACGGAGACTACTACCTGCCCAACCTGGTGGTATCCACGGAAGGCCCGACTTATGGGCGCTTTGGCCGTATACGGCTCAAGTATCTGAAAGAGTACCGCAGAGTGGCCTATATCAATTTGAAAACGTCCGGCAAATTGACGCACCACCTCAACGAGATTGACCGCGAAGCAAACGTGATGCTGCAGCTTTTAATCGAACAGATGGCGCAGGCACAGGGAATCACCGAACAACTAAAAGCTGAAAACCAAATGGCGTGGGTCGGGGCGATGAATAACATCCGTAATGCAGTGGAGGAGATTGTTGCTGGAAAAACCATTTATCGCTAAACGGCCGCTTATAATAGGTCATTGTCCTATTTCTGCGCTCAGTAGTTCTATGTAGCAAGTAAAGGAATCTGAAGTCGCTCCCCTCTCATCATACTGAACCAAATCAGCTACAGCGCGGCAAAATGCACCTCCGTGGTTTTATTAACGGTCAGCGGGGGAGACTCTCATTGTGTGATGTGCGTCTCTCCACCCATGGGGATTGTTCACCCCTCTCCATCAGGGCTCATAAATTCCGTCGATGATTTCGAAGCCCTTTTCTTTCAGACTCTTTTCGACCCAGTCGCGTTTGGCGGTGCCGTTGCGGGCCGCGATAGCCTTGGCTTCATCGGCCGCCTGAAAGGCGAGCGCATCCTTGAGAATAGTGGATGCATCCTTTTGCGGGATCACGATGACGCCGTCCGGATCCGCCAGAATGATATCTCCCGGCATGACGCTGACGCCGCCGCAGGCAATGGGCACATTGATTTCTCCAGGACCCTCTTTATACGGGCCGCCGGGAGTCGTACCGGTGCAGTATACGGGGAAATCCCATTTGCCGATCTCATCGATATCGCGGATCGGGCCGTCCAGCACGATGCCGGCAATCTTTTTCGTATAGCGCAGATAGGACATCATTACCTCGCCGATGAGAGAACGGGTGGAGTCCTCTTCATTGGAGACAACAATGACATCGCCCTCACCGGCAAGATTCAGCGCCGCGTGCAGGGCAAGATTATCGCCGCCGCGCGCCTTTACGGTATAGGCAACACCGGACATCATCTGCTTTTTGGGAGAACTGACCAGGTGGATGCGCGGATTCATAGCGCAGTTGCGCCCCATAACGTCGGCAACATTTGAGGCGGGGATCGTTTCAAAGGCTTTGACCAATTCTGGATCCGGCATACGCCGCTTTAAGTAAATGCGTTTTCCAACAGACATCGTTACAACACCTCTCTATCTTTGTTACAGCAGTGCGAGAGCTTCTTTGATGGCTGTAAGGGCCAGCTCGATGTTTTTCATGGAGTTTGCGTAGGAGATGCGGATGCTGCCGGGCATATGGAATGCCTCGCCGGGGACGACGGCGGCGTGTGCCTGCTCAAGCAGGAAGTTGGCAAGATCGACGGCGGTGTTGATCTTTTTGCCGCCGTGACTTTTGCCTAAATAAGCGGAGACATCGACCCAGAAATAGAATGCGCCGGACGGCATGGAAAAGCGAACCCCAGGGATTTCCTGCAGAAGCTGCGCTACGCGGCTACGGCGTCTGGCGTACTCGCCGCACATGACGGCAACGGTATCCTGCGGGCCGGAGAGCGCCTCAAGCGCGGCCTTCTGCGCGATGGAATTGGCAGCGGAGGTTACATGGCCCTGTACGGCTTTGATCGCAGTGGTCACTTCAAGCGGAGCGGCGGAATAGCCGATGCGCCAGCCGGGCATGGCATAAGCCTTGGAAAAACCGTTGATCGTAATGCAGTGCCGGTAGATCTCTGGCGAAAGAGAGGCGGTGGAGATATGCTCTGCGCCGTCATAGACCATCTTTTCATAGATCTCATCGGAGATGATGGTAAAGCCGTGTTCCACGGCCAGTTCACCGAGCGCACGAAGCGTCTGCTCGCTGTATACAGCGCCGGTGGGATTGTTGGGGGTGTTGATCAGGATCGCTTTTGTTCTGGATGAGATCGCGGAACGGATGCCGGTTAGGTTCAGATCAAAGTTTTCTTCAGGGGCGCACGGAACATATACGGGCGTTGCGCCGACCAGCTTGACGATCTCACTGTAACTGACCCAGCAGGGGGTCGGGATGATGACTTCATCCCCTTCGCCGCAGAGGACAAACACGGCGTTGAATACAGCCTGTTTGGCTCCTGCGCTGACGCAGATCTCGTTGGGCTGATATGTCAGGCCGTTGTCAGTTTTGAACTTTTTGCAGATCGCCTCGCGCAGCTCCAGAATGCCGGGAACCGGCTGGTATTTGGTGAAGTGTGCGTCGATCGCGCTTTTTGCTGCCTGTGAGATATTTTCCGGCGTCGGATAGTCCGGCTCGCCAATATTGAGAGAAATGATGTTGGTGCCCTGCCGTCTGAGTTCCGCAATGCGTGCGGAGATCTCAATGGTGGCGGCGGGAGAGATATTTGTTGCCTTTTCCGAGAGCATAGAGGTTCCTCGCCTTTCACACGATAGTCTGTTTACATTTTATGGGCGCCAGAACTGGGATAAATGAGAGTCCTCATTCAAAATAGACTCGAACAGTTCGATGGCTCTCTGATTTTCTTTTCGGGGAAGCAGGTTCTTGATTTTATAGCAGGTTCGATACGGAGGGGGATTTTGGAGCTCGAACACATGAAGATGCGGCGTATTTCGCAGCGTGTCGGCGATGGTGTCCGGCACGATCGTCCAGTATCCATCCTCCAGCAATTCCGGCATCATGGAGACCGTGTCAAAGCGGACGTACTGTTTTGAACCGGGGAAATGACGCTCGTGCCACTGGTAAAAGACACTGCCCCAGGGCTGAAATATCTCCTTTGTCGGATCAAGCGCCTCGGTTGCCACTGGCGATGTGAGATCCGGCTTGCCATGGCAGCAGTAGATCAGCTTGAAATACTGCTGAATAAAAGGTTCCACGATGATGTTCGGGTGCTGAAGCTTGACGGTGACAAAACCGATATCGCACGTATATCGTTCCACAAAGTGATAGATCTGAGCAGAGAGATTGGTGGTGATGGACAGATTGATCATCGGTTCCTGCTGGAGAAGCCGCCGGTAGACCGGAGCCAGCACAGAGGCGTTCAGACTGTCGATGCAGGCGATGGAGAGCCTTGTCCTGCCGTGATCGCTGTTCATATCCACTGATTGCTGGCACAGTTCGATGATCTGTTCCGCCATTGGGAGAAAAGACAGGCCTGCCGGTGTCAATTCTATACCGCGCGTTCCCTTTTTGCGCACGATCAAGGATACGCCCAGTTCCGTTTCAAGCTGCTGTAAGCGTTTGCTGACGCTGGACTGAGAGACATAAAGCTGCTCTGCTGCCCTGGATACACTGTTGGTGCTGACAATTGTGAGAAAAGTTACTAATGTCTCTCTGTCCATAAGATCCCTCTTTATTATTGTTCTTTGGGAGCAGGGACGTCATTTTTTCCCTTGCTCTTATAATCAATGAAGGACGCCACGAGCAGAACGGCCACGCCGACAATATCGGTGATATGCTCCGGAATGATCAACAGCAGAGCGGCTACACCGTAAGCGATGCGGATCGGCAGCGCAGTTTTGTGGAAGCTGTATCCAGCGCCTGCGATGGCAATATACAGCACGCCAAACGTCGTTGTGAGCAACGTGATCACGATCTCCGCGATACCTGCATTTTCCAGAAGAATGGCAGGATTGTAAACGAACATGAACGGGATGATAAAACTCGGCGCAGCGATTTTCAGGCCCTGCACGGCCACATCGAATGGCTTGCAATTTGCAATGCCGGCCGCGGTAAAGGAGGCGATGGCCACCGGCGGCGTAATATTGGAGTAGCAGGAGAAAATGAAAACGAACATGTGGGCTGCCATAGGCGTCACATTCATACGGATCAGCGCCGGAGCTACAATGGTTGCAACCAGAATGTAGCAGGCAGCGGCGGGAAGACCCATACTCAGAATTATACAGCAAAAAGCAGTAAGGAACAGAGCAAATAAAAGATTGTTGCCGGAGATCTGCGTAATGTTGTAGGTGATGACCTGACCAAGACCGGTCAGATTGCACACGCCGACGATGATACCAGCGACAATGCAGGCGATCATTGCCGTCAACGATGCCTTTGCACCGCTGATCAGGGCACCGATGATCTTTTTGAAGGTGATCCGATCCTTCTGCACGAGACCGGCAAGAAGCGTAACGAAAATGCCGATGAACGCGGCGAAGATCGCGGTGTAGCCGATCAGCATGGAGACGATGATCGCAATGAGCGGGGCGAGGAGGAGAATGCGGCGCTTGAGGTCGTGGATGGGCGGGATCTCATCCTTGCTGAGACCATGGTTGCCAAGGCGCAGCGCGGTGAAGTGCACCCACATATAGACGGAGAAGAAGTAGAAGATCGCAGGGAAAATGGCAGCGCGCATGATGCTGCTGAACGGCACGCCCAGATACTGCATCATCAGGAACGCGGCCGAACCCATGATCGGCGGCATGATCATGCCGCCGGTGGAGGCAACGGACTCGACTGCGCCGGCAAATTCCGAAGAGAAGCCAACCTTTTTCATCATTGGGATGGTGAACACGCCCGTCGTTGCCACGTTGGCGGCAGAACTGCCGCTGATGGTGCCCATCAGGCCGCTGGAGATGACGGCAACCTTTGCAGGGCCGCCGGCGCGTGCACCGGCGATGCGGTTGGAGGCATCATTGAAGAATTCTGCAACGCCGCTTGAAGAGAGAAACGCGCCGAACACGATGAACAGGAACACATAGCTGCACGCGACCTGGGCCGTCATACCGTACAGGCCTTCATCGACCATGTACATGCGCATCAGAAAGCGCTTGAGCGTGTATCCGCCGTGGCCGAGAAGCCCGGGAATGTAGCGTCCAAAGAGCGCGTACAGCGAAAAGAGAATGGGCAGGATCGCCATGGCGTTGCCCACTGCGCGGCGCGCAGCGATGATGACCAGTGCAACGGCGAGAAAACTCATCACCGTATCCATTGTGGTCATCTGGAGATTGCTCATGGAAAAGCGATCCGTCACAAGAAAGGTGTAGAGGCCAACTCCAAAGCCCATGACGGACAGAACCACATCATAAGCCAAAAGGCGGCGGCCCTTGATTTTGGTCGGATACAGCAGGAAGATCAGACACAGGGTAAAACCAAGGAAGATGCCGCCCTTTTTCATGCCGGTAAGGGGATAAATGCTGTTGGTGATAATGCCGACCAGCGAAAAAATCACACAGATGACAGAAATTACCTTTTTGAGGGTCGCTGAACCGCTGTCATCGTATTCACGCCCCTCAGGATCTTTGATCTTGATGTTATTTTCGTTACTCATATTTCCTCCATAGAGATATCAGAAGGGCGGGGAGATCGCGTGCGGTCTGCCCGCCCTTCCGGGCCATTCTAAATTAGAAGGCCTCTTTAGATCACTGGGCTAAGCCGAGTTCCTGAAGAGCACGCAGGGAACCGTCGTGCAGGGGCACGCCGGTGGACAGCGCAGCCTCGTAGGGGTTCTGCGTCGCATAGCAATCCAGACCAGCATAAGCCTCGCGCAGCCAATCGAGGTTGGAGAAAGTCGTCTTGGTCAGAAGATAGGCATCATTCTCGGGGAAATCAGCGGTAGCGCAGAGGAAACCGTTGTGCGCAAGCGTCAGGATGTCCTCGTCATAACCGGTGTAGGTGCCGCCGGGGATGGTGGCCTTGACGATCCAGCTGTTGGCAGCGGTGATCTTGTCGATCTCATCCTGCGTGAAGCTGACGAGCTCAAGGTTGGAACCGGCAGCAGACACGGCATCCATAACATTGGAGTCGGGATACTGACCAAAGACGATGGTCATGTCCATCAGGCCGTTCTTCATGGCCTCAAGCGCCTCGCTCATGGAAACATACTGCGGGTCAAAGTCATCGAACGACATGCCGATGGCGTCGAAGATCAGCGTATTCGTGGTCATGTTGCCGCTGCCGGACAGACCGACGCACACACGCTTGCCGCGGGCGTCAGCAAGGCAGTGAATATCCGCGTTCTTGCGGGCGATGATGTGGTAGTAAGCCGTGGTCAGAGGCGCGATAATGCGCATTTCCTCATGCGGATCGCCTGCAAAGGCGTTTTCACCGCTGTAAGCGTCCTTAATGAGGTTACTCTGTACGATGCCGAGGTTGGTCTCGCCACTGATGAGAAGATTCAGATTTTCCGCAGAACCGGAGCTGGAGTTGGCGGAGGCGACTGCACCGGGAATTTTCTCGGTCCAAAGCTGCGTAATGGCGATACCAACCGTGTAATAAAGGGAACCGCCCTGTGCCGTGCTGACATAGACTTTCTGAGACAGGGTATCAGAGGCTTCTTGATTCTGAGAATCGTCAGAGTTGTCGGAGGGGTCTGCGGACTGGTCACCGCAGGCGGTGAGGGACAGGACCATCGCAAGAGCGAGGATCAGCGCAAGAAGTTTCTTTTTCATGATTTCTCTCCTCTAAAAGTATTATATGGTTCCAACAAAGGCGACACGCTCGCCGCCGTTGACGTTGGGCTGATAGGGAAGACTGACTGTATACATATCATGCTCGGCGCGGACCTCTTCAACAACATCGCCGTACACGTTGTATACTTTGCTGAGGATCTCACCTTTTTTCACAAACTGATGCGGTTTGACCTGAGCAATGGCCAGACCGTCGTGCTTGCAGCGAATTACTTCACGGGAAGAAAGAATGATCTGGTTTTCCGGGACCTTGGGCTCGCCGGGAAGAACGTTATAATACCGCATGACATTTCTGGCACCCTGTGCGGCAAAGTCGATATATTCCGTCTCCGCCCATTCAGAATGACCCGTCTCGGCCATAAAACTTGGAATACTGGCCTGCGCACAGAGGACATCCATCTGCTTGTCCACAGGAGACGGCTCGTTGAGTTTTTGGGTCATATCCAGTGTGCAGATCATTGGAGAACCAAATACTTTTGCAATATTTAGAATTTCTTGACTGATTTTTTCATCAGGATATTTTTTAATGACAGTGTAGGGCTTGGAGTCCTGACCAAAACCCCAGCAGTGAAGGTCCACCACGGCGGTAGCAAGGCGCTTAATCTCACAAAAGAGCACATAGGCCAGTTTCTCGGTCATAGTGCCATCCATGCGGCCGGGGAAGACTTCGCCCATATTGCTACTTTCACCCATACCAGCATTTCCTTCAAGAAACGACAGGCGTTTCTTTTCACGGTAGGCCAAAGGATTGCAGATCGGGGTAATGATCACGGCACCGCGGACATCCTTTGGGTCGATCTCGCGGGCTAGCTTCTGTGCAGCCAAAGTACCATTGAGTTCATTGCCGTGTACGCAGGCGTTGACCCAAACAGTGTTGCCATCTTCTGCACCATTGATTATGATGAACGGAAGATAGACCTCGGTTCCGGTAGAAAATTCACCCGCCAGCAGTTTGCCACGGACTTTTTCACCACACTGGGCTGTCGTCTCTCCAATTGTGATAGGTGTCTTCATTGATCTCCTCCTGTTCTGAAAACTCTTGTCATAGCGAATCTGTCATTATTCCGTTGGTTATTCTAACTACAATTTTTATGTTTCACATTATAGCCTTGCTACAATGCGATGTAAAATCCGATTTTGGCCTTAAAATATTCCTAACAGGAATATTTTAACTTGTATCTATTGGAGCCTAAGTGGATATCCTACCTACCCAAATACCCCGCTGACATTACCATTCATTACGGCCTTCGTATTTGGAATACTGCAGAATAACATCTCTCGGCAGCTTACTCAGCAGCTTTTCCGCCCGTTTGTAGCGCTCTTCCAGCACGGCGAGCTTTGCGCGCTGTTCGGCGCTTTTGCGGCGCTCGGCGGTCAGCTCGTCTCTCAGCGCGTCGTTTTCCTCGACGCTGCGCCGCTGCATGGAAAGCGATTGTGACACAGCTGCCTGCATCCGCTGAATTTCCGTCTGAAACGACTCCACCTCCGGCAGGAGCTGTTTGAGCAGCGCTGCCGCCTCCTCGCGCTTCTTGCCCGCGTTCAGTACATTGATGCCGTTCAAGGCTGCTTCCAGCCTTTCCAATTTGGCGTCCATCGCCGTGACTTTCTTGTACCACTGCGGCGTCAGGTGCCTGCGCTTGGTCTCCACCGCGGGCGCGCCGCGCTCCAGCTCTGGCCACCGTTCCGACATACAGGCATAGAAATCGTCCTGCCATTGGATCATCGCTTTCTTGTTACCGAGAATTTCTTTGGCAGACAGCCGGTTGTCCTTCGTCAGTGGCACAAAGCACAGATGCAGGTGCGGCGTTTTCTCATCCATGTGCACCACGGCGGAAAAGATATTCTCCTCGCCCACGCGCTCTTTGAGAAAGCCGAGCGCCCGCTCAAAATACTCCGGCATTTCTGATTCATGTGCTTTTGCAAACTCCGGGCTGGTCGTGATCAAAGTCTCCACAAATTTCACGCTGTCCCTGCGTACCCGGCAGCCCGCCATGCTGATGCGGTGTCGGATCTCCTGCCCGTAGCTCCAACGCGGCGCGATCAAATGATAGTTCTGCACGGTGCGGCTTTTGTCGATATCGGGATTGCTGGCATACTCCTCCTTTGTCCTCTCGTGGTGGGCGTCAATGGATCTGGCGGCGCCGCCCTTTTGTTTTGCAAATCGTAAAATGGTATAAGCCATTACTGTTCCTCCTTTGTCGTGTTTGGGGACGAGGGAACGGAGAATCCCCATCACGACTTTCTGAAAAAGTGCGCCCGACAGATGACGATACCGTCATCTGCCGTTCTTCTTTTTCGGCCCGGTTCAAAATTACGGACCGGCCGCCGCCAGTCCGTGATTTCTCCCGTCCCCCGTCGTGATGGGTATAACACACTAGACTTTGTGCCAAAGTCCGTGTGCCAGCCGTTCCCTCTGGACTCCCTCAAGCGGTCATTTCCTGCCGCCTCCCGGCGCGGGAAATGACCTTGCCGGTGTACGGTATGTCCGATAATATACGGTATTTTGAGGGGATACCCCCACTCCCATTTTTACCGTACATACCGTACATTACCGTACACCGTCCCACCGTAGCGAAAGGCTCTTGCCCTCTCTTGTGCGCTGGGCAACATAGCGAATGTTGTATTTCCGCAGCAGCGTATCTTGCCGCGCGTTCAGTGTCCGCACGATCCAGTTCGGCGTAAAGCTTTGGTTGCTGTCCATCTCAGGGAGACATTGCGCAAGCTCCGTCGCCGTGCCGTTCCACGACGGGTTTTCTTCGTTTACCAGCCGGGAAAGAACTTCGAGCAGCGGGCATGGAGGTTCTCTGTAAGGTTCTATTTCCGCCTCGAGCAGCTCCCAGCATAGATGCGCAGCAGCAAACCGGAGATGCAGTCGGAGCTGCGGCTGGTCACGCCCGACCACCTCCAAAACAGCGTCCGAGGCTGTGCGCTTATCTTTATGTAGGAGCAGCGCACCATCCGCCGCGCCCATCAAGCCATTGGTGCCGGAGATCATGTTGAACACATCCTCTGCGCCCTCCTTGCGCGTATGATGAACGACCAGCACGGTGACGCCGAAGGTATCGGAAAACTCCTTCAGCCTTGCCAGCGTATCGTAATCGGCGGCATAACTGCCGTTATCCGGCGTCCGTCCGCGCACCCGCTGCAAGGTGTCAATGATGATCAGCACCGTGTCCGTGTGCTCACTCCAAAAGTCGCTCAGCCGTTCCGTCAAGCCTTCGTCCAGTGTTTCGGAAAAGACGGAGAGGATCAAGTGCTCGCTGTCCTGCTCCGTCATCTGTGCCAGACGCTTCTGCAATCGCTCACAGGTATCCTCTAAGGCAAGATACAAAACCGTACCCTGCCGGGAAGAAAAGCCGAGGAAGGGCGTTCCCATGCTCACCTGATAGGCCATCTGCAAGACGAGAAAGGACTTGCCGATCTTCGGCGCGCCGGCGAGGAGGTAAGTCCCCACCGGCAGCAGTCCGTCGATGACCGCCGGGCGGACGCGAAAGCGTGTTTCCATCAGCTCCGGCATGGTCATGATCTGGATCTTTCCAAACTGCTTGTGCGTTTCTTCAATCTCTGTTATACTGTCCGTGCGTGCAAGCGCGGACGGCTGCTCCCCATCTGGTGCAACAGATGGAATCGGGGCAGTCGTTTCTTTTTCAGTTGCCATTCCCACCTCCCGTATTCTGCTCGATCCAGTCGATGAGCTTGTCCTTCGGCACAAGCAGCCGCTTGCCAATGCGCAGCGTGGGAAAGGTCCCCGTGTTGAGGAGCTGATACGCTCCCGCACGCGAGATGCCCAGCGCCGCCGCGAGCTGATTGGCATTCAGCACCGCGGGAAGATTTTCGTAGTTGTTGTTCATGTGTGACCTCCTTTGAAAATTGTAGTTGACATTATGGATTATAAAGACTATAATACACAATGTAACTATTATGGTATGATTGTATAATGCTTGTACGGAAAAGTCAATAGATAATTCAACGTACACATTTTGCTGTATCTAACAGGAGGCGGCTATGATCTTTCCTGAACATATGGAATTCCGGTATTACATCACCCCGGAACGAAAAGAATGCTTTGCACTATATGACAAGACGCTGGGAAGCCGCATGACCTATCTCGATCAAACGCAGGATCTCGGCCAATGTCTCATTGACCTTTACGATGCGGACTTTTACGAGGCATATTGCGTATTATCTGAGATCAATAAGCTGGTACAAACGAAAAAGGACGAGGCCGCATGGAGGAAGCTGCTGAAGCTGTCGCTGCCGCTTTGTGAAGTGCATCCGTTCTTTGGGCTGCTCGCAAAGGAGCTGAGCGAGCTGGAATCGACATACGCGCACGGTCAGGATGCTGACGCAGCGATTGTCCTTTCATTCGCCAACGATTTTGAAGCCATCGTCAGCGATGCAAAGGCGCTGATCGAACGATGCCTGGACGACCGCTATCAGCCGGACTACTCCACAGCAGAGAGATACCGCGAGGCGCACTACGATGCGTTGCTCCGCTTCGACGATATGAGGTACGGCGAGCTTGCCACCGAGGAGGTCATGCTGGACGGTCCGGCGTATGACAGCGCCTACCATTACAGCGTGGAGCTGCTGCGTGAGCGGGGGATCAGGACAGCGCTGCGCGAGGTGCTCTATCCCAACACCGTGCGAGACCTCTACAACTACCTGAAAGCCTATTGTCTCCGCCTGCCGCTCCCGATCCACAAGTGTAAAAACTGCGGCAGATACTTTGTTGTGACCGGCAACATCACGCAGGACTACTGCACACGGTTGATGGAAGGCTCGGAAAAGACCTGCCGCCAAATGGGAGCCGTCGTGCAGTATCAGAGCAGGCAAATGAAAAATCCTGCCGCGCGGGAGTTTACACGCTCCTACAAGGCGCACAACGCCCGCGTGCGGTATGGAACGATGAGCAAGGCAGAATTCTCCGCATGGTCGAAGACGGCGCGGGAAAAGCGCGACGCCTGCGTAGCGGGCAAGCTGCCGCTCGAAGACTTTGTCGCATGGCTCGACAGCGACAAACAGCGATAAAACAACGGACTGACTGGCCGTTTTATGATTTCAGAAGAAAAGGAGGAAACATTGGCAACACGAAAAACAAAAGGAGCCAAGGGCGGCGGCACGATCCGTCAGCGCCCTGACGGGCTTTGGGAAGCACGCTATACCCTCGGTATTAACCCCGGAACGGGAAAGCAAATTCAAAAATCCGTCTATGGAAAAACACAGAAAGAGGTGCGGCAGAAGCTCACCGCGATCACCGCGGAGATCGACAGCGGAACATACCAGGAGCCTTGCAAAATGACTGTGAATGATTGGCTTGATATTTGGCTGAAAGACTATCAGATCGGCGTCAAGGATTCCACGGCGTATCTCTATGAACGACAAGCTAAATTATATCTGCGGCCTGCGCTCGGCAATATTCCGCTTGAAACACTAAAGGCTCATACGGTCCAGCGTCTTTATAACTTACTCTCACAGGAACATGATGGGCAGCCCGCACTGAGTGCAAAATCCATCAAGAATATTCACGGTGTGCTGCACAAAGCGCTCCAACAGGCCGTTCTTCTCAACTACATCCGCTACAATCCGACGACCGCGTGTGTTCTGCCTAAAATCGTCAAAAAAGAGATCCATCCGCTGACCGACCAACAGACCGCTCAGCTTTTGAATCTCCTAAAAGGCAGCAAATATGAAATTCCGCTCACCGTCGATCTCTTCACCGGCTTGCGCGAGGGCGAACTGCTCGGTCTGATGTGGGACTGCGTTGATTTCGAAAAAGGTACGCTCCTCATCAATAAGCAGCTTCGCAGAAGTCAGCGGAAAGGCGGAACATACTATTTCTCCCCGCCGAAGAACAACAAGAGCCGTACCATCACACCCGCGCCGTATGTGATAAAGCTGCTGCAAGCGCAGAAGGTGCAACAGGCTAGACAACGGTTAATGGCAGGTCCGGCGTGGGAGGATAGCGGCTTAGTGTTCACCAATGAGTTTGGACGCTATGTTTCCTACCGTGCGATCTTCGACAGCTTCAAGCGTATCGTGAAACGCATCGGCCTTCCCGACGCAAGGATACACGACCTTCGCCATACTTACGCCGTGAACTGCATCCGTGCCGGTGACGATATCAAAACTGTGCAAAGCAATCTCGGTCACGCGACCGCCGCTTTCACCCTTGATGTCTACGGTCATTTCACAGACGATATGCGCTCGGTCAGCGCGCAGCGCATGGAAGGCTTCATTACAAATGTTCTCAATTTATAAAGGGTACGATAAAGGGTAAAAGGCGTTTCAGGGCAATAAAAAAACCTTGAAGCCATTGAAGCTTCAAGGTTTTTCTCTGGTGCGCGGTACAGGACTCGAACCTGTGACCCCATGCACGTCAAGCATGTGCTCTACCAGCTGAGCTAACCGCGCGAATCGAACAGTGATATACTACTATATCCGCATTCTTTTGTCAACACCTTTTTTCAAAAAGTGCGGATTTTTCTCCCCCCCGTGAAGAGACTGTTTATAGCATACGCTAAGAGCTCGCTGATGTAAAGAGGGGAAAATAGCAGAAATTCGCCGCCGTTTTTCATCTATTTTTCTGCGGGCACATTTCTTGTCAAGCCGCCGTACGTTCTATATAATAGGCATATATTATGTGTAAATTGAAAATGGGGTGCTTTTTACGATGGGACAAATCGGTTTTGATAACGACAAATACCTTGCCATGCAGTCCGCGCACATCCGCGAGCGCATCAGCAAGTTCGGCGGCAAGCTGTACCTGGAGTTCGGCGGCAAGCTCTTCGACGACTTTCACGCTTCGCGCGTGCTGCCCGGCTTCCAGCCCGACAGCAAGATCCGCATGCTTCAGCAGCTGCGCGACGACGCGGAGATCGTCATCGCGGTCAACGCGAACGACATTGAAAAGAACAAGGTGCGCGGCGACCTCGGCATCACCTATGATGACGACTGCCTGCGCCTGATCGACGCGTTCCGCTCGCTGGGGCTTTATGTCGGCGGCGTATGCATCACGCAGTATGCGGGGCAGAACGCGGCGGATGCCTTCATCAAGCGTCTTAACACGCTTGGCGTTCGCAACTACCGCCACTACCCCATCGCGGGCTATCCCTCCGACGTCGCCCACATCGTGAGCGACGAGGGCTTTGGCCGCAACGAGTATATCGAGACGACGCACTCGCTCATCGTCGTCACCGCGCCGGGCCCCGGCAGCGGCAAGATGGCGACGTGCCTCTCCCAGCTCTACCACGAGCACAAACACGGCGTGAGCGCGGGCTACGCCAAGTTTGAGACCTTCCCCATCTGGAACCTGCCGCTCAAGCACCCCGTGAACCTCGCCTACGAGGCCGCGACCGCGGACCTTGACGACGTGAACATGATCGACCCGTTCCACCTCGAGGCCTACGGCGAGACGACCGTGAACTATAACCGCGACGTGGAGATCTTCCCCGTCCTGCGCGCGATCTTCGAGCGCATCTCCGGCAAGTGCCCCTACCAGTCCCCCACCGACATGGGCGTCAACATGGCGGGCAACTGCATCATCGACGATGAGGTCTGTCGTCAGGCCTCGCGCATGGAAATTCTGCGCCGCTACTACACCGCGCAGGTCGACGTCGCGCGCGGCATTGCTGACGCCTGCCAGCTCAGAAAGCTCGAGCTCGTCATGCAGCAGGCGGATGTGACGCCCGATCTCTGCCCCGCTGTGGCCGCGGCCAAGCAGAAGGCCGAGGAGACCGGCGCGCCCGCGGGCGCGATGGTGCTGCCCGACGGCCGCGTTGTCACGGGCAAGACCTCTTCCCTTCTCGGCGCTTCGGCGGCGCTGCTGCTCAACGCGCTCAAGGCCATGGCGGGCATCCGCAGCGACATGAACCTCATCTCGAATCAGGTCATTGAGCCGATCTCAGCGCTCAAGATCCAGTCGCTCGGCCACCACAACCCGCGCCTGCACTCTGACGAGGTGCTCATCGCGCTGGCGATCTCGGCGCTGACGAACCCCCTCGCCGACATGGCAAGAGCCCAGCTCGGCACGCTCCGCGGCTGCGATGCGCACTTCTCCGTCATCATCTCGGAGGAGGACATCAAGCTCTACAAGCGCCTCGGCATTCACGTCAGCTGCGAGCCGAAGTATGAATCCAAGCGTCTTTATCACAAATAATTCGGAGAAAGCAACATCATGTCTAACGAAAAGAATCTTCCCTACGCCGTCGTCTGCGGCGGCGTGAATATCGACATCGGCGCGCACTCCTTCGCGCCGCTGCGCGCGAAGGACTCGAACCCCGGCAAGGTCGAGCTGAGCCTCGGCGGCGTGGGACGCAACATCGCGCACAACATGCGCCTGCTCGGCGTACCGACGTATCTTCTGACCGCCGTGGGCGGCGATTCGCGCGCAAGCCAGGTCGAAGAGAGCTGTAAAGAACTCGGCATCGACCTTTCGCACGCGCTGCGCGTGCCCGACGGCCGCACCTCGACCTACGTGTTCGTGGGCGACAGCGACGGCGACATGGCCGTGGCCGTGGCCGACATGGAGATCTGCGAAAAGTTGACGCCGGACTACTTCGCCTCGCAGAAGGAGCTGCTCGACGGCGCCGCCGCGGTGGTCGTGGACGCGAACCTGCCGCGCGAGTCCATCGCGTACCTTGTCGAGCACTGCGCCGCGCCGCTCTTCGTCGATCCGGTATCCACCGTCAAGGCAGAAAAGCTCCAGGGCTTACTCAGTCACGTCCACACGCTCAAGCCCAACCGCATCGAAGCAGAGCTCCTCTCCGGCGTGAAGATCTCGGACGACGCCACGCTCCATCAAGCCGCGCAGGCGCTGCTCGATCAGGGCGTGCAGCGCGTGTTCCTGTCGCTCGGCGGCGACGGTGTGTTTGCCGCGCAGCAGGGCGAGACACATTTGGAACCCATCTGCAAGGCCGAGATGCGCAACGCCACCGGCGCGGGCGACGCGATGATGGCATCCCTCGTCTGGTCGTTCCTCGCGGGCCGCAACCTTGCCGAAAGCTGCGCCGCCGGCACCGCCGCCGCGGCCATCGCAGTCGAGAGCGAAGAGACCATCAATCCGAACATGAGCGCCGAGGCCGTTCTGGCCCGCGCCGCGAAGTAAATTTCTACGACAAAAAAGAACCGTCCGATCGGACGGTTCTTTTTTTGCTTATTTTCTCAAATCCAGCAGCATTGCGACGTGGCGATAGAGGCTTCTCTTGACCGTGGGGGTCATGCAGGCCTCCTTGATGGGCATGGCGAGCTTTCTGAGCTCGTCCTCGGCCTGCGCGATGACCTCGTCATCCGTGGCGTCGGAGTCGATCTTCGCCGCCATCTCGGCCATCACGACCGGATGGGGCGCGGCCGCGCCCGCAGCCAGACGCGCGGGGCGCTTGCCGCCGCAGCGGAGCGCGAAGTTGATGATTGGGAAGTCGATCGTCGTGCGCATGGCGTACTTATAAAAGCCGCTGCGCTCGCCCTCTTCCGCCGCGGGGACGAAAAAGCGCGTGACGAGGATGGGCAGGTGCTCGTGGCAGGCAAGGCCGTTGGCCACGCTGTGGCGCTCGATGAGGGACTTGAGGTCGGTGCAGTGCGTCTCGCCGTCTTCGATGTACTCGACCTCCGCCTCGTAAGCGATGAGCGCGGTGGCGACGTCGGAATAGTAGATCGCACAGCAGACCGGCGAGTTCGGGATCTGGTGGCAAATGCTGCCGCCGGTCTTGAAGCAGTAGGCAAGGCCGCTGCGCCACAGGTGCGGCTGGTTGAAGTAAATGCAGCGGCGGTCCTGCATGATGTTGCCGCCGACGGTGGCGATGTTTCTGATCTGCGGGGACGCCGTCAGCGACGCCGGCCACGCGGTCGCCGATGGTCAGCGGCTCGGTCGTCAGCACCTTTTCATCCGCCATCAGAAGCGGAGAGGGCGGGTTGCCCGAGCAGTTGAAGTAGGCCTGCGGGGCCTCCTCCGGCAGGGCGCAGCCGAGAAAACCGGGAACCTTTTCCGCCTCGCTCACATCGATGCTCAGCACCTTGGCGTGGGAATACGGGCAGCGCACGAGCGCGGCGTAGGCCATGTTGGGAAGCTCTAAGTCGTCGGTGTACTTGCCGCGGCCCAGCGCCTTATCCATGGACTCAAGGCGCGGCGTGGCGTGGTTGACAATGTCGAAATGATGCTGTTCCATCACTGCTGCGCCCCCTTTCCGTTCGCGTACTGGTCAATGACCCTGGAGGCCGCGACGATGGCCTCCTCGATCTTTGTGTAGCCCGTGCAGCGGCAGAGGTTGCCGGACATGGCGGCGTGGATCTCCTCGCGCGTGGGATGGGAGTTGCGGTCGAGCAGCGCCTTGGCCGCCATGATCATTCCGGGCGTGCAGTAGCCGCACTGGATGGCACCGGCGTCGATAAACGCCTGCTGCAGCGGGTGCGGCTCGTCGGCGGTGCCGATGCCCTCGATGGTCTCGACCGTGCTGCCGTCCGCCTCGATGGCGAACACACAGCACGAGTTGACCGCGCGCCCGTCCATGATGACCGTGCAGGCACCGCATTCGCCAAGGTCACAGCCCTTCTTCGCGCCCGTCAGGTGCGCGCGCTCGCGCAGCACGTGCAGAAGCGTCTCCTGCGGCTCCACCGTGAACGCGCGGCTCTCGCCGTTGAGCGTCAGGTGAATCGTGTGGTTGTTTTCAAGCATGATGTTCTATCTCCTGTGCAGAATTTGCTGTATGTTCCGTATTGGCCCGTTTCCGCCGCTCTGTGCGCTGCGGCAGGTCTCTCACTCACCGGAGAGCGGGCGTCTCATATCCTCCTTTTCGCCCGCGGGCATATTCTTTCCCGCGCGGGCGCAACGGCCCTCGAGGGCCCTTTTTTTGGTATGGGCAACAGTATGCTATCTATTTTGTATAAAATAGAGCGTTTACATTACGTCGAATTCATTCAACTTTTGTGCATTATGTCTCAAAGCGGTTATCAACGCTTTTTCCAACGCCCGAACGAGGCGTCCCCCCTCGTCTTTCTCCACATCAAAAAAGGGCACGGGACAGCCTTCGCTGCCCCGTGCCCTTTCCCTTTTTGCGCAAAAAACGGGCCGCTGAGGTATCAGCGGCCCGCCCTTCGCCTTTTCACTTTTCAATGAGATAGCTGCCGCTGTCCGTCGCCTCCGTCACGACGGGGACGAGCTCGACGTCGTAGGCCTTCATCGCCTCGGTGACGCTCTCGAGCTGGTCTGCCGTGACCTTGACGTACACGCGGTCGAACTTTTCCGTGAGCTCGCTCATCACGATGCCGGAGTTTGCCTCGCTGCCCGCAAGTGCGATGTCCGCGTCCACGCTGACGGAGAGCTTGCCCTTGTAGCCCGCCTGCTCAAGCGCGGTGTGGATATCGTCGGCGAGCAGCGCAAGCGCCTCCTGCTGCGTCATGGTGCGCTCGTCCGTCTTGATGCGGCTCATGCGCCCCTCGCGCGGGTAGTGGAAATCGTCGAGCAGAAGCTCGTCAAAGCCCATCTTGCCGCATTCCGTGACGATATCGGTCACATATGCCCGCGCGGCCTGCTTTTCGGGTGCGAGCCAGTGGGTGCTGTTCGTATCGTACCAGACAAAGCCCGTCAGCTGGCACACGGCGGCGTCCGTCATGTGCTCGTAGGCGTACAGGCTGTCGTGGAGCGTGCTGATGCGGCCGATCGTGTAATAGTCCGAGTCGACAAGGCCCTGAATGGCCGTGTCCGATGTGCTGTTCCCGGCCACCGCACCGCAGTCGATCGCGCCCTGCACTTTGGAATTATAGTAGAGCTTGCCGCTCGCGTCCTTGAGCTCGACCGCCACGGCGTTCACGTCCTTATCAAGGCCATCGAGCGCTGCCTGCCAATCGCTGCCGAGCGCGTCCGCCCCCAGCTCGACTGCGTAGGTATCCTTGATGACGGGCTTTTGCACCGTGATCTCAAGGTCGTCCTGCTTCTTATCGTCGCCGCTGTCGCCGCCATTTGCGGTGTCGTCCTGTGGGGTCTTCTTTATCCAGGGGAACTCAAAGCGGACCGAGCCGTCCGCATCGTATACCATATAGCGCTGCGCAAACAAAAAGCCGCACGCCAGCAGCAAAATGACCACCAGCACCACGGCCAGCACACCTCTGCCGCGCCTGCGCCCGCGATAACCGGTATAGCCCTTCGTTCCGCTCGATCTTCTTGCCATTGTCTGCATCCGCCTCCTTTTTCTCGTGCAACAGTTTACCTTTTGAGAGCAAAAAAATCAACAAAAACCTTTCGGTTTTTGTTGATTTTCCGTTTTTGTATGCTTTAGCCCTCGATAGCGTCCATCAGCGCGACGCGGCGGGCGTGGCGGCCGCCCTCAAACGCGGTGGAGAGGAACGTCTCAACCATGGCCGCGGCCAGCTTCGGGCCCGTGAAGCCCGCGCCGATGGCCATCATGTTCGCGTTGTTGTGCTGGCGGCAGAGCTGTGCCTCGAGCGTATCGGCGCAGTGCGCGCAGCGGATGCCCTTGACCTTGTTCGCCGCAATGGAGATACCGATGCCCGTCGTGCACACGACGATACCGTACTCGCATTCCCCGCTCGCGACGGCGCGCGCGGCGGCCTCGCCGAAAATGGGATAGTCGCAGCTCTCGGTGGAATAGGTGCCGCAGTCCTTGACCTCGTGGCCCAGGCCCTCCAGCTGCTTTTTGATGTCTTCCTTCATGGCGTATCCGCCGTGGTCACAGCCCAATGCGATCTTCATAGTGTTTCTCCTTTTGTCAGTCAGATTTTGTGAAAGACCGGTTTTTTCTTTTCAAACGTGCACACATAGTTGAGGCCGCAGCTCTTTAAAAGCTCCTGCGTCTCGCGGGCGCGCATGCCGACGAATTCCGGCGTATGCGCGTCGGTACCGATGGTGATGATCTCGCCGCCGAGCTCGTGATAGAGCCTCAGCCATTTGGCGTCCGGCAGCGGCGTGTTGCCGCGGTTGACGTTGCACTCGATGCCGCAGCCGTTTTCAATGAGCGCGCGAAACACCTGCGCCACCTCGTCCTCAAAGCCGTCGAAGGTCATGTGCATGCCGTGGTTTTCGTTCATGTAGCGAAGCGGCAGCGTCAGGTGGCCGAGCACGGAGAACTTCCCCCACTTGGCCGTCTCCAGAACGAGCGTTAAATAGTCCGCGATCTGCTCGCGCGCCTCCTGCTCCGTGGCCTCGGGCATGAAGTAGAGGTCGTTCCAATCGTACTTTTCCGACAGCTGATGCTGCGAGCCGATGACAAAGTCGAGCTCCGGCAAACGCGAGAGCAGCTCGTCTGCGTAGGCAAAGTCGCGCATCGCCTCGCCGAGCTCGATGCCGCGGCGGACGATGATCTTCCCGTCCGCCGCCTGGTCGGCGCGCGCAAAGGTCTCTTCACGATTCGAAAAATCGTGCTCCCAGTGCGCCGTCTCCCTCGGGCGGAACAGGTCTACATGGTCGGTCAGGCACATTTCCTGCAAACCCTGCGCGATGCCCGCGCGCACCATGTCTTCCACCGGCGTTTTCGAGTCGAACGAAAGCGAACAGTGGGTGTGATAATCGGATAAATACATCTTCTATTCGTTACAGCTTGAACTTTCCGAAAAAGCTCTTGTGTTCCTCATAATTCTTCTCGCCGAGCGACTCGCTGAACTTCTTGAGCGCTTCCTTCTGCTCGCGGTTCAGGTTGCGCGGCGTCTCGATATACACGGTGACGTACTGGTCGCCGCGGCCGCGGCCGTTGAGGCCGGGGATGCCCTTGCCCTTCAGGCGGAACGTCGTGCCGCTCTGCGTCCCCTCGGGGATGGTGTACTTCACCTTGCCGTCGATCGTCGGGATCTCAAGCTCCGCGCCGAGTACCGCCTGCGTGAACGTGATGGGCGCTTCGCACAGGACGCTCGTGCCCTCGCGGCGGAAGATCTCGTGCGGACGCACGGACACGACGATCAGAAGGTCGCCCGCGGGGCCGCCGTTCTTGCCCGCGTTGCCCTGCGCGCGCAGCGAAATGGTCTGCCCGTTGTCGATGCCCGCAGGAATGCTGACCTTGATGGTCTTGCGGTGGCGGATCATGCCCTTGCCGCCGCACTTGGGGCAGGGCTGATGAATGATCTTACCCTTGCCTCCGCAGCGCTGGCAGGGGGCCGACGTCGACATATAGCCCAGCGGCGTCTGGCGGCGCTGCTGGATCACGCCGCTGCCGCGGCAGTCAGGGCAGACCTCGGCGGTCGTGCCCTTGGCGCAGCCCGAGCCGCGGCAGTCAGGACACTGCTCGATGCGGTCGATGCTGACTTCCTTCTCGCAGCCGAAGGCCGCCTCTTCAAAGCTGATGTTCACGCTCGTGCGCAGGCTTTCGCCGCGCTGGGGCGCGTTGGGGTTCGCGCGCGCGCCGCCGAAGCCCCCGCCGAAGAAGCTGCCGAAGATATCGCCGAGGTCGCCGAAGTCGAACCCTCCCGCGCTGTAAGCGCCGCCACCGGCGCCTGCGCCGTAATTCGGGTCAACGCCCGCAAAGCCGAACTGGTCGTAGCGCGCCTTCTTGTCTGGGTCGCTCAAAACCTCGTTCGCCTCGTTGATCTCCTTGAACTTCTCCTCGGCTTCCTTGTCGCCGGGGTTCATGTCGGGATGATACTTGCGTGCGAGCTTTTTGTATGCTTTTTTGATCTCTTCTTCCGAAGCGCCCTTGGAAACGCCGAGCACCTCGTAATAGTCTCTTTTATTTTCAGCCATAGACTACGCTCCTAAAAACGCCGCAATCGGGGGCAGTATAAACTGTCCCCGCTGCGTCGATACGATTTCAATTACTTTTTATTGTTGTCGTCGTCATCCACGACCTTGTAGTCAGCATCATAATACTGCTGACCGTTCGGGCCGGTCTGCGCGCCGCCGTTCTGGCCGCCCATGTCAGGACCGGCCTGTGCGCCGCCCTGCGGGTTCGCCTGCTGATAGAGCTTCTCGCTCATCTGATAGAACATCTGCGTGAGCTCTTCGGTCGCGCTCTTGATGGCGTCGGTATCGTCGCCCTTGAGGACTTCCTTCAGCTTGTCGATACCACTCTGGACCTTGGCCTTCTCGTCCGCGGGGATCTTGTCGCCCACTTCGCCGAGGGTCTTCTCGCTCTGGTAGACCATCTGGTCGGCCTGGTTGCGGACTTCGACCTTTTCCTTGATCTTGGCGTCCTCAGCGGCGTACTGCTCGGCGTCCTTGACGGCCTTTTCGATATCCTCCTTGCTCATGTTGGAGGAAGAGGTGATGGTAATGTGCTGCTCAGTGCCGGTGCCGAGGTCCTTCGCGCTGACGTTCACGATGCCGTTGGCGTCGATATCGAATGTGACCTCGATCTGAGGCACGCCGCGGCGGGCCGGAGCGATGCCATCGAGGTGGAAGCGGCCGAGGCTCTTGTTGGCAGCGGCCATCTCACGCTCGCCCTGCAGAACGTTGACTTCAACGCTCGTCTGGTTGTCGGCGGCGGTGGAGAAGATCTGGCTCTTCTTCACGGGGATGGTGGTGTTGCGGTCGATGAGCTTGGTGCAAACGCCGCCCATGGTCTCAATGCCGAGGGACAGCGGGGTGACGTCGAGCAGCAGCAGGCCCTTGACATCGCCGGTCAGAACGCCCGCCTGAAGAGCAGCGCCCATGGCGACGCACTCATCGGGGTTGATGCCCTTGAAGCCTTCCTTGCCGGTGAGCTTCTTGACCATTTCCTGCACGGCGGGGATACGGCTGGAGCCGCCGACCATCAGAACCTTGTGGATGTCGTTGCCGGTGAGGCCCGCATCGCTGAGCGCCTGACGGACAGGGCCGGCAGTGGCTTCGACCAGGTGTGCGGTCAGCTCGTTGAACTTAGCGCGCGTGAGGGTCAGGTCGAGGTGCTTCGGGCCGGTGGCGTCGGCTGTGATATATGGGAGGTTAATGTTGGTGGAGGTCACGCCGGAGAGCTCGATCTTGGCCTTCTCGGCAGCTTCCTTCAAGCGCTGCATGGCGACCTTGTCGCCGCTGAGGTCGACGCCGTCGGTACGCTTGAACTCGCTGACCATCCACTTCATGATGCACTCATCGAAGTCGTCGCCGCCGAGGCGGTTGTTGCCCGCGGTGGCCAAGACTTCAATGACACCGTCGTCGATATCAAGGATGGAGACATCGAACGTGCCGCCGCCGAGGTCGTAGACCATGACCTTCTGGCTCTGCTCCTTGTCGACGCCGTAGGCGAGGGCCGCGGCCGTCGGCTCGTTGATGATACGCTTGACCTCGAGGCCGGCGATCTTACCGGCGTCCTTGGTCGCCTGACGCTGCGCATCGGTGAAGTAAGCGGGAACGGTGATGACGGCTTCGCTCACGGGGCCGCCGAGGTAAGCCTCAGCGTCGCTCTTGAGCTTCTGCAGGATCATCGCGCTGATCTCCTGCGGGGTGTACTTCTTACCGTCGACCTCGACTTTATAATCAGAGCCCATCTCGCGCTTGATCGAAGAGATCGTGCGCTCGGGGTTGGTGATGGCCTGACGCTTTGCGACCTGGCCGACCATACGCTCGCCGGTCTTACTGAACGCGACGACGGACGGGGTGGTGCGGTTGCCTTCGGCGTTGGGGATGACGACGGCTTCGCCGCCCTCCATCACGGCCACACAAGAGTTGGTAGTACCAAGGTCAATACCGATAACTTTAGACATAATGTTGTCCTCCTAAGATCTATCTTAATTTTTTTGTTAACCACTTTATATGTTCATTTCGCGTCCGCAGACGCGAAACAAATCCAAATCGTTTTTTCTGACGACAGAAGGTGAATTGCCGCAAAGCGGCAAGAGAAGCCGCCCTGGGGCGTGCGCGTCAGAAAAAACACATCTCAGCCCTGAAACGTGCGAGCGCAGCGAGTGCGCTGCACAGGGCTGCAAGCCCTTTCAAAAATGTGTGCCACACATTTTTGAGGAACTTTTAGTTGGCCACTTTTACAATGGCAAATCGCAGCACCTTATCGCCCAGCGTGAAGCCCTGTTGGAGCACCTCGACCACGGTATTTTCGCCGTAGTTTTCGTCTTCCACATGCATCACGGCGTTGTGCTTTTCAGGGTCAAAAGGCTTTCCGGTAGCGTCCATCGTTTCAACGCCCAGCTTTTTGAGGCTCTCTTTGAACTGGTTGAACACCATCTCAAGGCCCTTGCGGTGGGGCGACTCCTCGTCGCCATACTGGGCAAGGCCGCGCTCGAGGTTATCGTAAACGCCCAGCAGCGCCTTGATCGTGTCGATCTTCGCATCGGCATAAAGGCTTTCCTTTTCCTTCGCGGTGCGCTTGCGGTAGTTGTCGTACTCGGCGGCAAGGCGCAGGTATTTGTCCTGCTCGTCGGCAAGCGACTTGGCAAGGCCTTCCATCTTCTCCATCTGCTCGCGCGTGACGGTGAAGGTCTCGGGCTCCGCGCTCTTCTCAGCGGTCTCGTCAGCCTTGGCGGTCTCTGCGGTCTTGGCCGCCTCGTCTGCTGTCGGCTGCTGCTCCGTGTTCTTTTCCGGCGTACTCTCCGCCGCGTTCTGCTTGTCTTTCTTACCCATTTCTTACTCCTTATCTTCTTCCTTGGGCGGAAGCTCGTTCTTGCCGAACATCCGCGTCAGGCTGTCTGCAAAATAACTCAGCCGCGCCGTCACGGTGGCGTAGTCCATTCTGGTGGGACCCACCACACCGACGAGGCCGCGCATCCCGTCGCCGATATCGTAGCTGGCGACGACCACGCTCGTTTCCTTGAGCGCCTCGTTTACGTTTTCCGGCCCGATCAGGATCTTGAGCGGCGCGCCGTCATCCGGCACGGGAAGCTCTTCCTTGTTATCCACAAGGAATGTCACGAGATCGTGCGCCTTGTCGACATCGCGGTACTCAGGCATTTTCAAGATCTGGCTCGCGCCCGCGGTCTCCACATTGCGCTGCGCGCTCTGCTCGAGCACACCGATCGCATATTCGACCGCTTTGGACACCACTAAAAATAGCTCGGGCGAAAGCTGCTCGGAAAGGCTCATCAGCCTTGCACTCATCTCATCGGCGCTCCGGCCGGTGAAGTGCGTGTTCAAAAGCTCCTTGACGTCCGCAAGCCGCTGGCTGTCGAACGGGAGGTCCGAGCGCTGGAGCTGACTCTTCACGCGGTTATCCTCGCCCATCACCACAACGATGAAGCTCATTTCATCGACCGCGATGAGCTCGAAGCGCTTGACGCTCGCCTCGCGCCGTCCGCCCGTCACGCTGTACACGGGGTAATTGACGATGCTCGACACCATCTGTCCCGCCTTGGCGATCACGCTGTCCGTGCCGCTGAGCTTGGACTTTAGCTGCTCGTTGATCTCCTCCGCTTCTGTTTCGGAGACCTCGCGCTTTTCCATCAGCTCGTTGACGTACAAGCGGTAACCTTTCGGCGACGGCACGCGTCCGGCGGACGTGTGCGGCTGCTCAAGGTAGCCCATTTCGACCAGGTCTGCAAGCTCGTTGCGGATGGTCGCGGAGCTCACCGAACCGCCCATCTCCTCGGCCAGCGCCTTGGAGCCGACCGGCTCAGCCGCGGCGATGTAATCCTCGACAACGCGCTTGAGAATCTGCTTTTTGCGCTCGGTCAAGTCCATACGCCGCGCTCCTTTCGTAGCTTTAGCACTCCTTTCCCCTGAGTGCTAAACGCAGTGTACCACCGACATTTCCCATTGTCAATAGGAGGCAGTGTAAACAGTTTGTGAACTACGCAAAAGTCAGGCCAAGGCCTGCCTTTTGAAGCGTTTTCACTCCGCTCTGTGCCTCGCCTACGGCTCGACACTCGCTGTGCGAGAAGAGTTTTTTGGCACGCACACGCCCTAGGGCGGCTTCTCTTGCTGCTCTGCGGCAATTCACTTTCTGTCGCGCCAAAAAAGATTTAACATTATTTGCCGCCGTGCGCGGCAGTCCTGGGCAGCCGTTGGCAGCTTCGCTGCCTTACGGATGCCGCATACCCCTTGTGGGTAAAAGTCTGCGACGCTTTTCCATTTCACGGCAGCTTCGCAGAATTCCGTGCCCGCAGGCACGGAAAAATTAAAATCGTAAATCGCCGCGACCGGCGCGTGGCGATTTACACTTCTCACGGAGCGGAGTGTGCGCGCCTTTGGCGCGTGCATGCAGCGCAGTGCAAACCTTCTCCAAAAGCGGCAGCGCCGCTTTTGGAAGAATAAAAAAAGAGGAACGCTTCCGCTACTCCTGATAGGGGTACCTTGAAGCGTGTCCTCGGATTAGGCAGGCAGTGCAATTGTACTGTCTGCCTTTTCTGTTGTCTCTCCGCATAGAAGCATATCGTCTGTCTCGTTGAGGTTGAAGTCCCGAAAACAGATGTGGATCTTCTGCGGTGCGTGCTTGGAGTATTTGACCTCTTTCTCATACACGATGATTTTCGCCACAAAGGTGCGGAGCAGTTCCGGGGTCAGTTCCGTCATGTCGGTGAACTTTCTGGCCTTGGCGATGAAGTTCTTGGCGTTGGCCATGCTACTGCGTAGTTTCTCCAGGCGCTCCTCCGTGGCAGGGATGGCTTCAGCCAGCTGCGCTTTCTCCTTGGAGTATGCCTCAGACAGCAAACGGAACTGCTCATTGCTCACCCGTCCCAAGGCGCTGTCCTCATACATCCGCTTGAACACTACATCCAGTTCGCCATCCCGTTTCCGCATCGTGGACAATTCCCGTTCCACCCCCCGGATCTCCTTTGCCACCTCAGTAGATTGCTTTTGCTGAATATATGCGGCGAACCGCTCCGGGTCGCGCCTGGCAAACTCTGTGGCTCTGCGGATTGTTTCCAGCACGATTTCCTTCAGTGCCACTTCCCGGATATAGTGAGCGCTACACACTTCTGCCCCGTCCTTCTTGTAGGTGCGGCAGGTGAAATGATTCTGTTCCGGCTTCATGGTGTGCGCCCGGTGCAATACCATGGGCTTACCGCAGTCCGCACAATACACCAATCCAGAGAACATATTCTGCTCATCCATATTCGTGCGGCGGCGCTTATGAGATCGCACCTCCTGTACGATATCCCAGGTTTCCTGATCCACCAGCTCTTCATGAGTATTCTCAAAGATAAGCCACTCTGATTTGGGGCGTTCACATCGTTTTTTGTCCTTGTAGGACTTGGTGCTGTAGCGAAGGTTGACCGTGTGCCCAAGGTAGACCATGTTCTGAAGCATATCCGCCACCATGTCGCCAGTCCAGTTGTAGGGCCGCTCTGCATTCAGCCCGGAATGGGATGTGCCGAATTTCGTATAGGCGTACATGGATGGACTGTAGATGCATTCTTTCTTGAGCTGCTTTGCAATCTGGGCTGGTCCCATTCCGCCGGCGCACATGGCGAAGATGCGTTTGACGACAGCCGCCGCCTCCTCATCCACCAACAGAGGAGAGTCCTTGGTTGCACCCTTGCGGTAGCCGTAAGGAGCTCGTGTCCCCACCCGGATTCCCCGCTGTGCCTTGGCGTTCACTACATTCCGCACCTTGCGGCTGCAGTCCCGCACGTGCCACTCATTGAACAAATTCTTGAAAGGCATCAGTTCGTTGCTGTTTTCATACTTGGTGTCAACATTGTCGTTGACAGCGATGTAGCGCACATCATTGGAAGGGAATATCTCCTCGATATAAAGACCGGTGTGCAGTTGGTTTCTTCCAAGGCGGGAAAGATCCTTTGTGATGATGACGGCGATGTCGCCGTTGCTCATGTCATCCATCATCTGTTCAAAGGCTGGGCGATTGAAATTCGTGCCGGAATAGCCATCGTCCACATAAAATCTGGTGTTCTGGAACCCATTCTCATCGGCGTACTTTTGCAGGATAAGTTTTTGGTTCTGGATACTGTTGGAGTCGCCCTCCAGATTATCATCTCGGGACAGACGGCAATAGAGCGCCGTGATCTTTTGGTTTGGCTGTAA
>ENA-UPSY01000049-UPSY01000049.1-human-gut-metagenome-genome-assembly--contig:-NODE-49-length-115248-cov-17.809162_pt1 | contig 115248 bp, 130 predicted proteins | sample MGYA00250044_ERZ773365 | MGnify/ENA primary metagenome ERZ773365 (study PRJEB29103, sample SAMN06111932) | human gut metagenome | biome: human gut; feature: ankylosing spondylitis patient; material... | reverse complement strand
GAGAAGGAACAGGAAAAAGAACTGCTCGATCTGCCGGTACTGGTCGTGGACGATGACAAGACCTGCTGCGAAAGCACTGTTGCAACCCTTCAGGAGATCGGCATAGCGGGCGAATGGGTCCTGACCGGCAAGGAAGCCGTGGAACGCTGCGCGGCGCGGCACAAGACCGGCCGCGACTATTTTGCGGTGATCCTGGACTGGAAGATGCCGGAGATGGACGGCATCGCAACGGCCAGAAGGATTCGGGAATGCGTTGGGGAGGAAGTCACGATCATCATCCTGACTTCCTTTGATTTCAGCGAGATCGAAGAAGAAGCCAGAGCAGTGGGCGTGAATGCGTTTATGGCAAAACCGCTGTTCCGTTCTCGTCTGACGGCAACTCTGCGGCAGTTTACATCCGGGAAGAAGGAGAAAAACGCCCGGAACTATCTGGAAGATTTTGCGAAGGAAAACTATGCGGGCAAGCGGATCCTTCTTGTGGAAGATAATGCGCTGAACCGTGAGATCGCAACCGAGATCATAGGCATGACGGGCGTGACCATTGACATTGCCGAAAACGGAAAAATTGCAGTCGAAAAGGTGGTGGAAGCGCCAGAAAAGTGGTACGATCTCATTTTTATGGACATCCAGATGCCCATCATGAATGGTTACGAAGCCACTGCTGCGATCCGTGCGCTTGCCGGCAGCCGGGGCAAGGTGCCCATCATTGCCATGACGGCAAATGCCTTTGCCGAGGACGTGCAGCTGGCAAAGAACACCGGCATGAACGAGCATATCGCCAAACCGCTTGATTTGAATAAGCTGAACGATGTGCTGAAACAGTGGCTGTGATCTGTGCATTGCCGTAAGGCGCGTGATACTGTTGACCGGGCAATCAAAAAGCATGAAATGAAGAACGCCGAGGAATCCCTTCCCATGTGGGAGGAACCCTCGGCGTTCTTTAGTTTATGTAGCAGCGGTCCTGTTTTACAAGCCAATCTTCACACAGCCGCTGAGCTTCGGCCTTTGTGCAGCAGGTGCAGTTGAAAAGTTTGCCACGGATAGAGCAGTAAGTGTAGTGTACCTTCGGGACACCATTGGCATCTCGAAAATCAACGCAGCGTTCCTCACCGGGCAGCAGATAGATCGTATCCACGTTCAACAGCTCCTTTTCACTATGTTCGTGTGCAAACCGCACAACACGCAACGTCTGCTATTGTACCATGAACCATCAAATTCTTCTATTGACCCTTACGCCAAAAAGGAACTGGATTTTTCGTAGGATGTGCCGATTGACATCCTCAAAAGCATCCTGCAGGGAGGCGCAGCCTGCATTGAAAATGCAGATCAAAGGGGTTTGGGGTGTTCCCCAACAAGCGTTTTGCAACGCAAAAAGTGTTTTTGTATAGACGAAAACATTGCTTGCTGGGTCACTTTTCGTCCGGGGTGGAGTCCGGGGCGCTGCCGCTGCCGGAGTTCAGGATCGCCACGAACTGCTGCAGCTGCTTGAGGGAGTTGACCCCCAGTTTTTCGTAGATGTTCTTGTTGTGGAAGCGCAGGGTGCTGTCCTTGATGTCCAGCTGCTCCACGATCTCCCGGGTGCGCAGCCCGGCGGCGTAGCCGTCAAAGATGCGGCGTTCGGTCTTGGTCAGGGTGGGAATGCCCGCCACAAAGGTCTGGAAGGCATCGGGCACCGACTCGTTGCGGCACACGTCCGCCAGCCGGGACAGCTCAGTCTGCATCTGCTGGCGTTCCAGCTGCAGCTCGTCCATCCGCCGCCGGGACTCCCGCCGGTCCTCCTCGAACTGCCGGAACGCAGGCGAGAGGATGCGCCGGTGGAAGTTCATGCAGCAGAACACCACGAAAAAGGCGATGAACAGGCCGATGAGCAGCATCTGCAGATTGCCGGAAAAGACCAGTCTCCGGTAGTCTGCCATGGGGATGCACACCGCCAGCCGGTAGGACTGGTTCTCGCTCAGGCGGCACAGCTGAGAGATGCCCGCATAGGCGCTGTCGGGGCCGGTCAACTGGGTCAGTCCGCCGCCCATGCTGCGCAGCGCCAGCGTGCCCCGGGGGGCATGGTAGTAGCCGTCGGTGGTGCCGCTGCTGAGGGCGGCATCGGCGGCAAGGCCGTCCCCCGCCGGGGCCAGCAGGCAGCTCAGCCGGTCAAAGCCGGTGGGCTGGGCAAAGTTCTGCTTGAAGTAGCTCTCGCTGATCTCAAAGCCGCACAGCCCGTACATCGTGCCGTCCCGCCCCCGCAGGGGCAGCAAAAACAGCTGCACGTTCTCACAGGTGCCGGGCAGCTCGAAACGCTCGGTCAGCGTGTAAGACTGGTACAGCGGGGCGCTGCCGGGGGTCATCCAGCGGTCGTAGTCCGGGAACTGGTCGGTCTGGAACTCCATGCGCCACTTGCGGTGGGGCATCACGCTGTGGGCCTTGCCCACCTGTGCACTGCCCCGGTACAGCAGCAGGGGCACGGTGGGGGTGTCGGCACCGCTTTTCTGCACATACAGCCCGGCGCGGGAATGCTCGGCTCCCTCCATGCGGGTGTTGATGGTGGCATCCAGCAGCACAAAAGCGCCGGAACAGCCGGTCTGGCGCAGACGGCGGCACAGCGGCTCGATCATTTTCTCCTCCAGCGCGTTCAGCACCTCGGGGGAGTCGTTCAGCTGGGCAAAGGACATCTGCCGCAGGGCAAGCTCCTTGTCCACCTCTGCGCTCATGTCCTCGGACAGGTTCACACCCATGACCGCCAGCTGGTCAAAATAGCGCTCCATATCATTCTGGAACACCGAAAACTGGATCTGCAGACTGCGGCTGATATCCTTTTTGGTGTTGTGTAGGCTGGCAAACAGGAACAGCGCCGCACCAAAGGTCAGCACCAGCAGCACCACCAGCAGCAGGCAGGCCCACAGCAGCCGGCTGCTCATGGGGCTTTGGCGGATCTTTTCACGGTGCCGGTCAACAAAGTGCATCAAAGTCCCTCCTTTCCGGCTGAGCGGCAGGCTCAGGCATTGTCACACAGCAGCTGCCATGTTTCCTCGGCAAGGGCTTCCAGCGTTTCGCCGTCCGCAAGGCGCTGGGGGTAGTCCTTCTGGCGCTGGCGCAGGCTGTCGTACAAGGCTTTGGCCTTGGCGTGGTACCCCACGATGCCCGGTTCGGACAGGGGGGTGTTCTGGAGGCGCATCTCGTTGTAAACATCGTACAGCCGCTGATAGCTCTGCTGCTCAAACGGATAGTCCGCAATGGCATCAAAGGCGGCGCTGGACACCGGCATGTAGCCGGTATCAGCGGCAAATTCCAGATTGCGCTGCTGCTCGGTGAGCCAGCGCAGGAACACGGCGGCGGCTTCGGCTTTCTGGTCGGTGGTCTTGAAGGCACACAGACCCACACCGGCCTGCGGCATCAGGGGCGTGGCGGTGCCTGCGGCGTGGGGCAGGGGAGCCAGCAGCAGGTCGGTGGGCTCGGTGGTGTTGTCCGGGTAGGTGACGAAATCATTGTAATAAAGGATGGCCGCAGAGCTGCCAAGGCCCGCCAGCGTCTCGCCGGTCATCACCTGCGTGTTGGAGTACAGGTCCGACACCAGAATATCGCCCTGCACCAGTGCCCGGGCAAACTCCATCCACGAAGCGCGGAAGGTCTGGTTGGTCAGATCGTACCAGCTGCCCTTGTATAGCTCGCCGCTGCCCTGCTCCAGCGCGTTCAGCTCCACCAGACGCAGGGGGTAATCCAGCGCGCAGAAGGGCTTACCCTGCGACCACTGCCGGTAGGCACCCGCCATTTCAAAAAAGCCGTCCCATGTGGCAAGGGTGGAAAGCTGCGCCCCGGTGTCCGCCGCAAACCGGGCGTACTGGGAACCGTTCAAAAAGATGAGCTGGGTGGATTTGGACACCGGGAACACCACCTGCTTCCCGTCAATGATGCCGTCCTGCACAAAGCCGGGCACATAGGCCGCCATGTCCTCGGCGGTGAACCAGTCGTTCCAGTCCACAAGGTTCTCAATGCCCAGAGCGCTGGCGTCCGCGGGGTGGGCCGAGAACAGGTCCGGCAGGTCCAGCGCGCCGGGCTTGCCGGCCTTGGCGTCCTGCAGCTGGCCGCCGATGGCGGCGCTGTTGGTCATGTTGGTCACGTTGAGCAGGATGCCCTTCTCTCTGCCCACCGTGTCGTTGAACTCGGTCAGCAGGCGGTTCATGGGCGAGTCCGCCTGTTCGCCGTACACATGCCAGATGCTGAGCATGGTGGGGTCCTTGGGAGAAAGCAGGGTCTTGCTGCCGCCGCAGCCCGCAAGAGCCAGACCGGGGACAAGCGCCGCAAGCTTTAAAAATGTCCTTCGTTCCATTTTTCATGACTCCTTTCCGCACATTGCAGCCAGAGGGGGAAAACCGGCACAGGCAGGGCTGCAGCTGCCTGTTTTGGTGGGAAACCACCCCAAAATCCCCCCAATTTTGGGCTTTTTGGGGGGATTTTTTGAGGGGAAAGCCCAAAACCCAAAAAATTTTTTTGGAATAGCCCCCCAAAAACGGCTTTTCTGAGGGGGCAATTTTTTTCCGGGTATGGTACAGTACAAACAGAAGAGGTCTCGCGCCGGTGCAGAAAGCCTGTCGCTGTGCACAAAACGTGTCAACGGGCAACTGCGGATTCTATTCATAAGAATAGCATAAGATGGAGCGGACTGCAAGTGCAGAGAATACCCAAACCAGAGCCCCCTAAAAAGCAGGGGGGACAAACAGAAAGGAGCACCCCCATGAAAGAGATGAACCGACGCGCATTCCTCACCCTCTCCGGCGCAGCCGTTGTGGCGCTCTCGCTGGCAGGCTGCGGCGGCGGGCCCTCCACACCTCCCGCACCTCCGGCCTCTGAGAGCAAAGAGCTGGCCCTGTTCAAAGCCATCAACGAGGTCTGGTATGAAGTCAACAAAGAAGTAGCCCCCAATCCCAACTTTGATATCTGCAAGTCTGTGGTCTACTGTCAGGAGGCTGCCGACCTCGCAAAGTTTACAGCCAGCCCCTTTGAAACCTATGAACCTGAAGTAGACGAAGAGGATTACCGCAGATGGAACTTGCCTGATGATGTATTCCGCGAGTACCAACGCCGTGAGTCTGAAATGATAGAGGAAATCAGGAAAAAATATGGAAACGGAAGCTATCGGGGGACTGGGGGAGTTTCTAACAGCACCCATGACGGTATGCAATTAACGAAACTGTATCCTCATAGTCAGAGCGAGGTCAGGGAGTTTGTGCGGTATCTGGCCGGGCCTGGACTGGTGAGTCCGCATCCCGAGCAGTGGATGATCGGGCTCTACTGCCCCACCATTAAGGGCAAGACCTATGCGGTGGCGGTAATGGTAAACTATTCAAAGTACTGAACCGGGGCAGGGATGCACGGACTTCCCGCAAATCCCGAACCGTAATCTATAATATACTGTATTGAAAGGAGCACCCCCATGAAAAAGATGAACAGACGCGAATTCCTCACCCTTACCGGCGCAGCCGTTGTGGCGCTCTCACTGGCAGGCTGCGGCGGGCCCTCCACACCTCCCGCACCTCCCGCAACACCCACCGGCAAGGAAGCTGAGCTGGTGGCAGCCATTAACAAGGTCTGGAAGAAAAAGTTTGATGCAGGTCAGGTTACCCATGAGCAGCTGACCCTCAATCAGGAAGCGCAGGAAGCCATAAAAATCCAAGGAGGAATCTTCGAGGACGCAAAAGAACCGGTGCATAAGCTGACAACGGAAGACATGCAGAAACTGGTTGGGATTCAAGAGTGGAAAACCTCACTGGAGAAAAAGTATGATCTTGGAGGCGCTGCCGGAATTTCCGAACCGTCTACGGAACGTGAGGTATCCTTGACGTTTGAGTATTCCTGCGAGGATGCGGTGGTTCAGAAATTTGTGGATAAGATCATGGGGTATAGTCTCAGCCGGGAGGCAGAGTTTATCAGCGTCTACTGCCCGGTGGTTAAGGGCAAGACCTACATGATCGCTACCGTGTTCTGGAACAAAACGGCATAAGATAACAAGACATCAAGACATCCCCCTGTTTGCCCCGGGCACACTCCCCCTGTGTCCGGGGCTTTATAGAAAGGAGCACCCCCATGAAACGATACGACCGACGGACCTTCCTCAAGCTCTCCGGCGCATCGGCGGTGATGCTGGCGCTGGCAGGCTGTGACGATAGCTGCTCCTCCGGCTCCACAAGTTCCGGCTCTGCCACAGAAACGCCTCCCTCGCCGCCGATCCCTGTGATCCGGGATGGGCAGAAGATCCTGACCATTTTCAACGCAGAGCTGGCCCGGCGAAAGGTGGAGAACATCAAGTTCGAGTACAGCAAGGGTCTGGAACACGCCATTCAGGCAGATGTGCAGATGTTTGTGGATAATGGCAGCCCGGAGTTCCCGTCGGACGAAGGGCTCAGGCTGCGGATGGAGGGCGACTATTCCGCAAAGATGTGGGAAGGTCTGAACGAAGCCGGTTACAGTGCCAGCTCCACGGCTATCTTCGGTATGCTCAATCAGTACCGGGTAGGCGTGGATTTTGACCACGAAGGAAAGCACCTTTACAGCATGGATCGTCTCTATCCCGCTACCGAGGCCCAGTTCCAGCAGTTGGTGGATGAACTGATCAAGGACTACGGCGGTGTGCCGGGGCTTCATGAGGACGACCCGGTGGTGAATAAGGTAGGCATCACCGTGGTGGATATCAACGACAAGACCTATTGGGCCGCCTACATCATCGACAAGTGGCAAGGCATAGGAGACGGCTGAACCATACCATAGAAAAGGAGCCCGCCATGAAATACCAACACCTTGTAAGCCTTGCTTTGGCTGCCGCGCTGCTGACCGGCTGCGGCGGCACCCAGAGCAGCCCCAGCGCCGCTGCCGACCAAAGCTCCGACAGCAGCCGAAGCACCCCCGGCGCGGTGACGCAGGCCGCCCAGACAGACCGCATCACCGACCAGTACACGCTGGAAAAGAACGTTTCGGGCGTGTGGGGGGAGGAAGCGGTGCAGTACATTTCCGTCCATGTGCCGCAGCTGGAATGCGACAGCCCGGATGCCGCCTACATCAACGATGAACTGAACGCCATCTATGCGGCAGATTTCCGGGAGTATGAGACCTACGAAGAAGCCGAACTGCCGGACGGCGAGGTTCCGCAGATCGGTGTGAACTGGGATGACTGGTGGTACGGCGACTGCGTCAGTCTGGTGGTGCGCAGCCGCTACGGCGGCACCGCCCCGTGGCGTTACAGCGGCTGGTGCTTCGATTTTGCCACCGGCCAGCAGATCACCGTGGCTGAAATGCTTCAGCGCATGGGTCTGGACCCGGATACCGTGCAGGAGCAGGTGCAGCGGCTGGCCATGCAGGCCTTTGACCGGGAGATGGCGCAGGGCGCGTATTACGAGGGCCTGCGTCTCGGCGGAGAGCTTTCGCAAATGCGGATGGATACGCTGGAATACAATGAACTGGAAAACCTGTGCCTGCTTTTGCCACAGCAGGATCAACTGGTGCTCCGGGGTAAGTACAGCTGCGAAGAAGGCTGGCAGCAGCTGGATATGGAGCTCTCGCTGCCCCCCGCCGACACCCCGGTGCTGACCGACACCTACGACGGTGTGCAGGTGCAGCTGGAGGGAACGCAGGCCACCATCACCCTGAGCCCCGCGCCAAAGACCGACCAATGGGGAGACATTGGCATCCGGGTGGAACAGGAGCACAGCTACCCCATCCTTGGCGCTTACAATGAATATGTGGACGTGTGCATCGGGGAGCAGGAGGACGGATTCTTCCGCCCGGTGGTCTATCTGCTGACCAGGGACGGCGTGGTGGAGTATGTGGACGTGCTGCGCTGCCTCATGTTCGGGGATGCCATGATCTGTCAGGACCCCATCTACTTTGCCAACAACGGCACTGCGCTGGAACGCAGCGGCAGCGAGGTGAACCTGCGCCGGGCGGATGGCTCTGTGCTGGAACTGGCTCCCCTGTCGGCAGAGTGGAGCGCGCAGGAGATCCCCTATTCCGTCACCGGTTCCTACAACTACACAGCCGAAAACGGCTGGAGCTGGATGGACCTGACCAGCGACGGCAGCGTTCAACTGGGCGTGCAGGACAACAGCCGCATCGATCGGGGCGATGCCGCGTATCTGGGCGTGGTGCCGGAGGGCGTGGTGATGGGCATCGCTGCCGATGAGGAACTCGAATTTGTGGCGGCGTTCAAGAACGACCTGTACAACGAGAACCTGACCATGACCATGATCGCCGGGCAAAACCCCTTTGCCGAGGGCGAGACCCAGCTGCAGATGACCCGCAGCTACGGCTGAGAAAACAAGGAGAAGGACCATGAAATACAAACGCCTTGCCGCTGCGGTGCTGGCGGCGGCTCTCTGGCTGACCGGCTGCGGCGGCGCGGCGGCTCCCGCTGCCCCCGCAGGCTCCGGCGCAGCTTCCCAAAGCGCCGCAGACACGGCGGTGCAGACGGCACAAAAAGACCGCATCACCGAGCAGTTCACGCTGGAAAAGACCATCCGGGACGAGTACGGCATCACCCAGAAGCTGACGGTCCATGTGCCGCAGCTGGAATGCGACAGTCCGGACGCCGCCTATCTCAACGATGAGCTTGCCGCCATGTATGCGGCAGACTTCCGGCAGTATGAGGACAGCCCGGAGATCGAGCCGCAGCAGGACGAGTGGTGCCCGGAGACCTACATCAACTGGGATGCCTATTGGTACGGCGACTGCGTGAGCTTAGTGGTGTTCCGCTACGACGGCGGCTCCGACCCGGGGTATTCCCGGGGCTGGTGCTTCGATTTTGCCACCGGCCAGCAGCTCTCCGTGGCTGAAATGCTGCAGCGCATGGGGCTGGACCCGGATGCCGTGCAGCAGCAGATGCTGCGGCAGGCCATGCAGACCTTTGACCGGCACATGGCGCAGGGCGGCTACTACGAGGGCCTGCGCAGCGGCGGCAATCTGGCAAGCATGCGGATGAACACGCTGGAAAACAACCAGCTGGATGACCTGTGCCTGCTGCTGCCGGAGCAGGACCGGCTGGTGCTCCGGGGCGGGTGCAGCTCCACCGCCGGGTGTGGCTGGCGGCAGCTGGATGTGGAGATTCCGCTGACCCCCGCCGCCCCCGCCGACACCCCGGTGCTGACCGATACCTACGGCAGTGCTTCGGTACAGATGGAGGGAACCCAGGGCACCATTGCCCTCCGCCTTACACCGGAGACCGCCGCATGGGATGCGGATTACGGCATCCGGCTGGAACAGGATCATGCCTACCCCATCCTTGGCCTCTACAATGAATATACCGACGTGTGCATCGGAGAGCTGGGCGCGTCCTTCCACCCGGTGGTCTATCTGCTGACGAAGGACGGCGTGGTGGAATATGTGGACGTGCTGCGCTGCCTTATATCCGGAAATGTTCTGGTCTGTCAGGACCCCATCTATATTGCAAACAACGGCGTGGCGCTGGAACGCAGCGGCAAAGAGGTAATTCTGCATCAGGAGGATGGCTCTGTGCTGGAGCTGGCTCCCCTGACGGCAGAGTGGAACGCGCAGGAGATCCCCTCGGAGGCTGTCGGTGCCTTCAACGACATGTCTGACAACCAGTTCGACTGGATGGACGTGGAAAGCAGCGGTTCCGTCCAGATGGGCGTGCAGGATAATAGCGTTTTCTATCAGGGCTACGCCGACTATCTGGGCGTGGTGCCGGAGGGCATGGTGCTGGGCGTCTCTACCAGCGAGACGGCAGACAGGATGCCGGGCATCACCTTTGTGGCGGCGATGAAGTACGACCTGTACAACGAGACCCTGACCTTGACCATGCTCGACGGGCAAAACCCCTTTGCCGAGGGAAAGACCCAGCTGCAGCTGATCCGCTGCCCGGATTATTGACACCGGCGGGAGCCGCTGAGAACACAGGAGAACCACTATGAAACACAAAGCATTCCGCTGGATACCGGTAGTTCTGCTGGCAGCGCTGCTGGCAGGCTGCGGAGCAGAGACTGCCACCCCGGCAAGTGCCGCCGCCCCGGCCTCTGTCTCCGCCGCTGCTTCCACCCCGGAAGACCGCCCGACGCAAAAAAAGCCCGGGGCAGACGGGCGGCGCACTGAACAGGCTGCGGCGGAACCTCCGGCCCTGCCGGAAGACTGGGAGCAGCAGGTGCTGGCCGAGTGGATGGCCGTGACCGTGGTGTCGGAGGAGGGGCGCTTTGCCCCCGCCGACCGCAACGAGAGTTACACTTTGCAGCTGAAAAAAGCGGAGATCACCGGCACGGTGACCGTCACCTTTGCCCGGAAAGAATACGTCAGGCCGCAGATCCAGTCCGCTGCCGAGACCCGCACCGGAGAGCTGAATGCCGGCGCTGTGACCGGCTGGGACGGGGAAAAGAGTCAGGGCTGGAACCTGACATGCCTCAGCGAGGACGGCAGAAGCCGCTGGACCATCTCCATGATGGAGGACGGCTCTTTGCTGATGCGCTCTACCGGCCCGAAAAAGGGCAGCACCGTGTGGTATCTGTTCCGGCGCACCAGCGCGTGGGACGATATCGGTTTCTCCGCCATCCCCCGCAGGATGTGGGGCACTTACTGCGCCGGAGACGAGGCCGCAAAGGGCATCCGCTGGATGACCTTCCTGCCGGACGGCAGCTGCTGTATGAGCGTGGAATGGGACGGGTGGAGCGGCATTCTGACCGGCACCGCCGATGGAACACAGGGCCGCACCGAGGACGGCACCGAGCTGCACTTCACGCTGACCGACACGGGCGGCAGGCCCTGTGAGTTCTGGGCCATTTTGCTGAACGATGACGGCAGCCCCAGCGGCTGCAGCCTGAAATACCGCGCCGGAGAAGTGCTGTTTGACCGGGACACGCGTCCCATTTACTGGAAAAACGACTCCCCGGATCTAACCCTTGTACCGTAATCGAAACCGAACGCAATGCGATGACAAAGCGTTGTCGCTTACACCAAACAAATAACAGGAGGAAATTACTATGGGTCTTATCAAAGCAGGTATGGGCGCACTGGGCGGAACCCTTGCAGACCAGTGGAAGGAATTTTTCTACTGCGATTCTCTGGACAAGGATGTGCTGATGGTCAAGGGCCAGAAGCGCACCTCCCGCCGCAGCTCCAACAACGGCGAGGACAACATCATCACAAACGGCAGCGGCATCGCCGTGGCAGACGGACAGTGCATGCTCATCGTGGAGCAGGGCCGCGTGGTGGAGGTGTGCGCTGAGCCGGGCGAGTTCACCTTCGACTCCTCCACTGAGCCCAGCGTGTTCACCGGCAACTTCGGCGACAGTCTGGCAGAGACCTTCCAGACCGTAGCCAAGCGCTTTACTTACGGCGGCGACACCGGCAAGGATCAGCGCGTGTACTACATCAACACCAAGGAGCTGGGCGAGATCCTGTACGGCACTGCCACCCCCATTCCGTTCCGTGTGGTAGTCAGCGAGGAGCGGGGCTACAAGCTCTCGGTGAACCTGCGGTGCAACGGCAGCTTCACCTGCCGCATTTGCGACCCGCTGCTGTTCTACACCAACGTGTGCAGCAACGTCTCTACCCAGTATGACGCATCCGAGATCGCACCCCGGCTGAAGAGCGAGTTGCTGAACGCTTTGCAGCCTGCGCTGGCTACTCTTTCTGCCAACAAGGTGCAGTATTACGAGATCCCCGCCCACACGCTGGAGATCTCCGAGGCGCTCAACGAGCAGCTGTCGAATGTCTGGCGCAAAAAGCGCGGCATTGAAGTGTTCTCCTTCAACATCAACTCCCTGTCCATCCCGGAGGAGCAGCAGAAGAAGATCACCGAATGGGAAGAAAACGCCATGACCACCGATCCCACCACCGCTGCCGCCCGTCTGGTGGGTGGTCAGATCGATGCCATGAAGACCGCCGCCGGCAACACCGCCGGTGCCATGACCGGCTTTATGGGCATGGGCATGGCAGCCGGTGCAGGCGGCATGGGCGGCATGAGCGCCCAGAACCTGTTTGCCATGGGCCAGCAGGCCCGTCCGGACAGCGTGGACGCGCCCCAGCAGGTCAGCCGCCCCGCACCCGCCCCGGCAGACAGCTGGAAGTGCAGCTGCGGCGCTACCGTTACCGGCAAATTCTGCCCGGAATGCGGCAGCAAAAAGCCGGAACCGAAGCCCGCTGCGGACAGCTGGACCTGCAGCTGTGGTGCTACCGTTACGGGCAAGTTCTGCCCGGAGTGCGGCAAGCCCCGCCCGGCGGCAGCAGAAGGCTGGACTTGCAGCTGCGGCGCGGTGAACAAAGGCAAGTTCTGCTCCGAGTGCGGCAAACCCAAGCCCGCCGGTACGCCCAAATATAAGTGCGACAAATGCGGCTGGGAGCCGGCAGACCCCGCTCACCCGCCCAAGTTCTGCCCGGAGTGCGGCGACCCCTTTGACGACAGCGACCGAACCTGACAATACAGAGCAATGAAAGGAGCATACCATGATGGGATTCTTTTCCAACCTGTTCGCAAAACAGAACTGTGCCGTCTGCGGTAAGGAGTGCGGCACCCTGCACCGCTCCAAGCTCCGGGACGGACAGTTCCTCTGCGATGACTGCGGCGACCAGTGCTCCAAGTATATCCGGCTCAGCGAGCTGACGCTGGACGAGGCCAAGGAGCACATGGAGTATATGGCCCGGATGAAGCGGGTGTTCGACGAGGTGTTCAACAAGACCGAGTTCCGGGTCAACGCATACCCCTCCACCCCGACGCAAATGGGGCTGGTGTTCTGCGATGAGCTTGGAATGCTGTACATCGACGATTGCACCGGCGGACGGGGCAAGATGCCGGAGCTGATCCGCTACGACCAGATCGCCAGCTATGAGGAATATCTGGACGAGACCCCCGCCAAGGAGCCGGGCCAGGAACCCACCCTCAACGGCGGCGGCCTGAAGCTGAAGCTGGTGCAGCCCCGCAGCATCACCGAGGCCCAGACCCAGCGGGGCATGCGCCCCCACCCCTACATCAAGCAGGAGCTGGTCATCTGCTTCAGCAAGCGGGACCGGCGGGAGATCGGCTATGCCCACATCGCACGGCAGCATCTGGACCACATCTTCGGGGTCCACGATAATGAGACCAGCCTGTTCGGCCGCCGGATGTCCAAGGCCGAGGAACGGGAGATGAAGGGCCAGGTGGGCATGATCAGTGCCATGGGTGCCGTGGCATCCGCCGCCATGAAGGGCGGGCAGCTCTCTGAGCAGGAGAAAGCCCGCTTCGTGGAGAACATCAATCTGGCCAACGATGCCCAGACCGGCGGTATGGCATTGTACAGCCGCCGTGCTGACGAAGCTTTTGCAAAGGTGCAGTGACTGAAAAAGGAGGAACGAATATGAAAAAGATCCAGCGCAGAGATTTCCTCAAGGCTATGGGCCTTACCACCGCCGCCCTCGGACTGACCGCCTGCGGCGGCTCCGGTGCTGCCAGCGCTTCCAGCGCACCGGCTTCCAGCAGCAGTGCCCCGTCAGCCTCGACACAGCCGGAATCAGCAGTGGACAAAGCCGCCCCTGCAGGAGCCCCTGTGACCCAGTTCCAGACCGGGGAGCTGACCATCGGCGAATACACCTTCAAGGCGCAGTACATCCCCTTTGACGTCCGCCGGGAACTGGACGGAGCGCATCACTGCATCCATGCGGACAGCTACCGGGGCAATTACTTCTTCAGCTTCTACAACGAGGACGATGAAGAGCAGTCTGCTAAAATCTTCGAGTATGCCATCAAGGACGACCGGATGACCCCGGTGGCAGAGTACAACATTGACGGAAGCAACGCCATCAGCATCGACCGCAATGGCATCCTGTACGCCATGGATCCCTTTGATGTCTACTGCTACGATCTGAACAGCAGCGACCCGGAAGAGCCCGGCGACGCACTGGACTACATGGGCAGCTGCTATTCCTCCAAGGATCGGGATCTGACCGTAATCTACTGGACCGACTCCGCACCGGTGCTGGTGCAGGACGGCGAGTACACTGAGCTGACGCTGGAGGGCGACAACGAGATCGGCCCCTTCTGCAGCATGCCCTCCCTGAACCTCAGCGGAGACGAGCTGCTGACGGTGGGCGAGCCGGACTCCAGCGGCGATTACTACCTTGCCGCCTTTGATCTGGACGGCAATGAGCTGGCCCGCAGCTCGCAGCCGGTGGGCAGCTTTGACGCCGTGATGATGAAGCGCCCCAACGGCTATCTGCTGGACACGGGCTATGTGTGGGAGCTGTACGGGCCGGACGGCACCTTTTTGGAAAAGTCTCTCCCCGTTGGCGAGCACGAGACCCTGTGCCAGCTGTGCGGCGACTTCTGCACCTTTGATGTTTTCCTGCCGCTGGAAGAAAACGCTTTCCTGGCAGTGGGCCACCACGGCAAAGCCAGCGAGCCGGACGAACCGGTGGTGTTCCGCATCACTACGGATTTCTGAGCCGACCGCTTCGGCGGGGAGACCAACATAAAAACAGCGGGGCCGGGGAAGAGCCCCCGGCCCCCTTTGGAACAACAGGAGGAAACGCTATGGCAGGAATGCTGGAATACAAGTGCCCCTGCTGCGATGGCGCCATCCAATTTGACAGCGCCACCCAGAAGATGAAATGCCCTTACTGTGACACCGAGTTCGAGGTGGATACCCTCAAGGGCTACGACGAGGAGCTGAAGGACGAAAAGCCCAGCGAGATGGAGTGGGCGACCCCCGGCGGCAGCTGGGCAGAAGGAGAGACCGCCGGTCTGCATACTTACAGCTGCAAGAGCTGCGGCGGCGAGATCGTGGGCGATGACACCATGGCGGCGTCCGCCTGCCCTTTCTGCGGCAACCCCATCGTCCTCACCGGACAGTTTGCCGGGGCGCTGCGGCCCGACCTCATCATCCCCTTCAAGCTGGACAAAAAGGCCGCCAAGGCAAAGCTGCAGGAACATCTCAAGGGCAAGACCCTGCTGCCCCGGGTGTTCCGCAGCCAGAACCACATCGACGAGATCAAGGGTGTGTATGTGCCCTTCTGGCTCTTCGACAGCGATGCCGACGCTCAGCTGCGGTTCACCGCCACCCGGACCCGCTGCTGGTCGGACAGCAAATACGACTATACCGAGACCAATTACTACTCCGTCCGGCGGGATGGTACGCTGGGATTTGACGCAGTGCCGGTGGACGGCTCGTCCAAGATCGAGGACGACCTGATGGAATCCATCGAGCCCTTTGCCATGCAGGACGCCATCCCCTTCCAGACCGCCTATCTGGCGGGCTATGTGGCGGACAAATACGATGTGAACGCCGAGGACAGCATCGAGCGTGCCAACAAGCGCATCCGCCGCTCCACTGAGGAGACGTTCCAGCAGACCGTTACCGGCTACGATTCGGTCAAGGTGGAAAACAGCAGCATCCAGCTGCACGGCGGCAAGGCAAAGTACGCCCTGTTCCCGGTCTGGCTGCTGAGCACCAGCTGGCGGGGCGAAAACTACCTGTTTGCCATGAATGGTCAGACCGGCAAATTCGTGGGTGACCTGCCCGTGGACAAGGGCGCTGCCCGCAAGTGGATGCTGGGCCTTACGGCTGCCCTTTCCGCCGCGTCCTACGGCGTGATGTGGCTGCTGTGGCTGGCACGGATCCTGTAAAGGAGGGACGAACGATGAAAAAGACTTCCAACCGACTGCACTCCCTCTTTGCGGCGCTGGCAGCACTGATTCTTGCGGCGGCGCTGGCTGTTCCGGCCTTTGCGGTAGAGGGCGGCTTTGCCGACCTGTACTACCGCATGTTCGACGATGCTGAGGTGCTGACCGAGGACGAGGACAACGAGCTGGAGGACGCACTGGAAGAGCTGAGCCTGCGCCAGAGCTTCGATGTGACCATTGCCACCATCGAGTCGATGGAAAGCGTTGGTGCCGACAGCATGGAGCAGTTTGCCGATGATCTGTATGACTACTGCCAGTACGGCTACGGCCCCGATATGGACGGCGTGCTGCTGCTGGTGAGCGTAGGCGACCGCAAATGGCACATCTCCACCTGCGGTTACGGCATCACCGCCTTTACGGATGCCGGCATCCAGTACCTTGGCGAGCAGATGACCCCCTTCATGGCCGATGGAGACTACGCCGGTGCCTTCCGCACCTTTGTCCAATGGTTGGATACTTACATCGATGCTGCCCGGGCGGGCCACCCCTATGACGTGAATAACCTGCCCCGGGAGCCGCTGTCTCTCATGTACCTGTTCCTTGCGCTGGGCATCGGCCTTGTGCTGGCATGGGTCGTCGTCCATGTGATGAAAAGCCAGCTGCGCAGCGTGGCGTTCCAGGAGAATGCCGCCAGCTATGTGCGGGAGGGCAGCATGAAGCTGACCAACCAGCGGGATCTGTTCCTGTACCGTGATGTGCAACGCACGAAGCATGTAGAGGAAAAGGACTCCGACAGCTCCGGCGGCAGCTCCACCCACACCTCTTCCAGCGGCACCACCCACGGCGGTGGAGGCGGCTCGTTCTGAAAGGAGTATGTTTATGAACCCTTATCTCTCGGAAAAAGCCCGCGGCGAGATCCCCCGTGTCCTCAAATGGCTGCGGAACGCGGGGCTTGCCTTCTGCGTGTTCTGCTCCTTTGGCGGGCTGTATACCCTCTGCCTGAGTTTGCAGGATAAGGACTATTCCCACATCGGAGGCTATGTGTTCTGGATCGTGGTGGGCACAGTGCCCCTTGTTCTGTTCGCACGCAACGAAAAACGCCGCTACCATGCAAGAACCATCGCCCGCAGGGTGGAGAGCTACTCCGGGGCAGAAGTACCCCTGCGGTGGCTGTGCAACAGCGTTGGCATGGACACCAAAGACCTTGCATGGTATTTTGAAAACGGTTATTTTGTAAACCTCAGTCTGGATATGAACCAGAAGATCGTCCGCAGGCGGACTGTGCCCCGCCATGACCCGAACCGGAGCTGAACCCTTTACAGCTGAAACAGAAAGGAGTATTTTCATGGGACTTTTTGATAAGATGAAGCAGGCCGCCGCAAATGTTTCCGGCAACCAGACCGTCACCTTTACCTTTCAGGCTCTGCCGGAAAGCCTTGCCCAGATGCAGGCACTGCCGGAGGCCAGTCTGGACACCCCCTTTAAGACCGCAGCCCTCACCGTCTGCGCACTGTGCGCCTACGGTGCAGATAAAAACATCGGGCTGGAGATGCTCAACTGGCTGCGGGGCCCCCGCCCGCTGAACGGGCAGGAGATTTCCTTCCTGAACGACCGCTTCCGGGACGGCAAGAGCTATATCCCGTTCTCCTACTTTGTGGGTGCATCGCCGGAAAACGGCTATACTCCCCGCCAGCCCTTCACCCTGCTGGTGGGCAGCAACCACACCTCCAACACCGAGGAGGGCTACTGCAAGCTGTTCATCCCCTGCGGCGGCGCCGACAGCCCCCGCCCCATCAAGCTGCGCCGCAAGGGCGACGGGCAGTGGTTCTTGTGGGAGCAATACCTGATGACCGGCATCCGCATCCCGGCGTCTGCCGACCCGTGGGCATAAAACAAAGGGGCTGACATGAAAGCCATGAAAACTTTTGCAGCACTGCTTGCACTGGCTTTCAGTCTTGCGGGCTGCGGGCCGGTGGACGGCGACCCCGTCCGCCCCGCTCCCGGCAGCGCCGGGCAGGGCAGCAGCACAGCGGCTTCCGGTGCCGATTCCACTGAGCCGGAGCAGCTTGCCGCGCTGCGGCAGCTGGCCGGGGAAAACGGAGACCTTGCCGGGGTGCTCTATCTGGGCAGCGTTCCGGAGCGCACCACCGATGTGCACGCCGTGCTGGACAGCTTACCGGAACAGCCGTGGCAGTTTGTTGCGGACATCCCGGCAGACCGCTGGGTCGCAGCGCCGGGCGGCGGGCGGGAGCTGTACTGCATCTTTGCCGTGCGCAGGGAGGATACACTTTTTGTCTATGAAAAGCAGAATCCTCAGTACCCGAACGAGACGGGCAAGGAGCTTTACGGCAGGCAGGGTGGCCAGCCCATTCTGCTGCTGTGCAACGGCAGCAGGGAGGACACCGACACCATGGTAACGGTCTATTGCAGCACCGGACGCCCGCTGGACTGGAACCCGCAGCTTTCCGCCGAGACCAGCCGCCCTGTGCCGGTGGAGGGCGTAGACGATTTTTCCCAACACCCAACGCCCGGCGCTGCCCCCTGAGGCGCGCCCCGGCAGGGCATGAGAAAGGAGAACTTATGAAAAACCTGAAACTTTTGGCAGCCCTGCTGGCGCTGACCATCGGCCTTGCAGGCTGCGGCGGGTCGTCCAAGGGCGGCAGCCCGGCCAGTTCTGCGTCCAAAAATAAGCTGGACGGCGACAATATGACCGCACCCAGCACCCAAGAGCAGGAATACGAAGAGCCGGAGGACGTGACCTACATGCGCCTTCTGGCAGGGGAGGACGAATACCGCGCCTGTGTGCTGTATCTGGGCGGCTCCTATGAGGTGACCACCGATGTGCAGAAGGTGCTGGACAGCCAGCTGGACTTACGCCAGCTGTGGGGCTTCGTCTATGACATCCCGCAGGATCACTGGGTCGTGGCACCGGATGGCGGGTGCGATTTGTACTGCATCTTCCCGCAGGACCCGGATGCCACCCTGTTCGTCTACGAGACGAGCCTGACAGACGATGCCGAAAACCCGCTCCAGCGCGGCAAACAGCTCTATTACAGTGAGGATGGCCAGCCCATCCTGCTGCTGTGCAACATCAGCGATATCGTCCCCAACACCGAGGTGGAACTGTACCCCAGCACCGGCGAAGAGCTGGTATTCAGTCCCTTCCTTTCCGGCGAGAACGGTCATGTGGTGGAAGCCGAGGGCGTGTGCGATTTTACCATCTACCCGGAAGGGGACGACTGGGAGACCACTACCAGCCCTTGGTCGCTGGAAGGCAACTGGCTGGAGACCGGCCGCGACACCGACGAGGGCTATTTTGACACCGACCCTGCAGACGCCGACCGGATGTGCTTTTTGCCCACCGATGCCGACACCGAGGGCAGCCAGCTGCCCCTGACCGCCAGCTACATCACTCCCTACCCGGAGCTGAACGTGGAGGAAGCCGACCTGTTCTATCAGGAGGGCACCCCGGAGGTACCCTTCCGCTCCAATCAGGAGTGGTACGCCACCTTTACCGGGGAGGACGGCTCCCGCTACGCCGTCACGCTGGAGGACGAGGACACCCTTGCCCTGAAGTTCTATCTGGACGGTCAGGAGAGCTACCTGAGCCTTGTCAACACGGTCTACTTTGCACGGCAGGAGGCCATGGGGTGACCACCGCCGCCGACCCACACCGGGAGGAATGCACCATGAAACACACCAAAAAAATCACCATCCTCCACTCCAACGACCTGCACGGAGATTTTCTGGCAGAGCAGGTGGACGAAAAACTGGTGGGCGGCGTTTCCATGCTGTCCGGCTACATCGAAAAGGTGCGGGCAGAACAGCCCAACACCATCTACGCCATTGCAGGTGATATGTTCCGGGGCTCGGTCATTGATTCCGAATACAAGGGGCTTTCCACCATCGAGATCATGAACGCCCTTGCCCCGGACGTGGTTACCATAGGCAACCACGAGGTGGACTACGGCATCGCGCATCTGCTGTTCATCGAAAAATGCGCGCGCTTTCCCATCATCAACGCAAACCTCTACATCAAAAACACCCCCACACGGCTGTTCACCCCCTACAAGATCCTGCGGATGGACGGCATGAACATCCTGTTCATCGGCATCATCACGCAGGACGTCATCAACCAGACCAAGTCCGAATCTCTGGTAGGCTCCTTTGTGGACACCGCCGCAGCTGCCGCCGAGGTGGGCAAGATCTGCAACGCCCACAACAGCATCGATATTGATTTTACCGTGCTGCTGACCCACATCGGCTTTGAGGAGGACTGCCATCTGGCGCGCCAGCTGGACCCGGCGTGGGGAGTGGATCTGATCATCGGCGGGCACAGCCACACCCTGCCGGAGCACGCGGTGGAGGAAAACGGCGTGGTCATTGCGCAGGCGGGCACCGGCACCGACCAAATCGGGCGCTTTGACATCATCGTGGACACGGACAACAACTGCATCGATTCCTACACATGGCGCACCGTGCCAATCTGCGCCGAGACCTGCCCCCGCAACCCCGCCATGGAGCAGGTGCTGCACCGTTTCACCAGTCAGGTGGACGAAAAGTACAGCCACATCGTAGGGCGCTTCCGCCGGGAGCTTACCCACCCCCAGCGCACGCAGGAGACCGAGCTTGGCAACCTGTTTGCGGATATCTTCACCCGCAGCCTTGGCATCGACGTGATGCTCATCGGCTCCGGCAGCATCCGGGCCGAAAAGCTGGGCCCCATCGTTACCTACGGCGACCTTATCGAGGGCTTCCCCTACGATGACGGCGTATTCATGTTCAAGGTGACCGGCCAGCAGCTGCGCCAGATGCTCCATTACATGCTGCGGGAGGAAGCCTACACCGGCCATACGGAGTTCTACCAGCTGCCCTCCACCCTGCGCCTGCGGTACGACCGCCGCAAGGGCGATTTTGATTACTTTACCTACTGCGGCAGGGAGGTGGGCAAGGAGATCGGCGACGATGCCCTGTTCACCGTGGGCCTGCAGAACTACCACTTCAAAAACATCGAGAGCTTTTTCAACATCTCCTACGACACCCTTTGCAAGCTCCAGAAGCCCCGCAGCGTGGCCACCTCCTGTCAGGATATTCTGATGGAATACTTCCGGGAGCACGAGATGCTGGACGCGGTGGTGGACGGACGAATGACCATTCTGCCCCCCACGGCAAGGGAAGGAGACTGACCCATGCGCACAGAAAGGAGGAGACGACCCATGCGCACTTTCTCGCTGGTGCTGCTGGGGCTGGCGGTGGGGGCGGCACTGCTCAGCCGCAGCCCCAGCCGCCCCGCCCCAACACCCCCGGAGCCTGCGGCTTCCGCCCCGGCGCTGGCCGAGCTGGAAACGCTGGAGTTCTGGGAGCGGGGCAGTTATATCCAGCCCATCTCCCGCACCTGTCTCACCCGCACCTCCGAGGGCACCCGGGTGGAGTTGGAACTGTATCACGAAGAAGTGTATCAGGAGCAGGCCGGGCCGGAGCTTCTGGAGCAGGCCAGGGCCATTCTGGAGGAGTACGGCGTGGGCGGCTGGGCAGGCTTCTCCGGCCACGACCCCAATGTGCTGGACGGCAGCAGCTTCCGGCTGGAAGCCACTCTTGCCGACGGCACCCGCATTGAAGCCCACGGGGAAAACAAGTTTCCCCCAAACTACCGGGACGTGATGAGCGCTCTGGATGCCCTCACCGCCGCCGCTCAGAAAAACGCCCTGCAGCAATACACCCCATAACAGAAAGGAGCACCCCATGAAACAACGATTCACAAAACGAACGCGCCTTGTCAGTGCCCTTTTGACGCTGGCCATGGTGTTCACCTTTTTGCCCTTCAGTGCCTTTGCGGCAAACACGGCGAGCACAGGAATTGCTTTTGATTCGCCGGATTTTGCACTTAAGTTCCCGGACGCGGAATTTCGGCGCTTTCTCAGAGATTGTTGTGACACAAACAACGATGGCAAGCTCGATGTGGATATCCAGAATATGACGATTCCAACCAGCTACGCAATCAAAAATCTTAAGGGAATCGAGTCCTTTGAAGATCTCGAAAAGCTGGATTGCCACGATATTGGCTTGACAACACTTAATGTTGGCAAAAATTTCAAACTGAAGGAGCTGGATTGTTCCGGGAATCAACTGAAAGAGTATTATCCTATTCTTTCAAGCGGACTGAAAAAACTGAATTGCTCCAATAATAAACTGACCTACATGAATCTGGGCATTCTCTATGGGCTGAATCTTGAAGAGGTGAATTGCTCCAATAACAATATAACGAAGATCGTAATGGATAGCGTGGGGGAACTGGTCAAATTTGATTGTTCCAACAACGACCTGATGACGTTGGATGTCAGCCAATGCCTCAAGCTGAAAGAACTGAATTGCTCTGGAAATCAATTGATGGAGTTGGATGTCGGGCACCAGACGCAGCTGACACAGCTGGATTGTAGCAATAATAAATTGACAGAACTGAACGTGAAACAGAATGGCGGCTTGATATCTTTGATATGCAATGATAATCAGCTGACAACGCTGGACCTGAGCCAAAATCACAGTTTGAGTCATCTGAATTGTGCAAAGAATCGGTTGGCTTGTGTAGACGTTACTGGAATCAGCGGTACGATAATGGCTGATGGCAACAGGCGTCCCATTGCTGTCCGTACAGACGGAACGTTTAACTTGACCACACTGCCCGGCTTTGACGTGAGCAAGGCAACCTTCTGGAACGGCGGCATTGTTTCCGGCACAACTCTAAGTGTGAATGCGGGCGCAGACGAGGTGAGCTACCAATACAATTGCGGCAATGGAGTAAACCCCACATTCATCTTTGAAACCAGTCTGCCCATCAATGAGGATAATTTCCCCGACGATAACTTTAGAAATTACATCAAAACCTACAAAGCAGGTGGCAGAGATGTCCTCACGGTGGAAGAACAAAGAAAAGTTGAAACAATCGAAGTCGAAGGAAAGAACATCAGCAGCTTAAAAGGCATTGAGGCGTTCCCTAACCTGAAAGAGTTGAATTGCGGAAACAATTCTATCCAGAAATTAGACCTGAGACAGAATCCAGAGTTGGAAAAATTGATATGCAATAAGAATCAACTGACCCAGCTGGACCTGAGCAAGAATCCCCAAATTTACCATCTGAATTGTTCCGAGAACCAATTGAAACAGCTGGATGTATCGAATCTGAAAGAATTGCTGACTCTCGATTGCTCGCACAATGATCTGGAGCAACTGGATGTCAAAAACAGTAAAATTCTGGTAGCACTCAACTGTTCTGCAAATCAGTTGACAGAGCTGGACGCAGATGTGACTCATAAACCCAATCTGGAAAGGGTAGAATGCCAAAACAACCAGCTGACATCGCTGATTCTGGGCCAAAATAAACTGCTGAAGAAACTGAATTGTGCCCACAACCAGCTGCCCCAGCTAAACCTGAACAACATGAGTGCCTTAAAGGAACTGAACTGCGCCCACAACCAGCTGACCGTGCTGGATGTCAGCGATAGTCCAGAATTGACTACATTGTGGCTTAAGAATAACCATCTTACCAGCCTGAATTTGGACAACAACCCGAACCTCAATTTCACTTATACGGATTTTTACAATTCCGATTTTAATAATGTTTACACCGTTACCCTGAACCCTGACCGCACGTTTAACCTGAGCACTCTGCCCGGGAACTTTGATATAAAACGGGTTACAGGATGGGTCAATGGCACAGTCAAAGGGAACATGCTGACAGTCGATGAAGGCAAAAACGCAGTGTACTACGGTTATACGTGCAGAAGCGGTATGTTGGAAGTGAGTTTCAAACTGGATGTGACTGGCACCGGCGGCGGCACGGTAACGCCTCCGGAACCCCCGGTAACGCCTCCGGAACCCCCGGTAACGCCTCCGGAACCCCCGGTGACGCCTCCCTCCGGCGGCGGTGACGGCGGCGGTGCGGTCGTCATCGTGGCGGCGGCAGGCGCAGTGGCGGCTGGCGTTGTGGGCTACGGCGTGTACAATTATGTTTCCGGCCGCAAGCTGCAAGCCCTGCTGCCGGAAGGCGTGGCTGCACCCGAGAACCGCGCCCAGACCGCGCTGCTGCTGTGGAACACCGCAGGCCGTCCCGAGCCTGCCGACGCTCCGGCCTTTGCAGACGTGGCAGACCCGGATACCGCTAAGGCAGCTCAGTGGTGCGTGGAGCAGGGCCTGATGAAGCGCCGCCTGAACGGCAAATTTGCCCCCGGCAGCAGCATCCCGGCCTATCAGGTGCTGAACGCCTACCGCAAGCTGGCAGGAGGCTGACAACCGAAGGATCATTTTGCCCCCTGCCGGGCAATGACCACTTTTTGAAAAAGGGTACCCTTTTTTCGGGGGAAGCTGACGCTTCTCCCGAATGGGGCCCTGAAAAAATAAATTTTACCATAGAAAGGAGCATCCCATGAAACAACGATTCTCAAAACGAACGCGTCTTGTCAGTATGCTCTTAGCGCTGGCAATGGTATTCACCTTTTTGCCCCTGAATGCCTTTGCAGCATCGGGGAGGGTGTACATCAACGATGAAAACTTCCCGGATAAAAATTTTCAGAATTACCTCAAGGACAATGTCTCCGGCGGAAAAGATTACTTGACTCAGAAACAGTGTGACAGCGTCAAGGAAGTGAAGATGTACGGTGATTATCCGGTGGAGCGACTGGACGGCATTATATATTTTCAAAATCTGGAAACACTCTATCTTACTAACGCTCATAACTTGCGGACGTTGGATGTGAGCTGGAACTCTGCTTTGAAAGATCTGAGTATTGGAGGATGCCATAATCTGACCTCGTTGGATCTGCGCTATAACCCCAATTTGCAGGAACTGAACTGCACTGGAACTGGACTGACTTCTCTGGACCTGAGCCGTAATCCGGAACTGGAAATTCTCGTCTGCGCGTTTGTTCAGATGACCCAGCTGGACCTGAGCAACAACACAAAACTGACCAAGGTAGACTGCGTCAAAGCCGGGCTGACCAAGTTGAACGTCAAGCAGTGCAATCTTCTGAAAGAGCTGGATTGCAGCCAGAACAACCTTACAGAACTGGATGCACCAGATACTTCGTGGCTCAGGAAGCTTAACTGCAGTGATAACCCGCTGAACACCCTCAACGTGAGTGGAAGCAAGTACCTGACACGTCTGGATGTCAGCGGGACGAACCTGACCGCGTTGAAACTGAACGATTACCCGTGGCTGGAAAGTCTCCAGGTCAGAGAAAATAATCAGCTGACCCAGTTGGAACTGAAAAATCTGCCTAAATTGGAGTACCTGTACTGCGACGGTGACCAGCTGACCCAGCTGGAACTGAGCGATCTGCCTGCATTGAAAAGACTGGACTGTGACAAGAACCAGCTGACCCTGCTGAAGCTGAGCAATCTGCCTGCATTGCAAACACTGTACTGCAACGGCAACCAGCTGACCCAGCTGGATGTTAAAGAACTGTCAACGCTGAAAAAACTGCTCTGCAACGACAACCAGCTGACCCAGCTGGACGTTGCCGGGCTGCCTGAATTGCAGACATTGAATTGTAGCAATAACCAGTTGACCCAGCTGGATATTGCTGGGCTGCCGAAACTGTATACACTGCTCTGCAACAACAACCAGCTGACCCAGCTGGACGTTGCCGGTGCGCCAATATTGTCTGAATTGGACTGCAACTATAACCAGCTGACCAGCCTGAACCTGCAAAATGAATGGTTAAATGAAAGTAACTGCCACATAGGTGGGAGTAATGTTTACAGCATCACAGCGTCCGACGACCGCACCTTTGACCTGCACACGCTGCCTGGCAGTTTTGACCCGAGCAAGGCGTCCGATTGGAAGGGCGGCACAGTAAACGGCAGCATCCTGACGGTGGACGAGGGCGCAACCAAAGTGGTCTATTCCTACGACTGCGGCAATGGAGTGACCGGTATATTCAGTCTGCAGGTGCTGACCAAGATCAAGCAGGTGAATCTCCGTGTAAACACCCCCAAAAAGAACGAAATGCCGGACGAGACTGTTGTTATTCTGGACAACGGAGCAGACGTCTGTGACGCCAAGATCCGCTGGGGCATGGGCGACATAGGCGGCGAGCCAATCCCTGGATCCTTCAGGCCGGGCAAAGAGTACACCCTTCAGGTGGGTCTGTACGCAAAACCCGGATATAAGTTTAGCGAGGAAACCGTCTGTACAGTGAACGGACGGGAAACAAAGTTCATCTGGACCCAGAACGATGATACGGAATATTACGCAATAAAGAGTTATGTGGTGCCGCTGACTCCGGGCGGATTTGAGCACGACCACAAGATGGAAATGACCCACGACGAGCACAGTCACTGGATGGAGTGCCCCATCTGCCATACGGTGCAGGACACCGAAGCCCATGTCTACGATGACGACAAGGACACCACCTGCAACGTCTGCGGCTATGTCCGCAGTCTGACCCCGGGTGGCACCCCCGGCGGCTCCACCGGCGGCGATACCCCGGGCGGCACCACCCCCGGCGGCTCTACCGGCGGCGGTGACGGCGGCGGTGCGATCGTCATCGTGGCGGCGGCTGGCGCAGCGGTGGCTGGCGTTGTAGGCTACGGCGTGTACAACTATGTTTCCGGCCAGAAGCTGCAAGCCCTGTTGCCGGAAGGCGTGGCTGCGCCCGAAAACCGCGCCCAGACCGCGCTGCTGCTGTGGAACACCGCAGGCCGTCCCGAACCTGCCGACGCTCCGGCCTTTGCAGACGTGGCAGACCCGGATACCGCTAAGGCAGCCCAGTGGTGCGTAGAGCAGGGACTGATGAAGCGCCGCCTGAGCGGCAAATTTGCCCCGGGCAGCAGCATCCCGGCCTATCAGGTGCTGAACGCCTACCGCAAGCTGGCAGGAGGCTGACAACCGAAGGATCATTTTGCCCCCTGCCGGGCAATGACCACTTCTTGAAAAAGGGTACCCTTTTTTCGGGGGAAGCGTCAGCTTCTCCCGAATGGGGCCCTGAAAAAATTTTACCACAGAAAGGAGCACCCCGTGAAACAGCGATTCTCAAAACGAACGCGCCTTGTCAGCGCCTTGTTGACGCTGGCAATGGTGTTCACCTTTTTGCCCTTCAGCGCCTTTGCGGCTACGGATAGTTACGGCCCCGTCTATATCACTGATGCTAATGTCCCGGACAAAACGTTCCGGGAATATCTCCTCAAACAGTTTGACAAAGATGGTAACGGTGTTCTGACACCGGCAGAGCGGTACGCAGTCACTGAGATCGATGTCGAGAATAAGTACATCAGTAACCTGTCTGGCCTTCAGTTTTTTCCAAACCTGAAGGTATTGAACTGCAGCCATAACCGGCTGACGAAACTGGATGTGAGCAAGAATACGGTGTTGCAGGAACTGGTTTGTTGGGAAGACCAGCTGACCAGTCTGGATGTAAGTCAAAATACGGCATTGCAGGAGCTGGAGTGTTTTGAAAACCAACTGACCAGTCTGGATGTAAGTCAGAATCCAGCATTGCAGAAGCTGAATTGCGGCCACAACCGGCTGACCAGTCTGGATGTGAGCAAGAATACGGAATTGACGTATCTGAAGTGCAGCTATAACCGGCTGACGGAACTGGATGTGAGCAAGAATACGGAATTGACGTATCTGGATTGTGGCTATAACCGGCTGACAGAGCTGGATGTGAGCCAGAACACCAAACTGACCGAGCTGTATTTCGTCTCCAATAAGATCACATCGCTGCAGGCAGACAACTGCACAAATCTTACGGTAATCTTCACCGGCAGCAACAAATATAAGGTTGAGGTCTACAAAAAGACCCGTATCTTAGACCCCGACATCCTGCCCGGAAACTTTGATATAAGCCGGGTCAGAAACCTGAAGGGTGCCATCCAAAACGCTGACGGCACCCTGACGGTGCAAGAAGGCGGCGGAAAGGTGACCTACGAGTACCGCTGCGTTGGAGAAATCTACAAACCCTTTACCCTGAATGTTACCGAGACCGATGACCCCAATGCCGGTATCGTGCCCCCGGTAACGCCTCCCTCCGGCGGCGATACCCCGGGCGGCTCTACTGGTGGTGAAACTGGCGGCGGCTCTACTGGCGGCAGCACCCCCGGCGGCGATAACCCGGGCGGCGGCTCTACTGGCGGCGGTGACGGCGGCGGTGCGATCGTCATCGTGGCGGCGGCTGGCGCAGCGGTGGCTGGCGTTGTGGGCTACGGCGTGTACAACTATGTTTCCGGCCGCAAGCTGCAAGCCCTGCTGCCGGAAGGCGTGGCTGCACCCGAGAACCGCGCCCAGACCGCGCTGCTGCTGTGGAACACCGCAGGCCGTCCCGAGCCTGCCGACGCTCCGGCCTTTGCAGACGTGGCAGACCCGGATACCGCTAAGGCAGCTCAGTGGTGCGTGGAGCAGGGCCTGATGAAGCGCCGCCTGAACGGCAAATTTGCCCCGGGCAGCAGCATCCCGGCCTATCAGGTGCTGAACGCCTACCGGAAGCTGGCAGGATAAAACCTCTCAGTCTCGCTTCGCCCGGCAGCTCCCCTGACCGGGGAACTAAGAACGCAGGCGTGTTCCGGCAAATGACATCAAAACGCAGCCGATGCCCTGACTTTCCCATCAGGAGAGGGGGCGCGGCATAAAAAATAAGCATCCGCAGCGCACTGCGCCTGAGCTGAAGCAGCCCGGCCATGCGCTGCGGATGCTTTTGTTGTGCGGTGGGGCACGCCGTCAAAAACAAAAAATCTGACCCCTTCTCTTTCGAGAAAAGGTTTGGATCTTCCTTGTCTGGTGCGAGTAGTGATACAGAACTTTTTGAAAACAATCGTAGTACAATTTGTTTTTGAGGTCATCGGATAGCAACTTGCTTGTATCACATCCCGATGGGCAGCTGTATTGAAAAAAACAGCTACCCAAGACAAAAAGAAACGCCGTATCGTTTAACACGATACGGCGTTTTATGGACGAACCGCAACGCCGGACGAACCCATGCGTCGAGATTTCGCCTTACAGCGTTATTTTCATTATCCCACTTCCCGGAAAACTGGTACGCTGATAAAATCCATCTGCCGCTTTGCATAATATAATTCGCTTCTACGTTCTTTATTCTTTCGGACAGAGGTTTACATTCCGTCGCCTCCACAGACAGCAAAAAATCCCCCGCCAGCTTTCCTTTCGGATTGCCAGCGGGGGATTTTTAGTCATGCAGTTTTAATGCACTGATTCGTCAGTTTGCCGTACACGTCCTCGTACAGCTCCTGCTTATCGCCGTTGTATGTGTACTCGGCGTAGATTCCGTCGCCGGAAACGGTGGTGGACAGCAGGGCCTTGTAGTTCTGCAACGTCTTACAGGCCCATACCACAAAGACGTTCTCAAGCGTGATCTTGGTTTCATTGTGGCTGTTGTACCACTTCACCAGCGCGTTCTTGCAGATGCTCTCGTATTCTGCCATGCCAGTAATAATCATGTGCGTTCTGTCCTTTCTCAGTCCTCCCGGATGGGAAGCGCTTTTGCTCTTGTGTACAATTCTGTTCCCGTGCCGTTTCCGCCCAGGGCGTGATAGCTCTTGTACAGATACTCAACGTTCTTCAAACCGGGCAGGTCGATGTGTCCGATTTCGATGTAGTGAGTGCAGGCTTGGTACAGTCTGTCGTGCAGAATTGCCAGCAGGCCATCCTTGATTGCCTTGTTTTCTTCTTTCTGTGCCTTGATCTTCTTGGAAAGGCTACGGTATGCTGCGGTCAGACCTCCCGCCACGATGCCGAAAACCCATTGCATCCAATACTTTGCAATAAATTCCAGCATCGTTTAGTCTCCCAACTTCTTGTCGTTGTCCTCCCCCGCCTTACCGAAACGGGCCACAGTTGCGGTTTCCTTGGATTTCTTTTCCATGTATGCTTCGAGTTTGCTCTTGGTGACTTTGAAAATCAGTTCAACGAAAAAGTCCAGGAACTTTTCGTTGATAGCCCAATCTAACCAGTCAGGTGTCAGATCGCGCAGGGCTTTGATGACCTGCTTCTTCTTCTCTTCGCCCATCTTCGAGCCGATCACGTTCTCTTCTGCCCAGCAAATCCATTTGTAGGCAGCCTTTGCCACGACCACGCTGTAACCCAGGCGCACCAGAGCCAGCGCGCCGATGAACACGCCGCCGACCAGGCACACGACTGCCATCCATGCAGGCATTGCAGAAATAACCATCTTGATAGCTTCCATGATATTTCCTCCGTTTCCTTTCTCTTAACCTTTCCAACGACTCTTTGCGGCGCGCACATCGACGTGCACAAAGTTGTCGTTGTAATACCGCCCGATTCCGCCCCGGTTGGGGAGCAGGGTTTCGACGTATGCGGCCAGCGTATCCACCGACACGCCAGCGATCCAGATGTCCGCAGCCTTTCCGTAGAGGTGCTGGCTGTAATGGGACGCATTCTTCTGCTTCGCATTATGCGACGCAGTACGGAACGCAGAGTTGATGTTCACCGCTTTTCCAAAGTGGGTGCGGATTTTTTGCAGGACTTCCACCAGTTCCGAATCAATAAAGATCGGATCAGAGCCATCCTTGCATCTGAACTCGCGCACCTTAAAATCCGTGGACAGCTTTTTCGTTCCGTCCTTTGCCAGCGAATAGGCGTTAATCGCCATCGTTCACATCTCCTTTCGGGCGCAGGTCTGCGCCGCAGGCTCTTGTACAGCACTCGGCAATGAGCGTGGCAAAATCCCCGCGCTCGTCGGAGGTATCAGCCCCCGCCGCTTCCAGCTTCTCAAGCAGCCTTTCGCACAGATCGGGCCAACTTCTTTTCTTCATAAGTTCCTTTCCAGATGTCCGTTTCCGGCCCGGTTGGTCTACCATACTTCTGCATGGTGTCCCGGTAGATCAGGTTCAACCGCCCGCGCAGGCTTGCGCTCTGCGTGTGCGCCAGCAGTCCTTTGATGCTGGCAACGCGGCGGTCAAAATCTTCCTTGCTCATTTCCCCGGTGGCGTACATCTCCGTTATCTTCTTGACCTCTCGCTTCAACCTGCCGACGGTGGACTTGCGCAGTTTCATGTGGGTTGCGTAAATCCGCACTCCTACAAATTCAATGCCCATGCTCACCGGGCGGATGCAGGTCTTGTCGTTCAGGTCAAGGAACAATTCATCCCGCAGGAATGCTTCGATTCTCTCTTTCCACTCTTGGAGCTGTTCTTTCGTTTCGGCCAGCACAATTACATCATCCATATACCGTATATAGTAGTGGATGTGCAGAACGTGCTTGGCGTATTGATCCAGCTCGTTCATGTAGATATTTGCGAAAAGCTGGCTCGTGAGATTGCCTATCGGCATACCCACGTCGTATAACCATTCTTCCGGCGGCGTGTCTTGCGGTGTTTTCCCGCGCGGCAGGCCAAAGGCTTCTGCCCGACTGTTTATCACGCTGTCCAGGAAGCGCATCAACTCCGGGTCTTTGATTCTTCTGGATAAAATTTCTAGCAGCTTGGCATGGTTTACCCGGTAGAAGAATTTGGATATATCCAGCTTTAAGTAGTACCACTTCGCGTCTGGTTTCCGGCTGACCTGCCGCATCCAGTATTGCAGGCGTTGTGCCGCTTTGTGGCTGCCCTTATCTTTCCTGCACGCATACGAATCCTCGATAAAGAGTTTGTCGTATATCGGGTTGAGGTACTGGTATAGGCTCCACTGTACGATACGATCAGGATAGCGCAGGGCCATCACCAAACGCTTCTTTGGTACGAAAACCCACAGCTTGCGGTACGGGCCGAGAATGTATGTGCCACCCTGCATCTGCGCTTGAATCACAAACAGGTTGTGTTCAAACGCCGCAGTAAAAGCCAAAATCTCTTGTCTGTACCGTTTTCCTTTGCGGGCGTTATGGTCGGCCTCACAGAGATATTCAAACTCTGTTATGACCGCCCATGCGTTTTGAATTGTCTTTATTTCACCTGGCATTTCTGCCTCTTTTCACCGTCGCCGTGTGTGACGTTACCGCCTCCACGGCAATTCAAAATTTTTCCGGGTTGCTCTCCCGGAATGGAAATGCGCTCCTTTAGACACACGCACCGACTATGACCCGTAGATCACAGCCCCCATATCCAGCGTGGTGTCGCCGCACATAATGTGACGTGGTGTAAAGCGGAACGGCCCCCGATGTTCCAGTTGGAATTGCTGCGCGGATTGTTGAGGTTCAAGTTGAACAGGCCAGCGTTGCCGCCATTGTTCCAGTTGCCGCCCCGATTCGGAAGCCGAGTATAGTACATTCCCATGTATGAAAATCGGCAAACCGCTTATAGCGTCTTTATGTAGCCGCCCAGCAGTTTGCCTATTTCCTCGTTGTATTTGGCCCACACCTCGTATTGGTGCATCGTAAGTGGCGGCGGGTACTTGCCCCCGTGTAACTTCTTACTCGCCGCCAGCCGTACCATTCCGCGCAGTACGTCCAGCTCCACGTCGAGATTCTGGGTCGTGGTTTTCTTAAAATATTTGCGGTCGATTTCGATACTCAGGCGATAGATCGTCAGGATGGATTTCTTCAACTCGTCTGCGAGTTCCCGGTCTTTCCGTGGAAAACTCATTGTCAACGGGTAGCCGTAGTCCACCATTTCCTCGATCTTTTCCCTAAGATGAAACGGCTCCACCTTTTTCTCGTCGTTCTTTTCTCCCGCGCCCTTTTCGGGCTTCCCCTGCTGGGGCGGCACGTCGGCTTCTTTCGGCACAGTCAACACCTCCAAAAAATCGGCGCGGCGGCCCGCTGGCCCACCGCGCTTTCTGGTTTTTATTTTTCGCTTCTGTCCTGCGCTACCGCGCAGGACGACAGCTTATCAGGATTCAGCAGGCAGCTCCACAAAAGCGGAACGGCCCCCGAGGCTCCAGGCGGAATTGCTGCGCGGAATGTTGAGGCTCAAGCTGAACAGGCCAGCGTAGCCGCCATAGTCCCAGCAGCCGCCCCGAACCGCAAGCCGCTCTTCTGCGCCGTTGTTGAACCAGAAATAATCGCCGCCATAGGTGGTATCAATGCCAGTGCCAGTAAGAGCGGCATCCGGCATCAGCGCCAGTGCCATGAGCACCAGCTTTGCAGCGTCGCCCACAGCAGAACCGGCAGTAATGTCCTTGAACGAGCAGCCTCGCCCCTCGTCTTTCTGGTCGGTGATTGTGGTGTCCCACACAGCCTTGCCGGACACGACGTTCAGCTTGATGGAGCCGGAGGTCGTGCCGTTGCCGTCCGGAGTAATCAGCGCACCGTCGCTGGCGCGGATTGCTTTCCATGCTGCGCTGGAAGCAGCCGTGGACACGGAGTTGTCGGCGGCGTTGTTGTCTGCAATGATTTGCAGTTCGCCCTTGTACAGACGCAGGCCGAGCAGCCACTCCCACACATTGCCGTTCATATCCCAGATTCCGTCCATCTGGCCGTTGTGGCTCCACGGCAGCGGGCCAGTACCAGTCAGCACGCGGGCGGTCTTGCCGCTGTCCTGCACGCCAGGTGTGGGGATTGCATCGTAGGTGGACTCGTTTGCGTCCTTGCCATAGTTATTATTGCCCCGCGGCTCACATCCGCGCTTGTGGCACCACAGGGCAACGGCGGCCCACTCGGCCACGGTGGCCTCATGCCAGCCCGTGCCGTTTGCCTTGGTCTTGCTGGCAAACCAGTCAAAGTTCTGGCTTACGGTGGGATCTTCTGCGGGCAGGCTGTATGCGCGCTCGTTGTAAACCTTGGTCTGGTACTTGCCAAAGTAGAAGCCTGCGATTTCCTTTCCGTTCACACGGAATGCCGGGTGAATGTCGGTGCTGGTTGTGGACAGAACATCACACAGGCGGAACGCAGGAATCCACACAAAGACAGACGGCATACCCTTGTCGTCCATCAGAATTTTGTTCTTGGGAAATGCGCACTGCAATGCAAATGCGGCTGCTTCGAAATTGTTTGCCATAGTCTTTTACCTCCTTACAGAATGTTGAAGTCCTCGACGCTCCACAGGCTCAAGGTCACCTTGTCGGTGTCCAGCGGCTTTGCCTTGCGCTCAATGTGAGTCTTGGGTGCGGTGTCCTCGGTGCTGTCGTTCTCGTCCGCCACTTCTGCGGCGGCCATGACCACGTTTTCGGTCTCACCCTCAACTTCCACTTCCTCATACTCGGTCGCCGGAATCTCGACGATGGCAACATAGAAGCGGCCATCTGCGTTCTTTTCAGGCAAGGCATCGGGCTTGTCGATCAGCAGCAGGTTGCCGTCCTTGTCACCGATCACCGTCTTGGTAATATCGCTGTCGCGCTGGTACTTTGCCAGGTTCACGGTCAGTGTGCCGTCTGCAAAGTCCAGTTTCGTGCCGTTCAACTCGTACTCGATCTTCCGGCCCTCGTTCAACTCTACAACTTTCATGTTACTTCATGCCTCCTGTCACTTTCACGGTCACAACGACAGTCTTTGCGCTGCCGTCATGGGTCAGCTTGAAGCCGTTCACCAGCTTGTCGCTCACGGTAATGTCGCCCAGCCTGCCGCCGGAATAGCTTTTGACAGCCACATCCACGTCATAGTTGGTATTCTTGCGGGTGGTCGTCAGGGCCACCGCCGTTTCCTTGGTGCAGAACGGCCACGGATTGCTGTTCGCAGTCAGGGTTACTTCCTTGACCTCCGCGGCAATCTCCGACTCCACCGCCGACAAGCGGCTGTTCTGCGTTGTGTCGGTGGACTTGATGCTGGCAATGTCCGTGTCGTGGCTGTTGCTGGAAGTTTCCAGCACACCCAGCCTGCGGCCAAACCACAGCACGACGTTCTGAATGATGCGGTATGCCAGATGGATGTCGGAAATGCCGACCTCCATGTTGTTCAAGTGCGCCTGGTCGATCAGCGTACCCTGCTGAATAACCTGGCCGTCCTGATCCTCCACCTGGTCTACCCAGAATGTTCTATTGTGCATAACCTGTTGTCCTCCTTTACGTTGCTTCCACCAGCGGGAACGTGAAGCGCAGGAGTCCAGCGTTCACGCTGTCGCGGGTCAGGTTCACGGTCTGGCTCCCGGCCAGTTCACCGTTGCGGTCATACACACGAACCGCCGTGATGGTGTCTTTCTGGCCGGACGACGGAGCGTTGACGTACACCACGACTGCGTTCCCGACAACCTGCTTCGAGTTGATTTCGCCGTCTTTCCATGTACTGCCGTTAAGCTGGTACTGGAAGTGGCTCACCGCCCGCAGCAGTTCTTCGCGGCGGGCTTTCAGAAAAGTATCTGTGAAAAAAGCCATGCTCTTTCTCCTTTCCCTGCATAATAAAAGCCCCTGTCCGGGGCGGTTGCAGCGTTACTTGTTACACTTTGCTCTGCCGCAGACGCGGGGCTTTACCTTGAACGCCTCCACCTTTACGGCGTTCGATACCGTAGCGGCGGAACTTGCGCCCAGCGTGGCCGCCTGCGGCTTCTCGCCAGTTGCCGTGCCGTCGCCGGATTCCGCCGGGTGGATTTTGTAAGCGTCCATCTGCGGCGTAGCATCCAGCGTTTGTCCGCCGCTCCATCCCTTTGTGCTGATCCGGGGGATTGTACCCGTGATCTTCGGGCTGTCCAAGAATGCTTCTGCCTGTCCGCCGACGTTCAGCAGGCCGTTGGACGACCAGCCTAACGTACTGGGCCGCCAGTATGTGCCGCAGATCGTTGCACCGCAGATAGGCACTTTGTACGCCATGCACTCCACCTGCGCACCAATGGAAATTCCGTGCCGCACCATGTAGCTGATATGCTCAAGGTGAGCTGTCAGGCGCTTGGTGTAGCCCAGCAAATCTTCCATTTCGTCGATGGTGTGATACTGTGCCGGGGCATCGGTGATGTTCACGTTGAGTCGCCAGAATCCAGGAGTGCCGCCGTAGTCGAACCACTCTTCCACTTCGGAATCCGGGTAAGTCACGCTGACCTGTTCCCGGACAGCTTTTACCGTTCCGGCGTACCGCTGAATTTCAATGGCTGTCTTGATAATCCTGCGTTTCGTTTCCAAGTCGGCGGCGGAATCGTACCACTCGACTTTGAGATATACTGCCATCTGGTCGAGTGTTGCCTCGGAGCAGCTATCCACTTCGGAGAACGTCACACCAGCGTCAAGGCAATCCAGCACCCGGCCCTGTAACTCGGCGTAGACTTCGGACAAAACCTGCACCCAAGGCTGGGCGGCGACGATCTTAGGCACGCCGTCGGTTATCCTAGCCTCGCGGAGTTTAATCATCCTCGACACCTCCATAGACGACCGTTGGCTGGCCGCTCAACTTCGGAATCTGCACGAGTGCCTTTTCCTTGTCTGCGCCGCTCTCCACCACCTTGAAAGCAGGTTCCCGTATTTCCACGCGCTTCACGCCCGCGGCGCGCAGACGGTAGATCAACTCCATCGGGTTGATGTCCCGGCCAATGGAGCGTTGCCAGTCCTGGTACTCCTGCACCGCCTGTGCCACATTCTGCTGCACGATGTCGGCGTTCTTCTTCGAGCTGGCCCCGATGTAGTAGGTGAAGTCGATGCTGTACTCCACCTCTTCCGGGGCCTTGCAGATCACAAGGTCTGTCATTGGGCGACGGGCCTCATTCATCATAAAGGTTTCCATTTCGGAAATGTCCTTTTCGCTCGGCATCTTTCCGCCCGTGAGCATGAAGTAGATGTACGCCGTGCAAGGCTGGCTTCTCGGAGAAATCGCAATGGCATTTTCAATGTCAGAGCGAAAGCTCATAGCCCAGAACTCGTAGGCATCACGCGGGCCTGCGCAACTGTACGTCGTGGGGGACAGCCAGATTCTACGGGTCAGGCTGTCGTCGCTCTCTACATCTGCACCGCCGCTGCTGGTATCAATGTTCACAGCGCCAGCCACAAACGGGATTGCGTCTACCAACGTATCAATAACGCCCGGTGGAATATCGTTGCTCTCCGCACCGACTTCTTCCGCCTTTGCCAGCACATCAACGCTCGTTTCGCCAATGTTGATCTGGGCGTATTCCGTCGTGGCAAAATAAATACCCGCACCAGTTCGGATGCGGGTTCCCTGCGGAATCATTGCCACGCTCTTCTGCTCCGCCGACAAGGTAAAGCGGATCGTCACCGTGGCGTATGTTGCCGGGTTTCTTTTCACGCCGAAAGGCAAGCCGATGTTGTCCAACTGCGCGCCCTCTGCCGATTTCAGCATAGCGGCCAGTGCGCGCCGCTCCGCCACCTGCATAGCCATGTAGTACAGCATAGCCATGCTTTTAAGGGTCAGCGTCAGCGGGTCACTGTCGTACAGCGGCGGGGCCTTGGCATAAACCTTTTTGTAGTTCTCGGTGTAGATGTCCATAACAAGGTCACGCGCACCTTGCAGGGTGAGATTTCCTGTTACGCTGTACTCCGGGATGTCTGCAAACTCTGTGATATTAGACAATTTTCACCACCACCTTTGGCCGGATATATCCTTTCTTGCCGTCCTGTTCGCTATAATCAACCTGCTGCACCTGCGCGTGCTGTTCGTAGCGCGCCGTCTTTCTGGTGATCTCCGCGGTCAAGAGGGCTTCCGCCGCTTCCGCCGGGAGGCTCAAGCAGGAAATGTCCAGGCCAAACTCCCGGTCAAGGGTCTGTTCTCCTACTCGGCTTCCGTACAGCGTTATGAGGCGATTGTACACGTCGCGGTCTTGGTCGCCATCGGACGGCTCAACTTCAACTTCGATGTCGCCCAGCAGCAAGTTGTTCAGTTCGTCACTCATACATACTCCTTTAGGGTCAGCGTCACCTTGCAGGACTTGAGGCCCCAGAATCTATGTACCACGTCCCAGGTGTCCGACATTTTCTCGAACTTGAACGGATAGCGGGAAAGCGGCCTGTTGTTGATTATGAAGTAGTCAACAGCGCCAGCCTCGCACAATTCCTGCAAAGCGTTCAGCACCTTGCGCGGGTTTACTCCGAACTGTGAATTAAGCAGCAACTCGAACTGGTACTCTTTGAGTCCCGGCCCTACATACTCGCTCTTTTCCTTTCCGCCAATCACGCTATGGGCGGCCCAGTTGCTCGACGTGGAGCCGTTGATATTGTCCGGCGTTACGACGCGCCAGCTCGACACTGTGAATACCAGCCCTGCAAAGCTGCCAATTCCGCCCCATGCCATAGAACCACCTCCCGATTACTGCGGCTTCCCTGTAACGCCAGCCACGGTATACGGGCCAGCAGTTGCGCCGCCGTCGTGGCCGTGGAGGTGATTCACAAGGCTTATGCCGTTTATCTTGCAATCTCCGCTCCCGCCGCTGATGTTCACGGTGGAGCCTTTGATTTCAACGTCCGTTCCCTCGATTTTGATAGTGCCGCCCTGCGTCAGCGTGACGGTAGAGCCACCGACTATAAATTTCAGATCACCGCCGATTTTGTGGGTTGCGTTCTTGCCGACCGTTTCCGTCGTATTTCCGTCGATCTTTTCTTCATAGTTGCCGCTTTTTCCGTCATAGCTTTCGTAGGCCACGCCCTGCTTGTCGTTGTAGTCGTAACGATACAGGCCCTCCTTTCCGCCGGGGGGCTTGTTGTCGTCGTTCCAAAAGGTTCCGATGCACGTTCCCATTTCCTGATCTGCGGAGTTGTGCAGGACGCACGCCATCTGCCCAACAACAGGCATCCGATACAGGTTGTTCGACACCATGCAGATTTCATCCGTTACGGAATCGTCGCGGTCTTTGTAGGCAACCTCTATCGTTCCCTTGTCGTAGTTGACCTTGGAAACCTCACCAACGCGGATCACGCTCTGCATATAGATCAGCCTCCCACTCTGCTTCCTGCGTATTCGTTCGTGAGGCCGCCGGAGTTATCCAGCGGTCGGGTGATACTATCAAGATAATACTTCCCGTCCATCTTTCCGTACCCCTGAATGTTCACGCACTGTGTTGCGTGGATATTCAAGTCGCCCATCGTCTTGAACGACACGGTGGTATTGGAATGATTCTTCATTGCAATAGCTGCTTCGAGCTGTCGTTTCGCGTCGGCCTCGCTGGACGCATACTGGTTTAGTTTCAACATCCTGTCACCGCTGCCGACCGTGACATTGATGTTTACTTTTTTCCTCTGGTTGGTGTATGTGAACACGCCGCCTGTGTATGTTCCGGCCAATGTTGTGTTCCAGGAAAAGGAACCCGGTACAATGTCCGCCGGGGTGAATGTCCTTACGGCATCCTTTTGTTTGTATTTCTCGCGGTCGAAAATCCAAATCTTCCCCATGTACACTTTCAGGATCAGGCCGTAGGTTTCGCACAGACTCTTGAGGAAAGCACTGTCGTTGTCGTCCTGTTCCTTGATGGCAATGTCCACATCTTCGGCATCCATCGAGCATTGCAGGCTGTTGCGCTCCGCAATGGTCGATGCAATTCTCTGGATGGATGTGTTCTTCCAGACCTGTTCCCGGTTTCTCTCGTGGAAGCCCGTATCGCTTGGCCGCGCCACCGCGCCGATTGTCAGCACGTCCGGGCAGCCTGTGAAGCCCAGGTCATCCACCACCAAAACGCCGCAGTCCAGTTCTGCACTGTCGCCCTGCAAGATCCAGTTTTTCGTGCAGAGTTTCGGATGCAGCTTTGCGGCAATGTCCGGCATCCACCCATTTTTCCATTTCACGTTGCTGGCGTTCACCTTGATGGAAAGGCTATCAGAAGAATCCGATCCGCTGTCCGTAAAAGTGAAACTCTCCACATCGTTCTTAATGTCAGCGGTCATATCGTTGTCGTTGTATTCGACTGACAGGAACGCTTGGCGTGGTAAGAACACGTCGATCACCTCACTTCTTCCAAGGCGGCAGGTTTTCAACCTCCGTCTTTACCGTGACTTCCGGGGTGACAAGCTGCACCCCGGAATCAAACTGGTAAACGTCGTTGTACTCTCTGTTGGCGGCCATCAGCACGTCCGCCCGCATTTCGTCGTCATAGACGATCTTTGCGATCCCGTCCCATGTGTCGCCGCTTTTGGTAACGTACATAGAACCGCCTCCTTATGCGTACTTCGTGCGCTGTTCTCTGCGCTGTTCTTCCTTGATCTCCTTTTTGATTTCAGCCTTGAACTTCTCGAACTGCTCACGCATGATTTGCTCGATCTCTGCGCGGTCAGCCTTTCCGTAGGCTGTGATCTGCGGGGAGAATACAAACTGCATCCCGTCGCCGTCGCCCCCGCCGGAGGTTCTGGAACTTCTGTATGCAGCCTGCGGAATCTCGCTCAACTCTGTTGTGCCTGCATCACGCGGCGGCAGGACGTAAAGGGGTACTCCCGTGTCTGTAAGGACACCGTTTCCCCAGCTCGAAAGCACCGTCCCGCCGTTGTAGGTTTTCGCCGCTTCGGTCAGGAGCGACGTTGCCTCGTTGTCTCCAAGGTACTTTTTCAGCACGATGGGGGCCACGTCTGCGGCAATACTGGTGGCGGCCAAGGCCAGGGAGCCGTCGCCCGCCATAGAGTTATTCGCCACGCTCCACAGTAGCGAGGCCGCGTCGCCCGCCGTGCGGATGCCGTTGGAGCGCAGGGCATATTCGCCATACGCCTTGCTAAAGTCGATCAGGTTGTCCAGCTTCTCGCGGCTACCGTCGGTAAACCCGCCGTTGGCAAAGTAGGACACGTTCTGCGGCCCGATGGCGCGGGTCGCATCCTCCCCGGTCACGCCCAGCATCCGGCCTGCCCGTACCCAGTGATTCACGTTTTCATCGTGAACGCTACGCTTGAAGCTTATAACCGCCTCCGTCCCGGCCTCACCTGCGATACTGACACCGTGGGTGAAGCCGCCGTTGGCAAATGCAGGAGCCGGAACTTCTGCAAGGCTAAAGCCCCACTCCTTGCCCGCGATGCCCTCCGGCAGAGAAATACCGAGGATTTTTGTAGGCATCTTGATGTGGATTTTGTTCAGCGCGCGGATGATGGTATTTACCACGGAAACGCCGATGGAAGCAATGCCCTTTATCAGCCCGATTATTCCCTGAATCACAGGCTCAATTACAGGCAGGAGACCGTGAATCACATCCACGATTACCTTAATTGCGTTTACCAGCGTCGTTCCCACCAGGTCTATAATCGTACTAATCAGCGGGGCCACCGCCGGGAACAATTCATTCACCACAAAACTCATCACATCCGCCAGCAGGGGCTTAATGTGATTTACGCCCAGGTCTACGATCTGGCTTACCAGCCCTGTCACAGACTGGATAATGGGAATGGCCGCCCCGAACGCTTGGCCGAGGTCTACGCCAAACATACTTTTTCCGCTCAGCTTCTCCTGAATGTTCAGCAGGTTGTCCAGCGAGAAAGCATTTTTAATTCCATCACCGATTTTCTTGACATCTGCAAAGAATGTATTGAAAATCTTCAACCCGGTCGGGCCAAAAACTTTCAATACGATCTGCTGAATATCCGCGAAATGGTCTCCCAGCAGGGACACCACCGCAATGATGCTGCCGATTCCGGCAATTACCGGGCCGAATGTTCCGAGCAAGCCCATAAACGCGCCACCCAGTTTCCCGGCCACCGGGCCGAGAACCGTTTGCCCCACATTGAGTCCTGCTCCAAGGAACTGCGTCACGTCCTTTACGCCCTGCACAGCACCGCCGCCGATTTTAACCGCCGTCTGTCCAACTTTGGAAGATGCAATATTTCCGGCGAGCGTCTTTGCTCCGTAAAGCGTGTTGCCCGCAAAATTCTTTACACCGCCGACCGCGCCTTTTCCGAGGCCGACCGCCTTTTGGCCGATGCTTGTAATGAAGTTGCCCAGCGGGCTGTTCATTGCATTCTGCATTGGGCTGCCAAATATTCCCGCGAGGCTGCTTGCAATTCCGCCGACTCCGTTCTTCGCCGTCTGTCCAAGCCATTTCCCGACTCCGATAGTTTGCTGAACCAAGTTCGTTCCGTGCAAGCCCTTTACCGAGTTCGCCACGCTCGTTCCGTATTGGCCCAAAGAACTTCCCTTGAGCATCCCGAAGAGGCCGCCGGAACTTTTGGCGGCTGTGATCTGATCTGCTGTTTTCAGAACATTCTTCCACAGCGTTTCCGGCTTGCTCGTTTTGCTCGTCAGTTGCTTTTTGTTTTTCAGACCGAAGATTGTACCGATAATCGTGTTCTCTGCATTTTGCAGAAAACCGCCGATACCGCTGGATGTAACAGGGCTGCCGTTTGCCTGAGTCATGCTGCTGTTTGCCAGACCTGCGCCCAGCTTTGCGGCATTCCACATATCCACGGTGTTTCCTGCGGCGGCGGCTCCTTTTCCGAAGATGCTGTCTTTTGCAACGCTCAACGGGCCAGTGCCTTTTCCGCCGCCAAAAATCCTTGTTGCACCATTCACCACTTGGAGAATCTGCGGGGCGACGGACATTGCGGCGAACGTCGCGGCGGTTCCTCCGATTACCTTTGTAACCGTCGCGCTGTTGTCGTAGCTACCGTTCTCGCTCTTTACGTTGATGAACTCAAAGAATTTCTTTACGATCTGCCAGAGCGATTCCAGCGCGCCGCCCAGGGCAGAAATTCCGTTTTGAGCAAGCTGTGCAAGCTGGCCTGTTACGCCAGCAATCAGTGGAGCGTTTGCCTCGACTTCTTTTGCAAACCCAACAAACCAGTCTGCGCCCTGTTTTACCACAGGGAGGAACGCTTCACCGAACGACTCCCGCAGATTGCGCCACGCATTTTTTGCAAGCTGGATGGAGTTCTCTGCCGTATCACTACGAGTCAGATACTCGTTTTCCATGCTACCTTGCCAAACGTATTGTCCGTTCTCGTCCTTTGTTTTGATCCAATCAAGATTTTGTTCCAGCATCGGAATGTTCTGTGCTATTTTTGTTGCGGACTCAACAGCACGTTTTCCGAAATACTGTCCCATCAAACTGATTTGCTGTTCCTGCGGAAGAACTTTAATGCGGGAGAAAAAGTCCTCGATTGCTTCAATGGAGTTATCCTGCATACTCTTTGCAAATTCCACAGGGTCTAGGCCCAGCTTTGCCATAACGCCCGCTTCGCTCTTCGTGGCTGCGCTGCCCGCCGTCCACTTCAAGAACATATTGCGCAGGCTGGTTGCGGCGGAGTCGTCGTCAACGCCCGTCGCCACCAGAACGTCTGCCATTGCGGCAACGGAGCTGGTATTAACACCAGCCATTCCGCCCAGACTTCCAACGCGGGTTACAATTCCCGCCAGATCGGCGGCGGTGGCATTCGTGTTGTTTGACAGGTAGTTTAACTGATCTGCCAAATTCACGATTTCATTTTCCGCCAAGTTGAATGCCTGCTTCCACGTCGCCATCCATTCGCCGGACTGCTTTGCGTCGGAGTCAAAGGCAATCGCCATCTTTGCGGCATCCGCTGTGTAGTTGAGGATTTCCGGGGTAGAGGTAACGCCGCTCTGACCAAACGCAGCAGCAATAGCACCAGCGTCCTCAAACTCCATAGGAATCAGGGTTGTCATATCTTTTAACCCGGATTTCATTTCATCGTAATGCACAGTGAAATTGCCGTTGTCGTCTTTCAGTTCATCGACCACCTTTGCCACTTCTGCCATCGTGCTTTCGTACTTCATGGCATCTTTTGTGGCATCTGCAAAGAACTTCGCCGTGCCAACTGCAAGCCCGGTCATTGCACCGAGTCCAATTTTTCCGACGTTGCTTATCGTCTTTGCCAGCTGGCCGATCTGGCCGTTTGCGCTTTTTACGGCCTGCGCCAACGAGTTGTCAACTCGTCCGCCAATCAGGATAGAAAGTTCTAGTTCCTGATTTTTCGCCATTCCTCCGCCACCTCCTCGTTAATCTCCACCATTTCACGCACAGGGAGGTTGAGGTAAAAGTCTGCCCCCGTGTGCGTGACGGAGGCCAAACCTACCGCCGCCTTTCTGATTTCTTTGTAACCGCCTTTTACTCGAAAAAATCCTTATCGTTCACCGCGTTTTTCAGGGGCATAGCCTCGCACAGAGGCAGACCCAAGAAGAACTTCACGTCCTTGCCAGTCGCCATGCTTGCCATCAGGCAGCAGTAGTAGTAGTTACTGGTGCGCTCGATGGCACGAATGTCCTCTTCCTCCATGCGGTTCTCTGCCTGCCGGATGTTCATGCCCGTAAGGCTGCCCACGCCGGAGAGGTCAACTTCGGTGTGGGTTTCGCCCTTGTAGAGATAGGGCTTGTGCAGGTGCAGAATGTGGGGGCGGGTGTCGCTCTCGTCTTTCTGTGCAGGGACAGTGATCGCGCCCTGCACCATCTGGCGCACCTTTTTGCTTGCGCCGATGGGCAGGAGTTTGAAAAACTCAATGGGCAGGTCGGTTGCCTTGGCTGCCAGCTCGTCGGTGTAGGCGGTGGAGGTTTCGGGCATCACCATTGCGGCCAGTTCGCCGTCGCCCGTCAGCTTCTTCACGGTCAGCACCGCATCCTCGATAGTCAGCTTGTCCAGGCCGGACAGGTTGATTTCGGAATATTCCTCGTCGTCGAACTTGTACGGCTTTGCCAGCTTCACCAGCTTATCGTTGGTCTGCTCTGCGGCGGGTGCGGTCTGCTCGGTAACTTCCTGCTCAACTGCGGTAGAAACATTCTTTTCCATGTTGTTTTTCCTTTCTCTGCATACAAAAAATTGACCGCCCCGATTCTTTTCCGGGGCGGTCATGCCGTTTGCTTTTTAGATCAGCGCGCTCACATCCGCCAGCATATCCTCGCCGTTGACGCGATAAATGCCGTTGAGCTTGTCGATCTCGATAATCTGCTGACCGTCGTTCTCGATCATCAGGTAGGTGAGTTCCAGCTTCACCTTTGCGTCCATGCCCTCACCGGGCTTGATCTTACCGGGGGTGAACTCCTTGACGCGGCCCACCTCAACGATGCGCAGACCCTTGTAGGCATAGCCGAGGTTCTTGTCCACGGCCTGCTGGGCGGCGCGAATGGTAAGGTTTACCTGCCGCTTCGGGGACAGCATATCCACGAAAGAAGAGTAGATCAGGTTGAACGTGATCTCCTGTTCGATGGATTCAAACTGGCCGATGTTCGGGGCGGAAATCTTGCCGAGGATGCCAGTGCCGGAAACGTCGATAGTTTCCGAGGTGATGGTCGGCATAGAAATCTCGCTGGTAACGCCGATTGCCTTATTGCCGTTGATGTAGGTGTTATAGGAGTTGACGACCTCCGGGGTCAGGTTAGTGTCGAGTGCCATAGTCTTTTACCTCCTTGCGCCGCTTACTGGGCCAGGGCGGTGGACAGCGCATCCGGGTCAAACTCGACCAGTTCCTCGATGTCCTCCGCAGGGCCAAACGGGGTCATGTACTTGTGGAAAGTAATGCAGCCGTTCAGCAGGTTGGTGGTCGGGTTCTCCGACTCAAGGTATTTCAGCTCATAGCGGGCGCAGATGCCGCGGGAAACAAAGCTGTTGCCGCGGACGTTCTCGCTGTCCACCAGGGCCTCGATCAGACGCTTATTTGCGGGGCTGTCCACTTTCTGAAAGTACGTCTGAATGAACGTGTTGTCGTCCCAGCAGAAGAAGCGGCGGACGCTAAACCATCTGTCCTTGGGGTCGGTGTTGCCGGGGTAGCAGGCAGTGTTGTTGCCCCACAGGCGGAAGCCGTTGATGTTCAGCCAGGTTGCCACGCCAAAGCTGTTCACGACGTTGGCCTGCTCCTGATCGAGCAGCACTTCCGTGCCGTCTTTCAGACAGGCGGCGGAGATCGGGACGGTCTTGTTGGACGGGCTGACGTTCGGGATGTCGCCGTTATCTGCGTCGGTCGCCACGGTCACAGCGGCGGCCATTGCAGAGCCAGCGTAGAGAACGTCGCCCGCCTTGGCGTACAGCCACACGGCGTAGCAATTTGCGCTGGTGACGGCCTGCTTCTCTTTCTGCTGCTTCACATCGTCGTACTTGGTCGCGCCATTGGTGGAACTGTCGATGTCCACGATGCAGACGCAGTTAAACACGCCGTTGATACGGGTGGTCTTTGCCTGCAAGCCAGCAGACACGATGGCGTTCTCCGACCAGCCGGGAGCGATCAGAATACCCGGAACCATGTTCAGCTTCGGGAAGATCATACGGATGCACTCCATGCCGGACTCAACGCCAGCGGCGGAAACTGCGCCCACAATGTCCGCCGGGGTGACTGCGGACGGATCGATCTGAACGCCGCTCACGGTCAGGCTGGTTGCGGACTTGCCCGCGCCGCCGGGGATAACAACGATATTGACGTAGCCGTTATCGTCAAACGCCGCAGTGTAGTCAGTGCCAGCGGTCAGCGTTGCGGATGCCGCCTTGACGACCAGCTTGTCCAGCAGCACGCCTTTCTCTTCCAGAACGGCAACTCCGCTGTTGATCTGCACGGTCTTTTCGGTCAGGTTCTTCTTGTGCTTGTTGGGATCAAGCACGTTGATAAGAACCATCGGTGCGACGTTCACGACCTTAAAACTTGCGCCCATGCTCTGGCAGAGGGTGTAGTTTTCGTAGTCGTCGCTGTAACCAACTGCCGCAGTTGCGCCAGCCAGCGTGTTTGCCAGCATGGGAACATTGGTGCAGTGGTAGGGGTCACTTGCCTGATTGACAGGTGCAGTGCCGATTACGACCTGCAATCCTGCCGTGGCAACGACCGGGGCAACCAGGCTGGTTGCCTGCTCAGTGGTATATACGCCATGCTTATATGCCATGATCTTTTACCTCCTTACTCAATGGCCGCTTTCACGGCGGCAAAAAGAATACCCGCTGCGCTCTTGGGATTTTCCAGAGCTTTGCGGGTATCACTGAACTGTTCGATGGGAACCAACAGGCCCTTTGCCATCGGAACCGTTTCAAGGAAGCGGTTCATCATATCCGGCAGCATATCGCCGTCGGCGTACACCGTGTACTGTTTCACGGTGTTCTTCACGGTCGGGCCGCAGTAAACGACAGGGCCAGTTGCCTTAACCTCTGCGGCGTTCTCTGCCTGCTCGGCCTGTTTTGCTTTTGCAGTGCTCATGTGAGTGCCTCCACTTCCGGGTTGTTTTCTCTGCTCATGCTTGGGCCTGTAACGTCCATCTGAACAGTAGAGAAATAATACGGTTTTGTATCGTCCTGCTGAATTACGCAGGTAATCGGCATTAAGACGTTGAAGTAATCTCCAAAGACGTTGTACACTTTGAAATGCTGACTAATATCCTGCATGATGTTGTACAAATCCAGAAGAGCCGGTGCCTTTTTTAGTTTCTCGATCTCTTCCTTGCTTCGCGCAGGGGTTTGGTATGTACAGATAACCATGCTCATGTCAATTATTTCCGGCTCTTCTATGTCGGTGCTCCACCCGGCTGCTTTCACAAGCACGAATGGGGCAGCGGCGGCCAGCGTGTCCACATCCTCGTCGTTACCGTTATCTTCCGGGAACTCGAACTCAAAAAATTTCAGCTGCTTGTTCCCGCCCTGGCCGCTGAATGTTTTCCCTTCAAAGAGTTTTTCTAGCTCCTTGCGCAGAACTTTTACCGCATCAATGGGGGTGTAGTTCGTCGGTTTGCTCACTTCTTCTTACCTCCTGCCTGCATCAAGATTTTTTCAACCTCGTGCCGCAAGCGATCCTGCAAGACGATCTCGCTTTCCGGCTCTACTTCTTCCCGCCACACGGTACTGTGCATGGAACTTGCAGACGGCGCAGACATGGTGTAAAGATATTCGATAATCCCGTTTTTGCTCTTCCACCGTGTCGGCTTCGGATTCTTTGCAGGCTTGCCGATAATTCTTTGCACCATGCCAACGTGTCCGCTCTCGAACCGCACCAAGAAGCCCTTGCTTCCCGGCCCGATAAGTGTTTGTCCGCCTGTCAGGTTATCCATTGGCGATTTTTTCAAAACCTTGCCTGTATGAAATTCAGGCGAGTGTACCCAGTTTCCGCCCATGTGTGGTTCTGTTGGGTTTGTCTTGAAATCCGCCAGATCGTTTCTTCGACTTTTGATGAAAATTTCTGCGGTCGGATTCTGTACCGTTGCGCGGTTTCGGAGTTTCAGTTGGTTTAGGTGGCGGCGGCCCGCCGTGCTTACGGCGTATCGGAGTTTCGCTTGCCGGATCATCATGTTTTTTGCGCGGGTCGCCGTTTGGTTCACCGCGTTTTTCATGGCTCTAGGAGCCTTGTCCCTTGCGTCGCCCAGTGCCTTTTCTACTTCGTAGATGTTCGGCACAGATACGTCATAGATTGCCTTCGCCATTACTGCCGCACCCTCTCAAGTTCCACCAGGTACAACCCGTGCTCCGTCTGGCAACTTCTGATCGTGTAGCAGATTCCGTCGTACTCCATCAGCTTTCCAACCTTTGGGGCCGTGCCGTAATCTTCCTTGCGAATGAAGAACTGCTTTGTGGACAGGTAAAGTCCCTGGTCAAAGTTCTGCTTTGCTCCTGCTTCCCAGTGCGCCTTGCGTTCCTTGAGGGTCATTTCATACGGCACAACGTCAAACGGCTTCCCGTCGATTTTGTGCTGCTCCACAAACTCCTGAAAGAACACAGAGTCAATGTCCGCAAGGGCTTCTTCAAGAAAATCTGTCATGCGCTCCACCGCCTTTCTTTACGCGGTGGCCGCTTTGCTCTTTCTGGTGCGCTTTGTCGCCGGGGCGTTTTTCTGCGGCTCGATCTCCGGCTGTGCTTCCGGCTGACAGACCGCAACGCCCAAGGCGGCCAGACGGTCAGCTTCATCATCCGGCAGGCAAACAAATTCCCCCGCCCGAATCAACCGGGTGGGGGAGCCTGCCTTTTCACGGTAGCCGTAGCCGCCGGACGTGATCTGAACAGTTTTCATGCCGTTGCTCCTTTCTCACTTACTGCACAACATCTGCTGCGTAGATGTAGGGGCAGTAGCTCTTGGGTGCGGCCAGCGGGCGGCAGCCCAGACGGAGTTTGCGGCTGTCCTCGGCCTGATCCACGACCAGCTTTGCCACGCGCTTTGCGGCATAGGTGGTGTAGTCGGTCTGGCCGTAGTCCATCTGGGTGATGGAGCCGTACATCATGTGGCCGCAGTCGGGAGCAGTAACCATAGCTGCGGTCTTGGGGAAGAAGCTGGCGATCTGGCCGTTCTCGTCCTCGTAGGTTTCGTCCACAGAGAACACGTTCAGCATGAAGCCGCCGAAGTTCAGAACGCCCATGAACACCACGCCGTCGTACTGGGTGAGCTGCTGGCGAATCTCGCCAACGATAATGCCGCTGTTCTTGTCGAGAAGCTGGCGGGTCTTTTCGTCGGCCAGGATGTAGTCGGCAGCGTCAGTACCCAGAATCAGGTCTTTTGCAGGCAGGCCGCGATAAGAGAGCATCCGGCACATAGCCTTAATGTCTGCCCAGAAGTCGCCGCCAGTGGCGTTCCACTTCTTTGCGACAGTGTAGGTATGGTCGCTCTTGTTGTCGTAGAAGCGCACGATCTTCTTGTCGCCCTTGGTCTTGCCGTCGATCATTTCCTGCATAGTGCAGCCGTTGGAGATCATGGTCTGTGCAGCCATCCATTCCTCGGTGCCTGCAATGCGGTTTTCCATGTCGTTCATGTCATCTGCCAGCAGACGAGCGGCGCGCTGTGCTTCGTCCATGCCCGGATACAGAGCCTCACCAAAGCCACGCTTTTTCAGCTCGTCCATAGTCAGCACGCGGGACGGCGCAATGTACGCAGGCTGGTAGGAATGAACCTCATAGCCGCGGCGGGCAATGGGAATGTCATGCACGTCGGGAGCAACGAAAGCGGCCAGCTTACGGTCGCCCTTGCGGTACTCGGTCAGCACCTCGTCGGCCTTGAAAATATCGCCTGCCCCGGTGGGGAAATAGCGGTCTTTGAAGAAGCCACGCTTCGGCACGATCTCTTCCGTGATGGCCTGAAGAATGACGTTATCAAAGAAGTTCAGCAGAATTGCCATAGTAAACGTCCTCCTGTTACATTTCGATGATGGGCAGGAGCGCAATGTCGCGCATACGCAGAGCGTCCTTGTCCGCCTCGGTCATGGTGTAGCTGTCCTTTACGGTCAGCTTTTCCGGGTTGAAGCAGCCTGCCAGGTAGACCACGACAGTTTCATCGTCGGTAGTACCCACAGTCACGTCCTGCACCAGAATGCAGTCCGCGGTCAGCGTATCGCCAGAAGTAGCAGTGCTGCCCAGGATGTACAGCTTGCCGTCCTTTGCGCTCTTGGCAAACACAGTGCCGCGAACATAGGTCGTCTCTGCCGCGCCTTTGGCGATTACGCCGGGGCCGACGCGCTTCTTCGGGTTGAGACCAACGATCAGGCCGTCGTACTCAACCTCGCCCAGCTTCTCGTTCAGCATCTTTTCAGCCATAACTTAGCCCTCCTTCTTGGGGTGCAGCAGGTTCTTCACCATTGCCCGCTTCTCGGCATCGGTCTGGTTCTGGTTCTTAGTGCCAGTACCAGCCACGCCGTCGGGGGCTGCGCCGCCAACGCTGTTTGCGCCGCTGGTGTTTGCATCATCTGCGGTATCTTCCAGCAGCTTGCGGTGATTCTTCTTTGCGTCAACCGCCGCACGGTACGCAAGCTGCTCCGCAGAGCAGGCGTTCTCGCCGTACTTTGCCTCCGCCACCATGTTTGCCGGAATCGTTTCTGCGATTTCGTCAATGGCGGCAAGGCGTTCACGCTCGGCTTTCTGTGCGGCTGCGCGCTCACTGTCCACGATCTCTTTCACGAGGTCGGGGCAGCCATTGCGCAGTTCGTCCACGTTCTTGAACTCCATGTCGTTCCCTCCGTTGTTTTCTCCCGACGGTTCCGCCGGGTCGTTGTTATTTACAAAACCGTCGTCGTTGTCAGGTACGACCACGGCGCGGTTTCGCACAAATTCAGGTGCGCTATCAAAAGTGCCTGGGACGGCCACGCTGTTTACGAATAGCACGCCGTTCCTGTTTTCGATTTTGGCGGTCTGGTTTCCCTCCACGATCTCGTCAATGAAACCGTTTTCCTTGGCCTGCTCCGCAGTCCACCACGTCGTCTTGTCCATCCATGCGGCCAGTTCTTCATTGCTTTTCCCGGTCTTTTTCTCGTACTGTCCGAGAATCGTAGAGCGCATAACCGTAATGGAATCAATGAGTTGCTGCAATTCCTCCACGCCCATGAAGTTATCGCTCTTGGCTTTCACAGGATGAATCATGTAGCTGCTGTCCGGCGTGGCCTTGACGACCTTGCAATGACAGGCAATGATCGTTGCTGCACTTGCGCACAAGCCCTCTATCTGTGCCGTCACCGTGCCAGCGCGGCTTTCGAGCTGGTCACCAATGGCCTGCGCAGCCCATACGTCGCCGCCGCCGGAACAGATGCGGACGGTCAGATCATCTTCCGCCGGGATTGCGGCAAGGTCTGCGGCAAATTTCTGTGGGGTGATCTCGTCGCCCCACCAGCTTGTCCGGCTAATGTCGCCGTACAGCACCAGTTCCGCATGGCCTCCCGTTTCCGCCGAATTGCGAATCTGCCAGAACTTTTCACCTGTTTTCACTGGAACCGCCGACGGCCCGTTGAGCAGCAGGGTTTTGTGTTTGCGTTCCTGCAATGTCGTCTACCTCCTTTTTCATTGCGGCTTCGCCTTTGCGTAACCTCATGTTGGCCGCATAGCTACCGCCCGTCATTTGCGCCGTTTCCTGTTCAGCTGTGCTAAACCCGCAGTCAACGCGCATCTTCGCCGCCTCGACTTCATCCTTGGGGTTCAGGTTCGTTCTGGCGGGGCCGTTCCATGCGCACTGCATATAAGCTGCGGCAATGGCCGGGTTTTCCAAGAATCCGGGTGCTTTTATTCGCCCACGCTGTACTGCCTCGCAAAACCACGCCTCATAAATTGGTCGGCAGAAGTTATCTGCAAACCAGTCACGGTGCATTCCGCAAGTGCGCCAGTATTCGTTTAGCGCGCCGCGGGCGGCGGAGTAGCTGGTCGAGAACTGCTTGTACAATACTTCGCTCGGAATTTCCAGGGCGGCGGCCATCTGTTTAACAATGGCGTTCATAAAAGCCTCAAAGCCCGTCGCCGGGTGCTTCGGGTCTGCGAACTCCACTTTTTCGCCAGGGTTAAGGTCGATGAACGCGCCCGGAGCCAGTTCCACGCTGGTTTTGTCCGGCGTATCCACTTGCACTTCCTGCGGCAGCATTTCGCCCAGCGGAATTTCGCTGGACTGATCCTCTTTGGTGATAAACACTGTGAACATGGCGGAGATCACCGCTGCGGTCAGTTCCGCGTCTGTGAACCGTCCGAGTTGCTTTAGGCTTTCCAGCACCGGGGCAAGCAACGGAACGCCGCGCAGTTGCCCCGCCCGCTCCCGCTGCAACAGGAGTAGGACGTTTTGCCGCCCGGTCTTTTTCCCGTATGCCTCAACCCTCGTCCAGTGATCCGCCGTCAGCGTCGCAGTCGTGGCAGAGGCCAGCGGGTGACGGTCGCAAATCCAGTAGGCCACCACCATTCCGTCTGCATCCGTTTCCACGCCCTGCGTAATCCTCTGGACAAGTCGCCCGTCGATTTCTCGCGGGGAGTCAATGTCCGTGAATGCAGGCGAACACAGGCGGTCAGCTTCCACAATCCGCACCCGCAGATCATACGGAACATTGGGTGTCCGTTTGTTTTGGAGCACCGCCAGCGCGTCGCCGTTCATAAGAAATCCTGTAAACGCCAACTGCTGCAACATATAGAAGTTGTCGATTCTGTCAGCGTCACAGGTCGGTTTGTCTGCCCACAAAGAAAATTCGCGCATAATCTGCGCGTTCACTTTCTGCGCTTCCTCGTCGGAAATGCCCAGGAACTCGTTATCAATCTGCGGTGTCGGCGTAAGCCCACCGCAAATTACGTTGGTTCGCATCGTTTTGATGGCTCCCGTTGCAAGCGGAACGCCCATGTAAGCGTCGCGGCTTCTTTCTCGCAGGACTCGGAGATTATCTTCGATGTCCCTTTTCGAGTCGCCGCCGTGCCACATCCAGCCCCGCATGGACTTCTTGTGCAGGTTTGCGCCGTAGTTGCCGTAGCCAGAGTTGAGCGTCTGGATTGCCATGCGCGCCGCTGCTGTCTTGACTGCCCGTTCCGGGGAAAGGGTGGCAAGCAGGTGATCCATAAATCCCATCGGCTACTCCCTCCCTTTACAGGTCGCGGGGAACAAAATGGTACATCCTGTTGCGCCCCGCCTTTTTTCTCGAAAGTTCTTCAACTTTGTTCGACCAATACTCAATGCGTTTCCCGATTTGGGTTACATCGGCGTAGGTCAGCATTCGGTTTCCAATCTGGTAGCTTTGGCCGTGCGTAACCTTGCGTTCCGCTTCCAGCCATGCGTCAAGCTGCGATTGTGCAGTTTCCAGTGTGATTCCCGCCATTGGTTAGATACCTCCCGAAATTTGGCGACGGCCTCGCCCGCGGTTTGCCGCCGGGGTAGGTGTCGTCACGTCCGGGGCCTGCTTTTTCAACACAGGCCGTGTAATGGAAAGAGCCGCCAGTGCGTAATTGCGCAAGTCTAGCGGCTCATTTCTCTTGTGTTCTTTGTCTTTGATTTCCCAATACTCTTTGAGGTGTCCCTTGACGAAGCGCACCACTTTCTTCTCAGCCGTCAGGCCCTTAAAGTAGTTTTCGTCGTAGCCAGCCTCTTGGTTGCTTGGGAAGTGGCAGTAATTCGGGCCAGGCGTTTTCACTTCCAGCCTTTGATAGATAGAGGTTTTGCCCGCATCCACACCGATGATAAACAGGTTCGTTTTCACACGATTGTTCTTCGATGGGTTGCGGATGTACGGAACGCCCGCGCCACCCATGCCCTTGATGGCAAAGATACGGCGATTCAGCCTGTCTTTCGCAAAGCGGTAAACTTCGTCCGTGTGATGGCCGCCAGAGTCGATGCAGGTAGCCAGCAATGTGTACTCTGTTCCATCCGCCTTGCGCCAGGAACGGAGAAGAAAGTCGTCCAAGTCCTGCCACACCTGATCCGACAGCATATCGCCAAAGATTTTCTGGTAGCGGATGCCCCAGCATTCCGCGCCCTCGCCCCAGCCGACCACTTCCACCTCGAAACGATCATCCTGAACGTCAACGCCAGCGGTGAGGAACAGCACATCGTCCGGCACTTCCGCCGGGTAGATTTCGCGGCGGTTGTACAGCTCGGTGTCCTCCAACTGGATTCCGCGCTCTTCCCAGGTCTGCCCAAGTTCAGTGTTTACCCAGACTTTCATTTCCTCCGGGTTTCCGTGGTCGAGAGCTTCTTTTGCTTCCAAGAACTTCCGCACCACTTCGTCCCATCCGACAAACGTAGAGGCAAGGGTGTTGAGGTGGAATCCTCTTGTCGCTGCGCCCGGATTGGCCGCAACGTACTTGCCTTTGATCTCCTGTGCTTTCCAGCGGTATTCATTTGCCACGCATCCGCACTCACGGCAAACATAGTCGATGCCCTTTTCCAGATTGTCCGGGTCGAACTTCACGTTTTCCCAAACGAGCGGCTGGTATGCGCCGCACTCCGGGCAAGGGATGTTCCACTCTTCTTGCGTCGAGAGATTGAACGCATCCTCAATTCGGCTGTCGCCTTTTATGGTCGGCGTGGAAACCATGACGGTTTTGCAGTCCCAGAAAGTCGTTTGGCGTTTCTTCGCCAGATTCAGAGGATCGCCCTCTGTTCCTGCACTTTTGGGATAGCGGTCTATCTCGTCAGCCAGCAGAACTTTGATAGGACGGCTGGCAAGGCTCGACGGGGAGTTTGCTCCAACGATGGTTATGTGGCCGCCGATGAAGTTCTTCTTCATCACGGTGTTTCCGGCGAATCTGCTTTTGACATCAACCAGCCCTTTGAGGCGCGGCGTGTCCCGAAGCATCGGGGAAATTCTATCTTTGGAAAGCGTCTGGCCCATATCGAGGGTAGGTTGCATACACATGATGGGGGCCGGGGCGTAGTCCATGTAGTAGGCCAGCACGTTCAAAATGAACGCATCGGTTTTCCCGATCTGTGCCGCCGACATTACCACTACTTCCCGGACGTGCGGATCACCGATGGCATCCATAATGGCCCGCTGGTACGGAGCCTTGTCCGTGTGCCATCTGCCCGGTTCTGCGCTGGACTCGGAGGACAGTACCCGGTACTTGTCCGCCCACTGGCTGATTGTCAGCGGCGGTGGCGGTTTCAGCTTTTGCAGAACGACCGCAAACAGCTTAACCGTCTGCGGCTCCATCTTTACGATGATGTTCTTTTTCTTCGGCACTTTGTTCACCCCGCCTTACGCACTCCGGGAACATACAGATAATGAGCTTCTGGTGGAGTCTTTTACCCCACGGGCAATGCCTGCACTTGCGCCACGGTTTGCCCGGTTTAGGTTCCGTCGTCTGCATCTTCATCTTCCTTTGGCGATTCCAACGCCGTTTCGTAATGCGAAAACTCGTCCAGAATTTCATAGAACGTGTCCCGCAACACGTCCTGTATCTCGTCCTCGTTGCCGCCCAGCTTCGCAATACTGGGAGCAAGTTTGTTCGGAAGAGCCATCATGCGGGAACGCAGGTTCATTAACATGGTGCTCAAGCCCAGCATGATGTCCTGTTTCCTGTACAGTTCGCCGCTCTTGACTTTGTTTTCCTGTTCCGCTGCAATGCGCTTTTCGCGCGTCAGCTTTGCCCTCTCTTCGTTCAGGTCGGCTTTGCCGTCTGCGTTGCCCCGCAGGAAGTTGATATATCGCCGTACATTGGGCCACAGTTCATACAGGCCAGGGGCGGCTTCTATCAAAATGCCCTCTTCCCGGAGCTGCCGCACCCGGCGTTCCGAAAGGTCAAGGCAATTCGCCATCACCTTTACCGTGTAAAGTTTCATCGGCATCCACCCCCTCGGCATCCGGGCCGTCCATGTCAGCCACCCCCGTTGCTCTGATCTTGGCAATATCCAGGCGTTGTACTTCAAGATCGTACCGTTTCTCGAACTCTTCACCCTGCCGCAGTTGGCCTATCAGCGTTGCGATTCTGCCAGATACTTTGTACAGTGCCTCTTGCAGTTTCTCCCGCCGGGTGAACGCGCTGTCCTTGTTGTACAGGCCCATCTTCTGCTCTGCGCCGTCGGTGCGCTTTCCGCCCTCGGACTTTCCGGGGCGGCGCATATCCGTCAGTGTCGCAATGTAAAGATCATCGTCTGCGCACTCCGAATATTTTTCGAGTGCGGCCAGAATCTTTTTCTGCCTATACCGCAGGACTCGCAACTCAAGCAGAGTGTTTTCTTTTGCCCCGGTCGGCAGATTGTCAAGCCATTCCTTTTCTTCATCGGACAACTTATCAAAAAAGACGGCACTATATGCGCCGTCTTTTTCTGCGTTCTTATTTTCCCGCGGCGCGCCGCCGTGGTTGCCCTTGGCATTTTTCTTTCCCTTGCTGTTTCTGTTTCCGGGCTGGCCGCCGCGCTTGCGCTCTAGTGACTCGTCCCATTGGTCAATACGCTTCCAGTTTCGCACCGTCCCATAGGGTACGCCCACCTGATCCGCAAACTCTTTGAGATTTATTTTTTCGCCCGCCCGCCGTCGTTTGATGTACTCGGCCTTGGCGGTGTCACGCTGGCTGTTCCGCGCTGGCATCCAACATCACCCGCACCTCGTTTCCAAAATCTGCGCAAAAGAAAAAGCCCCACGACTTGCGCCGTGGAGCTTTGCTTACTTATCACTGTACTAATTATATCAGAAAAAGTGCATCACAAAACATCATTTCAAAAATTTCTTCAAAAAACACCCCCCTTACTTTTTCCAGACCCCCCTTCGAGGAAGCCCAAAAATCCCCTCATACCTAGAAAAATTTCGCGCTTTCGGACCCGCACCGCCGAAAAACGCCTCCGGCAGTACCTAAAGGGGGCCGGGGCGGCCCGTCGGCCTCATCGGGCAGGCCGCCGACGGTGGGCGGGGCCGGGGCGGCGCGTCGTCGTCGAGGTGGGTAGCCCAGGACGAGGCCGGGGAAGAAAGGGGGTTGGGGGATAGATAGGGCAGTACATAGCCTCTTAGCCTTACCCCTACTGGCAAAGCTATATCCCGTTAGGTGGAGAATCTGACCCCTCCGGCGGCTGGCCATTGCAAGGCCGCGGCGGGGCTGATCTGCTGGCCGCCGCGGTCATCATCGGGGCGGCGCAGGTTGAGCAGGGCGCAGGCGGCAGGCGGCGCGGTCTGCTGCTGTATGCGGCGGGTAGATGGGCGCAGGTGGCGCGGCCTGCTGTCGTGGTGATCTGGTGCAGGCGGTGCAGGGTGGCGGCATCATCTGGGCGGCGCGTGGTGCTGGTCTGCTGCTGGCCGTCGTGGTCATCATCGGGGCGGCGCAAGTGGTGCAGGGTGCGCAGGCGGCGCGGCATCATCTGGCAGGCCGCCCGCGTCGAGCGCGTCCAAGGCGAAAAGAAAAAGCCCAGGGCGGCGGCGCAGGTGGTGCGCGTGTCGCTCTGGGCTTGTGTCGTCGGTGCTGGTCTGCTGCTGATCCGGCAGGGCTGCGGCGTGGCCGTTTTGCCGTTTGCCGGAGGGGTCAGATTCTCCACTTTACCGGGTAGTGCTCTAGGTGTAGGGCTAGAACTTAGTGAGTTATAGCCTCCCCAGTAACCCCCTATAATCCCCCTTCTTCCCCACAGTTTTTGCCGTTCACGGATTCCGGGCCGGACGGATCGCCCACGGTGAGCGGCTGCCCCTCTGCCTGCATCCTGGCGCGCACGGCTTGCAAAATATACCCTTGCAAGCTCTGGCCGCTGGCTGCTGCTGCCGCCTTGATTGCCGCCGCCTCTTGAGAGAGAGGCTTTATATTTATTTGCGTGCATTTTGCGTTGTATTTGTCGTTTGTCAGTCGTTTTTTTGCAGATATAGCCATAATTTTACCCCTGCTTTTATTTTATAAATATATAATATCACCCCCGCCGCCGCCCTGTACAGTGCCAAATTGCACAAAAGCACGGTACAGGTTTTGTGCAAAAAGTAGATTGCACGGTACAGGGCTTGACATTTCGCCGGGTGTCGTGGTACAGTGTAGCCACAGCAAGCGGCACGGTACAGGGTCGCAAGCAAAACAACAGCGAACAGGAGAAACGCACATGAACAAGCATTTTTTTGAACTCTCGCCCCGCACTCGCCGGATCATCTGGGCCGCCCTGCTGGCCCGCTGGCAGGCAAAGCAGGCATGAACCCCAGGCCGGACACCTTGACGGGCCGCACCGCAAAGCGACCCGATCCCAGCCGCAAGGCACACAACACCCGCCGCCCAGGGTAAAGGGCAGAAAGAAAACGCATGAAAAAAATCATCAATGGCCGGATGTACAACACCGACACGGCAAAGCTGCTGTGCAGTGCAGACAATGGCGGCAGTTGCCGCGACTTCTCTCACTGGGAAGAAGAGCTCTACCAGAAGAAAACGGGTGAGTTCTTCTTGTACGGTGAGGGCGGCCCCGCAAGCAAGTATTCTCGCTCCTGTGGTCAAAACGAGTGGTGCGGTGGTTGCGATATTACCCCGATGACCGAACAGCAGGCCCGCGAGTGGATGGAGCAGAACGCCACCGCAGATGAATACATCGAGGTTTTCGGAGAGCCGGAAGAGTAACACCCGGCGCGGATACTCTGCCAGGGTTGCACCGCACAAAGCAGCCCAGGCCCACCACCCCGGCAACAGCCGGGAGAAAGTCGAACATCAACCACAGCACAGGAGGTTTTACAATGCGCAAACTGAAAAAGATTATCACCGCTGCGGCTCTGGCCGCCGCAATGCTGGCAGGTGCGCCCCGCACCGCTGCCGCCTGCCCCTACACCCCCGGCCCCCTGGGCCGCTACATCGTCCCCGCTCAAGTGCTGGGGATGTACGCCGACGGCGACGGCGTGCAAGTCTGGTGCACCGACCTGGGCGACGGCTGCGACTGGTTTTTTACCGTCGATGCAAAAACCGATCTGCGTATTTATGACCGGGTGCAACTCGTTGTAGAGGACAACGACACCCCGGACGACTACACCGACGACCGCGTTATTGACGCGCTTTATTGCCACGACTGCGACGACGTGGACGACTAACCGCCGCCGGATACTCTAGCAGGGTTGCGCCGTAAAGCAGCCCCGCCCCATCTACCCGGCCCCGCCGGGATGAACCACAACTAAAACGCAGGAGGTTTTACCACTATGACGAATGAAGAAATGATTTTGAAGAGCGTGCAAGCGCACTTGACCCCCGCCCAGCGGCACGAGATCGCCGCCGCGGCATACACCCCGGAGCAGATCGCCCACGCCGTCGAGCATATCCCGGACGGCCTCGACGCGCTGGCCGCCTCTCAAGTCCACACTTTCGCATGGTGGAAAGACAACGGCAAGAGTGTGAAGAGGGGAGAAAAAGCCCTGTTCACCTGCCCACTGTGGAAGTACACCGACAAGCCCAGCAAGGCCCAGATCAAGGCGGCAGAGGCCGCAGGCAAAGAATTACAGCCCGCGGCCCACTACTACCCCACCACGTCGTATATGTTCAGTTGCTTACAGGTTGAAAGCAACAAGCCCGCCCCCGCTGGCCGCTTTAAGAACATCGACGAGATCAAGGCCTATAACAAGATGCTGGCAGAGCAGCGGCGCGCCGCGAGAGTATCCGCCGCCATCAAAACCGCTGCGGAGGCAATCGCCCAGGACGTTACAGCAGAGGCACGGCAGGCAGCACAGCAGGCAGCCGCGCGCGTCGTCGTGGCCGCGGAAGAGCACCACGAGCTGCCCGAACTTGTAGAGGCTCCCAAGCCTGCCACGAAAAAGGCCCGCAACGTAACACCGCCGGACACCATCAAGATCACCCTGCACAACAACCCCCAGAACTACATAGAACTAAACCCCGGCTTTTTCCCCTGCGGCGTTGGCCAGTTTAAGCAGATTATGAAGTTGGTTCGAGAGGACACCGCCCACACCGACGAACTCACCGCCGCTATCATCGACATTTTGAAGCGCAAGGCAAGCACTTGCGGCCCGGATCAGGCCGCCGCACGGCGGAACCTTGTATCCCTTGGCGAAATCAAGGAAGAAAAAAGCCCGGTAAAGGTCAGCAATAAACCGGAATTTTTTGAAACCCTCATGCGCAACGGAAGCGGAAATTTCCGCCGCCTGCGCTCTGGCTACCGTGCAGAGTATGCCGGGTTTACGTTTTTCTTCTCCAAGTGCAAGGATTTCAAACGCTGGGATATTTACGAATCCCGGTGCGGCCTGCTGGCTCTTCCCGCCGGAATGTGTGGCCGCACGAAAGCGGAATGTGCTTCTTATCTCGTCAAATACTTTGACGTGGAAAAGGCAAAGACGCTCAACCTTGACAAGATGGAGCAGATCAAAAAGGCCGCTCCTCTGGAAGCAGCGGCCAGCATTTGAACCACAGCAGCGGACACCCTAGCAGGGCCGCACCGCACGAAAGCGGCCCCGCCCCAGCCCACACGGGCCACACGAAAACGAAAAGGAGCCGTTGCAATGATTCCCGAAAAAATCCGCCAGCGCCAGCGCGCAGAACTCGCCGCCATTCACCGCCTAGATGCCGCAGGCTACACGGTCGAGGGATGGAACCACATCACCAGCCTTTGCACCGTCGCCCGCCTGGACGGCTTGAACACGAACCACGACAAGAGCAAATTTTGGAGCTTTCCGACGTGGCAGGCTGCCGCCTCCGCTCTACTCGATTGATCCCATCGCCGGACACCTTGACGGGCCGCACCGTAAAGCGACCCGATCCCAGCCGAAAGGCACAACACGAAACACAAATCAGGAGGTTTGAATTTATGTCTTGTATGATGCTTTCGCCCGCTCACATTGCCACCGTTGCGCATGGTCTGGCGTATCTGCTCAATCAATCCGAAATGTGCCAGCTTTCCGCCGCTGGTGAGCTGTACGACGCTCTGAGTGACTGCAAATACCCGCACGATTTTCTTTATGACGACCGCAAAATTTACCCCGTTCTGTATCGTCACAACGAATTAGCATACGAGGGCCGCTACAAAGTCGAGCCGGACGAAACCGACGAAGTGCCAGCCATGCCGGACAATGTTCCGCACCTGCTGCACCACCTGAGCTACAACGAGCATTATTTTCTCGATGCTGATTTCTTCAAATTCTTAAAGCTGCTTGACTGCTTTATTTACCAGTGCGAAGAGCAGGCCACAGCTGACACGAATTTGCAGAAAGCCCTTGTAAAGACTTCTATCCGCCTTTACGCATTCGCCGCCCATCAGAATGCAGAATACAGCGCCGCGCCCTGGTGCATCTGATCCCGCGCCGGACACCTTGACGGGCCGCACCGTAAAGCGACCCGATCCCAGCCGCAAGGCATAACGAACCACGAAAACGAAACGGAGGATTTTATATTATGGCAACTTACACGATCAACGAGAACACCGCCCGCCTCTCTCACGAAATGCGTTCTTGGAACGACTACGACAATGGCAGCGCAACGAGGGAGTACGAGTCCCAGGTGGCCCAGGCTGCCGCCATTCTGGAGCAGGTCAAGGCCAAGTGCTTCACCGAAGAGCAGAAAGAGCGGGCCGAATACCTGTTCGACCGTTACGCCAAGACGCTTGCAGAGGCCACCAACAAGGAGAACGAGATCGGCACGCGCTGTCCCAGCGTGATGATCTGCGGCGCTGGCAACTTCCCCGTGCGGAAGAAAGAGAAGCAGATCAAAGCATTTGAGGCCAACCGGGAGAACTGGCGCAAGGCTGAACACTATCTCGACCAGCTCAAGAGAGCGCACGCCCTGGCCGTGAAAGACTCCGATCCCGAAGTGCTGGACTTCCTGCGGGCCAAGCTGGCAGGTCTGGAAGCCGGACACGAATTGATGATCTCCGCCAACGCATACTACCGCAAGCACAAGACACTTGACGGTTTCGAGGGTATCCCCGAAAAGACGCTTGCCTGGATCACGAAACCCGGCGTTTACATGGCAGGCGGGCGGAACGGCGACGGCTCCCCGCTGGCGTTCCACGGCAAGCCGTTCCCCACCTACGAACTGACGAGCAGCAAAGCCACCATCAAGCGGGTGCAAGCACGAATCGCAAAGATCGAGGCCGCCAAGGCTGCCGCCCCGGTGGAGGATGAACGCGACGGTTACACCTACAAAGAGGATCAGGAGTCCATGCGGGTTCAGCTTATCTTCCCCGGCAAGCCCGACGACGAAACCCGCGACGTGCTCAAGCACAACGGTTTTCACTGGTCGCCCCGCAACGGCGCATGGCAGCGGCAGTTAAACGACGCTGGCAAGTATGCCGCACACCGGGTCATGGAATTTCTGGACGGCAACGAATAACGAAAACAACGGACACCCCAGCAGGGCCGCACCGCACAAAAAGCGGCCCCGCCCCAGCCCGAAAGGGTTTCAAGCCGAATATTTCTAATCAAGCTAATCAAGCTAAGTATTCAAGCTAATCAAGCTAAGTATTCAAGCTAATCAAGCTAAGTATTCAAGCTAATCAAGCTAAACGAATTTGGAGGTTTTCACATGGCAAACGAAAAGAGCAGCAACGAATCCTGCAGCGGTCTGCGCACCGTCACCCTCACCAACGTACAGTGGAACAAGCTGTACATCTATCTGCTTACCACAACGAATTACCGCAAAGAGCAGATCAGCGCATGGGAAGAGCTGGCGTGCAAAACGAATCCAGACGGTTCCCCGGAATACCCGAACGCCGCAGGCAACGCAGAGTATCTCCGCGAATTGGAACGTGACCTGTCCGAGATCGTCCAGAAAATTTGCTAATGGCATCGGCCCCGGTTTCCCGCCGGGGAATTTCATGCTATACTTTCATTAACGAAACGGAGGCTTTTTATGAAGAACGATTCTAAGGCTATTATGCTCGACAACGGGCTTGTTGTCTGCGAGTCCTGCGGTGCAGAACTTGAGTGCAACCACGAAACGGGCGATATGCCCGATGTTTGCCCAGAGTGCGGCAAGGCCATTGATTGGAGCGATTTTTTTATGGTTCTTTGAGCGGAGGTGCTTCTATGAACGAAATGCAGACTTTTTATCCCTGGTGCGTGGTTGCCGCCTTTTCTGACGGTTCCCGGCTCACGTTCGGCGGTTCTACCGAAGAGCAGGCCCGCAACGCAATGGAAGCCGCCAGCAACGAACACGGTGAAATATCCTGGTGGGATCATGTCACCGACACGAATTATGTTGACGGTCAGTATTACCAGCTTTTGCCCGATTTGCCCACGCTCCACGTTGTCGATCTCGCAGGGTATGACGGCCCGGTGGATGCAAACGGTTTTCCCGCTGGCCTGCCGGACAAAATCGCCCGGTACGCCGTGGAGCATGGAGCCGCCGAGGATGAAGCCCAGGTCATTGTCAGGATGCACGAAAGGTGGCGGCGCACATGAACATTCTCCCGGAAGAGTTGCAGGTCATTTTGAAGAAAGGCCTATCCGATACGTTCCAGCGTGATCAGATTATTTCTGAGGACGAACGCCTGCGCAGTCTTGAATCCGCTGTGCAGAAGAACATCTGCACGCTCCACGATCTCCCGCCTGACGATGTTGTTGTTTCTGGCCGCAAGGATGCGCCCGGCGTGTTTACTTTCATCATCACAGAACGAACGCCGGAAATTGTATTTACTTTTGACGCAGACTCTTTTCACGAACACGAATAACGAAAACTCCCTCGACGGAATTGCCCGCCGTGGGAGTTTCTTTTGTTCCTATTCGCAAGTTGTTTTTCCAGGGAGCTTTTCGCTCTCGCGGAAGTCCCCACTTTTACGCGCGCACAAATCCGGCATCATCATAGCCTTTAATGTTTTTCCGGCACACGAATTTTGCCGCCGCCTGTCTGGGGCTTTTCATGGCGTTTTGATAGATTTTCTATCACGAATCTGCCTTTGTGCTTTTCCTGTTGCTTTTAATCGCGCGCGTCATACGCGCGCAAGAGGATTTCTTCTGCCATTGGCATTTCGTCCAGCATCGGGCCGAGAATGGCAAGTGCGACCTTTTCTTTCCGCTGGGCGGTGATTTCCTTTACTCCCAGTTCCGCCGCAATGCTCGTCCAGCCTCTTTGTAACGATTTTTGCGTGTAAACGTACCGCCCACGCAGAATGATTTTGTAATCACCGTTCATACGGTCTAATTGGTCACGAATATTATCCCTGTCAGCCAGCAAAACACCCCTGCGCACCAGCAGGCGGTTTTCCGTGCGTTTGTATTCCTCGCTGCTGTCGGCCAGCTTCACTGCCAGCGACGCGGTGCTGTCGCCCGGAGTGGTTCCATGCGGCATCCCGTCCATGTCCATGCCCTTGATGGGGTTGTAGCGATCCTGCAACTCTGCAAGTTCTCTGTTCACGTCATAGAGCTGTGCTTCAATCCCGCCCAGGTAACGCAAAATCATTTTCGCTTCTTCTGCCTGCATTTTACCCTCCCGCGTTTTGCTCTGTTAGAATTTCCCGAAAATCTGGCCTGCGCCCGGTTCTGCTGCTACCTCGACGCTTCCGCCCATGATCTCCGCCGCCTTGCGGCCAAGCATGGTATGCGCCGCATACTCACCATCAACGACCCATTCCAAGAACTGCTCATAGTTCCTGCGAACCTCTTCCACGGCTGCATTGATCTGCGCCCGGTCGTAGCCCATTTCGTTTAAGCCCTCCACGAAATAGCGGATCGCCAGGTCGCCAGCATTCCTGCGTTCTGCCAGCGCGTCTTTTTCATGCTGCTTTCGTGGGTACTCTCCCGCCGGGAGAACAAACGACCTGTCCAGCATCGGTTCCGTGCGCTCTCTAAGTAACTGCCGCGCGCGGGTCTGCCCCAGCACGGCGCGCTCTGTTGTGTACACGTCGGCGCGGTTTTTCATGGCCGCCGTCAAATGGTCAAGCGCGTCCTTGTCAAATTCCAGCACATCAAAGGCCGCAATGGTGATGCAGTAGCGCAGCACCTCGTCTGTGGCCTTTCTGTTATCCATGATATTCTTTTTCGCGCTGATTTTCGATGTCGCGCAACGGCTGATGGAATTTCTCACCATCATGCGCTGTACTGCCGCGTTCGGTCTAGTTCTCATGGTTTATCCTTTCTGCTTTGCAAGCCTCTTCCACGCCTTGATCTCCGCCGATGTGTCAGGCGTGATGTGTTCGACAAATTTCCATCCCCGCGGCTCTGCCACAAGGTCGATGAACAAGCGGCGGCGGTAAATATAATCCCGCTGCTGTCGCCTGGTAAATTTGCTTTTCACCTCCACAACCTCCGTTGTGCCGTCTGCATAGGTCAACACAAAGTCAGCGGTGTATCTGGCTGCCGGGAGTTTCACATTTCCGTATTCCTTTTCCGGGAGCAGGGAAAACGCCCGGTGCGTTTCCACGTTGACGATCTGCCCCCGCTGTACTTTCGGCAGGATCACGCCCATGTAGTAGTTATACTCGCCGCGGGAGTCAAATTCCATGCCTGCGGTTTCTGCAATGCTTGCCGCCGTAGCCATTGACGGCGCAGCAGGTGCTTTTTTCTGGCCTCTGGCCGCGATCTGCGCTTCCGCCTGGGCGCGGATGCGGGGCGGCAGGTCGGAAAGTTCAAGCCTCACGCTCAAGGTTGATTCCTCCTGTTCTTCATCCCGGTTTCTTTGCGGTACAGGCGCACGATCAGATGGCGGGTGCTGTTTCCCGTGATGATGGGTTCGCAGTAGTGCAGGGTATAGCCGGGGTACATTTTCTCCCAGAACGCACGATCTTCCAAACGATTCTCGCAAACGTCCTTGAGTTTGCCGCGGCTCATTTTCCCATCGTTCGGGCGGGGCATTTTGGGCGGTTTCAGCCCGCGGCTCTGCCGCCAGTGCCGTTTACACCGAACATTTTTCACGATGTACTTGGACAGGCCCACAACATAGCCGTGGTCAAAATGCAGCGGTTCGCACCGAGCCATTCCCCGGTCGCCCCATGCCTTTTCTATCATTTCGCGGGTCAAGCCTTTTGTGTGCTGCATAACGATGTGGTGATGGTGTCTGCCGATCCACCGTCCATCAACATACGTCATATACTCCGCAACGTCGATCCAGCCCGGATGTTCGATCCCGGCCTTGTCGCACATACGGTACAGCTTTTTCATTGCGGCGGAAAAATCCTTATCCACACGCTCCATGTCGCCGGGTGCAGGCAGACGGTCGTTGTCGTAGGTGTATGTAACGGAGTAGTCCGTTCTGCGGAAGTTGCGCTGGATCAGCAGTTCCAGGTATCGCCCGGACTGCCGTAAATTGTACGCTTCTTTCGCAATGGAGCTGGCAAGTTCTTTCTTCTTGCGGGTGCTGGCCTTGTGCTGCTGTTCCGTGATCTCGAAAAAGTCAACCTGCATCGTTTCAGCCGTGGCGTAATCTTTGCCGCAGATGAATTTTTGCTCTCGCACTCTGAAACCGCCTGCCATACTCTCTACGTCCCTCCTTCCGTTCACGTCATGGAACTTTCTTTATCTTGACCCACAAACGAAAGAGGGGAACGATGCAGAGGAACAACGCCGGGCCGCGTTCCCTTTGCCCTCTATTCCGATAAGCTGCCGGAACGCCGCCCTCGTTTTCCCTCTGCACTCCCTTTCCCCGCCGGGGGTAGGTGCATCGTTTCGCTCTTCTTTCTCGTCGTGTCCCTTAACTTAGCTTCCGTATACAAGCCCCTTGCCGCCTCGTCAGGGCGGCTATTTAACGACGGACTACTATGTATAATATATAATGTAAGAGGCTTGCTCTTCGGCGGTTACTTTTTCTTGAGGAAGCCGCCAATGATTTTCTTGTATTCCTTGCTACACTCCGGGCAAAGGTCGCGCTTGCGGCCATGGTCGTCTGTCACTTTTTCCCAGTCCCTCGTCATACGTTCGCGGACACTGTTCATGGTGCTGCACATATCCGTCGGCGCAAACATGGTCTTGCCGCATTTGTCGCAGGTATACTCGACCCCATCCCTAGTCATTTTCATCTTTCCTTTCTTTCCATTCTTGGCAGGTGTCCTCCGGGTCAGTAAAATCCGCCCGGTGTTCGGATAAGCCGTTGAAGCATACCCACGAGAAGCTGTCATGCCATGCGCAGGTGGAGCAGTTCTTTTCCATTACTCGCGTTCCTCCCAGTTCCAGCAGGAACTTTCCTGGTGCGTCGTTGGTTTCGGGCGATGTTTGTTAAAGCACGTCCCGTCCTGCAAATGCCACCTGCAAAATTCGCAGCTTTTGTGTATGATGATTTTTGCGCCGCATTCCGGGCAGTGCTTAAACGTGTACTCGCAAATTTCTTTCTCCCCGTCGTCCGGGTCGATCTTGATTCGCTTCCAGTCCTCAATATGGATTCCGCACTTGTGGCAGATAAATTCGTCGCAATCCAGGTAGTCCATATTTTCGTTGTACGTCAGCGGTTGCAAGCTCTCCGCAGTTATGGTCGGTTCAGCTTCCAGACTTCCCATAATCAACTTCACCACGTCGATCTTGATTTTTCCATACGTCAGTTCGCCTTTCAAGGCATACGCTATGTTTTTGAGCACCTGCTCAAAGTGGTTTGCGTCAACCAGCCGTTTTTCTCTCATGCTCCAAGCCCTCCATTTTGTATCCGCATCGGCAGCAGTAAACATGGTCTGTGTGCTTGTCGAACGATGTAAATGTTTCGTGGCGGCCACAATGCCCGCACTTACACTCTGCGCCGTCTGCCATGAGCCGAACGACAAGCCATTTCGCGGTTGGTCTCAGGCTTTCCGGGTATATCGTTATCGTCATTCCGTACTATCCTTTTCTTTCAGTTCCACTTTCGGCATCGGCTGATCCGAACGGTTTAGCGGGGAGAAGAAGTCGTTCCACATTCCACCCTCCGGGAAGTCGTGCCACGCCAGGGCATAACGGATCGCCAGCCATACGGATTCTGCCCGGTACGCTTCCCTCAATGTAAACTGGATAGAAGCTGTCGGCACATTCTGCGTCCAGAGCGCGCGCAGCCCCGCCCGCATACGGTCGCGGAGCCGCATACACTTGTAAAAATCCTGCTCGTGATCCCGGTTGAATTTCTTCCGTTCCTCGGTAGTGTGGCACTCTTTCTCCATCTGCTCCACATAGTCCCAGCAGCAGACCTCGTTTGTGAAGTCCTCAAACTGGCCCATCCGCAGGCGGAGATATTCTTCACACGCTTGCTTTACCGCTTCCGCCGTTTTCCGGCTCATGGTTATGGTTACGGTTTCCACATCCGCCGGGTGTGACTTTCTTTTTTGTGCCATACTGGTTTTCCTTTCCGCCAGGCCATCCACGGTGCTGGCCGTGCTCAAACTTTTTCACCATTGCGGCTACCTGAATCGCTTCCACTGCCAGACTGACAGCCATTTCACGGATTTCTTGAAGTTCTTCCCGCGAAATTGTTTTGTTTGCCTTGACGGCGTTCCACATTCTCTTTTTGACGTGGAGTTCCAGCGGCATAAGTGCCTGTTCAACTTCTTCCAGCTCTTCCCGGACGATGTTCTGCCCCTCGTGCGGGCTGGCAAAAGGCCGGAACCGCTTGTTTGCAGCGTTCAGTTCCTTGTTTACCAGCTTGCGAACGTCACCTCTGATTGCATCCATTGTTTTTGCTCCTTTATCGTGATTTTCTGCCGCGCAATGGGGCATATTCAGCAGTTACCTGCCAGCTTTCCTCCCACCACGCGAGTTCTTTCGGTGTGATTTTTGTGCAGTATCGCACTATTTCTTGATCCGCCGAATTTTCGTACGTCCGATTGTACTTTTCAAACGCATCTTCAACAGCTTTTCTCAATCTTTTTGCTTCCTGCAAGTCAGGTTCTTTTTCGCCTCGTGCAGTCTTGTAGTCCTTCGTAGAAAATATATTTTCTTCAAAGAAACGTCCGATCTGCTGGATAGCATTCCATCTTACTACATATCCATCTTCATTCAGGGCATCCATGTTAAGAAGTGAAAATTCCGCTATGCCCTCTGTACAGAATCTCTCTTCATTGATTCGTACATCAATATATTTGTTTGGCATTGTGTTTCCTCCGCTTATGGACGATCCATGTTTTCCAGCCAGTAGACTATCCCGACCCAGAATCCGATCATTTGAAGTACCCGGTCGCCCAATGTGCGGTGCTTTTTCTTTTTCTCAAGCTGCTGTGTCAAAACCGCAATCTTCTGGTCTGCAATAGCTTTGCTGGTTTTCGCCTTTTCCTGTTCGTTTTGAACCTTTCTTTTCAAGATGTAGATTTCTCTTTCCTGGCAGGCGCAAACGCTTTCCTGCGCCTTGAGTTTTTCCCAGAGCATAGCATTCATGGCCTCAGTTGTTGCCTTTTGGCTCTGTCTGATTCGTTCCATTTGCAATGCTTGGCCGTTCCAACTTGGATTGTTGTCTTTCATCAGATACGGCGCATTGTACGTCAGTGTTACTTGTTTTTGTGGCATCTGAGCCATGCTTTGGTATTTCCGTATGCAGATCTGCACAAGCACCTGATCCATAGTCATTGCGTGCTTCTGTTCGTACTCCCAAACCCTGCTGTGAATAATCGCCCGCACCAGACTTGCGCTTTCTGCGTCCGCCTTTATTCCCCACTCGACCAGTTCCTCGAATTTTTCTGTCGGAAAAATGTTATCTTTGAAAAAATCCGCAAACGCTATCGCTCTGTCCGATTCCAGATAAATCCCATCGCGGGCCATAGCCTCGTTATTGAGAAGCCGTACAGCAAAGACCCCTGTTTCTTTGAACCGTTCAATGTCAATTTCCGGCACAACGTATATATTCATTCCGTTGCCCCCTCGTCTTTTACCTTGAGACCCAGAAAATCGGCTACACCATAGCTTCCGTCGCCGCAGGAATGGCACCCATACAGCGTCGGTTCCATGACTTCTTCCGGCTTTTTCTGATTTACGGCCCGGTACATCATGTCCATTACAAACCGCTGGTTGCTCTTTTCTCCGCTGGTTGAGCATTCCACATACTCTTTGCCGCACAGGCGGCACTTGTATATAGCGTCAAGTCTCTTCATCGTCCGCCTCAGTTTCCTCGTTGCCTCCTGTCGGCCAGCACTGGCGCGTTATGTCCACCGTGCCGTCCTTTAAGCCCTCCATACGCAGGAGCGTCATTGCTTCCAGCAGCGAATCCCGCAGGGCTTCTTTCACGTCCGGCTGCATGATCGCCGCCCGGACAGAAAATCCGTCCTTTACTACGATGTACTTTTCGCCCTGGCTGGATGTCCGCAAATAGAACGCCATATACGCAGAGCTTGCAAATTCACCCTGCAACGGGGCCAGATCGTCGGCGGTGGCAATGGCGATCACGTTCTTTTGCTCGTCCGTCAGCAGGCGGAGTTCCTGGCCGTGAATCGACACGTCAATGTCCATCGTCACCAGCCGGATTTCTCCCTCCACACTGTCGGTCAGGTTGTATCCCTCAAGCCATGTCGCATCCTCGTCGGTGAAGTCGTTGTAGGCGATATTCTCCATCGTCTTAGGGCCGATGCCAAACATCATAGCTGTTTCGTCCCGGTCAATAGGCTTCGGGTAGCCGTTCAGGCGGTAGATTCCGTGTGCCGTCATAATCCATACTTCATGCAGCGGGCCGACGTAGTGAACGCCGCACACCCCGCTTGCCTTGATGTTCTTTGCGATAGCTGCAAGTCTCATTTTCTGATTACCTCCACGTCCGGCTTTTCGGTCTCTCTGAATCTCGGATAAAACGTCATTGCGCACGTCCTTGCTTCATGGAGTGCGGCCTTTACGCTTGCCGCATCGAGTTTGTACGGCAGATACATTGGTTGCTTCGTGTAGCTGTCGATTCCGTGCAGGGCTATGCTATATCTTTCCATTGTTTTCTCCTTTCGTTTTATTTTTCTCTGCGGGCAATCCCGGAATCGAACCGGGCGGTGGGCCTGTCCCTTGCTCATAAAAAAGGAGCCGCCGCGTGGGCGGCTCCTTAAAAACTCAGTTGATGCCGTTGATAATGGGGATGCTGTTGCCGTCTCCAACGTAGGTAGGCAGTTCGCCGTTCCACAGGGAGTCCACGTTGATGATCTTGTAGTATTCCAGCAGGTTGCTGTTCAAGCTGTCATTCAGCGCACGGTTTGCATCAGCCTTTTTCTCTGCTACATACAACTCCGCGTCTGCTGCCACCTTGGATTTTTCGGCCTCGGCATTTGCGGCAATCAGATCAGCGTCCGCCGTGGCCTGAGCCTCAACGCGGCGTTTCTCTGCGTCCGTTTCTGCCTTTTCCTTTTCCTGCTGGGCTTTTACCTTTGCCTCCACCGCATCGGTGAATGTGTCGGTAAAGTCAAAATTCGTCACGGAAATGTACTGCAAGTCGATGTTGTACTCGGCCAGCACCTCGCGGAGTTTTGCATCCATCTGCGCCGCTACCGCATCCCGGTTTGAAATGAGGCTGCTTGCATCGTAGTGCGCCACCACCGCTTTCACCGTTTCCAGCACGCGGGGAGTAATCAGCGTGTCCTCGTACTTCTTGCCAACGGATTTATAAATCGTCATGGCGTTGGCCTGGTTGATACGGTAGCCAACGGCGACGCTGGTCGAGACCTCCTGAATGTCAGAAGAGAACGCAGATAAATCCATGCTCATTTCCTGCACCCGGTTGTCCATCTTCACGATGGACTGCCAGGGCTGTTTGAACACAATACCTGCGTCCTTTGTACCGTCCTCGACTTTGCCAAAGGTCGTAACGATGCCCGTATAGCCAGTAGGGACGTAGGACACGCAGGAAATGCCGATCATAACCACAGCGACCACCGCCGGGATAATTGCGCTGTTCTTGTACTCTTTTGCCAGGAGCAGCACTGCCAGCGCAAACAGTGCGGCGACCACGCCGATGATGAAGAAAATCATATTTCCTCGCTTTCGCTCATTCGTTTATGTACGGTCGGAAGTTCGGTTGAATCTGATCGTGGCAGGTACGGCCTCCACTTATTCTTTGCCATCTTTTTTGTTCCTCTGCGGTTTCTTTTGTTCGGTCATAATTTCCGACACGAGTTCAACCAGCCGTTCCAGTTCCCAGCGTACTTCATGGAAACCGTAGGCGTGTTTATCGTTGTAGGCATAGTTGAAAATCTTTTCTGCCGCAGTTCTGGACAGGTTATGCCCCACGTCGTCCTGTATTTTCTGGTAGACCAGTTCGTGTACGGCCAGCAGAGCTTTGTTTTTTGCCGTATTCAGGCGGCTAACTTCATCCTTGAATTTTTTGTTTTCCTCTTCCAGCTTGTCGCGGTTCCACTTGACTGACATATTTTCGTCGAAAATATGTCCGGCCTTGTACTTCTGCAATCCCGACGGCTTGCATGACATTCCGTATGCTCGGTCGAACTCGCTCTGAATTTCATCCCAGTCCATTTTGTTCTCCTATCTCGTCGCCCCATGCGTCCCATCCGGGGCAGCGGTTACGGGCGAAAAGTTCTATCCGTGGCACGTCGCCCATCAGTTCCACGATCCGCCGCCTTGTTTCATCCGGCTTTGCGCTGTGCGCTTGAATCGGTGACTCTATCACTTGATGTACGGCATGGTTTTTGATCTGAGCGGCTGCCTTGAATCCGGGTGTCACGCCCAGCAGGCAAATTTCTGCGTTTGCCCTTGTGTACGCTCCCATGCCCCAAAAATTCGTGTTGCTCTTGCGATTTTTCTTGATCCAGACAAAGGCGCAGGTCTTGTATTCAAACCCCCACGCCTCCATAACTCGCAGAGCGTCGGCAATTTGTGGGAATGTGGCCCACATGAAGCACGCCGTACCCCCCCCCGCTAGGCTGTGGACGGGCAGTGCGCAGATGTCGTCCGTCGTCATGGTGTGGTAATGCTGTGCTGCATTGCCCCGGCTTTTTGGCCCGGTTCCGCACTGGCGGTAGCTCCACGGTGGGTCAGCGTATATCACGGAATACTTTTTATCCGGCAAGATCATCTTCTGTTCTCCTTACAAATCGTATGAATAATCTTGGATGTACGGAGGAAACAGCACCTCTCCCAGTATCGGCTTTATTCCCTGCGGGCGTTTCTCTACATCCACCCGGTAATCTTCCAGCAGCATCGTTTCTCCACAGAATGGACACTTTTTGGGTAGCTTTTCATTCGGGATGCCACCTCGCTGATTGTGGCTTATTTCCGTTGTGCAGTAAACGCACCTGTATTTTAGCGCAATTTTCACTGGCGCATTTTCTTCAAAGCTAACTGGAAACCGTTTTTCTTTTGGATATATCTTGTTGTCATAGATGTCATACAGCTTATTGAATCCGCCCTCTGCTTTCTTCATCCAGTTGAATTGCCCCTTGGCGGCATCGTGCAGATTCTTGTAGTGGTTTACGGTCACAGGCATTCCATTGTTGAAGTCCTCGTGTGTCACCCGCGTTTCAAAGCTACATGGGCTGCTTCCGATTGGGCGCGTTTCGATTTCGTACCCATTGACCTTGCTTTCGAGTTTGCCAAAGTCCTTTGCGTCGGTTGTACTCTTTGCGCGGTCGTCCCAGTATTCCGTAGCTCCAACCTTGCGAGGGTCGTTTTTCCATGTAGCCACCCACGACGGCAGGTTTTTGTTCACTGCGTCGAACGTCAGGCCCCATTTTGCGCAGGCCGCCACAGCATCGTCCAGTTCCTTGCCCGTCCTGCACGTCCACAGGATCAGGGCCGCACCGTTTTCCTGCTCGGACAGAGCCTTGAAGATAACGCCCCAGCGCGGCAGACCGATTTCGGGGTATTTGTTTTCACAAAGCGTCCCGTCAAAATCAATCGCAATTACTTTCTGCATTGTCGCTCCTTTCATTCCGCTTCCCGGATGATCCACACCCGATGTTCGCCGTATCCGCTCCATGCCAGCGCGTTTTCGTGTGTATCAACCGCAACGTCCAGGTGATAGCCCTGCACTCCTGCGCCCTTATCCTGCACAATGCGGATGCCCACGCCCTCTATGTACAAAACCGTTCCGTAGGGGAGAAGCGTTTGGTCTGCCGCCACCGTCACGTCCGCCTGGATCGGCTGGCCGCTGGCAGTGATTCCGTGACCCTCCCCGCAAATGTGTTGATACTGCTCCGTGCAGTACGCCGTACACATAAACGTCCCGGCTTCTTCCAGATAAATCTTGCCGTCCGCCAGTGAATCAAGCCGATCCTGTAAGGCGGAAATAGTTTCTTCATCCCGGAGTGCGCGGTCAGACCAGTTTTGAAACCTGCTTGCGTAGATGTCGCGCTCCTGCGTGAGCTGCTGCACTCTGGCGCTCAGCACCGCGCCGTTGAATATTGCCAGTCCAAGTGCTGTGCTGCTCAATGCGAGAGAGATCGTCGGCAGCATAGGCTTTCTCATGATTTCACTTCCTTTTCTCCGAACCATTTCTTTGTTACGGCGATTGGAAACTCTTCAATTTCAGAGGCCCACGCCGCCGTCCCGGCTCCGTATGTTGTTTCCCACACCAGCGGAAACCCGCCGATGCCATCAAACAGACTTCCCAACTTTGCGCCGTCACCCATGTACGGTTTCATTTTCTGGACGATCCAGAACCATTGCGGAAGAGCAATGCTATTTCCCAGCGCCTTATACCGCGGACTGTCTGCCGCCTTGTGCTTTTTCCCTTTGGTGTCCGTCCATTCTCCAATGTCCGTCCATCCGTCCGGGTAGCCTTGCAGGCGTTCGCACTCTGTCGGTGTGAGGCGGCGCACGATCCAGGCAATCTTCTTCGGCAGTTCCATGTGTTCTATTGCAACTGCCTGCGCATCGTGCATCGTGTCCAGTGTGCCAGACTTTTCTTTTGTGACCGACGCATGAGCCTGTCCGTTCCCGATTCCATAGCTTTCCATGACCTGCGGCCCGGAATGTGATGCTATGCTCCGGCAGGTGATAGATGTGGCCGTATCTCCCGTCACGGCTCCATTGTACAAGTCAACTGCAATAGCGGTGTAGTCCGTGATTCTTCTTTCGTGGTCGCCCGTAATGGTCGGCACTATCTGGCCGTCTCCATTTCCTCGTGCATCAAACACTTTCACAACGGCGGATGGCGTATGCGCGCTTGCAGCCAAAGGATGGCACGGGTCGCCCCAGTGCGGGTTACTTCCGTTCTGCGGGCTGGTTAGTTGTGTAGTGTCAAACGGCAGTGCATCAAGAACAATCGGGTCATGGTCTTTTGCATTTGCCCTCAATGTTCCCACCACGTCATACGACACATCCATCTTGCCGCCGCCCTGGTCGTTCAAGATCGGAACTTTGTACGCTACCGCTGGATGGTCAACTGTGTTCAATGTGTAGCTTCGATTTCCCTTTACGCCCAATCCGTTTGCGCCAGCTGTTTCTGAACGGTCAATTATATTTCCCGCTAGACAATAGACCGGCTGGAAGAGCGTCTGGTCTTGTAGCGTCGATAACGTCCCGGTTTTCTCCGTCTGCACCAGCGCACCCTTGCCGCCTCCTGCGCATCCCGAACGTATTTTCAAGGTGTAGGCTGCGTTCCGCCCCCCCCGCCACCACTCGATCATTTCCAGCAGGGCAGTTTGCAGTAAGTCTGGTAATTTCTTTCCACGTCGGGATGCCCTCGTCAGGATGCCCTGACACGCCCGTTCGCTCAAATAGTATTTCAGAGGCGCGTTGGCCTCCAAAATCTGCGACAAGAGCGATTCGCTTTCGACGCTGGGGGACTCCCCAATGTTGAGCGTCGAGCAATCGCCAAGCAAGGCTCCATCCGGCTCCGGCGATTGCTCCGGCTTTGCTCCATCTGCCCCCCCCTCGGAGGTCTAGGAACAATAGCGTCTGGCTGTTCCACGCGGGCAAGTTCTTCCAGAACGGTGCGGAAGTCCTCTCCGCCGTTGGAACTGAACGCTCCTGGTACATTTTCCCAAATAGCGAAAGTTGGGTACATTCCATTTGTCGCTTTCCTCATTTCCTTGATGATTCGCACGGCCTCAACAAAAAGACCAGACCGCCCTCCGGCAAGTCCCGCCCTGTGTCCAGCAATGGACAAATCCTGGCACGGACTGCCAAACGTGATACAATCCACAGGCTCTATCTGGTCGCCGTGAATCTTTGTAATATCGCCAAGGTGGATCACGCCTCTTTCGCCTCCCAGTTCTCTACGATCCAGCGAATTGCGGCATGAAGTGCGCGCTTCGGGCAGGCTCTAACCGTTGCCATTTTTGCTACCAGCCGGATTGCCGTGCGCACCTTTTCTCTTTCTGCCTCTGTAATTGGCGTAAAGCGATCATCTGCCATATCTTCCAGCAGTTCGATAGCCTCTGAATACAGCATGAAATCAACCTCCTTTGTTTTATTTTTTCTTGTGTGGGCGGTTGGAGTCGAACCAACTTTTATCTCGGTGTTTTGGGGGAGATAAACGCCGCCGTCGCCGTCAGCCATAGGCGCGCCCACATATAAGACCGCCGCCTCCCTGGAGATAATCGTAAAGACGGAGAGGCGGCGGGCGGCCCTATCTGCCTTTAACCAGCAGGGGGAAAGGCCTGCCGCCTTTGGCTTGGGCGGGTAGGACAAGGCACTTCTTCGCTTGTGCGGCGGCGCACCCTCTTTCGGCTTCCGTTGCCGTCATGCAGGGTACGACTTGACTAGGAGCAGCATGGCTTTTCACCAGCTTTCGCGTTAGGAGGGACGCTGCCATACGGCACTCTTTCTCCCTGTTGGTGCGCAAATGTTATGGAAAATCGCACCAGCTTCCATGATGCCTATACGCAACCGACGCAGGCGGGGTTCGGCCCCGCTTTCAGTGGATCAGCCGCGGCAACGGCTGATCCACCCTGCGTCACATAAAAGGCCGCCGCACTGACGCTGGGTGTAGCGGCCCTGCAAAATAAGCCAAATGGGGGTTACTTATTCTTCGGTCGATAGTGCTTGCACTGTTTGTCGTATCCACCGCACGGCGCGCACCGTGGGATGGTTATTTTGAACGTATGCTCACACTGTACTTCTCTTGTTGCACCCTTTTGCGGGGCAGTCTTGGTGTATGCGCTTCTTGCCAAACGGTTCTCCTTTTTCGCTTTTTGGATGTAACTTGCGCGCCCCATCGGGGCCGGATGTTCTCGTTCGTCCTGCCAGATTTCCCAGCGTTCCGGCTTGTTATAATTTCTTGTCAGCCGCCGACACTGCCAGATGTACCGATAGTAGATTCCACCTTTACAAGCGTCCCAGGCTGCCAGTCCGGCAGTTGCTATATATGCAATCTCGGCTTCCGAAAACCCGCAGTTCAAATCTTCCGGCAGGAGTGTAGCATCTCCCGTGATTCTTGTTCCATCCGGCAGATACACAACGTACCTTGCCGGGTTTGCATTACCGTTCATCATAGTGGGTGGCGATCATGTCTGCGAAATGCAAGCAGAGGACTTCTGGATAGCGGTCATAGGCTGTTCCGAGTGTGTCCCAGCTTTCCCTGCCGCAGTGCGCGCCCATGTGCCAGCGAACCGCAATGATTTCTTTCCCGGTCAGCTTGATAAACCGCTGTGCCATAATCACGCTCTCTTCGCCGTGTCCCAGCAGACCGCGATCCTCATAACCGTACTTGTGGAATGCAGTTTCGTGGTACTTGTTGACCTTGCAAATGTCGTGCAGGAGTGCCGCCACCAGCACGGCGTTCTTGTCGCAGTCCTTAAAGGCGTGGTTGGTTTCGCACAGTTCCATTGCCGCATCCGCAACATTGACGGTGTGGGTTGCCAGGCCGCCGAAACGGTTTGAGTGGTGCTTAATGCTTGCCGGGAGATCAAAGAACCCCCGCTTCTCTAAGTCGTAGAGCAGTGCATCCGCACCGGGCCGTTTGTGAAGTCCTGCTTTCAGCCACAGTGCTTCAAACTTTTCCCGCGGCTCCATGTCCTCATACAGCTTTTCGTTTGCCATTGCGCTTGCCCTCCTGTTTCTTCTGCCATTCCTCTAACCGCTTTACGTTCGCCGGGTCAGAGTAGAAAAGTTCTGCCAAGTCAAGCAAGCTGCGTGTCTGGTATTCCGTAACGATGGGCTGGGCTTTTTTTCTTGCCATTGCCGTACCGCCTTTCTTAGAACTTCCCCATGAGCAGATGTGCGAAAAACTCCGTCATGCTGTCTGTCTGCACACCGCGCTTGCCGCTGATCTTGTCGAGCCATTCTTCCTTGCAGGCTTCGTCGATCATCTTGTGCATAACATTCTTGAGTTCGGCCAGCTCCTTTTCGTTGCTCGCCACGGTCACAAGCACCCCGGATGCAATTCTTCCGGCCAGCAAGAGCAGACCAGCTCCCGTCCCGTCCAGACCGATCAGCATTTTCCCGGATTCGTCCCGGCTTGCGTTGATTTTTGCAGGTGTTTTCATGTTCGTTCTCCTTTGGTTTCTGTTTTATATTCGGATGTGGAGGCGCGCCCCGGAGTCAGCACCGGGCGGGCGGGTGAATAACTCCCGCCTTGCACTGGCTGCGCCATATCAAAGGGGCGGTTTGGACAGGTTGCCGCCCCGCCCATGCGGGCCGCCCTGACGTGTTCTTTTTGTCCTCGTCTGGTAGGACACCCGGTAAATCCGATAAACCGGGGTGGCCGTCTGCGTCCCCCGCTTCCGGCCACATGGCAGGCGTGTTTCGGGTCGCCCAGCCCGTGCCGGGTGTTATTCCCAGCCATCACCGCCGCCGATAAAGACGGCTATCACCAGCAGGAAGAGCCAAACCAGGGCGACGATGCCCCAGTTAAAAGCCGTAGCGGACACCCAGCAGAGAAATGCTGTTACCGCCAGTGCTATGACGAACAGGATAATGAGCATCACGCACAGAACAATGATCGTCACTTCTTTTTCCTCCCGCGTTTCTTCTTGTGCTGCTGTGTCTGCCGTGCCTTTGTGCGGTCTTTGCACGGTCGGCAGTACAGTGAAACCAGCGTATCGCACCGACGGTATGCCGCTCCGTCGTGCCTGCGTTTTGAGCAGTTCATTTGCTTCTTCCTTTCCGCCTCGCTACCGCTCGGCTCACAGCTTGCCAGCGAACAGCTTTCAGCGTTTCTTGAAATAAGCGGAACGGCCCCCGATGCCCCAGTTGGAATTGCCGCGCGGATTGTTGAGGTACAAGATGAACAGGCCAGCGTAGCCGCCACTGTACCAGTGACCGCCCCGATTCGGAAGGTATTCACCTTCCGTTGCATCCACGGCGCAGTACGCCTTTTTCTCGCCAGCAAACAAGCCCAGTTCCATAAGCTGGTCGCTCCAACATTCCATCCGCACATCTTCCCAACTCTCGAAGTTGGCGCGTCCATGCTGCGGTTTCTCGTTGGTGAACTTGATTCCGTCCATTGCATCGACGTAAACCTGGTTGCCGTTGCTATCCACGATGGGCTTCCATCCGTCGCCGCAGGTGGTCAGGTCGGTTTCCGGCAGGGCCGCGTCGTTGTTCTCCGCCGCCCAGAGTGCGCCGTCCTTGATCCGCAGACCCCGGACGAACTCTAAGACGTTGCCGCACAGGTCATGTACACCCGTCGGCGTGTGGTCGTGCGTCCAGGTAGCAGGGCCGGAACCAGTCAGTGTCTTGTTGCTGTCCTTGACGTTTACGCCGCACTCTGTCGGGTCGGCGTGGTACTTGCCGCAGTTGGTGTTACCGTGTGGCAATGTGTCGTTCTTCCAGCTAAGACAGGCCAGCAAGCCCCACTCCGCCGCCGTCATGCAGTGCCATCCCTCGCCCTTGGCGAAACAGGCATCCGCAAACTTGTCTGCGGTAATGCTGGTGACAGGCTCCATGTAGGGCAGGCTGTACGGTTTACCGTTAATCATGGTGTTCTCGTATACCGAAATGTAAATCTCGTCGTATACCTCGCCGCCGATGATGAACGCCGGGTGCGGCTTGTCCTTTCCGCCGTGGAACAGGTCTTTGTCGTTCATGCGGCGGAAGCGGTGCATGATGCTGGGAATGCCTGCGTTGTCGTAGATTGCAACAACATCCCACTGTGCGCCGGGGGCTACCTCTTCCGGCTCGGTCAAAGGCTTTACCGAATTTGCTTTCTCGTAGGTTTCGCAGCTCTCGCAGTCGTCATTGCATCCCACACATTCCGGCTCTCCAACGCCCTCTTCCGGGTCACGGCAGCCGTCCCGGAAGATGGTCGGCAGCACATCAAAGCTGATCTTGTGTGCCTCCTTCACATACTTCAAGAACTGTTCTGCCTGGGCCAGAACTGCGGCATCCTCACCCTCGGCTTTCATGCTCATGGGCGGCCAGTTGATCTTCACTTTCGCCATGCTTCTTTTTCCTTTCTTCTATCTTGCGGTGAATTGCTTCTTTCGCCTTTCTTTTTCTGTCGTCCTCCCGTGCGCGCCACACGCCGTAGGAAAGCCCCGCGGCATCCGCCGCCCGAACATCCAGCGTCAGGGCATCCGGGGGCGGCTTTCGGTATCCATTCCCACGGGCGGGGCCGGGGATGTTCCTGCGGGCAGAGCAGCAGGGGCAGTATTTGCTTGCCGGGTTTTCGGCTACAAATACCGTTCCGCAGTCGGCGCACTTTTTCAGCACTCCCGTTACTGCCATTTGCCACGCCTCTCTTCCTGGGCCTTTTTGTATGCAGAGAACCAGCGGTCAAGGGCTTCTTTCTGCCGGACGTACTGACGGTGATTGCGGATCATCGTTACGATGGTGTACGTTACCGTGCAAGCTGCCACGATGACCACCGCCAATGTTGTGAACTCATTCATTGGCCGCGCCCTCCTTGCCGCCGGGGCAGTTCCGTTTGTACGGCAGGCACTCGCACGGGGGAAAACTCCCCTCCATGCACTCCATTTCGGGCTGTTCTGCCTCCGGCTCCACAGCCTTTGCCAGCTTCATGCCCTGCACCACTCCGGCCAGATAGACCTTGGCCGCCGGGTTCTGGGACAGCACCTTGGCGATCTCTTCACTCTGCATCTTTTCCTTTTCGCTCATACTCTCGCTCTCCTTTCGGTTTGTCCCGGTTGACATACATTTCCAAGTAATATCTTCTCGCCCGGTACAATACGTCCGATGCGTCGTCCATGCGAACTTTGTTTTTGCGGAACAGCCGCACAATGATCTGTGCCAGTTCCTCCCGTACCTTTTCTCTGTACTCGCTGGAAACTTCTGCAAGTGCCGGATCATACAGACGCGGGTACGCTTCCAAGAACGCTTCGCTGTCCAGCATGACCTCCATCATCTTCATAATGAGGTCGCGCTTCAACTTCGGCGTTCTGTTCAGCTCTTCTACAATGTGTTCAGGTTTCAGCGTCACGTCCTCTTCACCCCCTCGTGTTGCCCATCCCCTCCTGCCGGTTGCCGTCTGATTTCTCGTTCTGGTCAGGCTGATACTCATTAAATGTGATCGGCTTGCCCTCAAATTCTGTGCGGTAGACCGCCGTGCGATCCTCTGCCGGGTCGTACTCTATTACGATCCGGCATTTTTCATGCACGTCCAGAACGTCAAGCAGGAACTCTGCCGTTGCTTCCAGCCCGGAGTAGTCGCAATCCGGCAGTCTTTCCTTGTTTGCCCTCACCATCCGCAAGATGCCCTTTGCCGTGTCGATCACGGCATTGTATCCCTCGCGGCGTGGCCGCGTCATTGCTTCTTGCATCCTCTTCACCTCTCTTTAATGTTGTCCGCCTCTTCCCGCCGTGCTATAATCGTGGCAGGCGGAAAGGGGGTGATTATAAATGCCTATCTGTCCTCGTTGCGGTTCCGCTGTTGGTTCGGACGCTCAATTCTGTTCCAACTGCGGCGCATCTCTGAATGTCAGTTCTGAAAACTTCTGCACCAATCCAGATTGCAAACGTCATAAGGAACATTTTTCTTTTGCTCCCGGCGTTCGTTTCTGCGACCAGTGCGGAAAGCTGACGACTGACGGCAAAAAGATTGAAGCTCTGATTTGAGCATCTTTCTTTTCTAAGCTCCTGCTTGTGGAAGAAGCGGGAGCTTTTTTACGCCCACTTTTCGCCGTTCAGTCTGACCCAGACCAGCTTGCCGGACTTGTCCTTGAACAGAATAACTTCTTCTCCGTCGTCGATATTCTCAAGCTCGCGGGCAAGTTTCAGGCGGTCGTCCGGCGTTTCGACCTTTGCCGACCCGCCGATGTTCCCGCCCTGCATCTTTATCAGTTCGGACAGCATTGCGGCCCGTTCCGCCTTGCGTCCCTCAAATAGTACACGGCGAATCGTTCCGTAGAGGTTGTACATATCGCGCACACGCCAGCTAATCGCACTTTCCAGAACATCCGCGTATATACTTTTTTCTTTCTGCATCTCTGTTCACCTCCTTTTAATGTTCATCAAGCTAACCCTTTGCGTTCATTATAGTTTATCTAACTATCAATGTCAACCCCTTATTTCTACATTTTTGTTGACTTAACTAACATTCCGTGCTATTATGACATTAAAGGAGGTGAATCCTATAATGAAAGAACGAATCCGTGAAGTGCGAGAACATTTCGGGCTTAGTATGGAAAAGTTTGGCGCTCGTATCGGCATCGGCAAAACGTCCATTAGTCTTTTGGAAAGCGGCAAGAACAATCCATCCGTTCAAACCGTTGCTCTGATCTGCCGCGAGTTCGGGGTCAGTGAGCGCTGGCTCCGCACTGGCGAGGGAGAGATGTTCGAGCAGACACGGGAAACTGTACTGGATCGGCTGGCCGCCGAATACAGCCTGGACAAAGAGCAGGTTTCGGTGATCGAAAACTTTCTCGATCTGTCCCCGCAGGAACGCACCGCGTTCCTGGCGTATATGCGCAAGGTCTTTGGCGGGCCTGCCGTACAGCCGCCCCGCCGGGCGGATGTGTCCGGCGACGTGGCCGCTGCCGTTGTCAACGTGCAGGACGAGGTAGCCCGGTACAACGCCGAGCGTGCCGACGAGGCCGCCAGTGGGGGAAAAGAATCTTCTTCCACAGGTTAGTGCTTGACCGTGCCGCCGCTGAATGGCGCAGGAAGCACCAGTAAAATTCAGCACACAAAAAGAAAAAGCCCACCGGGGGACAGCCCGGTAGGCTTTTTCGTGTATGGCAAATAAAAACGCCCCATCTTCTCCGCAGAAAAGACAGGGCGTTTTGGAACGAGTTGAACCTAAACGTGCAACTCTACTTATATAAATGGCTCCCAGATATGATATTTCGGAAATGAATTTAACTTTTTGACTGTTGAAAGTGTGGAAAGATTTATTTTTCCCAGAACTTGCAACGGCTTGCAACAAACTTAAAACTACTTGAAAGGTGGTATTTATGCCTCGCAAAAAGAAACTGCAAGAGGTAGGCGGACTGCGGCTGGTGGCGTACTATCGCTACTCCAACGGCGGCCAGCAGACCGAGCAGAGCATTGAGGGTCAACGCCGGGACTGTGAAGCCTACGCCAAAGCCCACGGCTACAAGATCGTCCATGAGTATATCGACCGCCACATTTCCGGCAAGAGCGACAGCCGCCCGGCGTTCCAACAGATGATCTCTGACAGCGACAGCCACCTCTTCGACGCTGTGATCTGCTGGAAAACAGACCGCCTCGCCCGGAGCCGCTACGACTCCATCATCTACAAGACCCGCCTGCGGAGGAACGGGGTCAAGATTCTGTACGCCGCCGAAACGGTTGTGGACGGCCCGGAAGGAATCATCATTGAGGGCTTGATGGAATCCCTGGCCGAGTATTACTCCGCCGAGCTGGCGCAGAAACTCCGCCGCGGCCAGCGGGAAAGTGCGCTCAAGTGCATTGCCCTGGGCGGCAACCGCAGCTTTGGCTACGACATCGGGCCGGACAAGCACTACTGCATCAACGAGAAGCAGGCCCCCGCCGTGCGGTACATCTTTGAGCAGTACGCCGCCGGGGCTACCGCTGCCGACATTGTGCGGGAACTGACCGCCCGCGGCTACCGCACTAGCCGTGGCAATCCGTTCAACAAGAACTCCATCTGCCGGATCATCACCAACGAGATGTATCTTGGTGTGTACAAGTACGCCGACATCCGCATTGAGGGGGGAGTGCCTGCCATGATCGACCGGGAGCTGTTCAACCGCTGCCAGACCCAGCTTGCCTTTAACCGCGCCCACGGCGGCGGCAAGGGTGCGCCCAGGGCTGACTATGTGCTTGTTGGTAAACTGGACTGCGGCCTGTGCGGTCATGCCATGAAAGGAGCCAGCGCCACGGGCCACACCGGGAGCAAGCACTACTACTACACCTGCACCCAGCACGTCGAGAAGAAGTGTCCCAAGACCTCCATTGAAAAGAACTACCTGGAACAGATCATCGTGGACGGCGTTGCAAAGTACGTCCTTACCCCGGAAAAGATTTCTCAGATCGTGGACTGCATGATGGAATTGCAGGCCAAGGAGCAGGAGCCGAAAGGCAACCCGGAGAAGGACGCTCTGGAAGCAGAGCTGGCCGAGTGCCGCCGCAAGCAGAACAATATCCTTGAGGCCATCGAAGAGGGCGGCAGCGCCCGCCTTGCGGCCCGCCTGCGCGCTCTCGAAGAACAGGAAGCCCAGCTTACCTTTTCCCTGGGCGAGATCAACAACGCCCCCGCGCCGCCCCAGTTCAGCCGGGAAGCGCTCACGTTCATGTTCGAGCAGTTCCGCCGGGAAGAGGACGAGGTGGACGAAGAGTACCGCCGCCGCATCCTGGATACGTTCGTTTCGTCCATCTTGCTGTACGAGGATCGGGCAGAGGTCAAGTTCAATATAACCGACCAGAAAACCGGGGACTTTGAGCGGGTGATTTTGCCCATTTCTGCAAACAAAAAGCCCCCGGAAGATGACGATATAACGTCAAATTCCGAGGGTTCTACCGCGTTGCGGTTGGTGGACTCGAAGGGAGTCGAACCCTCGACCTTTCGGATGCGAACCGAACGCTCTCCCAACTGAGCTACGAGCCCACAAAAAAGCACCCAATTTTGAATGGGGGCAAATGAGCTATAACACCAGATCGGGAATGCAACGCTTGCACTCCCAGCTGAGCTATAGACCCATGATGTGACGCTGATAGTGTACCGCGTTTTGGGGCGTTTGTCAAGCAATTTCGGAGAGCGCGAGCAGGGGACTTACAAGCGGCCGAGCTGCCAGAAAGCTACGGCGCTGGCGGCGGCTACGTTGAGGGAATCTACCCCATGGGACATAGGAATCTTTACGGTGTAATCGCAGGCGGCGATGGTACTATTGGCCAGCCCATCGCCCTCGGTGCCCAGCACGATGGCAAGCTTTGGCTCGGCGGCAAGGGCGGGGTCGTCGATGCTGACCGAGCGGTCACTCAGCGCCATGGCAGCGGTCTTGAATCCCAGCGCGTGGAGCTGGGCACTGCCGTTATCCGGCCAGTCGGCAGGGCAGGTGCCGATCTGCGCCCACGGCACCTGAAACACGGTGCCCATGCTTACCCGCACCGCGCGGCGGCACAGCGGGTCGCAGCAGGAGGGGGTGACGAGCACGGCATCCATGTTCAGCGCGGCAGCGCTGCGGAAGATAGCGCCTACGTTGGTAGAATCCACGATGCCCTCCAGCACAGCCACCCGGCGGGCATGGGCGCAAACCTGCTCCACCGTGCGGGGCGCAGGACGGCGGAAGGCGCACAGCACGCCCCGGGTCAGCGCAAAGCCGGTGAGCTGTGCCAGCAGCTCCCGGTCAGCGGTATATACCGGCACATCGCCGCAGCGGGTCAAAATCTCCTGTGCCGGGCCGGTGATCTGCTTGCGCTCCATCAGCAGGGAAAGGGGCTGGTATCCGGCGTCCAGCGCCCGGGCGATCACCTTGGGGCTTTCGGCGATAAAGATGCCCTTTTCCGGCTCCAGTCGGTTGCGCAGCTGCGCCTGCGTGAGCCGAGCGTAGATGTCCAGCTCCGGGGCGGTAAGGTCGGTGATCTCATGAATGACAGGCATGGAAAGACTCCTTTGAAATGAAGTTTTTTCTATTGTAGCACAAGCCGGGCCGGAATGCAAAATCCCTGCTGCACACAGAGCACAGCAGGGATTTGAATGCGGAATAGTTTACTCAGAGCGCAGCGCTTTGACAGGGTTGCTCTTTGCGGCGCTGCGGGCGGGGATCACGCCGCCCAGCATGGTAAGCAGGGTGGCCAGAACGATCAGGATCAGCGCAGCCTGCGGCGGCAGCGAGGCTACCACGTTCACATCGCCCGCGATGTGGTGGATGAGCATATTGCCGGGGATGAGCAGCAGCAGGCAGAGCACCACGCCCATCACGCCGGAACACAGGCCGATGATAAAGGTCTCGGCGTTGAACACCTGCGAGACGTTGTGCTTGGAGGCGCCGATGGCGCGCAGAATGCCGATCTCCTTGCGGCGCTCCAGCACGCTGATATAGGTGATGACGCCGATCATGATGGAGGACACCACCAGCGAGATCGCCACAAAGGCCACCAGCACATTGCTGACCATGCCCACGATTTCGGTGACAGAGTTCATCAGAGTGCCCACCATATCGGTATAGTGGATCACCTTATCCTCTTCGCCCTGCTGCCGCATGGCGGCGTTGTAGGCGTCCAGCTCGTTCACCACCTGCGCCTTGGTGTCAAAGCTGTTGGGGTAGATATAGATGGCATCGGGCTTTGCGTAGTCCACATAGCCGAGGTCGTCCAAAATCTTTTCGTAGCTGGAAGCGGAGGAGAGCAGGGTGCTTTTGATCATCTCGGTCAGGTCGGAGCCGGTCATGTTGATCTGAATGGCCTGCTGGAACACGGCGGGGTCGATCTTGAGTGCACTTTCCACCTGCGTGCTCAGCTGCGCAATATTGCTCTGGATGGCCTGCGCGATCTTCTGCTCCAGCTGCCCGGCCAGCTTCTGGATGGCGGGACCCATCTGCTCCTGCAAAGCGGCGGTGAGCTGGGTCTGCAGCGCCTCGCCCAGCTGGACGGAGTAGGTCTCCATCACGGTCTGCAGATTTTGCTGAAGGGTACCGGCAAACTGCTCCTCCAGTCCGGAGGCGTCCAGCAGATCACCCATGGATTCGGCAAGCAGCGTCTGGAAGGCCTCGGTCTGCATATAGGAGGAAAAACCGATCTTATCCAGATTCAGCAGGCCGTTGCTGATGAGATAGCGCTTGTAGCCGTTCAGGATTTTTTTCATCAGCGTCTGTAAGCCGTCCTGAGAGATATTCAACTCTATGCCGTCGAACAGCTCGCTCATGTCCATCTCCATGTCCGGCAGCGGCAGCCCGCTGAGGTCCAGCTTGAAGCTGGAAGGGTCGATGAGGGTGGCAAGATCGAAGGAATCGTCGGTCAGGTCGAATGCGCCGTCCAGATCAAAGTGCAGGGCGCTGGTGTCGAACTGGAAAGCGTCCTTGAGGGCGTCCGTGTCCACCGAGAACAGAGACGCGATGTCCAGCATATTGTTGCTGGCAGCGTCGAAGGGCTCGCCGGTCAGCACGTTGATGTCCGGGTCTGCCAGCTGCTGGCGCACGATCTCGCTGTTGGCCGCCTGATCAATGACGTAATAGGTCAGGTCGTGCAGGTAGTCCAGACCGCTGTGCAGGATAGTGGAGGTGGCGTCTGCCTTGGGCTGCACGATGCCGACAATGGTCAGCTCCTCGCTGTCGGCCACCAGCTGCTGCATGTAAGCTTCATCATTCAGCTTGCTCAGCCAGATATTGTGCTCAGTGTCGTAGACATAGCAGTCGGCCTTGTTGACAAGCTTGAAGGTCATGCCCAGAAAATCGTCATAGGTATAGGTGCCGTAGTCCGTGGGCAGGTCGATCTTCTGGTTCTGCGCATACTGCTGTAAGATCTTGTCCAGCTCGGCCTGATCCCGCAGACCCATGGCGTACAGCGCATAGTCCGAAACGCTACCGTCCGCGTTCAGGGTCAGCACCAGCTCGTTGTACTTTTCCGGCCAGCGGCCGGCCTTGACATCATACTGATCCTCGTACAGGGCGGGGGTCTCGGCCATTTCGCAGAACACATAGGGGCTGGCCATGGAGGTCATAAGGCTGGTCACCGAGGTGTTCTCACTGGCGATATCGGAAAATGTGGTGTCCGGGTTCAGCTTCTGCACGGTGCCGTCCGGGTTCTGGCGGTAGATCAGCGGATCAGGGGTGTAGGTGTATTCCACCGTGGCGTTGTCCCGGATGGTACAGGCGTCACTGTCCAGATATGCCTTCAGCGAGCGCAGATCGTTGCTGGCAGCGCCGATGTTCAGTTGAGACAGCAGCTGTCTCACCGTGACCATGCCCTCCGGCGCGGAGGAGGAGCCGGACGAGACGCTGGTGTAGGTGTCCGGGTCCATCATGCTGGCCAGATCTACGCCGGTGCTGCTGATCTGCAGCGGGTAGGCGGCCAGCGTGGATTTTTCCATGTTGCTGATATAGCGGCTCACACCGTTGGAAAGGGAAAGGATCAGCGCAATGCCGATGATACCGATGGAACCGGCAAAGGCGGTGAGCAGGGTGCGTGCCTTTTTGGTGAGCAGATTGTTGAAACTGAGGGAAAGGGAGGTGAGCAGGGACATGGAGGAGTGCCCCATGTTCCGGTGCACGGGGGCAACGGCAGCAGCCTCGTCCTCGGGTTCGTAGGGCATGGTGTCGGAGCGGATCACGCCGTCCTTCAGCTTTACGATGCGGGTGGCATAGCGCTCGGCAAGCTCCGGGTTGTGGGTGACCATGACCACCAGCCGGTCCCGCGCCACTTCCTTGAGCAGTTCCATCACCTGAATACTGGTCTCGCTGTCCAGTGCGCCGGTGGGCTCATCGGCCAGAAGGATGTCGGGGTTGTTCACCAGCGCACGGGCAATGGCTACGCGCTGCATCTGCCCGCCGGACATCTCGCCGGGGTGCTTGTGCAGCTGGTTGCCCAGCCCCACCTGCTCCAGCGCTGCGGCGGCACGGCGGCGGCGCTCGGCCTTGGAAACGCCTGAAATGGTCAGTGCCAGCTCTACGTTGCCCAGCACGGTCTGGTGGGGGATCAGGTTATAGCTCTGGAACACAAAGCCGATGGTGTGGTTCCGGTAGGAGTCCCAGTCGCGGTCGGTGTATTTTTTTGTGGAGATGCCGTTGATGACCAGATCGCCGCTGTCGTAGCGATCCAGACCGCCGATGATGTTCAGCAGGGTGGTCTTGCCGGAGCCGCTGGGGCCAAGAATGGCCACAAATTCGTTGTCCCGCAGGTTCAGACTGACGTTGTTCAGTGCGTGCTGCACCAGCTCGCCGGTCTTATATTCTTTGTTGATCTGTTTGAGCTTGAGCATAAATGTGCCTTTCCGGTACTGCGCCGCCGGGCGCTGCTGCCTGTGGTTTGAAATTCGGAAATGTTTGCAGACAATATCCCATTGAGTTTAGCAAAAAAATGTGAAAAAACCGTGAAATTATTCCGTGGGAATGCTGAAGCTGCGGCACTTTTGCGCCCGGGCAGCGGTTTTGCCGGAAGGACGGGGCAAAAAAGAAAAGCGGAAAAAGATACCGGTTGAATTTACAAGCTGGACGTGATATTCTAAAGCTGACAGACAGGCTGCGCCGGAGAAAACGGCGTTATATTACCTGAAAGGCTGTCTGAACAACACTTCTTTAGGATTGTAACGGTTTCTCCTACCTTATAAAATATACTTCATAAAATAGCAAAAGGATAAACAAGGCAGAAAAAATTTGGCCCTTGTAGTAAGGAGGAACTGAAATGGAACGTACATTTTCACCCATGATCCGGCAGTATTCTGCCATTGATGGTTTGCAGCAGGCGTATACGCTGGTGTATGCCATGGAGGTAGAGGGCACACAAGGCTGTCGGCTGACCCTGTGTCAGATCGGCAGCCGACAGCAGATCGTCAGTCAGCATGTTGCGGCAGCGCCGGAGTTCTGTTACCGGCTCCTGCGCTACTTGTGTGAAAATGGAGTTCAGCCGGAGCTCTGGCGGGATGCGGTCACAGACCTGACAGCTGCCGGGCTGGTAGGCGAGAAAGGCGGCGCATGGCGTGAACAGTGAGCGAACAGCCCAACTGCAAGTCGCCCTTGCAAGCTATGATCTGAAAGAACTGCGTGTCCAGAAGCGTTATTTGCAGGAGCAGGGAACCGCCATTGACTGCACCTGCTTTTGCAGCGGCGAAAAGCTGCTGGCACAGCTGCGGCAGGGTGTCCGTTATGATGCCGTGGTGCTTTGCAGCGAGCTGACGGATCTGCCTGCGGAGCAATTTGTCCGGCAGTTTTATCAGCTAAAGGAGCGGCCGATGCTTCTGATACAGAGCCATGGCCGCAGCAGCGGCACGGCGTTGCAAAAGCTCCGCGAGGGGTGCTACTGCGTAGAGGGCACCGAGCTGAAAAGGCTGCTGTGGCAGCTTTACCGGATGCCCGGGCGGCAGAACCGGCAGCTGGAGCAGCGGTGCAGCCAGCTGTATGCGGCGTGGGGCATCCCGCAGGGGGATGTCAACGCCGGATATCTATCCTGCGCGGTCGGCATCGCATGCAGCACCAGCCAGAAGCTGGCGATCCGCAAGGAGATCTTGCAGGCGGTGAGCGAGCAGTTTAATACATCGGTCGCTGCAGTGGAAAGCGGCATCCGCCGGATGGTGGATCAGCTGGAGGAAAAGCCGCCTCTTGCGTGGCTGGCGTTTAAGGCCGATACAAGGCTGGGCAGCGGCAAACCCACCACCGGCAAGCTGATCTACGCGGTCAGGGACGTTGTGTTGCGGCAAAAAGTGCCATCCACCCGCCTGTAAGGCTTGCACACGGCTTTGGAACACGGCGGCGTTCCTTTAGAAAAATGGCATCGCCCGGGGAGGCAGAGCAATGGAGCAGCAAAAGACAGAAACGCGGTCTATCACCGCAGAGCAGCGCAAGCGGGTCGAGGAGGTCTGCTTCCGTTCGCTGGCGCTGATCGGGCGCAACTGTGAATATCTGGAGCAGCATTTTGACCGCACCGGTGCAGACGAGTCTACCCGGCAGGCGGTGGCAGATATCGACACCGCTGCCATACAGCTGGACCGCACCCTCACCGAGGCGATCACCCTGCTGGAGTTTCTGCACGAGGACACAAAGCCGCAGCTGTACCCCATTGACCTGTGTGAGCTTTTGCAGCAGGTGGCGGCGCAGTCTGATATGATCCGGGCGCAGCTTGGGGTGGATATCCGGCTGGATTACGGCGGGTGTACTGCCTGTTGCGTAATGGCAGACCGCAGAGATGCGGAGCTGCTGTGCCTGCATCTGCTCTCCAATGCCCTGCGCGCCAGCCGGGAGGGCGGCAGCGTCTGTATCGCGCTGCGCCGCACCGAGAGCGACTGGCAGCTGACCGTCACCGACGATGGCTGCGGTCTGCCCGGTGAGGATGTACAGGCAGCGCTGGAAAACCGCCGCAGCTTTCTGGGCGGGGCGCAGCTGGGACTGCTGCTCTGCCGGGAGTGCTGCCGCCGGATGGACTGGAGCTTACAGCTGGAGCCTGCGCCCGAAAAGGGCACACAGGCTGTGGTGAGCATTCCGCTGTACACGGGCGAAAGCCGCCCCGATGGCACGGTGGAGCTGCGCACCAGCTCGGAGACCGAGCAGGAGCAGCGCAAGTATCATCTGCGTGCCATGCTGGTGCGGGAGATGCGCACCATGCCGGAGCGCGGCGACCCGGAAGACGAATTTTGATAAGGTGGCAAGGCCGCTGCACAGCGTTTTGTGCGGCGGCCTTGTTATTTTGCGCCCGGTGCTTTCCTGCAAGCGCAAAGCATGGTATACTGAATGCTGAAAACAAAAGCTTGGAGGAGCAACAATGACAAACAAGAAGCTGAACTACCCTGCAATTGCCAAGGAGATGGCCATCCTGACCGGGGCCGTTGCCATTATTGCGGCGGCGGTCTATTTTTTTCTGGTGCCCAGTCATACATCCGTCAGCAGTATTTCCGGCCTTGGCATCGTGCTTTCTAATTTTGTGCCGCTGCCGCTTTCGGCTATTACTATGGTGCTGAACATCGTGCTGCTCATCATCGGGTTTTTTACCTGCGGCAGGGAGTTTGGCGCAAAAACCGTGTATACCAGCGTGATGCTGCCGGTGTTTCTGGGGCTTTTCGAGCGGCTGTTCCCGGATTTTGGCTCCATGACCGATAGTCAGGAACTGGATGTGCTGTGCTATATTCTGGTGGTCAGCGTGGGTCTGAGCATCCTGTTCAACCGCAACGCATCCTCCGGCGGGCTGGATATCGTGGCAAAGATCATGAACAAGTACCTGCACATGGAGCTGGGCAAGGCAATGTCCCTTTCGGGCATGTGCGTGGCACTCTCTGCCGCCCTTGTCTACGATAAAAAGACCGTGGTGCTGAGCATTCTTGGCACCTATTTCAACGGCATCGTGCTGGACCATTTCATCTTCGATAACAGCATCAAGCGCCGGGTGTGCATCATTACCGAGAAGGAGGAGGCATTGCGGCAGTTCATCATCAACGACCTGCACAGCGGTGCCACCATGTACGAGGCCATCGGTGCATACAACTTTGAAAAGCACAACGAGATCATTACCATCGTGGACAAAAACGAGTATCAGAAGCTGATGAACTTTATCAACCGCGAGGACCCAAAGGCCTTTGTTACGATTTATAATGTATCCAGTATGCACTACCAGCCCAAGCGCTGAGCGGCACAGGATAAAGGGCACAAAAGCTGTGCCCGGGGCTTTTCCGCAGCGGAAAACCGTGGTAAAATAAGAAAAAACGGAAAGGGAATAACAGCCATGGACATCAGACTGGTTTGCAGCGATATTGACGGTACGCTGCTGCAATACGGCAAAAAGGAACTGGAGGGCGAGATATTCGACCAGATCCGGGCGCTGCATCAGCGGGGCATCTGGTTCTGCCCGGCCTCCGGGCGGCAGTATACCAGCCTGCGCAAGCTTTTTGCACCGGTGGCGGACTGCTGCGTGTTTATCTGCGAAAACGGCGGCACCATCTTCAAAGAAGAACAGTGCATCGCCAAAAACCCCATGCCGCGGGCACTGGCAGAGGAAATTGCCAACGATATGTGGACCCGCAGCGAGGGGCAGGGCGAGGTGATGCTCTCCGGCCAGAACACCGCCTACCTGATGGAGCGCGGCCTTGGCATGCTGCAGCGGGTGCAGTTCGTGGGCAACCACTACCAGATCATTCACAGCCCCGCCGAGGTGCCGGAGGACATCACCAAGGTGTCGGTGTACCTGCACGAGGGCGTGGAAAACTATGTGGAGCGCTTTGTGCCCCGCTGGAAGCAGGCCAACTGCGCCGTGGCGGGGCCGTTCTGGATCGATACCACCTTTGCCAACAAGGGCATCGGGGTGCAGTGCGTGTGCAGCATCCTTGGCATCGACCCCGCACAGGTCATGGCTTTTGGCGATAACTACAACGACGAGACCATGCTGGACGTGGTGGGCGTGCCCTACATCATGGACAACGCCGCCGCTCCGCTGCGGGCAAAATACCAAAACCACACCCCCCGCCCGGAGGATGTGCTGGCGCAGCTGCTGGCACAGCAGCCGTAAAGGGGGCGAGCCCATGGACCGCAAGGGCTTGGAACAGCTCATTTTTGATACTTACAGCATAGAGCCGGACTATCCGTGGATGGACACCCCGGAGTCGGCGGTGTTCCGCCATGCAGCAAACCGCAAGTGGTTTGCACTGGTCACCACCGTGCCCAAAAGCAAGCTGGGTCTGCCCGGGCAGCAGCCGGTGGATATCGTGAACCTGAAATGTGACCCCATCCTCATCGGCTCCCTGCGGGCAGAACCGGGCTTTTACCCTGCCTACCACATGAACAAGGAAAACTGGATCACCGCCGCGCTGGACGGCAGCGCCCCAGAGGATAAGCTCCGTCTGGTGTTGGATATGAGCTACACCGCCACCGCACCCAAGCTGCGAAAAAAGAAAGCTTGACCGCAGCAAAATAAGGGCGGGCGCTGCAATCGTTGCCTGCTTTTATTCGTATTCAGGGTAAAGGGACTGCATTTTGCAAAAGGAGGAAGCTATGGCTATTTTTGAAAAGACCATCCGCAACCAGAACTTCGATACCCTGCTCCGCAAGCTGGAACACGCCATCCCGGACAGCAGCTGGTCGGCAGAGCTGGAAGCCGGCAGCGATTTCAAGGAGGGCAGCGCCCGGTGCAGCGTGCGGGTGTTTGAGCGGTACAGCATGGTGGGCGGCAACCGCCTCAGCCTGACGCTGACCCTGTTCCAGAACGGGGACGAGTCTATCCGACTGTCGGCCATTGCAGCGGGCGGCAGTCAGGCGGTGTTCTTTAAGGTGAACACCCTCGGTGAGGACGCTTTTCTGGAGGACGTAAAGCAGCTGCTGGAGGAAATTTTGGAGGGTTAAAATGTTTTATAGTGGGTTTGACGCGCTGTTCAGCATCCTGTTCCCGCTGGTGTTTCTGTTTGTGCTGGGCATGATCCTGTTTACCGTGGTGAGCAACCTGTGCAGATGGAGCAAAAATAATGCGTCCCCGCGCCTTACCGTCCCGGCCACTGTGGTGGCCAAGCGGATGAACGTTTCCCGCCATCATACGGACAATACGATGGCGCATACGTTCACTACCTATTATGTGACCTTTCAGGTGGAAAGCGGCGACCGCATGGAACTTGAAGTAGGTGGTTCGGATTACGGAATGCTTGTCGAGGGCGATACCGGAAAGCTGAGCTTTCAGGGCACGCGTTATCTGGGGTTTGAACGGAAAGACGGGTGACTGATATGCAGCAAAAGCATTCAAGCGTGCCGGAGATCGTGGGCAGAAGCCTGTTTTATACGCTGACGAATTATCTGCTTATCAGCATGGAACTGTCCTTCCGTGCGCAGTGGTTTTCGGTCTTGTTCTCGGCGGCGCTTGTATGGTGCAATATGGAGTATTGGAACGCCATTTACAGGCTGACCGGCAAAAAGCTTGCCGCATGGGTCTTGTGGGGCGTCTGCATTGCTGTAAGCACAGGCATTGCGTATTTTGCGGGGTATATCCAAGGGATGCTTGTTCCGCTTGCAATATAATAAACGCGTTGCTGCGCGGTATTTTTGAAGAAATCGCAGAAGCTGTGACAAAAGTATTATTCTTTTATGAATTTTAGCACTCTACGCTTGACAGTGCTAAATAATTGTGCTATAACAGTGGCGTGCTCAGGAGGAAGGGCAAAAGGAGAGCCACAAGGTTCCCCGGAAAGCCTTTCCGAATGGATGCTTCAAAGTTTTTGCCCCGACCCGAACGCCGGGATTGGAGGTATGTTTTATGTTTATGCCGACTGTTTTTCATGAGAACCTGTTCGATGATCTCTTTGATCCGTTCTGGAACGAGGGTGCACTGGAGCGTGCGATGAACCGCGAAGCCCGCGACACCTTTGGTAAGCGCGGTGCAAACATGATGAAGACCGATGTCAAGCAGACGGACAACGGCTACGAAGTGGACGTTGACCTGCCGGGCTGCAAGAAGGAAGACGTTCAGATGGATTTGAGCGACGGCTACCTGACCATTCAGGCCGTGCGCAGCCACAGCAATGACGAAAAGGACAACAAGGGCCGCTACGTGCGGCGCGAGACCTTCTCCGGCAGCTGCGCCCGCAGCTTCTATGTGGGCGAAGTGAAGAAGGAGGACATCCACGCAAAGTTCGAGGATGGTGTCCTGCACATCCAGCTGCCCGCTCCTCAGCAGACAAAGGCTCTGCCTGAGAACCCGAATCTGATCGAGATCGAGTAAATGCCGACCGTGTGCGCCAAGGCATAACGTATATAGGATGCCCCCGGAGAGCCGCAACAAGCCCTCCGGGGGCATTTTTTGTGTTCAGGCTTTCGATGACGGAGAGGGGAGAAAATACCTGTTTTTGCCAGAAAACTTTATTTTTCTACCATTTCGTGGTATCCTTATAAGGCGCACGCAATACAGGCCTGCGGCTGCACTGGCAGCGGCTGCGGACTGCGCGCGGCAAAAAAAGAACGTATAGAAGAGAAAAGGGGGATAAAAGTCATGGGCGAATTTGCCTTTCAGACTTTACGGGAAAGTATCACCTCTGCCATCAGGAGCAAGATCCTTACCGGGGAGCTGCAGCCGGGCGTAAAGCTGGCCGAGCAGAAACTGGCCGAGGAGTTCGGCTCCAGCCGGGCACCCATCCGGGAGGCGCTGCGGCAGCTGGAACAGGAGGGCATGGTCGAGTATTCGCGCAATGTGGGCTGCTCGGTGCGCCGGGTGAAGCCGGAGGACGCCTACGAGATCTATCTGCTGCGGGCAAATCTGGAAATGACGGCACTGCGCTATTTTGATTGCAAATTCCTGGAGGAGGATCTGCGCACCCTGCGCGGCATTCTGGAGGAGATGCGCAATGTCCGGCCGGGGGATCTTTCGCAGATCGTGGAGAACGACAACCGCTTCCATGCGGTCATCGTGCAGCGGGCAGGGCTGCCCAGACTGCTGAAATTCTGGGACGACCTGAACTACGGCAACCTGCTTGTTGGGGCGAACAGCGGCTCTAACCACGAGACACTGGCGCAGCGGCAGAACGGCATTCACACCAAGCTGTACGAGGCGCTGGCAAGCGGCGACACCGAGGTTGCCTGCCGCGCCGTCTACGCCCACTACATGGAGCCTATGGAGCGGATGCGCAGCGCGAACAGCGCCGTACAGGCAGCGGACGAAGCAGCAAAATAAGGGGAATTTGGCTGACCGTCTAAATTTTGACCAATCATTTTATGGAAATTGCAGATTGTCTACAATCTGCAATTATGCTATACTATCAAAGTGATCGGTCGAGTACTGCTGTATTTTTGGTAAAAATTGCGAAATGTATGCGGAACATCGGCCTTCTTACAGGAACTTCCGCCCTGTGTGGAAAAGAAAGAGAGGAATTGTCCGCATGTCTAACAAAGAAAAAGCCACAAAGATCTCGTGGCTTACCCTTGCCTTCATGGCCTTTTCTACGGTCTGGGGCTTCGGCAACATTACCAACGGCTTTGTGTACTTTAACGGTCCGCAGGTCATCTTCAGCTGGATCTTTATGTTTGTCCTGTACTTCATCCCCTATGCGCTGATGGTGGGTGAGCTGGGCTCTGCCTTTAAAAACGAGGGCGGCGGCGTCAGCTCCTGGCTGCACCAGACCACTAACGCCAAGCTGGCCTACTACGCCGGTTGGACCTACTGGGCCTGCCACATTACCTACATCGCCAGCAAGGGTAGCGGCTTTTTGAAAGCGCTGAGCTGGGCAGTTTTCCGCAATGCGGAGACTTACGATTCCTTCCCCACCCGCTACATCCAGCTGGCTACCTTCTGCATTCTGCTGCTGGGCTGCTACATTGCAAGTCTGGGTCTGAACCCCCTGAAAAAGCTGCTAACTGCCGCAGGCACCTGCACCTTCGTCATGTCCCTGCTGTACATCGTGATGATGTTTGCTGCCCCGGCCATCAACCCCACGGCAGAGTACGTCCACGCCAACCTGAGCTTCAGCAGCCTCATTCCCAACTTCAACGTCACCTACTTCACGTCTCTGTCCATTCTGGTGTTCGCTGTGGGCGGCTGCGAGAAGATCTCTCCCTACGTCAATAAGGTCGAGAACCCCAGTAAGGGCTTCCCCCGCGGCATGATCACGCTGGCCGTCATGGTGGTCACCTGCGCTATTCTGGGCACGCTGGCCATGAGCCGCATGTTCGACCCCGCCATCATCAATGCCAGCGCCGAAAGCTTCAACGCCTATGCGGCCAACAGTTCCTACTGGGCTTTCCAGAAGCTGGGTCAGTACTACCATGTGGGCGATCTGTTCATGATCATCTACGCCCTGTGCAACGTCATCAGCCAGCTCGCCGTGCTGATTTTGAGCATCGACGCACCGCTGCGTATGCTGCTGGATAACGAGCACACCAAGCAGTTCATCCCGCAGGCTTTGCACAAGGTCAACGCCCACGGCGTGCACAGCAACGGCATCAAGATGGTGGCTGTGCTGTCCGGCTCCATCATTCTGGCACAGTCCTTCGTGCCCGGTGCTGCTGCCGTTCTGCGCCAGCTGACCAAGCTGAACTCTGTGTGTATGCCCATGCGCTACCTGTGGGTGTTTGCCGCCTACATCGCCCTGCGCAACGCCTACGATACCATCCCTGCCGAGTACCGCTTTGTCAAGAATCAGGCCGTGGCCAAGTTCTTCGGCGGCTGGTGCTTTGCCGTTACCGCCGTGTGCTGCGTGCTGGGTATGTATGATAAGGACCCCTTCACCTTTGCACTGAACGTCATCACCCCCGTGGTGCTGACCGTGCTGGGATTCATTCTGCCCGCCCTTGCAAAGCGCGAGCAGACCGCTGTTAAAAAGTAACCTGAATATGCTTAAAAAGGGCCGGTCAGCACTGACCGGCTCTTTTCAGATACACCCAAGGAGGTTTATTTTTATGATCGCATCCGAAGTCCGTGAAATGCTGTCCTTCATCGACGGCAACCCCACCGCATACCACACCACCGCCGCTGTGCGGGATATCCTGTTGAAAGCAGGCTTTGCCGAGCTGCTGGAAAGCCGCAAGTGGGCGCTGGAACCCGGCAAGGACTACTTTGTCTGCCGCAACGGTTCCAGCATCATCGCCTTCCGCATGGGCGACCAGCTGGAAAATTACAGCTTCAACGTTGCCGCCGCCCATACGGATTCTCCCTGCTTCCGCATCAAGGAGAACGCCGAGATCCACATGGGGCAGAACTACACCAAGCTGAACACCGAGGGCTACGGCGGCATGATCTGCGCCACATGGATGGATCGTCCGCTGTCTGTGGCGGGCCGTGTGCTGGTGCAGGAGAACGGCGCTATCGTTTCCCGTCTGGTGGCGCTGGACCGCGACCTGCTGATGATCCCCAGCGTGGCCATCCACATGAACCGCGAGGTCAACGATAAGGCTTCCTTCAACAAGCAGGTGGATATGCTGCCTGTGCTGGGCGGCGCCTGCGACGAGGGCGCGCTGAAAAAGCTGATCGCAGAGGAGCTGAAGGTGTCCGAGGAGCAGATCCTTGGCAGCGATTTGTTCCTCTATGTGCGGGAAAAGGCCACCGTCTGGGGCTGCAACGAGGAGTTCATCTCCTGCGGCCGTCTGGACGACCAGCAGTGCGTTTACGGCATCCTGAAAGGTCTGCTGACCGCCAAGAACGCCCGCTCCATCGGCGTGGCAGCCTTCTTTGATAACGAGGAAGTCGGCTCCGGCACCAAGCAGGGCGCAGCTTCCACCTTCCTGTACGATGTGCTGCACCGCATTGCCCAGAGCCTTGGCGGCAACGATGAGGACTTCCACCGCGCGGTGGCTTCCAGCTTTATGGTCAGCGCCGACAACGCCCACGCCGTGCACCCCAACCACCCGGAGCACACCGATGTGAACAACTGCACCTACATGAACAAGGGTGTGGTCATCAAGACCCACGCAGGTCAGAAGTACACCAGCGATGGCATGAGCGTTGCCGCCGCCCGGGAACTGGCTGCCCGCGCCGGTGTGCCGCTGCAATACTTTGCAAACCGCTCCGATAAGGTGGGCGGCAGCACGCTGGGCAATCTGGCCATGGCACAGGTGTCCATGAACTGCGTAGACATCGGCCTGCCGCAGCTGGCGATGCACTCCTGCTACGAGACCGCCGGCGCAGAGGACACCCTCTCGCTCATCAAACTGATGCAGGAGCTGTACAGCAGCCACTTTGAAGAGACTGCTTTCGGCACCCTTTCCATCAGCAAATAAACCGATAAAAGCAAAAAAAGACTGCTGTGCGCTGTTTTGCACGGCAGTCCTTTTTGTGTAAAAGTTGATTTTCCGTGGCCAGTTAAGCCCGGATATAGAAATCCGACGGTAGTTGTGGTAAAATAAGGCATCCGGGAGCGCCGGGCGCTCCGCTGCAATATCAAAAATGGAGGTTTTCTATGAAAAAGACCTATCGCTCGCTCTTTTGTCTGCTTGCGGTGCTGCTGCTCAGCGTCAGCGCACTGCCCTCTGCCTCGGCACTGTTTTCCAAGAAGCTCTATTATTATGGTGTAGTAGAGGGCGTCAGCCGCACCGTGGAAGGCAAGGTGGAGTCCATTCTGGTGACTGCGGAAGAGCAGGAGACCTATCAGATGATCGTTACCGACAGCACCGTCTGGCAGGACCATGACGAAAAGACCACCTCCGACCCCGCTACCCTTGCGGTAGGCGAGCAGATCTGCGTGGTGCACGACCCGGCTGTGATGATGTCGCTGCCGCCGCAGTCGGTGGCGTATACCGTCATCCGCAACTTCCCCGCAGGCACGGATCTGGAACAGGAAGCACGGGATGCCGCCTGCCCGGTGAAAAAGTTCTTCGCCGACACTCGCAAGGCCATTTCGGACTGGTTCTACCAGACCATGCCCATCTGAGGGGAAAGCTCCTTCTATAACGCAAAAAACTGCTGCCCCGTACCGGATGCCAAAGCGTCCGGGCAAAGGGGCAGCAGATTTTTTATGCAAGGTCATGCGGTGGTTTGCGGCAAAAACGCTGCAGACCGCTATTTATTTTCGGGGGGGGGTAACGCGGAAGCGCTTTACCACCTGTTCCAGTGCGCTGATGTCCACAGGCTTGGACAGGTGTTCGTCCATGCCGGCTTCCTTGCTCTTTTGCATATCCTCAAGGAAGGCGTTGGCGGTCATGGCAAGGATGGGAATGGTGCGTCCCAGCGGGTTTTCGCCGCTGCGGATGCGGCGGGTGGCTTCCAGGCCATCCATCACCGGCATCTGCACGTCCATTAAAATCATATCATAGTCGCCGGGCTTTACGCTGGCAAAGGCATCCACGATCTCCTGACCGTTGGGGCAGATGGTGCAGCTTGCGCCTTTTGTTTCCAGCAGCATTTGCAGAATCTCGGCGTTGATGGCGTTATCCTCGGCACAGAGGAACTTCATGCCGGACAGGGGAGAAGTGGTCTCTTCTTCCTCCGGGAGCGCCTGCGCCTGTTGTACCGTGTCCGCTTTGGTGTCAATGGGAAATTCCAGCACCACCTCAAAGCGGGTGCCCTTGCCGGTGGCGCTCTCCACGCTGATGGAACCGCCCATCAGGTCTATGACGCTTTTGGTAATCGCCATACCCAGACCCGTGCCCTGCACCTTGTTGGTGCCGGAGCACTCCTCGCGGGTAAAGGGGTCGAAAAGGGTCTTTTGGTAGTCCGCGCTCATGCCGATGCCGTCATCCTGCACCACGAAGCGGTACCGGGCGTAGTGCTCGTTCCGGGGCAGCTCTTCCACCTCCAAACGGATGTGCCCGCCGGTGGGCGTATACTTGACCGCATTGGAGAGGATGTTCATCAGCACCTGATTCAGACGGTTGGGGTCGGCCAGCACGTTTTCGTGCTGCAGATTGGTGCTTACCGTAAAGGTCTGACTGCGCTGACCTGCCTGCTGCCGGATGATGCTGTCCAGCTGACTGATCTGCTGGGACAGATTCATTTTTTCCACATGCAGGGTGGTCTTGCCGCTCTCGATGCGGCTCATATCCAGAATATTGTTGATGATGCCCAGCAGCAGCTGACCGGAGCTTTCCAGCTTGCCCAGATGCTCGGCAAGCTTTTCCGGCTCGTGCAGCTCGTTTTTCATCAGGGTGGTAATGCCGATAATGGCGTTCATGGGGGTGCGGATATCGTGGCTCATGTTGGAGAGGAAGTCTGTCTTGGCTTTGCTGGCACGCTCGGCGGACTGCAGCGCCTCGGCGGCAGCATCCTGCGCCCGCCGCATCTCGTCGTTGGCCTGCGTCAGCTGGACGTTATACTGCTCCAGACGGAGGTTCGTCTTTTTTTCAGCCTGCAGCTCCCGCTGCTGCTTTTCCCGCAAAAGGAACCAGCCAGCAATGACTGCCATGATCGAAAACACCGTTGCAAAGCCTACAATAACGGCCATGACGATATTGACCAGCTTCTGCGTATTCACGGCCACATATTCTGCTGGAACAAGGAACGCCAGCGTCCACTGGGCGTTTTCCATCTGCTTCAGGGCGTAGTAATACTCAGTTCCGTCCAGCACAGCGTTGGAATAACAGGAGCCTGTGCGGGCAAGCCGCTCCTTTGCTACTGCAAAGGAAGAACCGTGCAGATAGGACATCTGGGAGAGCACGGTGTATACGTTGTGCCCCTTCAACAGCTCGGTATCATTGGCGTTGAACAGCTTGAAACCGTTGTTGTCCAGTACATAGACGCTGTTGTTATTTTCGTAGGCGTCGCAGCGGAAATAATCGTTCAGTTGGGTCATGCTCTGCGAAATACCAAAGTAGCGCAGGGTGATCTCTTTCTCTCCGCTTTGCAGTGTGATGGGGGTGGAGAGCTGTTCCAGAAACACCATCCGGGAGTCGTCCACGGTCAGCGAATTGGAAACATAGCTGACCCGCTGAGGCGCGTTTTCCAGATAGTTCATTTCCCGCAGCAGACCCGTGCGGCCATACTCGGTATAATAACGCCCGGCATTATCCACGGCGATCAGTTCGATCTGTTTTTCATGGTAATTGGAAAGCTCCGACAGCTTTTTCAGATAGCGGTAGAGATCGGTATCGGTCTCCAGCGGGGTGTAGTACAAATAATTACACTGCACATCCACCTCGTCCCAGTGGTTGTCGATCACATCCTCCAGACTGTGGAACATCTGGTGGGTGACCTCTTCCATCTGGCTCAGACGCTCGTGGTAGACAAGGTTTTGGATGTAGGTCTGGCTCATGACAAAAAGGGTCAGGATCAACACGATGATGACAAAGCCGAAGCCCACAAACAGCTTTTTATAGATTTTGTTGTTCACATCCAGTATCTCCTGTCCGTTTTATTCAACTCCATGCGGTGTCTGCCCGGCTGATGGTGGTGTAAGCACCAAAGAAGGTTTTTGCGGCATCCATGCCCACCACGCCGCTGTCTGTCACCGTTGCTTCGGCAGCCAGCCGGTCGCTCACACCGCAGATGGCAACCTGATAGGTCTTGCCCGCCTCCGGCTGCACTGGGCTTACCAGCACATAGGGGTAGCCCTTGCCGTTGCCGTAGGCATCGTAGCCCGTGGCCAGCAGGTCGCTGATCTGCTGCCCGGTCAGGGTGACGGTCTGGATGGTACGGTTCCAGCCGGTGGGCAGGATGACCGAAAGGTCGTAATCCGTAATGCCCTTGGCGTACAGCTTGGCGGCTACGCCGTGGTGGTTCTGCTCGGTGGGGTTGCCGGGGATCCATGTGCTCAGCGAGACCAGCGCAAGGTCGCTGCCGGTAGCCTGTGCAAAGCAGCGGCCTACCAGCATGGCGCAGTCCTGCTGCGAAAGCTCCTCCGTAACGGTAGTGATGACATCCGGGGTGTTGTTCACCACACTGTCCTGATCCTCGTCCAGCTGACGGATGACATCCTCCATGGTGGCGTTGCCCTTCATGAAGTCCAGCATTTTAAGGCCGGTGGTCACGAAGGTGTTTTCCCAGCCGGAATAGATAAAGGGCGCGGTGTTGCCTGCGTTCAGGGTATCGGCGATGTCGGCATAGTAGGTGCCGTCTGCCTTTGCACCCTTGAAGGGCAACAGGCTGCTTTTCAGCGCCGTTGCGGGCTGCAGAGCGCTGGTGCCTGCAACGGTGGAAAGCACACGCATCACCTTGAGCGCATCTTCCAGCTTCTGGGGGTTCTGTTTCAGCTTTTTATTCAGACCGTAGAAGCGGTTCACATTCAGCACAAAAACGTTCTGGGTGCCGTCCTCGGAAAGATAGGGCATCAGGCCGAATTTATCGGCGTTGCCGTCTGCCTCTACAATGCCGTTGGTGTTTCCGATCAAAAACAGGGTATTCCCCTCGGCCATCCTCTGCAGGGTCACATTGTCGTCAAGAGCATCGCCGGAGTCGTTCAGCATCCCGATGTCCTTCCACTTTTTGACATACGCCATTGCCTGCATCATGCCGGGGGTGCTGCTGACGTTTGCCTTGCCGGAAAGATAATCCTTCTGCCACAGTCTGCCGTCCAGCGTGCCAAGGAAATCGGCATCTGCAATGTTGCACAGATACTGGAAACCGTAGCCCGGGTACTGGATCTGCGGCAGGCAGAGATCGACCCCGGCTTCCTTGGCTTTTGCAGCCAGCACTTCCAGCTCAGCGAAAGAATTGGGCAGCTCCCAGCCGTGTTCTCGCAGCAGGGTCTTGTTGTAGGTGATGCCGTAGCAGTTGTAAACCGAGGGCAGCAGATAGATGGCACCGTTGTCGAACACGTCCTGCAGACGGGACTCCACATAGTTATCCGTAAAATCGTAGCCGGAAAGGTCCAGCAGTTTGTCGGAGACCAGATCGATCTGGGGGTCGTAGTAGGTCAAGGTGCAGACGTCCGGCAGGTCGCCTGCCGCAAACATATTCTGCAAACAGGTGGTGGTGTTATCGCCGCTGTATGGCACGACCTCGATGTTCACTTCCGGGTAAACGCTGTGCACCTGCTCAATAAAGGCTTCTATCTCCTTATAAGGTGCCATAAAGGTGACGGCTTCGTGCGCATCTGCTGTTTTGCTTTCAGCCTTGCCGCCGCCGCAGGCGGTCAGCGCTGCCGTGGCAGCTGCAACGCTGCAAGCCTGCAAAAAGGAGCGGCGGGAGATCTTTTTTATCATATAAATATACTTTCCTCACATTTTCGGAAGGCAGTACTGCGCAAGTGCAGGAGCGCAGTGCTACCTTAGCGATTCTTACACACCCCACAGGAACCCCTACGCTCGCGGCCTGTCCGCACGGGGCATACGCCGATTTTCCCATAAAATAACAATCATATTGTATCATTGTAACAAAAGTGTTTCAAGCTGTTTTTTGAAGGATTTTGCATGGAAAAGGGCGAACAACCGCGTGCTTTGCAGCTGCACGGCATAAAAATACCCCTGACACCAGGGAAGGATATCAGGGGGTATGGTATTCCGGGCACGCTGTTTTATTGCAGGGGCTTTTTTGCGCGCAGACGCCGAAAGGTGTCCTCTTTTACAAGCTCGATGACCACCGCTGTCAGGGGGATAAAGAAGATAATGCCGATGATGCCAAAAAGCTTTCCGCCGATCATGGCGGCAATAAGGGTGTATAGCGGCGAAAGCCCCACGGATTTTCCCACCACACGGGGATAAATGAACTGGTTTTCAACAAACTGCACGGCAAGGTACACGATCAGGCAGCGCACCGCCAGCACAGGGTCTACCAACAGCACAAGGAACACACTGACCACGCAGGAGATCAGTGCACCCACATAGGGGATGATGGCGCAGATGGCGGTGAGCACGCCCACCAGACTGCCGTAGGGGATCTTGAAAACGGAAAATGCAAGAGCCATCAGAACGCCAAGAATCACTGCCTCGCTGCATTGTCCCGTTAAAAAGTTTGCAAAGGACTGCCGGAACAGCCGGCAGAACTTCAGCACCCCGGCGGCGTGGGCAGGCTTCAGGTAGGCGCACACCAGCGTGCGGGCTTGGTGGCCGAGGCTCTCCGTACTAAGGGACATATAGACGGAGATGATCAGCGCAAACGAGGCGGTGATCGCGATATTCACCGTGGCAGAGACAGCCCCTACCGCATTGACCAGCACCGTGTCGATGCTTGCGGTGACCTTGTGCAGCAGCTGCTCCCAGTTGATGCCCTCCAGCCAGTTCATCAGCCAGCCCATGTCAGCATCCTGTGCGTTGAGATAGGCAGTCCAGCGGGGAATATTGGCCTCGATCTGCACATACAGGCTGTGGAAGGACTGCACCAGCTCCGGAATCAGCAAAGTCAGCGCCAATACCAGCACCAGCACAACGCCCAGCAGGGTGATGAAAAAGCTGAGAAGGTGGATGGCTTTCGCCGAGGGCTGCTTTTTGGCCTTGCCGAACAGGCGGTTCAGCCGCTTTTCCAGACCGGTCATGGGCACGTTGATAAAAAGCGCCAGAATGCCGCCCGCCAGAATGGGCAGTACCAGATCTATCAGCTTTGCGGCAAAGGCCAGAACGTCAGAAAGCCGCAGCAGCGCTACAAAAAGCGTTACCCCTACCACGGTAACGAGCAGAGATTGTTTTGTTTTTGGTTCCATGAAAAAGTTCCTTTCCCGGAAGATTGTGGCAGCAGGCAGCAAAAAGACCGCCCGCCGGCTCTTTTTGGTATTGTAATCGGAAGAAAAGGGCTTGTCAAGACGAGAGAAAGGGAAACGGGACGTTATAAAAGCAGTTTGCGAGAATGCAAGCGGGAGCTTTTCAGTAGGGAAAAAGCGTGGTATACTTGGCCAGAGCAAATTTAAAAAATTGAGAGAAACACAGCTCGGAGGAAAATAGATCATGTCGAAAGATGAATATCTGATCACAGATGCGCCGCTGAAAGCGCTGACGGTTTTTGCAATGCCAATGATCCTAGGCAGCTTTTTTCAGCAGGTCTATAACATGGCAGATTCCATCATAGTCGGCCAGTTTGTCGGCTCCTCGGCACTGGCGGCTGTCGGTGCCTGTGCTGCGCTGACCAATGTTTTTATCTGTGTGGCGCTGGGTGCCGGTGTGGGTGCCGGTGTGCTGGTAAGCCGCTATTTTGGCGCTAAAAACTATGGCAAAATGAAAACCATCGTGTCAACGTCCCTGCTCAGCTTTCTGGTTTTGAGCGTTGTCCTTGGCGTTTTTGGCTTTAGCTTTTCCCGTGCTATGATGAGCGGCTTGCAGACCCCCGCCGACATTCTGGAGGATGCGGTGCTGTATCTGCGGGTCTATTTTGTGGGCTTCCCGTTTTTGTTCATGTACAACATTCTTTCCACCATGTTTACCTCCATTGGGGAGTCCAGGATCCCGCTGGGGTTGCTGATCTTTTCCTCCATCCTGAATATTTTTATGGATCTCTGGATGGTGGCGGGGCTTGGCTTGGGCGTGTTTGGCGCAGCCCTTGCCACGTTGATCGCACAGGGCATTTCTGCGGTGTTTTCGTTTTTGATCTTCCTGCACCGGATGCGGCAGTATAAAAGCCCCTTTAAAAGGTTCGACCGGCAGGAGCTGTATTCCATGCTCCGCATTGCGGTGCCGTCGGTCTTGCAGCAGTCTACCGTGTCCATCGGCATGATGATCGTGCAGGCGGTGGTAAACCCCTTCGGCACACAGGCGCTTGCCGGATATGCAGCAACGATGCGGGTAGAAAATGTTTTCTCGCTGATCTTTGTCTCCATCGGCAATGCAGTCTCGCCCTATATCTCCCAGAATCTTGGTGCAAAGAAGATCGACCGCCTCAAAAAAGGCTACCACGCTGCACTGGTGCTGGACCTGTGCTTTGCGGTCATTGCCTTTGCGGTCATTGAAACCCTGCACACCCAGATCTCCTCGCTGTTTCTGGGCAAGGACGGAACGGCGCTGGCCTATCAGGTGTCCGGTGATTATATGCGGTGGCTGGGTTACTTCTTCATCTTCATGGGCATCAAGATGGCGACCGATGGCGTGCTGCGCGGGCTTGGCATCATGCGCCCGTTCCTCATTGCAAATATGGTAAACCTTGCCATTCGCCTGTCCGTTGCCCTGCTCTGTGCACCGCGCTTTGGCATTGCCTTTGTCTGGCTTGCCGTCCCGGCAGGGTGGCTGGCAAACTTCCTGGTCTCCTATGCGGCGCTCAGAAGATCGTGGCCGACGGAAAATGCAGCGGCACCTCAATGATTTTGTGCAGCGCGAACGGGTGGTGGCCTGCTGGGAAAAGTTCAAGGGGCTTTTCCGTCTGGTGGAGCATTCCTGAGGGACACTGCACTGCGGCGTAAAAAAGCAAAGGGCTGCTGCACAGGGAGATAGCTGTGCAGCGGCCCCTTTTTCTATGTGCGCCCCGGTCTGTTACAGCGGTTTACTTTTGGCAGGAGAAATGTTATGATACACCTTAGAAAAAAAGCAAGGAGGAGCTACGATGGGCATTGCAGGGAACGAATGGGGTTTTCAGGTGGGCACACTGCCCAAAGGTGCGCGGGATAAGATCAGCGATGTGCCGGGGGTGACGGTAGGGCACTGCACCTTGGCAGACGGCGTGGTGCAGACAGGTGTAACGGCGCTGCTGCCCCACCAAGGGGATATTTTCCACGAAAAAGTGCTGGCGGCCAGCTATGTCATCAACGGCTTTGGCAAGACCACCGGTCTTGTGCAGATCGACGAGTTGGGCACGCTGGAAACGCCCATCCTGTTTACCAATACCCTCAGCGTGGGCACGGCGCAGACCGCGCTGGTGAAATATATGCTGGAGAGAAACCCTGACATCTGCGAGACCACCGGCAGCGTGAACCCGGTGGTCTGCGAGTGCAACGACTGCGGCCTGAACGACATCCGGGGGCTTCATGTGACCGAGCAGCACGTTTTTGCCGCGCTGGCAGATTGCAAGGCAGATTTTGCCGAGGGTGCCGTAGGCGCCGGACGGGGAATGCGCTGCCACGGCCTGAAAGGCGGCATCGGCTCGGCCTCCCGGGTGGTGGAACTGGACGGCAAACCCTACACCATGGGCGCACTGGTGCTCTCCAACCATGCGCTGTTCGATGACCTCATCGTGGCGGGCACGCCCATCCATACGCTCCTGAGCGACAGCATCCCGCCCCACGAGGATAAGGGCTCTATCATCACGGTGCTGGCTACGGACATCCCCCTCAGTGAGCGGCAGCTGCGGCGGCTGTGCCGCCGGGCGCTGGTGGGGCTTTCCCGCACAGGTTCCTACTGCGGCAACGGCAGCGGCGAGATCGTCATCGCCTTCACCACCGCCAACCGGGTGCCGCATTACTCGGAGAAAGCCCTGCTGCCCATGACCCTGCTCCACGATGATGCCATCAACCCTTTGTTCCGGGCGGTGGCAGAGTGCGTGGAGGAAAGCGTTCTCAGCAGCCTGCTCCACGCTGAGACCGTTACCGGCAACCACGGCCAAACCTTCCGCAGCCTGACGGAACTTTTGAAAAACCGCGCCTGAAGCGCCGCAATACAGAACAAAGCCCCGCATCTGGTGCGGGGCTTTGTTTTGCTCAATAGCGGCGGTGGATCTTTTTGGTGGGCTTGCGGCGGTTCCAGTTGGCGCACAGCAGCCACAGCCCATAGATCAGGGCGGCAATCAGGCTGAGCACCAGCACCACCTTCAGGTACAGGCTGGTCAGGAACTCCTTCACCTTGTCCACCCCGAACAGCAGCGGGTTGCGGGCTACGTCCTGCCCGGCGATCAGATCCACCACGCCGATGGTCTCGCCTGCCAGCTTCAGCTCCACCGTGCCCACTACATCGCCCTGCTGGATGGGGGCACAGACGTAGTCCGGCAGGTGGAAGTATTTCTGGGTGACGGTGCCGTCGCTGGTGGAGGGCAGCAGGGTCATCATGCTGTCGTTGGGGTACAGCTGCAAGGTGTCGGTGTCGGAGGAATATCGGACCGGGATCTCCGCAATGGTCAAATCAGTGTCCAGCGCAGCCTGAATGGAAAAGCTGTCGAATACCCAGTCCATCAGTTTGACCGTCTCGAACAGGGCGGGGCGGCGGTTGGCGTAGCCAAGGGTATCGCAGCTGTCGGGGCTGTCCATCACGCAGAAGATATAGGTGGCACCGTCCTTGTTGCCCCACGAAACATAACTCTGGGTGCCGGTATCGTTTTTAAAGGCGGTCACATTGCACATGCCGCCCTGCATGGCGCTGCGGTAGTAGCTGCCGCCGCTGGCTTTGCTCAGCGCGGCGTTCTGGCTGACCAGCACCGAGGAGGAACGGTGCTTCTCCTTGGCGGGCATGGTAAAGCTGGGCGCGCCGGACACCTCCACAAAGGCGTCAAAGCTCATCAGGTAACGCAGGATCAAGTACATATCCACCGCACAGGTGGTGTTGCCGCTGTCGATGCCGCAGGCGTCCGTCCAGTTGCTGGCGGTGGTGCCGATGCGCTGGGACAGGGTGTTCATCTGCGCCACCCAGCCGTCTAGATCGCCGCCGGCAAGGGTGTACGCCACACCCATGGCTGCCTCGTTGGCATTGCGGGTAAGCATGGCGTACATGGCTTCCCGGTAGGTGAAAGTCTCGTTGGAGCGCATATCTGCGTTATTGGTGTTATAAACGTAGTCCGAGATGGCAAAGGGCATCTGGAATGTGCTGTCCAGCTGGTCGGCGTAGTTGGTCAGCAGCACGGCAAGGGTCATATATTTGGTCAGACCGCCGGCAGATACCTGCTTTGTGCTGTCCTTATCATAGACGATAATGTTGGTATCCGTGTTCACGATATAGGCGCTTGCAGCCTGCACCTGATAAACCGGGCTGGGGTCGAACATGGCCCCGGCGGGCAGCACAAGGCAGCTGAGCAGGAATACAAGCGAAAGAACCAGTGCAAAAATACGTTTCATGTGGACAATTCCTTTAAAAAGCGATAAAATATACGAGATACGGCTGCGCTGTGCGGCGCGCCGGAAGATCAATTTTGCAGCAAGCGTGCTGTGTTCTATAATAATAACAGGTTTGCCGGGGTGTTACAAGAGCCTTGCGGTGTTTTACACCGTTCTTTCGCTCCGGCAGGGAGGGCAGGAATGGTATATCTTACAGGGGATACCCACGGCGATATCCAGCGCTTCAAGCAGGGCAAGCTGCGCTGGCTGGGCAAGAAGGACACCGTGGTGGTGCTGGGAGATTTCGGCTTTGTGTGGGACGGCAGCGCCGCAGAGCGCAAGCGGCTGGACTGGCTGCGCAAGCGCCCCTACACGATTCTGTTTCTGGACGGCAGCCACGAAAATTACGACCTGCTGGCACAGTACCCGGAGACCGAACTGTTCGGCGGCAGGGTACAGAGCCTTGGCGGCAACGTATATCATGTGTGCCGGGGCAGCGTGCTGGAGCTGGAGGGCAAGACCTATCTCTGCTTCGGCGGCGCGGAGAGTCAGGATAAGGACGACCGGGAGCCGGGCGTGAACTGGTGGAAGCAGGAGATGCCCAGTGACGAGGAATACGACACCTGCCGCCGCAACTTAGAGGCAGTAGACTACAAGGTAGATTATGTGCTGACCCACGATGCACCAAGCAGATTTTTGGATTTTACCGCCCTTGCCCTTGGCGAAAGCAACCGTCTGCACCTGTTTCTGGACGAAATCTTGCTCAAGCTGACCTACGAAAAATGGTTTTTTGGCTGCTACCACAAGGATGTGCAGCTTTCCACCAAGAGCCGGTGCGTGTTCTGCGATGTCATCCCCATGGGTGAGCGGCGCACCGGGCTGTTCCACCGATAGGAGGGAATATGCAGGTCACAATAAAACTTGCCACTCGGGAGGGGGCGGCGCACGTCAGCGGCATTCTGGCGGGCTTTACCCTGCTGGCAAAGCGCGGGGAGCTGACCCTGCGGGTGCAGGACGAGCGGCAGGGCAGTCCCCTTGCCCGGGAAGCGCTGCTGGAAACCGAGATCAACGGCCGCACGGTGGTATTCGATTTGATGGACGGCTACTTCTACAACGACCCGGCGGCGGTGCTGGCGCTGTTCCAACGGGCAGATGTGGTGTTCAAACGTTCCTTTTCGGAGGAGAAGAACCGGCAGTTCCCGGGCGATATCTCCGCAAAACTGCGGCCATTGGGACTGAACTACTACGTTACCTGTCCGGGCTCGCCGCTGGAAGCGGAGCGCAGCGCAAAGAGCCGCCTGAAGCAGTGGGCGCTTTCCACCCGCTGCTACCCGCAGGACTTTGAAGCCCGGCTGACCCGGGTGCGCAAAAAGCCGCGCATCCTCTTCCTCACCCGTCTGTGGGACCCGGAGGAGCCGGCGGTGCAGCAATACCCGGACTTACAGGCAGAGTGGCGGCAGGTGAACGCAGACCGCATCGAGCTGCTGCACCGACTGCAAGCTGCTTTTCCGGAACAGTTCACCGGCGGCGTATCGGACAACGCCTGCGCCCGGCGGCTGTGCCCGGAACTGATCGTGCCGGACAAGCTGACCGGCAAGCGCGCCTACCTGCACCGGATGCAGCACACGGAGATTTGCGTTGCTTCTACCGGACTGCACGGCTCTACCGGCTGGAAGCTGGCCGAGTATGTGGCGGCGGGGCGCGCCATCGTTACCGAGCCGCTGCGGTACACCCTGCCGGGCGGCTTTGAAGAGGGCAAAAACTATAAAACATATACGTCCCCGGCAGAGTGCGAGGCGCAGCTGCGGCAGCTGCTGGCAGACCCGGCGGCGATCTTAGCCATGGCGCAGCACAATGCGGCGTACTATCAAGCGTGGCTGCGGCCGGAGCAGCAGGTGCGGCAGGCTTTGCGGCAGCTGGAAACAGGGGAAATGTAATGTAAGGGGGAAAACGGGGTATGGAAGAGCAGAAACGGCATAGCGGCTTTGAGACGATGCGCATTCTCAGTATGGTGATGATCGTTCTGATGCACGGCATCGGGCACGGCGGGCTGGGCAGTGCGGCACCGCAGGGGTCGGCAGCATTCTGGATCTACTGGCTGCTGTTTATTCTGGCGCGTGTATCCACAAACTGTTTTGTAATGCTTTCCGGCTATTATCTGTCGGAGCGCAAGGGGGCTGTCCGCGCCGGGCGGCTGTTCCGCATCGGGGCACAGGTGTGGTTTTACTCCGTGCTCACTTTCTGCGTTGCAGTCAAGGCGGGTGCGGTGCCGCTTTCAGCCATTTCGCTGCTCCGGGCACTTTTACCCCTTACCTCCAACGGCTACTGGTTTGCCTCGGCCTATTTTTTACTGTACCTCTCGGTGCCGGTGCTGAACGTGGTGGTGCAAAGCCTGAATAGGCGGCAGTACAAAACCCTGCTGCTGGTGGCGCTGCTGCTGCAAAGCGTGTGGGGCACGCTGTTCTACTGGGCAACGGATGCAACCTTTGTAAATAACGGATACAGCTTTATCTGGTTCTATATCCTGTATTTTATGGCAGCCTATTTCCGCAAATACCGGGTGACCGTGCCCAGCGGGCTGTGCCTAGTGGCGTATCTGGCAGCCTCGGCGGCGGGGCTGTTCAACCGGATGCTGGCGCTGCGGGTGGAAAACGCTTTGCACCTGAACGGTTTTGTGAATACCGTCAACGGCTATCAGGCACTGGCTACGGTCATCGCCTCAGCAGCAATGTTTTTGCTGTTCCAGAATATCCATATCCGCTCGGACTACTGGCGGCGCTGGGTCTTTCGGCTGGCACCGCTGTCCTTCGGGGTGTATCTACTGCACGACAGCGATTTTACCCGGGCGCTGCTGTGGCAGCTGGTGGATCTGCCCCGGTTTGGCGGGGCGCTGCCGCCCTCGCTGGCGTACCTGACCGGTGCGGTGCTGCTGGTTGCCGTTGCGGGCTACGCGGTGGATGCCGTGTATCAGCGGCTCTACCGCCTGCTGCACCTGCCCGCACTGGAAACAAAGCTGGATGCCCTGACCGCCCGCATCCTGCAAAACATTGTTGGAAGCAAAGAAGTGTAAAGAAAAGCGCTGTCGCACGAGTTTTTTGTGCGACAGCGCTTTTTTAGTTCATCGGCCCGGCCTTGTCGAACATCTGCTGCACCTGCGCGGCCAGCAAAGCGTGTGCAGGGCTTTCCAGCAGCGGGTCGGCGGCAAGCAATGCGGCGGCTTCGCTCTGAGCGGCGTGCAGGGTGCGGGTGTCATTCATCAGGTCGGCGATCTGTAAGGTGGGCAGACCATGCTGACGGCTGCCGAAAAAGTCGCCGGGGCCGCGGGTCTCCAGATCGTACTGCGCCACGGCAAAGCCGTCGGTGGTGGAGCAGAGGAATTTCAGCCGCTTCTGCACGGCCTCGCTGGTGTTGTCGCTGACAAGGAAGCACCAGCTCTCGGCAGCGCCGCGTCCCACCCGCCCGCGCAGCTGGTGCAGGGCGCTCAGGCCGTAGCGCTCGGCGTTTTCAATCACCATCACGCTGGCGTTGGGCACGTCCACGCCCACCTCGATGACGGTGGTGGACACCAGTGCGTCCAACCGCCCGGCCTTGAAATCCTCCATGACGGCGGCTTTTTCCTTGGGTTTCAGCTTGCCGTGCATCAGCCCCACCCGGCGGTCGGGCAGCAGCGTCTTGGCAATGTCCTCGTAGTAGGTCTTGACGGCGTTCAGCCCGCCGTCCGGCACATCCTCGATGGCGGGGCAGACCAGATACACCTGCCGCCCTTTGTCGATCTCGCTGTCCAGAAAGCGGTACAGGTCTCGCCGCCGTTTGCCGGTGATGCACCGGGTCTTGACCGGGGTGCGCCCGGGGGGCAGCTCGTCCAGAATGGAGATATCCAAGTCGCCGTAGATCAGCAGCCCCAGCGTGCGGGGGATAGGGGTGGCGCTCATGACCAGCAGGTGCGGGTTCGCGGCCTTTTCGGCCAATGCGCCGCGCTGACGCACCCCAAAGCGGTGCTGCTCGTCGATGACCGCCAGACCCAGCCGGGCAAACTCCACCCCTTCGCTCATCAGGGCGTGGGTGCCCACCACAAGGTCGGCTTCGTCCTTGCGGATGGCAGCCAGCGTGGTGCGGCGGGCGGCGGCCTTCATGCCGCCGGTCAGCAGGGCCACCCGCATCCCGAAGGGGGCAAGCAGCCGGTTGAGCCCCTCGGCGTGCTGCGCGGCCAGAATTTCGGTAGGCGCCAGCAGCGCGGCCTGATATCCCGCCCGGATGCACGCCCAGATGGCGGCAGCAGCTACCAGCGTTTTGCCGCTGCCCACATCGCCCTGCAACAGGCGGTTCATGGCGGTTTCGCCCGCCATATCGTTTAAAATCTCCTCCACTGCACGGCGCTGCGCCCCGGTGGGGGCAAAGGGCAGACTCTGCCAGAAAGGGGATGGATCGGCGCGGCGCATGGGTGCCCCGGTGACGGCTGCGCCCCGGCTGCGCATCCGCCCGATGCCCAATTGCAGCACCAGCAATTCCTCGTAAATGAGCCGCCGCCGCGCCGCTGCAGCCTGCTCCTCGGTGGCAGGGCAGTGGATGGCGCGTACCGCCTCGGCCTTGGGGAGCAGACGGTATTTTTGCAGCATCTCCGGGGGCAGCGGATCGGGCAGCAGCTCCGCGTGGGGCAAAAGCTGCCGGATGCAGCGGGAGATGGCGCTGCTGGACAGTCCCTCGGTCTGGGGGTAAACGGCCTCAAAGGGCGCGGCCTGGATCTGCTCGGCGGTGCGCACCTGCGGGTTGACCATCTGGCGGCGCAGCATCCCGCCGGTCACGATGCCCTGAAAATAGTATTCCTGCCCCAGCTGCAATTTCTGGGTGGCGTAGGGGTTGTTGAACCATGTGATCTCCAGACTGGCTACATCGTCCCCGGCGGTGATGCGCTCCATCCGCCGCCCGCCCGGCAGAATGCGCCCGCCGGGCTTTGCAAACACCTCGGCCTTTACCACGCATTCAGTGTCGGCAGGGGCCTCCGCAATGGAGTAGGGCTTGGAAAAGTCGATGTATCGCCGGGGATAGTGGCACAGCAGATCTGCCAACGTCACGATGCCCAGTTTTTCGAACCGCTCTGCGGTCTTGGGCCCCACCCCTTTCAGGTAGCGCACCGGGGTGTCCGGCGTTAAGGTAGTGCGGTTTTCGGTGGGCATGGCGTTTCAACTCCCTTCCAAGCGTAGTATAGCCATTGTAACACGGACGGGGAACAGATGCAAATATTTTGCCCTTGTGCGGCAGCTGTGGTATACTGACATTACAAAAAGGGAGGAGAGATACTGTGGAGATACGCAACGCAACTATGGACGATTTACAGGCCATTGCCGCCGTGGAGGCGGCCTGTTTTCCGGCAGCGGAGGCTGCCACAGCGGAAGCATTTGCCGGACGGCTGGCACACTATGCGGAGCATTTCTGGCTGCTGTTTGAGCAGGGGGAGCTGGTGGCCTTTGTGGACGGCTTTTGTATCGATATGCCCGACCTGACCGATGAGATGTACGCGGATGCCGCCCTGCATGATGAAAATGGCGCATGGCAGATGATCTTTGGGGTGAACACCCTCCCGCGCTGCCGCTGCCGGGGCTATGCCGGGCTGCTGCTGCAAAGAGCCATTGCAGATGCCCGCGCACAGGGGCGCAAGGGGCTGGTGCTGACCTGCAAGGAGAAGCTTTTGCACTATTACGCAAAGTTTGGCTTTGTGAACGAGGGCGTTTCCGGCTCTACTCACGGCGGGGTGGTGTGGTATCAGATGCGGCTGCGGTTCTGAGGTAGCGCTACTTTTATTATAGCAATGCCGGAGCGTCTGCGGACGCTCCGGCATTGCATTTTCACGGGAGGAAGCTCCCCCGGCAGGGGACAGTGCAAAACAAAAATCCCGGAAGCCGAAGCTTCCGGGAATCTTTTGGAGGTGACGACCAGATTTGAACTGGTGGATGAGGGTTTTGCAGACCCTTGCCTTACCACTTGGC